>Ga0115013_10000232_pt1 | contig 36128 bp, 22 predicted proteins | sample SouAtlMetagenome_2_FD_88686 | JGI IMG/M metagenome (GOLD analysis project Ga0115013, IMG submission 88686) | Marine eukaryotic phytoplankton communities from Atlantic Ocean - South Atlantic ANT15 Metagenome | ecosystem: Environmental > Aquatic > Marine > Oceanic | place: South Atlantic Ocean...
AGCTCGTCGTGTATGTCAACAAACTCAGCCGGGTCTCTTGCTTATGCAGGATACCCTGGTTGGACCTGTTCTTTCACGCTAGCAGCTGGAGAGACCGCAACCGTAACCTCGTACGATCAATACACGGGATACGTCATGGGAACATGGAGCATGACCCACACCTCTGAGCCTACTACTCTGACACTGGACAACTCTCTGCTATCCGACGGCGACGGCATGGGCACACTCGCATACCAGTGGTACGCGGACGGCACCGCCATAACCGGCGCGACCTCCTCCACCTACACGCCAGAGGCCAACAACCTCTCGCTCATAGGCAACACGTACTCGGTCGAGATCACCCAGACCGACGCCTTCGGAACCGACGAGTCGATGACGTCCTCCAGCTCGGCAGCCTTGACGCTGAACCCAGCAGGGGACCTCGACGGCGACGGAACCACGAACGACGTAGACACGGACGTCGACGGCGACGGAACGGACAACGCGGCCGACGCTTTCGAGTTCGACGAGCACGCATGGGCTGACAACGACGGCGACGGGAAGGCGGACACGCTCCACAGCAGCCTGAATGAGGTAGCCTACACGACCGTGGAGCTATCGAACATCACACTGCCATCTGGCACCTCGTCCGCTACGGACACGATCACGGTGCCGGCGGGCGAGACTCTGGACGTCACACTGCAGACCGCCAGCTACGGAAGCGAGGGTGGAGCGGTCGTAACCGCTCCAGACGGAACAACGTACACCTTCGGCCCATTCAGCAACAACGCATTCAACGAGCTGGGATCATGGACGGCAGGATCGACCGACGAGGTCTGGACGATCGAGTACACTGACAGCTACGGCGATGGCTGCAACGCCAGCACCTTCTCCGGCACAATATGCTACATGGCAGCGTCATACACGTACATGAGCGGATTCCAGCCGGCAACTGTAACGCCATACGGGACGCTCCTCGACACAGATGACGACAATGACGGCACGCCTGACGACACGGACGCGTTCCCATTCGACGATACCGAGGACACCGACGCCGACGGCGACGGGATCGGCGCGAACACTGACGACCTCGAGAACGACGAGTGCTACTCGGTCGATACCGACGGCGACGGGTACCCCGACGCAGGGACGGCCGTAGCAGGGTGCACGAGCGCCCTCGTCGAGGACAGCGACGACGACGGTGACGGCATCGCCAACGTCGACGACTGCAACGTCGGCGACGCGACACAGATGTTCGACACTGACGGCGACGGCACATGCAACTCGGTGGACGACGACGATGACGGCGACGGAGTCGCCGACTGGTACGACGACTACCCGCTAGACGGCGACGCTCAGTACAACGCTGACGGCGACGCGTTCAACAACACAGTCGACGCGGACGACGACAACGACGGTATCACCGACGACCTAGACACAGACACTGACGGCGACGGGTACAACAACACGGACCAGGGCGACGGAATAGTCGACTGGGCGCCAGGCGACCCAGATGAGTGGGTCGACACAGATGGCGACGGACTCGGGAACAACCTCGACGACGACGACGACGCCGACGGGGTCCTCGACTCCGCAGACGGCTGCCCGACTGATGGCGCCGCATCCCTGGACACCGACGGAGATGGCCTCTGTGACGCCACGCTCGACGATGACGACGACAACGACGGCGTCCTCGACGTGAACGACGCATTCAGCCTGGATCCAGACGCTGACACGGACACCGACGGCGATGGAAAAGCCGACTCGCTCAACCCGAACCTGCCGACCGAGGACGACTACACTACCGTCGAACTCGTCACTTTCTCCAACAGCGGACAGGCTGCATACGTGGAGACGACAATCCCCTCCAATGCAGCTTACGGAACACTGACCTACGGAGACACGACATCCTGGACCAGCGAGTTCGGAATGGACCTCTTCAGCGGTACAATCGCAGGAGGCTACTCGCTCATCGGACAATACTCTCACGGGGACGGCGACATCACACTGACTCCAGGGGACTACATCGTGCAGCTAACCGACAGCTACGGCGACGGCGGCGGCAGCGCAACTGTCACCTACTCGTACGTGTCCGGCTCACAGGAAGCCCAGAGCACGCCTCTCGGCACGCTTCTGGACAATGACGACGACCAGGACGGCACGGTTGACACGGAAGACGCATTCCCGCTAGATAGTGCGGAGTCACGTGACACCGACGGCGACGGGATCGGCAACAACGCAGATACCGACGACGACGGCGACGGGACGATCGACACCAGCGACGTATTCCCACTTGATGCGTGCGCCGACACGGACACTGACGGCGACGGACTGCCCGATTCGGTCAACACGACCGATGCGGACGCAGACGGCGTCGCTGACTGCGTCACAACGCTCACCGCGGACGACGACGACGATGGTGACGGGGCCGACGACGTCTCTGAGGAGACTGGCTGCGAGCTCAACGCGGACTGCGACGGCGACGGCGTGAACGACGGAAATGACGCGTTCCCACTAGACGCAACCGAGGATACCGACACCGACGGCGACGGAATCGGCGACAACGCCGATATCGACGATGACGGCGACGGTGTATCGGACGCCTATGACTGGGCACCGCTAAACGCATCGGAGTGGAGAGACTTCGACGGCGACGGAATCGGCGATACCGCAGATACCGACGACGACGGCGATCTCGTCGCAGACACCGAGGACGCCTTCCCGCTTGACGGGTCCGAGTCAGCCGACACAGACGGCGACACAGTCGGCGACAACACCGACATGGACGACGACAACGACGGCGTGGACGACTACGACTCGAACGGCGCGCAACTCGACAACTGTCGAACCACGGTGAACGCCAATCAGGCGAACAACGACGGCGACACGGCCGGCGACCTGTGCGACGACGATGACGACAACGACGGCACCGACGACACGCTGGACGCGTTCCAGATGAACGACGCTGCATCGGTCGACACCGATGGCGACGGCATGCCCGACGACTTCCACCAGACCAACACGACCACTGTGACTGCCTGTACCCTCGAGAACACCGCAGGGACCGGATCCGCTGACTGCACGGCGACCATATCGGCCACTGGCGAGACGCTCGTATACACGCTCATAACCGCGAACACATGGTCCTCCGACCTGTCTGTCACCGCACTGATGCCCAATGGGGACATCGTCACACTAGCTGACAGAGACATGGACGTGCTCACGACGTACACATGGACGTTCAACGCGGTGGGCACCTACGTCCTCACGTTGACCGACTTCTACTCGGACGGCGGAGACTCCGCATACTCGGGGATAGATCTGGTGAATCGCATGAATGAGAATCTCACCGCATCACTCACGACGCCAGAGGCGTCATCCGGAGGGCTCACGCTCGACACGGACGATGACGGCGACGGATACTCCGACGCAGATGAGAGCGCAGGATGCGCAGGCGAACAGGCATACGCCACGTACGAATCCTCTAGCGACCCTCTCGACGCCTCTTCGATACCAGATGACATGGACGCTGACAACATATGCGACGGCCTGGACACGGACAGGGACGGCGATGGCGACTTCAACTACGATGTCGACTACGACGGATCGGTCAACTACCTCCATGGCGACTCAGAGGACGTGTTCCCTGACGACCCCGCAGAGAAGGATGACAATGACAACGACGGTACAGGCGACAACGCCGACACCGACGATGACAATGACATGTGGACGGACGAACTCGAGAACACCTGCAGCGGCTCCGAGGCCGACGGCCACTCGAACCAGTACGATGCAAGCTCCCTGCCTGATGACTACGATTCAGACATGGACTGCAACACATTCGACGTCGATGACGACAACGACGGAGTCAACGACGGCCCAGATCCCCACCCGCTAGACGAGTGCTACTGGTCCGACAACGACCAGGACGGAATCGCCGACTACAACAACGAGGGTAACTGCGTCGCTCACATGACGTCCTTCGAGTCCGGCGCTGCCGGTGGGATATACACCGACACTGACACCTCGGGAGCGGCTCACGATCTGGCGAACAACGCAGGAGAGGCAGAGGTCAACTACGATGCACCTGCGACCTACACAAGTGCTTCCGCATGCCCTGAGGGATATGGCACACCATGGGTCGTTGGAGCAGGAAGCTGCACCGTGACCGTACCAAGCGGAGGCTATGCTGAGGTAGGCGTCTATTGGCCATACACCTTCCCGTATGTCACCCTAGAATCCACCTCTCCATCGGGTGTCGTAACAGATCTTACATCTACGTCATTTGGAACGACACTCCAGTTCACAGAAGCCGGTGATTGGACGTTCTCATGGACAGACGACGGCACATGGAACGCGATCGCACTGATCGCGAACTCCTACACGCCCGTGACCCCATTCGAGCTGGGCTATCAGGCCTCGTGGGCACCTAGCGCCAACTCGGGTAGCGGCCTCACAGACGGCGACTACGTCGGAGTGACGGATTACACCGGTGAAGTCGGCGCATACTTGGACGGCAGACTAGGCTACCAGATGTCAGACACCGACGGTGCAATGACTCTAACACTGGACGCTATCGATTCAACGGGATTGACGGCTGCAGTGTCCTACTTCCTAGCTGACACGACCTACGAGGACGACGACTCGGTGAGTATCGACTTCGTGGGATCACTGTCCACAGTATCGTTGCTATCAGCCAGTGGAGTCAGCGCAACCGATGCCGCTGGCGGAGATGGGATGGAAGCACTCGCAGGAGCATGGACAACGGTCAGCGCGGATATCTCCGCTGCAGGCACTGGAAGCCTTGTGATAACCTTCGATTCCAATGCAGGAACCGAGGCGCTATACCTTGACAACGTCTACTTCACGACAAGCTACGTCGTACTCGACACCGATGACGACAACGACATGAGGCTGGACGGCTACGACTGGTGCCCGCTCGATCCGACCGAGCAGGACGACAACGACGAGGACGGCATCTGCGACGACACCGACTTGGATGACGACAACGATGGAGTGTTCGACTTCAATGACGAGTTCCCATATGATGGGACCGAACAGACTGACGACGACGGCGATGGTATCGGCGACAACGCCGACACCGACGACGACAACGATGGGACAGACGATGCGAACGACGCATTCCCGAACGACCCATCAGAGACGGACGACTTCGACGGAGACGGCATCGGCGACAACGCCGACATCGACGACGACGGCGACGGGGTAAGCGATACCGAGGATGTCTGGCCGCTCGACAACACAATGTCGACGGACACTGACGGCGACGGCACGGCAGACTTCTACCTGACTCCGGCACCATACTCTCTGATGGACTTCGAGTCAGGCTCCCTGCCAACTGAGGGCACATGGACGTCCTACTCGTGCAGCATAGGCGGCGCATCAGCGCCCGTTCACCCATCGGTGACCTGCACGAACTCGACACTGTATGGCCCATGGACAGTAAGCTCGTCCAACTCGATCGCAGGAGCCTACTCGCTAGACTCCGGACAGAACTCGAATGCATACGGAACCACGAGCATCATGGTCCAGTTCGAGACCCTCGGCGGAACGGCCACATGGGACTGGCAGGTCAGCGCCTTCCTCAGAACCTCGGTCAGCCCTTACTTCGATGGACTCGAGGTATGGGCCGATGGAGTGAGAATCCCGGCATCCTCGCTAGGTTCGCAGTGCGCTAACGACGTGTGGTGCGGTGAGGACTCAGGCAGCATGTCATGGGACTTCGTTGGAGCAGGTATGCACGATCTGACCTTCACCTTCAGGTCTGGTACAAGCGGCCAAGGCGGCACAAACCAGGCTTGGATCGACAACCTGCAACTGCCGATGAATGGAGTATCCAACCAGATGGATACCGATGACGATAACGATGGCATACTCGATGGAGACGATCTCATGCAGTTCGACCCGTGCGTCGGTCTCGATAACGACGGCGATGGCGCATACGACGAGATGGTTGGAGTAGGCGGAGCCGGCGTGGACTTCGACGGATTGGCCTGTGACCCATCGGTCTACGACATCGACTCCAACGACGACAATGATGATTGGAGCGACGTTGACGAGGTAAACTGCGGCACGGATCCAATGGACTCGACGGACTTCCCCGCTGACTTCGACGGAGATCTGACCTGTGACCCAGTAGATCCAGACGATGACAACGACGGCGTAGAGGATGGAAGCGATGCATTCCCGAACGACCCATACGAGTCATCTGATCTCGATGGTGACATGATTGGAGATAACGCAGACAACGACGATGACGGCGACGGATATCTCGATGGCGCTGACGCCTTCCCAACGGATGCTTCCGAGTGGATCGACTCTGATGGCGACGGAATCGGCGACAACGCCGATACCGACGACGACGGCGACGGCGTCGCTGACGATTTGGATGCCTTCCCTCTGGATGACAGCGAATCGGTAGACTCCGACGGCGACGGATTCGGGGACAACATAGATCCCGACGACGACGACGACGGTGTCCTCGATGAGTCTGACAACTTCCCCAATGACAGCACAGAGGCAGTCGACACAGACGGCGACGGGATCGGCGATGTCCAGGACAACGACGACGACGGCGACGGTGTTGACGACTCGAGCGATGCGTTCCCTCTAGACCCGTCCGAGACAACTGACTTCGACGGCGACGGGATCGGCGACAACACCGATTCCGACATCGACGGTGACGGATATTCCAATGCTCTCGACGTGTTTGATTACGACCCGTCGGAGTGGGGTGACGTCGACGGCGACGGGATCGGCGACAACGCCGATAGCGACAACGACAACGACGGCGTCGCTGATGAGTTGGACGCCTTCCCATTCGACGCCTCTGAGACAGTCGATATGGATGGCGACGGCGTCGGCGACAATGCTGATGCCGACGACGACGGCGACTCTTACAACGACGATGTCGACGACTTCCCTGCGGATGAGAACGAGTGGCTCGACACCGACGGCGACGGAACTGGCGACAACGCCGACTCCGACGACGACGGCGACGGGTTCTCAGATGCCAATGAGAACGACTGTGGAACCGATACGCTCGATGACGGCGACACGCCACCAGATTACGACGGTGATGGAATCTGCGACGCGCTTGACCCCAATGTCGACATCAACATCGACGAGGCTCCCGCTGAGGAAGATCTAGGATTCGGCGCAGCCGTGCCAGGATTCCCAACGGCCCTCGCTGCACTTGCGCTTGTCGGAGCTGCACTGGTCGCTGGAAGGCGAATAGAAGAGTGAATGCCGAGATGTAACCGCCCCCGGGGTCATCAGACTCCGGGGGTCGGCACAACACCTCTGTGACTCCACTTCGAAGTAAACCATGATAAGGCGAAGAATAGGATACATGAACATAGGTGGAACCATGCCAGGCACAACTAGAGTTGAGATCCGAACCCTCAAAGTGGGGCGATACGTCGCTATAGAGAATGACGCATACAAGATACTCAGCATATCTAAGTCGAAGCCAGGCAAACACGGAAGCGCCAAGGCGAGACTCGAACTAGAGGACATCTTCACTGGTCAAAAGCGAAGCCACGTGGGGACTGTCACTGACAACATACAGGTTCCCGTGATTGAGAAAGGAAGCGCAGTCATAACATTCGTCCAGGGCAACGAGGTCAATGCCATGGATAACAAGACGTATGAGACCCTCATACTGCCGCTTGATACGGAGATGAATCTAGAGGCCGGCGGAGAGATCCAATGGATGGAGGCCATGGGCCGCTACAGGATTACACGTGATCATTGATACGGATGGAGCCCGACATTCCTCATGAGGTAGGGGCACGTGACATACGAACGACCACCCGCGATGGCATGGGCTATACTTGCGATCGCGCTTTTCGGAGTGAGTAGCGGCGGGCCACTGCTCGCATCCATGGATACCCCTCCTGTGCTGCGTGCATCATGGAGGCTCTGGGCGACATCAATTGTCTTATTGCCAGGTTTCATGGTACAACTCAGACGGGCTGAGAATGAGATTTACGACCTTCGGAATATCTCGATGATCTTACTTTCCGGATTCGCTCTTGCCATTCATTTCGCAGCATGGACATGGTCTCTCGATCACACATCCTTGGCACACAGCCTCCTCTTTGTCACTAGCCACCCCATCGTAATTGTTTCAGCTATGTTCGTCATAGAGAGGAAGGCTGACCCCTTGCTCATCTGTGGTGCATCTTTGGGATTCATGGGTGCAGGTTTGGCTTTACTAGACGCTTCAGATTCAGGTTCCGTCACATATGCCGGCGATGCTGCAGCCTTTCTTGGAGCAGTGGCTGGTGCGGCCTACTTGGCCATAGGTAGGATTCTGAGATCGGGCTCTAAGATCCCCCTTTTCATCTACGCTTTCCCAGTGACCACTGTATCTGCTATTATTCTAACAGGGCTGTCTGCATCTGTCGAATCTACTGCCTCTACGATCGACGCCCACCCTCTTGGATGGATTGGAAGCGAGTATTTCCTCACTGTAGTGGCTCTCGCTTTCGGAGCCGGACTTCTCGGGCACACGGGCCTCAATGCAGCATTAAGATGGCTCCCACCCATAATAATCTCAGTCGGGCTTCTATTCGAACCGATACTCGGATCAGTCATTGGATTACTTGTCCTCGGAACCATCGAAGTAGGCTTTTGGACTGTTTTGGGCGGAATTATGATGATAGTAGGCGCTATCATACTCACATTCTGGCTTGAATCGAGAATTGAGCCAAGGAGCACGAGTTGAATAAGAGACGTCCAATGCCACGATGTATGGGCCGACCTTCGATACTTGTGACAAATGACGATGGCGTGGAGGCCCCCGGCCTATTTGCACTGATCTCCAAACTACACTCGGAGGGATTCCCTGTTCTCGTGGTCGCCCCACGCGGAGAGCAATCAGCTTCGGGGATGAGACTCACACTAAGGAAGCCAATGAGAATCGAGATACACTCCGATATCGAGCGTTCAATCAGAATCAATCAAGATGTCCCTCTGGTGGTAATGTCCGTCGAGGGAACGCCCTGTGATGCTGTAATAGTGGCAATCGAAGGCGCCATCGATCAACATCGAATGGGCATCAAGCCCTCTCTATGTGTGTCTGGAATCAATCTCGGGCCGAATTTATCTGTGGACGTCCTACACTCGGGAACGGTATCAGCTGCGAGAGAAGCCTCGATGTATGGCCTTCCTTCGATTTCTACAAGTCTCGCAGATTACAACGAATCTGAATTCGGAGGAGCAGTAGATGCGACGATGAAGATCATCGAGAAGGCCACCAACATAATCAAAACGCCCCCGCCGTCATTCAAGCGGCCAGAGGGGTCGGAATCCAAACCATCAGGGCCGGACAAGGACCTCCCCCTCTCGCAGTTCCTGCATGGCAACATGATGCTCAATGTCAATGTCCCCTCGAATTGGAATGGAATCTACAGGACTGGCCCTCATGGGGCTAGATGGTACACTGCACCAACTCGGATATCGGATACGGCCGAGGGGCAATTCGTGGAGGTAGGTGCTGCCACGATCATAAATGAGGGCGATGAAGGCTCCGATACAGCCACCATTGAGGGTGGCGGTTGTTCGATCACGGCAATGCCTGTGTGGCCTCAACTGCACCCTCTATCTGTTTCGGACTCCATCCTCGAAGAAGCGAATACCTCCGATCAAGAAGGCTTTCCTGCATGGCTGTCTAGCCAGTGATGCACGATAGATATGCAAGCAGACCCGAGTAGCCATTCTTTGCCAAGAGACACCATGGCCACATCGCCAAGATCATCTATGCCGTCTATGGCCCTGTCGTCCCCTACTATGAAACCGATATCCCCCTGATTTTCGTGTATGCAGTCCAAAGAATCACCATTCACGTCGAGCACACATACACCCACAGCCATCCTCCTCCATTCCTCGACCGTTGTGCGTAGATCACCTCCGGAGTGCGCCATGCCCTGAGAGACCTGCTTCCACGTCCCGATAGGCGGTAGTGGCTCAACAACGACTTTCCTTATCTTGCCAGCGATCGACCTTTCATCAGCCCTGAGACCGGTGATCTCGGAACCTGTGAACCTAATCCTTCTTGGCTTACCCGGGCTACCTAGGAGGTGAACAATAACCTCAACATCTTCTCTGATTCCATGCGACAGGAGGAGACAAGACCCTATGTTTCTGCATAAAACATCAATCCTCCCGGATCCTGGCAAATCATCGAGATGGAAAGTAGATGACGGGGGGGCCCTTGAGCCAATGATTGCGAATCTCCGCATGACTCATCCCAACTCTATGTCGTCCACGTCCATCATGGACTGCATCTGTCTTCTGAATTGACGATTACCCTTCATCCCACGCATCATCTTCTTACTTTTATTCCATTGTGCAAGGAGGCCTTTAACTTCCTTCTCAGAAGATCCGGAGCCTTTTGCAATTCGACGTATCCTCTCAGATTTGAGTAGATTGGGATCGTCTTTCTCATCTTGAGTCATCGAATCCATCATTATCCTGTATCGTTCAAGATTGCCCTGCATAGCCCTCTTTTGAGCAGAAGACATTGAACCCATCCCAAACATCCCGTCAGGAAGATGAGAGAGAATCCTATCAAGCGTACCAATTTTACTCATCATTTCCATTTGCTGATACATATCATTCAAGGTGAAGCGTCCCGACATTAATCGCTGTGTGAGGCGCATCGCCTCTTGCTCATCCAAATCCTCTGGAGCAAGATCAATGAGTCCCTTTATGTCGCCCATTCCAAGCAATCTCGAGATGAAGCGATCAGACTCGAAACGCTCAAGATCTGATACTCTTTCACCTTCTCCGACGAATACTATGGGAGCATTCGTGATCGAAACAGCGCTCAGAGCACCACCGCCTCTGGCTGTCCCATCGAGCTTCGTCACAATCGTCCCTGTAACTCCTACGAGTTCGTGAAACGTCTCTGCTATCGGTCCGGCTGATTGACCGACTTGCGCATCTATTACGAGGAACCTCTCGGTGGCTTGGGCGATTTCCGCAATCTCAAGAAGCTCTTCTTTGAGATCATTATCGAGACTGTCTCGTCCGGCTGTGTCTATGATTACAACATCTGCAGTTCCAACTTTCCGAAGTCCATTCTTGACAATCGAGGCTGCATCGGTCCCATCTTTTTCGCCATATACCTCTATTCCACTGCCATCGAGTAACTGTGAAAGTTGAGCGAGGGCACCAGGTCTGTGGACATCAGCCTCTATGACTGCGACTTTGACGCCGTGCCTTCTACGCCACCACTCTGCAACTTTAGCAGTGGTTGTGGTCTTTCCCTGGCCATATAGGCCCACCATGAGAACAGTCTGATTATGTGGTCTGATTTCACGTGCAGGCCCTAGAATTCTGACAAGCTCAGAATACACCATATTCATCGCATGGGTCTCAAGCTTCAATCCGGGCCGTGGCTCATCTTCCATGAGCCTTCTTTGGATTCTTTCTGTCAGGTCCTTGGTTTGTCTGACATTGAAATCAGCCTCCAGTAGAGACCTTCTCAGTGAGCGTGTAAACTCCCTCACAGCCTCTTCATCAAGGGTCTTCTTGCCTCTCAGAAGACCAACAGAACCGAGGATCCGCCGCTTTAGCCCCTCCAGTGCCATGGCAGTAACCCTGTGAAGGCCCGTTTCAACGTTCCTCGTGCCGTCCCATCTAAACCCTCGATGCCGACCGACAGGTATGGCCACCCCGCTGATCGGCATCGTTGAGATGCAAATCGCGTTCGCGATAGCCCTGTTAGGGATATATCTCGGATGGAGAGCCGGACTGTCTCGAATATCGGGATTGTACGATCTAACCGGAGCAGCCAGACACCTCCTATACGGCATAGTGATCGGCATGTTGTTTGCAGTAGCTGTGGACAGAATGGTCCTAGCAGAGATAGTTTTGGGGCGCTCATGGGACGCAATAGCGCCTGCATTACTCCTAATCGGCGCATCTCAGTCAATGCTGGTCCTTGTGGTGGTCGGCCGTCCAAGAACAGTCAAGACTTCTAGCAGTATGCCTTACGGATGGACTTTCGGACTCGGGTTGGGCTCGATGCAGGCAGCCTACATCATAGTCAGAATATTTGACCCTGCGACATGGGACGGCTCTACAGGATTCGGAGTATTTTCGATAATCATGGGTGCGATCGTTAGCGCCACATGCGCCCTCGGCTCAGCGACAATATCGGGTTGGCAGGGCGTAAGGCTCCTATTCGGACGAAGAGTCGCAGCCACCATCGCATCTTCCGTATTACGTGCAATGATGATTGCATCTGTGGTGCTATCCGTATTTCAGCCGTTAGCGATTGTCTTAGCAACTCCTCCAGCTTTCTACTTCGCCTTCAACAATGCTCCAAGATGGGCCCTTGAGACACTCTCTGAACCCTCCAGAAAGGAATACAGGAGAGCAATAAGAAGAGATGCTATCAGTAAAAAGGAGTCTTAGGCCATATTCGAATAATTTTATGCATAAAAGGGCCACTGAAGTAAGAAAAGAGGCTAAAAAATACATTTTCTCTTATGGTGACGGTTATATCGGACTCGTATTGCGGTCAGAATAGATGAGAATAATCATCGGAGGGGCTGGCGAGGTCGGCCGCGGAGTGGCTTCTGCACTCAGGCACGAAGGTCGGGACATCGTCCTGATAGACAACGATCTGGATGCGATAAACGAATCACAGTCCATAGATTGCCTTGTTATCAGCGGATCCGTTCTTTCCAGAAGAACACTGGTTAAGGCAGGCATAACAGATGCAGAGATCGTGATAATGTGCACAAAATCGGATGAACTCAACTTGCTATCATGTGCATTTGCCAAGCGAGTATTCAGCGAGGAGAATAAATCGTCAAACCGAAGAATAAGAACAGTCGCCAGGATATCGGATCGGAAACTTTTGGATCCCGAGTATGGCGCTGGTCCGCTCCCGAAGTGGTCTAAAGCAGACCACATTGTTTGCGCTGGAGAGGAAATAGTAAGCAGACTTGCAAGCGGTTTGGTCGCTCCAGCATTCGAAGAGGCGCTCCCCGTCCATGAAGGCGCATACATCCTCGTCGCGGAAGCAGGAGAGGGTAGCCCCCTGATTGGCAGTACCGTGAAAGAGATCAGAGACACATTCTCATCGCTCCCTCCGATCGTCGCAGTGCAGACAAATGGTCATGCTGCGAAACTCGATGTCCTAGATCAGGAGATAGTGCTCAACGACAGAGTTGCGTTTGCTATAACCAGTCTTGATCAATTCAGAGTGGTGTCTTCCGCACTCGGAATACCTCTGGACCCCATCCCAGAAAACCCTCGGACGCTTGTATTCGGAGCCACTGCATTCGGCTCCGAAGTCGCATCTCATTATCTCTCGGAAGGAGCAGACGTTGTCGTCATAGAGCCAGACTTAGATCTCGCAAATCAACTGGTCGGATCGAAAGTAGGATCCAGCAAGAGGCTTGATGTGATACATGGAGACCCTCAAGACGAAGAACTCCTCAAGGAGATAGACATAGAAGGATTCGATGTGGCTATAGCAAGTATGGACGACGATAACAGAAACATCGCTATGGCAATGCAAGCCTCAGACAAGGGAATCCCAAGATCAGGGCTCCTCCTCAAAGATATGGCGCTGATAGAGGCTGTGAAGAGAATCGGACTTACTCGGCCAGTAAGTCAGAGGCAAATCACGATCACTTCCATCCTAAGAGCGATACATTTCGGAGATCTCGGGGACTTCAGTGTCCCGACATCTCTCAATGATATCGTCATTGTCTTATTCCATATTGTGGAGGAACATCCCTTTGTCGACTCAACCGTTGAGAATGCCAGCAACAGGCTCAAGGGAACGATGCCGCTCATATTCAGAGAAGGAGAAGAAGGTGTACAAAGCATAATTACCACTGCTGATACGATGATTGTGCAAGGAGATACTGTTGCTATGATCCTCAAACAAGAGCATCTCTCTTGCAGATGAGATAAACGGGTGATGGCTCATGCACTATGACGTAGTCCGATATGTGGTCGGGCAGACACTCAGAATAATATCCGTCCCATTCATCATAGCGGCATTAGCGCTTGCTTTTATGAGTCCAGAATCCTCGTGGCATGTCCCAATCTATTCATTCGCAGCCCCTGCTTTGATAGCCTTGGTGCTGGGCACATTTCTCTGTAGAGTGGATCAGGAGGAAATCGAGGAAAGAATCCGCGATAGAGAGGCATTCGCATCCGTCGGGCTGGGCTGGCTGGCCATTGTCTTAATCGGCACACTCCCCTACTGGCTTGGCGGAATATTTGCAGGCCCTGGATCGGATACCTCGTTTTCAGAAGTCCTTCAAGGATTCATCTACTCGTTCTTCGAATCTATGGCTGGTTTCACAACCACCGGTGCTACGGTCATCGAATCTTCTTCGAGCCCTCTATGTGACGAATCCACGCCTGATTGCCTCGCAAGCCTTCCCAAGATGATTCTGCTTTACAGGTCGACTACCCAGTGGCTCGGGGGGATGGGCGTCATAATGCTGGGTTTACTGATATTCTCACGAACAGTTGGTGGAGGAAAGTCCCTGGCAAGAGCCGAATTAACCGGGCCCACCGTATCCCCGACAGGCATAACGTTCCAATCGACAGCGAGAATCCTATGGGCGGTCTTCGTTGCAATGACCTTGATTGAACTCGTTCTGCTGAATTATCTCACAGACCTATCTTTCTTCGATTCGGTGAATATCTCTATGACCACTATCGCCACAGGGGGCATGACTCCCACCGATGGAGGGATAGGGGGGTATGATTCTCTAGCTCTCGAATCGATACTGGTATTCTTCATGCTAGTTTCAGGACTCAATTTCGCTGCGATCTACCTCGTCGCGGTAAAGGCTCAATTTTCTGAGCTAAAAGATGAGGAGATGGTCTATTATGCAATTATTTGGGTCTTATCTGTATTATTGGCATCATCATTCATGGTGTTATGGGAAAAAACACCTCTCAGCGAATCTCTCCGAGATACGATATTCACATTGACTAGTATCATCACCAGTACAGGATACAGCACTGCGGATTGGGGCTCATGGCAATTGTTCCCGAAGCTGATCTTGCTAATTCTGATGATTGTTGGAGCCACAGCCGGATCTACCAGCGGAGGACTCAAAGTGATGCGAGTGACGATGCTTCTCAAAATAGCACGCCGAGAAATTATGACGATTGTCCAACCCAAGCGCGTGGTCCCCATAAGGGTGAATGGCGAGGTTGTGGATGAACGCAGAGTCAGCCTTGCACTTGGCATGATTTGTGCATGGATTCTGCTCTGTGTCGTGTCCATATTGGCGATATCCTTTGCAGAACCAAGCATAGATTTGGAATCTGCCGTATCGGTAATATTCTCCATGCTTGGAAACACTGGACCTGCTATGGGGGCTTACGGCCCAACCTATACTTACGCCTCAATGTCGGAATTCGGTTTAGTCGGCTCCTCGATACTCATGTGGTTAGGCAGACTTGAGATTCTCACCGTCCTCATTCTGTTCAATCCCCGGCTATGGTCGAAGAGCAATTGAGTTAGAAGTCCATAAGAGACGGCTGATCAGATACGGTTTCAACCGACTGCTCATCTTCTTCAAGAGGCATATCCGGAATCAGAGAGTCACTATTCATTCGATCATCGTACGCCTTGGCCATCCTCTTCCCCTCCTTGCTACTAGGGCGGACCCCGTTAAGCGCCAGATGATCCTCTACGGCCAACCCCAACCTCATGCTCAAATCTATCGAAGAGTCCTCGAAGCCCGTTCTATCCTCCATTGCTGCTAGCATCAGAGGCAGCAGATCCTCTCTCGACGATGCTTCACTCGTGTGGAATGATTCTGCTAGCTGTGCGGCAATATCGCTCTTCCTCCAACTCTCGGACCCCCTTCTGAGGAAATCCGGATAATACAGTCGAGGGCGAGATGATCTCGCACCTGCAGCTGCTACGCTCTGTGCTGCAAGGGCCATGGACCAGTAGTATCCTCTGTGCGCTGTACTAAGGTACGTAGTCGCAAGAGCCCTGTCCCCCATGACCATCCCCGTCGAGATATGCTTCAACTCCTCTTCCAGTATCGACTGATTGTTCCATGATATCCATGCGAGACACTCTCTAGGCTCTTTGTCCGAAGTCCTCAATGCCTGATAGACTTCTGATCCTGACCCTGCTGTGTAGGCGTCAGTGAGGGATTGGAACACATCCAAGCCGACGTCTCTTCGCGACGTGGAAGATATCCTCCGGACAGTTTGTACATCCACATGCGAATCCTTCGATATTTTGGTACAAGCCTGTAGATCCTTTAGCAAAGCACGTAGATCCCCTGGGTTTCCGTCAATCAATATCTGCAGAGCCTCTGGATCGATATCTATGCCCTCAGCAGAAAGAACTCTTCGGGATATACGCATCATGGACGAGGGGTCAACTCTCTTGAATCGAACGGATTCCGCAAGGCGGTACATCCTGTCCCTGTTCGCGCGCCATGATGTCCTCCCCCAAAGACGCATCTCATCATTGCAGGTCATCAGCACGGGATGTTTCGTGGTCTTGAGGAGATGCATGACCTCCCCCTTTCCGCCCCTGTCTCCAGATATCTTCTTCGACCGATCTTCCGATTCCATCGATCTGATTATCCTCCCCTCGTTCTCCACTGCGAACCCCCCACTCAGGTGATCAACCTCGTCTAGAAGAATCAAAGTTCTACCTGATTCCTCCGAACCTCCGAAGGCCTTCAAGGACGTATTCTGAGAACCTATCGTAGCAGCTCTTCGAATTGCAGCAGCATTCCGTTCCTCGGATGCATTCATTTCTATGACAGACCATCCATGATCCGATGCAGCAGCCCTTGCGATTGTGGTTTTCCCAGTTCCAGGGGGCCCGATCAGCAGCATCCCCCTCTTATCCGGGGTTTGACCGTTAGACCATTTATTCAGCCATGCACGGATTTTCCCTATGGCTTCAGAGTTGCCAACCATATCCTCGGTAGTGGCTGGGCGGTGACCCTCACTCCAGTCCTGCTCGCTCGCCACGATGCGCCACCTTACTAGAAGGGTGATGAACACTCCTAATCAGAAGACCATATTCGACCCATGACTGAGCAGCATGGATTGTAGATCATCCTTGCTGCATCTTACTTGCTTACCGTCATCCCTTCGTCTGAGGGTCACCGAGTCATCTTCCAGCGACTGGTGGTCCACAGTAATGGCCCAGGGTATGCCTGCCTCGTCTGCCCTGGCGTATCTTCTTCCGATCGACTTCGAATTATCATACTGTATCTTCAAACCGCGTACATTAGAAAGAATCCCTGCGATAGTCTTCGCCATCTCTCCCATCCCGTCCTTGTCAAAGAGCGGCAGGACTACTGCATCGAATGGAGCGGTCCTCTGTGGAAGCTTTAGGACAGAATATCGATCTCCCTCCTTCTCACTCTCCTCATACGCATGATCGAGGATATGCCATATTATCCGGTCTATACCGAATGCTGGCTCTACAACGTGAGGCGTGAACCATTCACCGGTTACAACGCGATCTTCCGTCCTACGCTCTGCCATGCCTTCTTCGACGGATATTTCCGTACCGTCATTCAAAGTGACTGTGAATGGCAAAGATTCTGGAATCTCATCAAGGCCCCCTATGGCCTCGCTGACTGCTGAAGCAAGACCCTTGAATGCAGGGCCTACTGATGATTGAACCGGGAACCATTTGTCTATCTTCACGGTCTTCGACTCTTTGAAAGCCCTCCAGGCCCTGAAATCGCTTTTCCCTGTGTGCATCGCATGTTGTTCCAAATCGTGACATGTGCGATTGGCTATGCCAACACACTCTATCCATCCATGTTCGCCATGCAATTCACAGTCCCAGCAGTCGGACGCGTAATGAGCCATCTCGTCCTGTCCGTGTTGTCTGAATCTCAATCGAGAAGAATCAACTCCTAGTGAGACCACCAATTCGAGAGTCCGTGCAATGAACCAAGCCACTGTGGGGTGAAGTATCAGCCCTTTATCGAGGGCCTCCGAAACGGACATTTGCTCCATCCGACCTGTCGAACTGGGAATCATCTGAATAATCGTCGACCAATCACCGTCTTTTCCTATCGGCGCCTCTTCCGGATCGAAGAAGTATTCCAATTCGGCCATCGTGAATTCTCTAAGTCTTATCATGCCCTGACGAGGGCTGATTTCGTTTCTGTAGCCCTTGCCTGTCTGAATCCCTCCGAAAGGAAGCTTCTGCCGAAAGTGACGATACAGCATGGGGTACTGCATGAACATTCCTTGAGCCGTCTCAGGCCTCAAGTACGCAGTTCTGCCCCTGCTCATGGCGCCTACCGAAGTTTTGAACATCAGATTCATCGGGACGCATTCGGACCAGTCGTCCCCCCCGCATCCCGGACAACTAATGCCTTCCTTTTCCAGTGATGAAGAAATCTGGGCAGCGGATAGGCCATCTATCTCGTCCACGGAACCTTCCAATAGGTGATCAGCCCGAAATACGGATTCGCAAGATTTGCAAGTTGTCATCAGATCATTGAACTCGCCAACGTGACCGCTCGCCACAAGAACCTCTTCCGGAGTTATGGTGGGCGATTCAATCTCGAGTATGTCTCCCGATGAAGACCAGTACTCAATCCATGCGTCTATCACCCTTCTTCGAATAGACGCGCCCAGCGGGCCATAGTCAACAAGTCCTGCGACTCCGCCATATGTTTCGAAGGCAGGGGCCACGATGCCTCTTCTCCGCATGATGGAGGAAAGCCTCTCCATCCGCCCCGAATCGTCTCTGGCCATGCGTCTCGCTCCGTTGCGACTGATATGAATCAAACCCGTTCCTTGACGTTTAACAGAGCATATCATGACCATCTGAGGAATACTCGGGAACGAAGTATTCATGTATCGACCGGTTTCGCTGAGGTTGGATAGGTGCCATTCGTAAATGCCTAGATTAGAGTACGTGTCTGAATCCTCAGAGAGTGAAGAGCTCTTGGAGAGCCTGTGTCAGCCCGTCAGAGAGTGGTTCAAGGATCGCTTCCCCGATTTCACTGAACCCCAGAAGATGGCCATACCCCAGATAATGGGGGGGCACCATCTCCTACTCTGTTCGCCAACAGGCAGCGGGAAGACCCTCACGGCATTTCTTACGATAATCGACGATCTTGTCAGGAGATCTATGAACGGAACACTCGAGGATGGCGTTTCATGTGTCTACATATCTCCGATCAAGGCTCTTGCAAATGACATCCAGAAGAACCTCATAGGCCCACTGAATGAAATCAGGGAATCATACCTTCCGAAGAGGGCTAAGGAAATCAGAGTAGGCCTCAGAACAGGGGACACTTCCCAGAAAGAAAGGGACAAGATCCTCAGAAGTCCGCCCCACATCCTAATCACTACGCCGGAGTCTCTTGCTCTGGGCCTCGCATCCAAGAGATTCCGCCCAATATTGTCCGGCTTGAAGTGGATGATAGTGGATGAGATGCACTCCCTCGTTCCATCGAAGAGAGGCACACACCTCGCACTAAGCCTCGCACTGCTGGACAGAGTTATCCAAAGCCCCGTTCAGAGAATAGGCATATCCGCAACAATGGAGCCGTTGAGCAAGGTTGCCGAGTTCCTAGTTGCGTCTGATGCCAGAGAGACGGAATCTGAATCACAGACGATTAAGATAGCGAAGATATCCGGCGCAAGACGACTCGATCTCGATATACTTCTCCCCACCCCCAGATTCTCATCTGTTCCAGTGAAAGAATTGCTAGACTACAATGTCGACGTCATCAAGAATATGGTGGAGGCGCATACCACGACACTCGTATTCGTCAATACTCGTAGCATGACAGAGACGGTCGTTCAGAAGCTGAGACTTGCAGGGCTCCAAGGGGTCGAAGGACATCACGGGTCAATGGACAAATCGATTCGACTAGATGTCGAACAGAGACTCAAGAACGGGCATCTTCGTGCAGTCGTGTCTTCCTCGAGCCTGGAGATGGGTATCGATATAGGGTCTGTAGACTGCGTTGTGCAAGTCGGATCCCCCGGATCCATCGCAACAGCCCTTCAACGCGTCGGTAGAGCCGGACACCAGGTGGGCGGCGTACCCAGAGCCAGGTTCCTCCCAACATCCTCTCACGATCTCCTCGAGATAACCGCGCTTCAGACAGGGATTCTACGCGGATCCATGGACCTGCTGAAATTTCCTGAGAACGCACTAGATGTCCTGGCTCAATTCATGATAGGCCTCACGATCGTTTCAGAGTGGGACATCGATGATGCCTACGAACTTGTGAAATCTTCTTGGCCATACAGGAATCTCCCGTACGACGATTATATCGAGGTACTGGACTTACTGGGGGAAGAGCGTCGAATATGGATAGACTGGGAAGAGAATACCATTGGAAAGAGAGGCTATGCTCAGATGATTTACTATACGAACATCGGAACAATAGCCCCTGACAATAACTATCTCGTCTTCTCCTCGGACGGCACGATGGTCGGGCAGCTTTCAAGCTCGTTCGTTTCTAGCTTGAGGAGGGGCGATGTCTTCCTCCTAGGTGGCTCCACATATCGCGTATCGAGCATAATAGGGACACGTGTCAACGTGACCTCTGCTACAGGATATAGGCCGACGATACCATCGTGGACTGGAGAAGCCAACAGCAGGTCAATCGAACTCTCTCAAGAGGTTCTCGAACTCCTCTCGAATGTCTCCGATGTGCAGAAGGTTTCCGGCGACCTGCCAGAGTTCCTTCGCGAGAACTACGGCCTGGGCAAACTAGTGGCGGGAGCTCTGGCACAGTTCTTGGATGAACACGCAGCCACCACGTTCCAGGTCCCCTCCAGGCGAACTATTCTGATCGAAGAAATCCAAGGCCCTCTCCCCACATACGTAGTCACCACGTGTCGAGGGAGGGGATTCAATCTCGCACTGGGCTACATGTTCGCGGGAATGGCTGACCGCGAGGGCATTCTTGTTCATGAGGTTTCATTCGATGAGAATGGATTCATGATCAAGCTAAGCCATGATTTGGAAGTCTCCTCGATAACAGACCTCTTCTCCTCTGATACAGCAGATGAGGTGCTCAGGAAGTATCTTCTCGATACACAGCTGTTCGCGAAGCGTTTCCGCGAGGTTTCGTCGAGGAGCATGCTGAATCCCAGGAGGATTGGAGCGGACGAGATCAGCCCGAAACAATTCCAACAGCGTGCTGAGCAGTTGCTGACTCAGCACAAGCAGGCAGAGGACTCGGTGCTGATAAGGGAGGCGATGAGGGAAATCACTCGTCATGATCTGGAACTTGATGAGTTGAAAGACCTCATGTCTGGAAGAGGTTCAGAATCACTCAGCATAGTACACCGTCGTGTGAAAATACCGTCACCACTCGGCCTGACTCTCTTCATGTCCGCATTCGAAGATCTCCTTTCCCTGAGGACACGAGCCTATCTGATCAAGGACGTCGACCCCGAGATTCTCCGTCGCCTTCTAGGGGCAAGGTCGCTGGCAACTGAACTCGATAGCGAGTCCCTCGACACGTATTACCAGTCTAAGGTGGAAGTCCCTTCTGATGCAGAGGGCCTTCTCAGGCTGATGGACATAGGCGGGGGTCTGGAAAGAGAGCTGACCCACCCCCTATACAGCGAGAAACTCTCCGGAATCAGTTTAGATACCATCCGATCATGGGTCCATGAACTAGCCGAGCAAGGTAGGATAACCAAGATACGATCAACAGGTAACAACCAGATAGACGGGAAGTGGTTCTCCCAGAGGATGGCAGGAGTCCACGGCACTTTGGGGGTTCTGTCGGTTTCAGGCGCCTCAGAAATGGACGATTTACGAGAATTATACACGGGAGGTTTGTCTTTCGAGATAGCATCGGATTTCACCGGCGGCACGCCAGATAAGTGGTTGAAGACAGAACTTTCTGATGCAGTAGACTGCTTACGCCTCAAACTTCTGGATATGCTGGGTTCAGAGGGCCCAAGGACCCTCGATGCAATCTCAGATAGGCTGCCATTCCCCAAGGCACAGGTAGACGCGGCGCTTCAGGAACTTGAGATGAGGAATCTAGTCGCCATCGGCTTCTTCACCCAAACTGACGAGGGGGAGTATATTCTCAGATTGGACGAGTACAGAATAACTGGAGGCAAACTCAATGTCGTAGACTACAGGACCCTTCAGACGCTGATATACAACAAATCATTCGAGCGCAGGCTCGAACCTCTGGACGCCATACGCGATCTAGTCTTTGTTCAGAGGAGGGACGAGCTCCTCTACAGGGTCAAGGACTACCGATTCAGGGATTGGATCGACATAAAGCACGACAGAGACATCGTAAACGGGCGACTACTTCACAATCGGGTTGGATACACGCATCGTAACCAGATACCCCTGCTTCTTGGACTCAGAGCAGAGCCCTGGCTCGGCCCCATGGAGCTGGAACTCTTGGAAAAGATCCCGGAGACAGGCATAACAAGGACGAAACTCCTGAAGATGTACCCTTCCGGAAAGGAGAACCAGCATGTTCAGAGAACAGTCAAGAGTGCACTATCGAATCTCGAAAGGCAACTCGCCACAGTAAAGAGATATGAGAAGGTGCCCAATAGGAAGCGATCAGTATCGTACATCGAGAAGGTCCACGGCGCTGTTGAGCCGATGAGCTTCGAAGATTCCATACATCTCTTGATTGAGAGGATCGGCCCGATAAAGCCGCAGATACTCAGATTCTACGTCAGCAGGCCTGTAGAGGAACTCGCAGAGGCTCTTAGGGTACTGGAGTCGAGCGGCAGGGTGTCCAAGGTCGTCGCACTCCAGCCTGATCCTACTGATTATTACGCCTCTCCAAAAGATGCGGAGAGGCTCCTAGCACCCATGCATGAAGACAGATCGATGAGAATACTCTCTCAGTCCGATCCTTTCTGTAGCCGATTCATCCAGGAAGTACGCCTAGTACTCAGGCAGGGATGGTACAACCCCGTTTTCAAGGGCGTGGATCCAGTCGGTCGGATACTGATGTTCGTGGTCAATGACTACTTGGAAATAAAAGACGTCCATGTGCCTCTTAGTTATCTCGAGGAATTCAAAGATGCATTCGGCGAAATGCTCGATAACTATCGGGACCGACTTGTCGACATCTCGGTACTCCACGCCTTCAACGGGGTACCCGTCCACGACTGTGACGAGAATATCCAATCGGTCCTCGCTGATCTCGGATTCTCTTCGATGGGCGACGGAGAGCGTTATCTCCGCGGGGGTGTGGTCCAGCCGAGACCAAGGTCAGATGCTTACAGGGCCCTATTCCACCATCAGAACATGCATCAAAAGACGAGATGGGAGAATGAGACCATAGCACTTGAGAACATCACTGAGCTGAGGGACGACTTCGCCCTCAGGGGAAGGTGCGAAATGTATCGCGTCGATCTACAGTCGATGGCCTCCGCGCATCAACTCCATCAAGGCACAAATCTGAGGCATCACCTGATATGGGCGAGATACGGGCACTTCCAGCGACTCCTCACAATACGAAACTCGGAGCCTCCCGAGGAGGATATGGACGTGATACAGTTCTTCGACGAACACCACGATGCGGAACTCTTCATGGAACGCCATGCCCTGAAACGATCCGAGTTCAGGAAGATAATATCGCCCCTAGTCCGATCAGGGCACATCGTCCAGGATTACAGGGGCGGATTCAGGACCGTCCAGCCTCTGAAGAATGTCGACCTCTGGGACGTCAAGCGGAAATATATCGAAGACCTCGTGGAGAACTTCCCAATACTGACTTTGAAGCAAACTGAGAGGCTTGCAGGATCAGCATTCTCCGCAGAGGAGATATCCGATGTTATGAGGGGGCTCGAGGAAGAAGGCGTGCTCACCAGAGGCTTCCTCGTGGATGATATGCAAGACGTTTGTTGGGGCAGATTAGAACTCTTGGAAAGCGGAAGTAACGCGGTCAAGACCCGAGATTTGGTGATACCCCCAAGCGACGCTCTGATACACTATTTCTCGACCATCCTCCGTAGCCGATTTGGGTACGGATCAGCATACCTCGTTTTCCACAAAGAAGAGCCCATTGCAGCATTCAAAGCGAATACTAGGGAAGGGTTGCTGGAAGTCACAGATTTCGTCGGCGACTCAGACCTCGAGCGAGAGGCTCTCAGAGTCATGAAAGAATTCGCATGGGAGCACGACATGCCTCTCTCCGGCAAGATATACGAGAGACTACGATCCAGGTGAATCCTTCTTTCTCAGAGGTAACTCGAGAATCCTCATCACGTGAGCGTGGAGTTCCGGAAGAAGCCCAAAGAGTGCCAATGCCATCAAGAACATGGCTCCTAGGCTGGCCACCTTTGCAGCATAGCTGTGCGCGAATTCGAAGATATCCATCCCCAGCCATCTCCAATCTTGGTAATTCACATGCAACCATACTATCCCTGCGTTCCTGAAAGCATTGAGAATGAATATGGTTGGGACTGCGATGAAGAGGCCACGCGCCTTTCTCTTCCAACTAACGCCAGACAACGCAACTATCGCTCCGACGAAGACAATCATCGATTGTAACGCTGAGCAAGAAAGTATGAACCCGATGCTAACCGGCTGTCCACTCGAATTCAGCATGGGGAGGTAGAAACCACCTTCCCCAAGAGGTTCAGTTAGAATGGCCCTGCTGCCGCCCCAGTCCGAAGTTAGTATATGACCGCCTTGAGCCAAATCAACCATCATCGGACCCAATGAGTATGAACCAGCCCCAGAGGCCTTTAGCCACCAGACCGTGATTGAACCAGTCATTTCTACGAAGCCCATGTTGAGTGCTGGTATGGCGTATACGACATAGTATGGAATGACACTCCAAGCAACTGCGCCCCTCAGCCAAACGAGAGTCGGATCCAATCGAGAACCATTCATCTCAACATACGCAAGAACAACACTTGCAGGGAGGCAAATTGAAGTCATGACCACAAGGACGGGATCTTCAATCTCGACATAGTGCTCCGCCAAGAGATATACGGAGATCCCAGATAGCAGCCATCCGACCGCAGCATACACGGAGCGCCCCTCCGATTTATTGCTGTGAAATTCAATCGCTAGGAAGAGAGCGCCCGCCATGGTCATGAAGATCCGCATCATCTCGGGATGCACGCCTACAGCCTCCGAAAAGTGGTCGACTATCAGGCCGATAGGCTCCTTCATGTTACTCAACTACCCTCAACGCGTATAGAGGATGCCCGAATCCGATGACCGTGCATCACGATGGAGAGGGCGGTTCCCTGGCGACGGTCCTGATTCCAACTATCAATAATCCGCATGAACTCAGAGTAGTGCTCGAGCACCTTCTACGGGATTCGGACGGAACCTATGACATAATAGTCATTGACTCAAGTAGCAATTTCGAAACATCCGACTTGTGTTTGGAACTGGGTGTAGAACGAATCGATGACTCCAGCCGTACTAGGGCAGATGCATGTAACAACGGCCTATCCATGGTGCAAACTCCCTACACGCTATTCACTGATGATGATGTCATACCTCCATCTGGTTGGGTCAAGAGTTTGATTAGATGGTTCGACAGGGAACATGTAGCAGGCGTGGGCGGTACGAATTTTGCACCTGAAGAAGACCCTTGGCTCTCTAAATGCACAGATGTAGCATTTGGAGCGCGCGTCATGACTGCTGGAACCAGATACGGTGCAAGACCAGATGCCGAGCTTGTCGAAGTTATGCACAACCCTGGCGTGAATGTCGCATATAGAACAGAAGTACTCAGGGAAGTCGGAGGTTTCGATGAAGGCGCCATTGGCGCTGAGGATGTCTTGCTCGACTCGAAGATAGTAAGTGCTGGCCACCGTCTATTCCTGGACCCCTCATGCACCATGCCCCATCGACGCCGCCCGGCCATCATCCCCATGATGAGACAGATTCGAAATTACGGCTATGTGCGCAGACTTGCAATAGATAGGGACCCCTCGTTAAGATCTCCCACCCACAGGGCCGTCCAGATGTTTCCATTATTCGCTGCTATTGCTGCCCTAGCTCTGGTATATGGAGCAGTCAGTGGCGGGGCGCAGTGGGATCTTTGGTTCACGCTTGAAGGCGAATGGGACCTCTCTAGAGCATCGTTTCACTTCTCCATGGGCGCAATGTCGCTATACTTCTTGGTATGCATACTCGGTGCCTCTCTGGGAACCTCTCCTCATAGGTCTGTAAGCACCGTATTCGCATCTTGCATCACCATACCAGCGGCACATCTGGCTTACGGATGGGGGATGATGAAAGCCGAGTGGGGCCTTTTGAGAGGCTCTGTTTCAATCGTAGCAATCGATGACAAGGAGCGCTCTTGATGTCCGATTCGGAACGAGTCATAGCGAGAATAGGGCTGGATGATACCGACCATCCGGAAGGCGGTTGCACGACATACGACTTGAATGAGCTATCCAGGCTGCTCACACGCAACATCGATTCTGCAGAAGAGATAGAGAGGAGGCTCGTTAGGTTGTGGCCCTTCGCTGAACGGAGAACTAGGGGCAATGCCGCATTGTGCCTCCTGATCTCAATCAACCCCCAGGATATCGGGACACTCTACGAAACCCTTCAGCATTGGATACCAGAGCCAGATAATTCAGAAATTGGAAATGCATCAAGACCAGCTATCGTTGTTGGGTTAGGAGACGCCCCTGCATCATGGTACTGGGAAACAGTCAGGGGTCACGTGCCTCTCGATGACAGATTATCATCCATCGAAGCATCCGATTATCGAGTAATTACCCGTAGCGATAGGCCTCACGGCGCAATCGGTGCATCGGCAGCCATAGCATGGCCAGCCTCTGAATTTACATGGGAACTCGTTGCTTGGAGATATCCGGATCGCATAGGCAGCCCAAGGACTGTCGATGCGGAACTCATCGGATCGATATCTGCCAAACATCCCGGTACATTTGCCAACAGGGACCCTACCACTGGAAGGTGCTTAATCGCCCCAAGGACACCTTGCCCGGTCCTCTATGGCATCAGAGGCCTCAGCCAGTCTTCAGTGATCGACGCACACAATGACCTGCAAGCCTCTGATTCTATTGAGGGGAGTATCGAATACGGGACACACAAGACGAATCAATGCAGCGACGACCATCTCGACGATATGTTCGTTGGAACTGTGACCAGTGAGCCCGTTATCGGTACGGGCGGCCATGTCTCTTTGACGGCGATGTCGAGAGGAAAAAACGAGACTATACTGGCATTCAAGGAAGGAGGGCCTGTAAATGCAGAGGTTCGTTCAATGCAAGTCGGGGACATCATACGTTGGGTCGGCCTCCGTTCACCCGATGATTCAATACATCTCGAGAGGGTTTGTTTGATCGATCCGGTCCCCATTATCAAAAACCGACCCAAATGCTGTGGTTCCGCTATGAAAAGCGAGGGTAAGAGGTCCATGCTTCGATGCTCAAAATGTGAGAAGAAACGCGAGAGATCATGGATATCCGAGCCCCTCAGAAACGCAGGCCTATGGGCTGAGCCACCTCCCAGCCACAGGAGGCACATAGCAAAACCACTTTCCGAAGGGCCGCCGAATGCTGCTGTCAGAATACTCCCTGAAATGCCCTCCTAACCAAAGTAATTATTCGGTCGATGCCCACCAGGGGAATATGGTCACGATTCTAGGCGAGGGCGCAGCAGCAGACATTGCACTGATAGTCCTCAGCATGGTTGCGATCTTCCTGGCCTATAGAATCCTCTCGGGAAGGCCAAAATTCGTCGAAGATGCTGATGAGAGAGTCCCCGAACATCTGAGATCCAAGGAACTCACAGAGCCGTCCGAAGAGGCGCTTGAGGACTTAGACCGTCTGATGGGTGAGAATGCTCTTCCCGATGATGAAGAGTAAATTCACTCATCTCTAGTGCAATTTATTCCTCTTAGGTATAGTATGTGGTAGTTGGAGTTATATTCGTCACTTCATCCGGTGAGACATGAGTTTAGCACCGGAGGGATATGATTTCGGAAAAGAAGACAATTATGCGTTCGCAATGAACGTGACGTGTGCCAATGAAGAAGCACGGAAAATGTTCGTCGAAGGATTCGGCCATATGTTGAATTACAACCACGAGCAGGCAATTGCCTGTTTCTCGGCATGCACAGAAGCAGACCCGAACTGCGCTATGGCATGGTGGGGCATTTCTTACTGCGTATCCTCGAATTACAACTGGGCCCCAGGTCTGGGTTCAGGCCATGATTCCATTCAACAGGCTCTTTCTGTCATGGATCATTGCACTGAGCTAGAACAAGATCTGATCCGAGCTCTTTCCACCCGTCATTCGGCAGAGGCCCGTGATGCAGCAGACCCGTCTGTGCTGAATATGGGCAATGACCCTGAATTGAATGTCGCCTTCGCCGAGGCCATGGCGCCATTGTACGAGAAGTATGTGGGCAACTTGGACGTGACCGCCATCTATGTCGAGGCTTTGATGAATCTGAAGGCTTGGCAATTATGGGACAAAAATACTGCTACGGGGGAAATCACCCCTGCCGATGACAACACGCTACTGCTTGTGAAGATCATGGAAGAGGCCTTCGAGAGCAGTGATGAAGCCAAGATACATCCTGCTTTGTGTCACTTGTACTGCCACGCTCTGGAACTGTCCCCCTTCCCGGAAAAGGCTCTTCCGGCTGCTGATGTTCTTCGTACCCGTATGCCTGGTCTTGGGCACTTGGTTCACATGCCATCCCACATCGACGCGTGGGTTGGCCAGTGGAAAGAGGCCATAGAGTGCAACATCGCTGCTGTCGAGGCCGATGATCGATATGTCGAGATCACCGGTAATGAATCGCAGTTCTACAAGTTCTATCGCATGCATAACCACCACTTCATCGTCTGGTGTGCGATGTTCGATGGCCAGTATGAGACTGCGTTGAAGTATGCCAGAAAGGCCGTCGATACCCTGCCTGCAGGCGATGAGAACAGTGGTGTGCAGTTCATGCTCGCCGGCATCATCCCGATGGGCGCCATTTTCTTGGAATCATATGTTACCATGCCTTGGCATGTGATGGTTAGGTTCGGCAAGTGGGACGATATCATCGCTGAGCCCATGTACTCTGACAAGGACGTCTTCCCTGCCGCTATCGCTACTCAGCATTATGCCCGTGGCGTGGCCTATGCCTCCAAGGGCATGGTTCAGGAGGCAGAGGCTGAACAGGCGCTCTTCAAGCAGGCCTTACAGAATCCAGCACTCGCAGGTCGCGTGATGCATAACAATTTCATGTATCAGGATCCTGATGAGGGTCCCTCGATTCTCAATGTCAATGATGCCATCCTCGAAGCAGAGATTGAATATCGAAGACAGTACATCTCCAAGGAGAACGGATCGTCGTACGATTTCACCGCTGCATTCGAAGAGCTACGCCGTGGGGTCGATCTCTCACTGAACCTAGCCTACAATGAACCGTGGGGGCAAATGCAGCCTGTTCGCCATATTCTCGGCGCACTCCTCCTTGAGCAGGGCGAGGTAGAGGAAGCCGAGGAAGTGTACCGTGCTGACATCGAACTATGGAAGGACAATATGTGGGGCTTGCTCGGATTGAAGCTCTGCCTCGAGGCTCGTGGCGACGACACTGGCGAACTTGAGAAGGTCGCCAAGCTGTTTGAGGAAAGAAGCGTTAGAGCGGACATCAAACCGGCAAAGACTTGCTTCTGCGCTCAGGAAAGCGTCGAGAAGTCTTGCTGTTAGGCGCCCCAATCTTATTGGAAAGGGACTGAAGCTCATTTCAGACTCTACGAATTGTCTGAATTAACAAAGCCAGCATGATGAAAACCAAGATAATTAGTCCGTTCTGAAGAGTTGTTGAACTCCTTATATCGCTCTCCCCAACTTCTTCACTCCCTCCTTCATGAACAAAATCATCAGGCCCTCTTTCTTCGATATCATGAACGCCATCCTCTGTGGAATCATAACCGATAATATTGACTGAGAAGGCTGGTATTCCAAGAACTCCCCCTGTCAATTCCGCTTGACCTATTAGCACTCTATCATATTCCACATCGAGGGTCGTCGAACCTCCACGATTCAACACAACAAGCAACTCCTGCCCCTCTGATACCATTTCATATGCAAGAAGATTGGCATCTGCATAGTACGTTGAATAGGTCCCTCTTCGCAAAGCCTCGTTCTCGAGTCTGAACTTGCCAAGTAGTGCTGTAAAGTCGTACAACTCCTGTTGTTGTGAAGTCAAGTTGTGGTCAAGCATTCTTCGGTTATCCGGATCAGCGCCACCATGCATTCCAAACTCATCCCCCATGTAGATGACTGGCGCTCCAGGGGTCGTTAGTAACCATCCCAGAGCTTGCTCAAGACGGGCATATGCCCAATCTGACGGGATCCCCGGCGTCTCTTGCTCCGCCCACTGGTTCCATTGAGTGCCATCATTCTCCATCCTAGAGATGATTCTCGGAGTATCATGTGAACCGATATATGGAGTCATTATCGCTCCCTGAACATACTGATCTTGGCTTCTGTTGGTCCAGTAATCCAGATGCTGATAATCCATATGCTGATTCGAAAAGACATTATCAACAACGGCATGATATAGAACGAAATCGGCCTGTCCATCCAACCCATCTTGAGAGATGTATCGGTTGATTGTAGCATACTGCTCGTGATTGTCTTCCAGTGAATGGCCAGCCCAACCCATCGCGGTCTCGCCCTTCAAGTAGAAATCATTCCCAGTGCCCTCGAAGCGTTGTTTTATTGCCGTGGACAATGCGGTTATCGCCCCATCATCAACGTGTTTGACGGCATCGATTCTCAGACCATCGAGATCGAACCTCTCTATCCACCAGAGCGCATCTGAGACCATCTGATCGCGAGCTTCTTCATTGCTCCAATCAATATCAGGCATATAGTCCATGAATAAGCAATCAAGCCTCCTATCGGTCCATTCACATCCGTTGGTACCGCACAGGCATCCGTCATTGAACCATTCAGGTCGCTCCTGGAAGTAGACATGATCTTCATGAACATGGTTGATGATGAAATCAGCCATAACTCTCATGCCCCGCGAATGTGCGACCTCCACCAATTCATCAAGCGCCTCCTCGCCCCCGTATCTCGGATCGACTTGTCGTGGCTCAATCGGCCAGTACCCGTGGTACCCGGATACATGGTGGACTCCATCTCTGGCGATGAACGAACCATTCGGATTAGTATTGAGTGGCGAAAGCCAGATGGCATTTATCCCAAGATCCTCAAAGTAACCAGATTCGATCATCTGCGTCACACCCTGCAGGTCACCGCCCTGCCAGTCAGCCTCGAACGAGGATCCGCTTGATACGCCGTCATTACTAGTATTTCCATTGACAAATCGATCAACCATAACCATCTGAATGAGAGCATCTTCCCAGGTGAATCCCGATTGGGCCCCCGTCCAGAAAACTGCCAACTGCTCATACCCGTCTGATTTCAAGCCAATCGTATGTTTGCCATCCGGGAGAGTCGAGAGGTCCAATTCCCATGATGAACCATTCTGAACGAATTCGTATGAGGAATTTGGATTCGTGCTGGCAGTGACTTTCAATCGCCCTTCTTCGATACTCTGGGTCATAGGCAACATCTCTTCTTCACCAGAAACTGGCAATATCATTACCAGCATAAGTGAAACAAGAAATAAAGCGATCCGCACCAGAACCAATCCTCTAACTAAGTCCATGGGGTACTGTTTAACACGTATAGATTATGTCTGAAAAGAGAGGGGGCGAACCGTGCAAGAATTCACCAGCAGGCTTCCTGTGTCCCAATCGCTGATCTTTGACTGCGAGCCAGATGAATTATGGAAGATCATCAGTGAACCGGGCAGCCTGAATAAATCCCATCCATTTTGTAGGTCGAATGAAGTTGTCAACTGGAATAAAAAAGACCATTCCGACCGTCTCGTTTACCTCAATGGGCTCAATTACATTCGAAAATTCATAACCTGGGACGAGGGGCTTGGTTACACTCTCCTGATAGGAGAGATTGCCGGCCCGCAATCCTACGTAGTTTGGGAGATCAATTCTGCTATTGAGGGCAAAACAGAATTGAAAATAACGGTTTACCCGCACATATTGGCAAAATTGCCGATTTATGTCGCGTATCTCCCACATTCCCTATGGGTCAGGCCGCGACTCAAAAAATATCTGAGATCAGTTCTTTCTGGATATCAATACTATATGAAAAACGGGAAAAAAGTCCCTCGGAATCATTTTGGAAAACATCCGTGGTTCTCTTGAATAAAATTCATACAAAGCGATCTCTTATTCTCATAAGCATACAGATGATTAAATTTCACATGTCTCTGAATAAGCTATGGAAAGGATCGACAACCTGCCTCTTTTCTTGCTGGGTCCTGATTTCTTCCCTGGCTTCAATGGTAGCCTCAGAGTCTTCGAGCCCCGGTATAAGCAGATGATGAATGATTGCATACTTGACTCGAAGCCATTCGGCTACATAGCTGCAGAACCAGAGGCAGGTGAGTTGAATGGCTGGAGCCAACCAGCGAGATTGGGCGTGCTATGCACCGTTTCGGATTACGAGGAATCAGGCTCGAACCTCATAATAGAGATAGCCTCAGAGTCTGTTTTCGAAATTGAAGATGTCATCCAACCCGTCTTGCCCAACAGCATGGATATAGAGAGATACCCCGGTGTAGAGGAATTGATGGAAGAGGCAGGTAATCCGGTTGATGGCAAGTTGTACATCAGGGCGAATGTCGGTATACTCGATCCCCCCAAGCAGGATCACTCTGAAAACGACTATCGCGAGTTCATAGAAACGCTATCTCCTCTCCAGTCCATACTGGAGATGAGCTGCATGTACAAGGGACACATCCTCAATTTCGAAAAGGATTCTCAATCCGAAGATGCAAATCGACAGTCTGAATTCATCTGGAAGATTTGTTCTGCTCTCTGCTATGACGTCGAATTGCAGCAAAGGATGCTGTCGGAGAATTCGATATCATCCCTGATGCAGATTTGCATGGGGTCTGCCAACGAAGTGGCCTCGAGGATGGGCGGGGAGTGAAATCAGTCATCTCAAGAGCCCCATAAGCACAGCATAGACTCTGCGAAAGTATGTTAAATCGGAGTACAATGATTTGATTTATGGAGGATAATTGGTGGGAGGACGATAAGACGGGGGAATCGTCCCAAGACGAGCCAACAGCTGTTCCGGGGGACGGTGAGAAATTGGTACTCAAGGCAAACAAAGCAAATGATGGTTTAGGCATCCTCCCAACCTTCATCATGTCGTTCTTTGCATCGGGCTTCATAACCAATCCAATCTCGGAATTAGGTTTCTTTCCTGAACCCTATGTATTCTACATTGTTTTGTTTTTCTCAGTGTTCTTACTTTGCATGGTTGGGCTTTCATACATTTGGCCAATGTTCGATAATCACTGGTCGACCATAATCATAGACGGCGATAATGTGTCTCTGAAGAGATATCTCCCTCTCAAGATCAATTCATTTTCATACAAACAAGTCAAATCATCGGAGATAGAGATGGTGGTCATGGAGAGAGTCTGGGTGAATGTTGAAGACAGCACCCACGACGATTACTGAGGCGATTGTATGGGTTACTGGAGCTATAAGGTCAAATTGAAGGACTCCGATGGGAAAACAATTGCCAAATTTGACCTCGATCAGGAGAAATGGAAGCCCTTCGCGGAGAAGGTATCAAGCAAACTAAACAAGAAACTAATCGGAGACGAATGATTACAGTTGGCTTAAGATGCATGTCATACTACGCCATTCAAACTCAAAAATACATAGATTGGGATAAGCAATATCAATCTAGGCCCCCATCTTCTCAATTTGTCCTCAGTCTGTTTTTTTTCTGATTCTGATAGGGATTTAGTGTGGGAATCTATCGACAAAATGTTGCCTATGATAAAAACGGCCAATCCCAGAGGTATTGTAACAAGGAATAGGATTACGTAGGCACCCGATCCTGTTGTGCCGGCTTCGTCTCCAACTACAAACAACACAGCTGGCGAGAATGCGATCGCCCCAGATACCATGGAAATTGTCAGTGTGCGGCCAAAGATTCCAGGGGGATCCATATTTTTGGCCCTGCAACAATGCGAATAGCCTTTGTTACCCTGGCTTATGATGTCATCGATGAATGCCCACCGACCCACAATTAGTGCGTATTTACCCAGACCATGAAGAAAATCAGTGTGACAAAGAACGCGACTGATACTGATATCGCCAAAGACATATTTGATGACAAGCCTTCTCTGCCTTTTCGATATTGGGATATGCATAACGCGACTATACCGATATTCATGCAGAATGAATTACAAAGATGAACATAGAGGGACTCAAATGAACCCCCTACACGGAGGAATAGGGAAAAGGACACACCAAAACCCAGGCTCAAAATAATAAGAATCGTAGCAATATTCGGCCTTCTACCCGTAACTCCAGATGCTGTATCAAGTGGCCGAAATTCCGTGAGATCCCCGTCCTCGAGCCTCTCATCTTCGATGACTAGGTCTGACCACCACTCTTTGCTCACGATTATCTGCCAATGCCGGTCTTTTTGACGTGTACGTCATAATACCGTTGCTCCGGCCTCATTCGTAACGATTCATCCTTGTCTTTGGCCGCATGATCTGGGAGTTCACTGTACCCATTATTGATATTGAATATCCTCCAGCATCCGTTTATGGATCTGGTACTGATAGGCTCTTTCATCCTATTCATGTCCGCATTCGCTGGAGTCGGCCTAGCTAGTATGTGGGTCAAAGAGGACACGACGGATGACTATCTTGTAGCAGGGCGCGGAATGAATCCGGCTTTAGCCGCATTGTCCGCAGTGAGCACTTGGAATTCTGGTTACATGTTCATCGGTTACATCGGATTTACCTTTACTATGGGCTATTCCATCATATGGATCGGCCTTGGGAGCATGTTGGGGCAGATTGTGGCATGGGCGTGGTTGTACAAATTCATTCAACAGTCAGCGAATGAACGAGGGGTACGATCCCTTTCTTCATTGGTATCGGATGTCACAGGCTCGCCGGAAGCCAAACTCGCTGCAATTCTTTCTGTGCTTTTCCTAGCGGTATATGCCGCAGCCCAACTAACCAGCGGAGGAAAAGCTCTCTATGTGATGCTCGGATGGTCAGAAGTTTTCGGCATATTGATCGGTTTTGTTTTGGTCGTTGCCTACTGTTATGCAGGCGGGATTCGGGCTTCCATCTGGACAGACGCTGCTCAATCTAGTGTGATGATAATCGGTTCAAGCCTGCTTTGTTACGTGGCTTTACAGGAAGTAGGCGGATTTTCTGGGATGCATAGTGGATTGGTCGCTGAAAATGCGAATCTAACTAGCCTAGTCCCCGCAGATCTCAATTTCGGGGTAAGTCTGTGGATATTCGCCTTCTTTTTAGGCGGATTAAGCGTTGCTGGCCAACCTCAGGTAGTCAGTCGAGTCATGACTTTGGGAAGTGATCAAGACCGAAAGACAGCCATGCTCTGGTTCTTCGTCTGGCAGACTCCATTTCTTCTGATAATGACCTTAATCGGATTTGCTAGCCGAGTTGTTTTCGCTGGGTCGGACTTCGATCCAGAGCTCGGCCTACCCATGCTAGCTATGGAAACACTGGGGCCCATTTGGGTTGGCTTGATTCTGGCTTCTATATTCGCAGCCACAATGTCGACGGCGGATAGCCAAGTTCTGGCATGCACAGCAGCATTTACCGATGATGTGATGCCCAGTATCAGCCAAGATCACAAAAAGACCAAGATTGTGACATTGGTCATTGCTGCATTTGCAACCATGATTTCGATTTTTGGTTTGTATGTGCCCGGCGGCGATTCCGTGTTTTTGTTGGTGGTACTGGCGGTTTATGGCCTAGGTTCGATTTTCGTTCCGATATTGATCATAAGATGGGCCGGTTATCAACCTGATACGATACATACCATGGCAATGATGTTAGCAGCTCTAATCTCAGTATTGTTGTGGTCCATTAGCGGGTTCGGAGAGGACATATTCCCCTCTGTTCCAGGCATGGGTGCTGCTTTCATCACGCACATTGTGATGAATCAATTACGTAGCTCAGATGTTTCCCCTCTTGGCCGTTACGAACTACCTGACTCCAGAACCCTAGCAGTCGGCGCGATGATAATTCTAGCACCAGTTACTG
>Ga0115013_10000233_pt1 | contig 36080 bp, 25 predicted proteins | sample SouAtlMetagenome_2_FD_88686 | JGI IMG/M metagenome (GOLD analysis project Ga0115013, IMG submission 88686) | Marine eukaryotic phytoplankton communities from Atlantic Ocean - South Atlantic ANT15 Metagenome | ecosystem: Environmental > Aquatic > Marine > Oceanic | place: South Atlantic Ocean...
ACTGGATCTAGCAGTGATAAAATGATTATAAAAAACACTGGTTATGTTGGAATAAACACTGATGCCCCGTCAACACAATTACACGTAGTTGGTAATTCAAGATTTGGTGGTTCATCAGATTATATTGAACTAAACAGCTCCGGTAATATCATGCTTGCTGATTCAAATTGCGCTATTGGTCCAGTATATACCGGATCACCAAATAATACGCTAAGTATTGGATTTACTATGACAGGTATTTGGCATACTATAAAGCATTATTTTTCAACAGAAGTTGTGTGGAATCCTGGCGTTATGGGGGGCGCTGATGATATGAATCTTGACACAAATGGAAATCTATCTATTTCAGGAGATCTTACAGTAGGCGGTGGTGACATATCAGGTGTAGCAAACATGTACGACACTTCTTTAAAAATTGGTGGAGCTAGTGGCACAAACGAGATAAATTTTGCAGCAGGTAAAATATCATTTACATCAGCTAGCACGTCTGTAGCAGGTATGTCTGGCACTTACTTTAGACCTAATTCTAATAACTCTATAAAATTAGGTGATAGTACTTACGGGTGGTCTGAAGTGCACGCGACCTCGTTTATAGGTGACTTAAATGGTACAATAAACACAGCTACTACAGCAACAACACAATCACAAGGTAATAATAGCACAAAAGTAGCCACAACTGCTTATGTAGATGCTTACACACCCACAAACACCCAAACTATATTGTTTAGTAATTTTTCAGATTCATCAAGCACTACAAGTTCTTTAAGAATACCATTCAACACTTTAAGTGAAACATCATCAAATCAATATTATAATCACTTTGATTGTCCAGCTGATGGGACTATAAAAAGAATAAGGATGCATAATACTAGTGGTAGTATGAGCTCTAGCTTTACAACTATATTTGATATATATAAAAACGTTTCTGGTGGCGGTCCAACACAATCATCAGGTTCTTTAACTGCTAGTGGTGGTCAGATAGAATATGAGCCTAACCTTAGTTTTTCAAAAGGTGACGGTATTCAAATTGCTTATAGAAAAAGTGCTGGATCTAAATACTGGCAAGGAGTTAGTGCGTCAATAATTTTAGAATTTGAACAAGTATAATGGCAAATATAAACGACAACATAAGAGGTAAAAAACTATTTAAAGAAGGTAGTTCAAAACAACAAGCTGTTAAAGGTAGTGATGGTGAAATAACTGTTGCTAAGGAAATATCAGATGATCTAGCTGCTTTAACAGATATAAGTGATGTTTTTAATGATGATGGATTATATCAAGTTAATAGATTTTTAATAAAACAAATAGAAGATCTTAGAGAAGATGTAGAAGAATTACATGCTTTTATAAAAGATGCTTTTGGTAAAGACTCTTCATCTGCCGCTTCACAAGGCGCAAAAGGTAATACCGGCTCGCAGGGTCCAAAAGGTGATACAGGTGCTGCAGGTGCTAAAGGCGACACTGGTGCTCAAGGCCCAAAAGGTGATACAGGTGCTCAAGGTCCAAAAGGTGACACAGGAGAAACTGGCGCAAGTGGTAGTGATGGTGATCCTAGTGGTTTTACAGGAAAAAAGACAGTTGGCAAAGAAACTTGGACATTTGAAGACGGGCTACTAAAATCAGCAAAATAATATATTATGGCAATAACTTATACATGGGATTGTAAAACCGTAGATGTTCACCCAGAAGAAAATAATCTACAAAATGTAGTTTACAACGTGCATTGGAAACTTTTAGGTGTTGATGGTGATTATTCTTCCGAAAAAATAGGAATGTGCAAAGTACCTTTAAGTGATAGTGAAGACTTTATATCTTTTGGTAATTTAACAAATGATATAATTAAAGGTTGGGTTAAAGCAGCAATGGGTGATGATCAAGTTGCTGTTTTAAAAGGTTTTATTAGCAACGATATAAGTGAGCAAAAAACCCCAACATCAGTAACTATGACTATAGACGGTTAAAGTATACGGTAAATAAGTGATTAGTATATATAGGATAAACAATTAAATACAATAAAATGGCAAAAAAAATTAAAAAGAAAGAGCTAGAAACTCTTCAAGGCGTAATAAGTGATTTAAATAACATAAAGCTTAGGATAGGTGATATTGAAGCTCAAAAACACTTATTACTACACAAAGCTGCTGAATTAGAGGGTACTGATTTAAAGAAGGTGCAAGATGAATTAGAGGAAACTTATGGTAAAGTTAGTATAAATGTTACTGATGGAACTATATCAGAAATTAATGAAGATGAGTCTGATAAGAAAAATTAGTATAGGTAAAGACTATAAAAACGACTCTATGCACTATTCTGTTGGACAAGAAGTATACGGTGGACATACTATAAACTGCATATTAGAAGAACAAGATAAGTACTGTATATTTATAAAAAAGAAAGATGAAGTATTACCATGGAAAGATTTTAATAAAAACATGGCTATATCTGTAGAATATAATTTAGATTACTAATGAAAAGTATATTTAACTTTGTAGTAACACATAAAGAAAAAAGATATAATAATACCAAAAAAATAGGTGATAAAGAATTAATATTAAATACAGAGATATTTAATCATCAAAACGTAAGTAGAAACGCTGTGGTTTTAGAAACACCAGTCATGAGTTGCTCTGAAGTTGAAAAAGGCGATGAAGTTATAATACACCATAATATATTTAGAAGATGGCGTGATGTAAAAAACAGAGAGCGCAATAGTAGGAGTTGGTTAGACGAAGATAGGTATTTAGTTTATTTAGATCAAATATACGCTTACAAAAAAAAAGACCAGTGGAAAGCTTTTCCTGGTTACAGCTTTATAAAGCCGCTAGCTAATGACGATATGTATAGCATTGAAAAAGAAAAACCACTAGTTGGCGTTGTTAAGTACACAGACGGTTTTTTACAAGAAGGAGATTTAGTTGGTTTTACTCCTGGTTCAGAATATGAATTTGTAATAGATGGTCAAAGATTATACAGAGTTCCTACAAGAAAAATTACAATTAAATATGAATATCAAGGAAACGAAGAAGAATATAATCCAAGCTGGGCATAAAGCTGTTGAAGAGTTGATTAAGGTTGCTAAAGAAGCTATTGTAGATTCAGACGATGATATATCTGCTGATAGATTAAAAAACGCAGCAGCCACTAAAAAACTAGCTATATTTGATGCTTTTGAGATATTAAATAGAATACAAGACGAAGAGGACATGCTTAATAATAAACCTAAAGAAGAAAAGAAGAATGATTCTTTTAAAGGTTTTGCAGAAAGAAGATCTAGATAATGTATCAACAAACGCTATATAAAATTATAGAGCCTATTAAAATAAATGCTATTAAGCGTTTAAACAAAAAAAAGGCTTGGACTTACGGTTACAACAAAGAGCACGATATTGTTGTTATAAGTAAAGACGGTACTATAGGTGATATATACGAGATACAGAATTTAAAGATTGCTCTTCCTAAAACACCTAAACAAGTAGTTCGTTTCAAGAAAAATACTTGGGAAAAAACAGATTACCCAAAAGAGTTAAGCAAGATAAAAACAGTTTTTGACTGGAAAGAGTACCCAGAAGAATTTAAGGAAAAATGGTATGATTACATCGATAATGAATTCACCCGTAGGGAGGAAGGTTTTTGGTTTTATAACAAAGACGTGCCTACTTACATTAGTGGTACTCATTACATGTACTTGCAGTGGAGCAAAATCGACGTTGGCGCACCAGACTTCCGTGAAGCAAATAGACTTTTCTTTATCTTTTGGGAGGCATGTAAGGCCGATGTACGCTCTTACGGATTGTGCTACCTTAAGAATCGTCGATCGGGCTTTTCCTTTATGGCATCAGGAGAGGTGGTTAACTTGGCAACCATATCTAGCGACTCCAGATATGGTATTTTATCTAAGTCTGGACCCGATGCGAAGAAGATGTTCACGGATAAGGTGGTTCCAATATCCGTTAATTACCCCTTCTTTTTCAAGCCCATCCAGGACGGAATGGACCGTCCAAAGACCGAGCTTGCCTTCAGAGTCCCAGCCAGTAAGCTTACCCGTAGAAAACTTACCAGCAACGAAACCATACAGGAGCTCGAGGGACTTGACACGACCATCGATTGGAAGAACACGGGAGATAACTCCTACGATGGGGAGAAACTTAAACTCCTCGTCCACGATGAATCGGGGAAGTGGGAGAGGCCGAACAACATCCTCAACAACTGGAGGGTTACGAAAACCACGCTACGATTAGGTAGTAGAATAATCGGTAAGTGTATGATGGGATCAACATCAAACGCTTTAGATAAAGGTGGTGATAATTTTAAAAAATTATATAAAAACTCAGATGTTACAAAAAGAAACCGCAACGGACAGACAGGTTCGGGACTCTATAGTTTGTTCATACCTATGGAATGGAACTACGAGGGATTCATTGATTCTTATGGCTTACCTGTATTCGATACGCCCGAGCAAGAGACTATTGGACCGTATGGGGAGAATATAGATATAGGTATATTAGAGCATTGGCAAAATGAAGTTGATGGTTTAAAAAACGACGGAGATGCTTTAAATGAATTTTACAGACAATTTCCAAGAACTGAAGAACATGCTTTCAGAGATGAAACTAAAAATAGTATATTTAATTTAGCAAAAATATACGAGCAAATAGATTTTAACGAAGATATAAATAATAATTCTCAAATAACAACTGGTAGTTTTCAGTGGGTTAATGGAATTAAAGATTCAAAAGTTATTTTTTACCCAAACCCTAGTGGTAGGTTTAAAGTAAGCTGGGTACCACCAGCAAATAGGCAAAACGCTTCTATTGTTAAAAACGGAATGAAATATCCAGCTAATGAGCATATGGGTGCTTTTGGTTGTGATAGTTATGATATATCAGGAACAGTAGATGGTCAAGGATCTAAAGGTGCTTTACATGGGTTAACTAAGTTTAGTATGGAGGATTGTCCACCAAATCAGTTCTTTTTAGAGTATATAGCTAGGCCTAAGACCTCAGAGATGTTCTTTGAGGATGTTCTAATGGCTTTAGTGTTCTACGGAATGCCTATACTTGCAGAGAACAATAAACCTCGTCTATTGTATTATTTAAGAAGACGTGGTTATAGAGGTTATTCAATGAATAGACCTGATAGAACTTGGAATAAATTGTCAACAGCTGAAAAAGAAGTTGGTGGTATACCAAATTCAAGTGAAGATATTAAGCAAGCGCACGCCGCTGCTATTGAAATGTATATACAGGATCATGTTGGAGTAAAGTCTGATAATACATATGGAACATGTTATTTTAACGAAACATTGCAAGATTGGGCAAAGTTTGATATTAATAATCGTACAAAGTTTGACGCGGCTATTAGTTCAGGTTTAGCTATTATGGCTTGCAATAGGCATCTGTATAGAGCAAATCCAATTATGAAAAAAGAAAAATTAAACTTAAGCATAGCTAAATATAAGCAATCAGGTATGCAATCAAAACTAATAGAAAATTAATATGGCTGAGTCAGTTGTAAAAAGTTATTTTCCGAGTCAAGTTGTACCTGACGCAGAAAAAGTAAGTGCTGAATACGGCTTACAAGTGGGTAAGGCTATTGAGTACGAATGGTTTGATGGATCTACATCTGCCAGAAGATATAATCAGCATCAAGCTGAGTTTCATAAATTAAGACTTTATGCTAGAGGTGAACAACCTGTTCAAAAGTATAAAGATGAGTTATCTATAAATGGTGACTTAAGTTATTTAAACTTAGACTTGAAACCAGTACCAATTATATCTAAATTTGTAGATATAGTTGTTAATGGTATATCAGAAAGAAGTTATGATATAAAAGCATACTCACAAGACCCTTACGGTGTAAGTAAAAGAACTAAGTACATGGAATCAGTGCTTAGAGACATGAAGACGCAAGAGTTATCTTTATTTGCTCAAGAAGCGTTTGGTATTTCTTTATTTGAAAATCCTCCAGAAAAGCTACCTGATAGTCAAGAGGAGTTAGACTTACACATGCAACTTAGTTATAAGCAAGGTATTGAGTTAGCAGAGGAACAAGCTATAAGTGTATTACTTAAAGGTAATAGGTACGATTTAGTAAAAAGAAGAATTAACTACGATTTAGCAACTATAGGTATTGGTTGTGTTAAGAATACTTTTTCCACGTCAGAAGGTGTTAAAGTTGAGTACGTTGATCCAGCAAATATAGTTTATTCATATACAGAAGATCCTGATTTTCAAGATATATACTATGTTGGTGAAGTAAAAACAGTTCCTATAAATGAGCTTAAAAAAGAATTTCCAAACTTAACAGAGGAGGATTTAAAAAATATACAAGCTCAAAGTATACATAGCCCAGGTCACGCTTACAATAGATATTCTTCTTCTAGTTACGAAGATAGAAATCAAATTGAAGTTTTATATTTTAATTATAAAACTTATATGAATGAGGTTTATAAAGTTAAAGAAACAGCTACTGGTGCTGAAAAAATAATATTAAGAGACGATACATTTGATCCACCTATAAATGAAATGACTGGTAATTTTGGTAAAATATCAAGATCACTAGAAGTTTTATATGAAGGTGTTTTAATACTAGGTACTGATTACTTATTAAGATGGGAGCTTGCTAAAAATATGATGCGCCCAAAAAGTGATTATAGTAAAGTTAAAATGAATTACGCTATAAACGCTCCTAGAATGTATAAAGGTAAAATTGATTCATTAGTAAAACGTATAACTGGTTTTGCTGATATGATTCAATTAACTCACTTAAAACTACAACAAGTAATGTCTAGAATGGTGCCAGATGGTGTTTATTTAGACGCAGACGGTTTAGCTGAAGTTGATTTAGGTAATGGAACAAATTATAATCCACAAGAAGCGTTAAATATGTTCTTTCAGACGGGATCTATTATAGGTAGATCTTTCACTTCTGAAGGTGACATGAACCCTGGTAAAGTACCTATTCAAGAAATAGCATCTGGTAATGGTGGTAGTAAAATGCAAAGCTTAATAGCTAATTACAACTACTATCTTCAAATGATACGAGACGTGACGGGGTTAAATGAAGCTAGAGATGGTAGTGTGCCCGACGCTAGAGCTTTAGTTGGTGTTCAAAAATTAGCAGCCGCAAATAGTAATACTGCTACAAGACATATATTACAATCTGGATTAGCATTAACACAAGAGTTAGCTGAAAGTTTATCATTAAGAATATCTGATATATTAGAATTTTCACCTACAAAAGAAGCTTTTATACAGAAAATAGGTAATCAAAACGTTGGCATACTAGAGGATATAGCTAAATTACATTTACATGATTTTGGTATATTTATAGAGCTTATGCCTGATGATGAAGAAAAACAAATACTTGAAAATAATATTCAAGCAGCTGTTGCTGGAGGTTTAATAGACCTTGAAGACGCTATTGATCTTAGAGAGCTTAAGAATATAAAACTTGCAAATCAATTACTTAAAATACGTAGAAAGAAAAAGCAAGAGAGAGATCAAAAGATGCAACAAGAGAATATGCAAGCTCAAGCGCAAGCAAACGCTCAGTCTCAACAAGTTGCAGCTCAAGCTGAAGTACAAAAATCACAAGCGTTATTTCAGATTGAATCTCAAATGGAACAAATTAGAGCTGATTTAAAAAATCAAAGCTTAGAAAAAGAAGCAATGTTGAAAAAAGAATTAATGGCTTTAGAGTTTGAATTTAATATGCAGCTCAAAGGTTTAGAAGTTGACAATGCTAAAAGTAAAGAACAATATAAAGAAGATCGTAAAGACGAAAGAACAAAAATACAAGCTAGTCAACAAAGTGAGTTGATAGCTCAAAGACAGAATGACGCTCCACCAAAGAAATTTGAGTCATCTGGAAATGATAACATGAGTGGATTTGATTTAGGTTCGTTTGGACCTATGTAATTAATTTTTATAATTTTATAATATTTTATTATGGCTAAAGAAGAAAAAGTAGTCGAAGAGCTAGTTGAAGAAACAACTCCTCAAGCTGAAAAGACTGAAACAGGTGATCTAGTACCTGAAGTTACTATAAAAGAAGATGGTACTCATAAAATAGATTTTGACAAACTAGTAGCTAAACCAGAAAAAGGTAAAGTTGCTGAAGAGGTTAAAGAAGAAGTTAAGGTTGAAGAACCTATAGCTGTTGTTGAAGAAAAAGTTGCGCCTGAAGAGCCAACTGTTTTAGAGGAAATAACAGAAGAAGAAGTACAAGAAAAAGTAGAAGATTTACAAGAGGACATAGTTGAGGCTATTGAAGAACAAAAAGAAACTGGTATTGATTTACCAGAAAACATACAGAAAGTTGTAAATTTTGTAAATGAAACAGGTGGTAGTCTTGAAGACTATGTAAAACTTAATCAAGATGTAGATGCTTTAAATGAAGAGCAGTTGCTTGTTGAGTATTATCAAAATACAAGACCACACTTAGACCCATCGGAAATTAATTTTTTAATAGAAGATAAGTTTGCTATTGAAGAAGACGTAGAAGATGAAAGAGAAATTAAAAGAAAAAAGTTAGCTAGAAAAGAAGAATTAGCAAACGCTAAAAATCATCTAAATAACTTAAAAACAAAATACTATGAAGAAATCAAAGCTGGTTCAAGGTTATTACCAGAACAACAGAAGGCTGTAGATTTTTTCAATAGATATAACAAAGACAAAGAGGTTGCTGAAAAGCAAACTCAAACTTTCAACAATAAAACTAACCAAGTTTTTAATGACGATTTCAAAGGTTTTGAATACAAAGTCGGAGACAAAAGGTATAGGTTTAATGTTAAAAACCCGAATGAAGTAAAAGACAATCAAAGTAACATCAACAATTTTGTTAAGAAGTTTCTTGATAAAAACAATGAGATGAATGACGCTGCTGGTTATCATAAATCTTTATTCACTGCAATGAATCCCGATGCAATTGCAAACCATTTTTACGAACAAGGAAAAGCTGATGCTATGAAGCAAAGTGTTGCTAATACAAAAAATATCAGTATGGATCCAAGAAAAGGTCAAAGTGCTGCGCCTCAACAAGGTACAACATATAGATCTGTCGATGCAGATGGTCAAACGGTTAAATGGGGATTTAAGAAACGAAAATAAATTAACAAAACTTAAAATTAAAAATTATGGCTTTAGCTGGAACTGGTGCTGAGTTACTACACGTAGTACCTCGCCCAAACAAACTTGCATATGACAATAACTATTTGTCAATTGCAGATAATGATTTCAACTTTGCTAAGCAGTTTTTACCAGAAGTATATGAGAAAGAAGTAGAAAGATACGGTAACCGTACTATCTCTGGTTTCTTAAGAATGGTAGGTGCTGAAATGCCTATGGCTTCTGATGAAGTTGTATGGTCTGAGCAAGGAAGAATACACGTAGCGTCTGAGAACGCTTTATTAACTGAAGGTGGTGGTAAAAATGTTATCACTTTTCAAGATGATGGATTAAATTCAACTGGTGGTGGCACTGCAATTAGTGCTGCAAACGGTGGTTTAAGTCCTGCTCAACAAGCTGCTTTATATTCTGTTGGTGATACATTAGTTGTATCTCAGAATGTTAAAACTGCAAAAGTTAGAGTATCAGCTGTTAACGCAACTTCTATTGATGTTTTACCTTACGCTGCTGCTTTACTTGGTGACGTTGCTGCTGGTGATTTTAATACTACTAACGGTGCTGGCGCTAATATGGTTAGCTGTTTTATATACGGTTCTGAATATGGAAAAGGAACAGATAATTCTGATCAAAAATCAGTTGATGCTCCTTTCACTAAGTTTACTAACAAGCCACTTATCATGAAAGGTAAGTACTCTATCTCTGGTTCTGACACTGCTCAGATCGGTTGGGTAGAAGTAGCTACTGAAGCTGGTGCGTCTGGTTACTTATGGTATTTAAAATCAGAAAGTGAAACTAGAATTAGATTCGAGGATAAAATTGAAATGGCAATGATTGAAGCTGAAAAAGCTGCTGCTGCTTCTACTATTTCTTTAGTTACAGGTAATGCTGCAACTGGAAATGCTGGAACTCAAGCTGCTGGTGTAGGATCTGAAGGTCTTTTTGCTGCTATTGAAGACAGAGGTTTAGTATATAACGACCAAAACTTTGGTAATGCAAATGCTGATGCTGGTATTCTAGAATTTGATAACATTTTACAAGAACTTGATAAACAAGGAGCTATTGAAGAGAACATGATGTTCTTAGACAGAGCAACTGCTTTATCAATTGACAAAATGTTAGCTAACCAAAATTCTTACGGAGAAGGTGGTACATCTTATGGTGTATTTGACAACTCTGAGGATATGGCACTTAACTTAGGATTTAGTGGTTTCCGTAGAGGATCATATGACTTTTATAAGTCTGACTGGAAATATCTTAACGACTCTGTAACAAGAGGATTGGTTGCTGATATTGAAGGCGTTATGGTACCTGCTGGAACAAGTACAGTTTACGATCAACAATTAGGTAAGAATATCTCAAGACCTTTCTTACACGTACGTTATAGAGCTTCTGAAGCTGATGACAGACGTATGAAGTCTTGGATTACTGGATCTGTTGGTGGAAACTACACTTCTGACTTAGATAGTATGACTGTAAACTTCTTATCAGAAAGATGTTTATGTGTACAAGCTGCTAACAACTTTGTATTACTTAAAGATACAACTGCATAATAGCAACAATTAAAGGTTAGGGCGTCAAAAAGCTTTGCTCAATGGGCGCCCAGAAACCTTTATTTTTAAATTATTTAATTATATTATATCATGGAAAAAACAAAAATAAAAAAATACCCAGGTGTACCAGAAGGTGTCAAATGGGAAATACAAGACAGGTTATATACTTTGAATGGTAAAAAACCTTTAGTATACACGGTTTTATCAAAACATAGTGGACGTAGACCTTTACTTTGGTTTGATGAAAAAGCTGGTTACAACAAAGAATTAAGATATGCAACAAACATGGCTTCACCATTAGTTGAAGAACAAAAAGGAGAAGCTACTTTAGGTAGAATAGTTTTTAGAAACGGAAAGCTGTTTGTTGATAAAAAAGATCAGTGTTTACAAAAACTACTTTCATTATATCACCCATTAAAAGGTAAGATATTCTCTGAATATAATGCTGTTGAAGAAGCTGTAGATGATTTAGCTTATTTAGAGTATGAATTAGCCGCGTTAAACGCAGCAAAAGGTTTAGACATAGAGGAAGCAGAAGCTATATTAAGATCTGAAATAGGTAGTGACGTTAATAATCTAACTAGTAAAGAAATAAAAAGAGACGTACACTTAATGGCTAGAAGAAACCCTAGTCTTTTCTTGCAGTTAGCTAATGATGAAAATGTTGAGCTTAGAAATTTTGGCGCTAAATGTGTAGAAAATAATCTAATAAAGCTTAGTGATGATCAAAGAGTATTTACATATCCTAACAATAAAAAGCTTTGTGTTGTTCCATATGACGAACACCCATACAATGCTTTAGCGGCTTTCTTCAAGACTGATGAAGGCATGGAGGTATATAAAAACTTAAGCAAAAAACTATAAATAAAACGCAGCCGTCTAACGGCGGCTGCATTTATTAAAATGAAAAAACAAAAAGGTCTAGGTGATACTGTTGAAGCTATCACTAAAGCAACTGGAATAAAAAAAGTTGTTGAAAAAATTAGCAAGGCCACAGGAAAAGACTGTGGATGCGATAAAAGAAAAGAATATTTAAATAAAAAATTCCCTTATTAATTATGGCTGTAAGTGTAGATACCGTTTACCAAACTGTTTTGAGTACGTTAAATAAAGAGCAGCGTGGTTACGTTACTCCACAAGAATTTAACTTATTTGCAGAACAAGCTCAATTAGATATATTTGAACAATACTTCTATGATATAAACCAATTTGGCCGACTGCATGGAAACAGCACGGAATATTCAGACATGTTAAATATACTAGAAGAAAAAATAAGTATATTTGAACAATTTAATCAAGATGTCAATATGGGTAACGGTGGTGTAGGTACACTACCAACTAACTACAGATTAGGCGATTTAATGTACAAAGAAAATGCAGATCGCCCTTATGTGACAATAGAGCACATAAACAAAGGCAATCTAAGAAAGATACAATCTTCACCCTTAACAACTCCAAACTTAATTAGACCTGTTTATATTAAAACATCAGAGACACAAATACAAGTATACCCAATAACTATAACTTCTAGTGTTACTTGTAACATAATAACTAAGCCAACAGCTCCTAATTGGGGTTATGTAATGGTTTATGGTGAAGCTTTATATAACTCTGCAACTAGTGTTAACTTTCAACTACATCAATCAGAAGAAGTTGCGTTAGTAGAAAAAATATTAGAGTTTGCAGGACTATCTACGAAAGAGGTTCAAACTTATCAGATTGCAAATCAAGAAGAAATGCAAACAATACAACAAGAAAAACAATAAGATATGCCATTATTTCAAGGAACACAACAAGCTTATTATAGTCAAACTCAGAGTTTTATAGGAGCAGGTGCTGGTAATCTTACATATGGCCCAGTTACAACTACTGCTTTTCCAACAAGACCTGTTCAACAAGCAGATATTACGGTTTTTATAAATAATATAGAAATAAATAAAAACAGTTATTCATACAATGGTACTAGCCCGGGTGATACTGCACCAGATAATAGTTACAACATAGTATTTAATAACACAAACGTAAACACAGATGTTCAAGCCGCTGATGGATCGCCATTAAGTGGTTTATCTATTTTGTTTCAAGAAACATTACCAAACGAACAATACGGTAACTATCAATATGTTTCATTAGAAGATATTATAAACAATTTTATAATATCGTATGTTGGTGAAGACAAGATAATAAGTAAAATAAGAAGAACAGATGTAGCTTTTCACGCTCAAAGAGGTTTAGCTGAGTTTAGTTACGATACGCTTAGATCTTTTAAGTCACAAGAAATAGAAATACCTCCATCTTTGTCAATGAAACTACCTCACGATTACGTTAACTATGTAAAAGTTTCTTGGCTAGACGGCGATGGTATTGAAAGAATATTAATGCCAGCTAGAAAAACTAGTAACCCTGAAGCTATAGTACAAGACAGTGATTATAATTACACTTTTGATCAAGACGGAACTTTATTGATGGCTAATGATTCTGAGACACTTGAGTCGTTTAGACAAGCTACAAACAGAAACGTTACTAACAACGATAATCTAGATGAGTTTGAAAGATATAGAGGCTTAGGTGGCGGAAGATATGGTTTAGATCCAGAGTTTGCTAATAGCAATGGGGTTTATTTTATAGACAATTTAAGAGGTAAGATATTTTTTGATTCAAGTTTAACTGGTAAAATAATAACATTAAATTACATAAGTGACTCTCTCGGAACAGACAACGAAATGGTTATCCATAAGTTCGCAGAAGAGGCTATATATAAATATATTGCACATGCAATATTAGCTACTAGAGCTAATACTCAGGAGTATTTAGTAATGAGATTTAAAAAAGAAGCTTTTGCAGCCAAAAGAAATGCAAAATTAAGATTATCAAATTTAAAATCAGAAGAACTTGCTCAGGTAATGAGAGGTAAATCTAAGATAATAAAACACTAAAATATGCCAGAATTTATTCATAACTTTACTCAAGGCAAGATGAATCATGATCTTGACGAGAGAATGGTTCCTAATGGACAATACCGTGATGCTTTAAACGTAACAGTGGCTACATCCGAGTCTAGCAATGTTGGTGCTTTACAAAATTTAAAAGGTAACACTGAAAGAAAAGGATCGCCAGCTTCTAACGGAAACTGGACCGTAGATTATATTAGTAATTTAGTTAATCCAGTTTGTATAGGTTCTATAAGACATGAGCCTACAGAATGTATATATTGGTTTATAGCTACTGATAGAGATAACAGAAAAAACGCTATAAGTGCAATAGCAGAGTTTAATCAAAGAACTGGCGATGTTACACCTGTTATAATTGATACTCAAAACATATTAAAATTTGATAAACAAAATCTTATAACAGGTATAAACATAATAGATGACTTGTTATTCTTCACAGACAACATAACAGAACCTAAAAAAATAAATATTAAAAAATTTAAAACTGGTTCTTCTAATGGTGGTAGCCCAAAATTTAACGTCCACACAAAAATACCTAAATATTACCCCTCTAATAATTCATACCAGTATGACCCTAGTGGAGATAGTTTTACAGAAGCAGATGTTACTGTTATAAAAAAATCACCTTTATGTAAGCCAACACTTACTATGGCTACTAGTTCAAGGTCTAGCGCTGGAGAAGAAGTATCTGGGACTGGTACCAGCCCTTTAAACACTACTTATAATCTTGTAGGAAACTTTCCTGCATCAGGCGATAAATATACTAATTTTACATATATATCTAATCCTTCAAATGGAAGTCAAGCAGCTACTTACGAGCCGTTACCTACATATCAAGAATGGTTTGAAGATAGTCAATTAGCTCCAGATGTTAGAGAGTATGCTGCTAACATGGAAACAGTTTCATTGGTTTTTAACGCAGCGCCTACTGGCTGGGAAGATGGTGATATAATAACTTTAACCGGTAGTGCAGTAGGTGATTATAACAATATAGATGAATATTCAATTAGACTTGAAATAATACCTAATGGTATAAACGGTAACGAAGTAGAGTTTCATATAATGTCTACTCCATCAACTATATTAAGATTTTCAGAGGACGACGAAGAACTTGTTTCTTGGGAAGCTATTTTAGAAGAGAAAGATCCTATGTTTGAGTTTGAATTTCCTAGATTTGCTTATAGATGGAAATATGAAAACGGAGAGTATTCTACTTTTTCACCTTTTACAGAACCTGCTTTCGAAGGAGATGACTTTGAGTACTTGTCAAGTGACGGATATAACTTGGGTATGCAAAATCATTTAAGATCTTTAATAATAAGTGATTTTAACTGGGGCAGTCAAGAAGTTATAGAGGTTGACGTGTTGATGAAAAAATCAATATCCAATAATATATATGTAGTTGATACTTTAAAAAGAGAAGATAAAGACGCTTTAAATGTCTCACCTCCTAATCAATTTAATTTAAAAACAGAATTAATAGGTGCTACTGTAGAATCTAACCAACTATTAAGACCCTGGGATAATGTGCCTAGAGCAGCTAAAGCTCAAGAAATATCTGCTAATAGAATTATATACGCTAATTATTTACAAAATTTTAATGTTCCAAAATTAAAATTAGGTCTAACCGTGTCAAGTAGTAAGCACGAAGGTTATATTGATTCAGATAATGATGAGGAAATATCAGATGAAGCTAACTTTAGAAGACCTCTTCCTTCTATAAAATCTATTAGAAAATACCAAGTTGGCATAGTTTTACAAGACGCTTATGGTAGACAGACTCCTGTTTTTAGTAATCCAGAGGCTACGTTTAATTTAGACAAAACTCAAGCTGAAAAAACATCTAAATTTATAGTACAACCTTTTTCTGCAATAGCACAAGGAAGTCTTGAATTTACTCATTATAAGTATTTTATAAAAGATACTTCTAATGAATACTACAACTTAGCTTTGGACAGGTATTATTTTGCAGAAGACGGAAATGTTTGGTTGAGTTTTCCTTCTTCTGAAGCCAGCAAGGTTCAAATAGATAGTTATTTAATATTAAAAAAACAACACGATAATGACGTTGCTTCTACTGGACCCTCTAGATACAAAATTTTAGATATTCAATCTAAAGCACCAGACTTTATATCATCATCTAAAAAAGTTATTGCATCATCTTCTTGTAGTGTAATTAGTGGTTTTAAAGAAGGTTTTTCTGAAATTAGTTTTACTTCTTCGGCTGATATTAATAGTGTGTTTTCACAAAGCTTTAACGGCGATAATTTTATAAGAATATCTTCAGGAAGCAGTAGTACCGATATGATAGGTATAAAAAGTGGCGGAAGAACTGGTGGAGCTGAAAGTCCTTTTGTTGTTAAGCTTGATACTCCACTAGGATCTGAATCATTATGGATGGGTACGGGTGGTTTAACAGGTGGTTTTACTGTTCAAATAGATATTTTATCTGAAGAAGTTGATAGATTGCCCGAGTTTGAAGGTAGAGTTTTTGTTAAAATTAATAGAGATACAGACTTTGACACTAATATAGTTAAAACTTTTGCAGACACAAACAAAAGATATGGCATAGTTGCTAGTATAACATTTAACACAGGTAGACACATAATGCCCGCCAACAACGAGAATGGTTTAAGTCATAGTCGTACTTGGGGCTTTTGGCATGGTGATCATGGTCAAACTGGTTCTAGATGCGCGTGCTCTGCTTGTCCTAGTGAATGGAGATTACCCGCGCCTTTTAACGCCAACGGTCACAGGCCTACTGATCAAGGTTTAAATGCGAACACTGTACCAAACACTATAACTAGACCTAACCCAGGTTTTAAAATTAGTTCTAATTATTTAGTAGGCTGCGCTACAGGGTCAAAAATAATCGGTATGGTTTACGTAGGCTCTAGAAACTGGATTAGTAGCGGTGTTCAACCTGGTAGTGTTGAAAAAGGTGGATGTACTGGTGATTTTTGGAGTAAGAGAGCTAAGCAAGGAGAAAAAATAAGAGTTGTTCATGTTGACGGAAGAGTTAGTGAACCTTATGAAATTAAAACGCATTGGAGACAAGCTCACGGTAGAGGTTGCAAGTATGGTTGCCCAAAGGTTGGTGGCACAGATTGTAAAGATCAGAAAGATCAAAGCGGAAACAATAGGATGGCTTTAGTTTTAGAGCTAGACAAACCTATATCAGAAGATTGGGTAGGAAGTAGAAGCGTGTCTTCTATGCAAAACATAAAAGGTTATGAAATAGTTGAAGAAGTAATTGTAGATGACAACAGTATATTAACTTCTACTAATCCAGCTATATTTGAAACAGAACCAAAAGAAGCTGTTGATATAGATATTTATTACGAAGCTTCTTGTGCTTATCCCATATCAGACTTAACAAGTAACAACCCAGTAGCTAGAGTTTTAGATTATTATAACTGTTATTCTTTTGGAAATGGTGTAGAGTCTGATAGAATTAGAGATGATTTTAACGCGCCGACAATAGGTAAAGGCGTAAAAGTGTCTACAATACTAGACGAGCCTTATATGGAAGAAAGAAGATCAAGCGGTCTTATATTTTCTCAAATATATAATTCCCAATCTGGTATAAATAGATTAAACCAATTTATACAAGCTCAACCAATAACAAAAGATTTAAATCCTGAGTATGGTAGTATTCAAAAGCTTCACTCTAGAAACACAAACTTAGTTACATTATGTGAAGACAAGTGTTTAAAGATACTAGCAAACAAAGACGCGTTGTTTAACGCTGATGGAAGCACTAACGTAACTTCAAACAAAGCTGTTTTAGGCCAAGCTGTTCCATACGCTGGAGAGTTTGGTATTAGTGATAATCCAGAATCTTTTGCTTCTTATGGTTTTAGAGCTTATTTTTCAGATAAAAACAGAGGTGCTGTAATTAGACTATCGCAAGATGGTATAACTAATATAGCTTTAAAAGGTATGTCAGACTTTTTTGCAGACAACCTACCTAGTTCTACTAAAATAATTGGAAGCTATAACGATGACAAGGAAAACTATAATTTAACATTAAATTATTTAACCGACGAGTGGCAAGATAAGCTTTCTAAGACACCAAAAGATAAAACACACTGTGAAGTATCTAACGATGAATCTGACGATATAGAAACAACTACAGTATCATTTAAAGAGACTGTTGATGGTTGGACTAGTAGAAAATCTTATTACACTAAAACTGGTAGTGTTTTTTATCCACTAGAAAGTGGCGAATCACTAAATGACAAGTATTACACTTTTAACAAAGGATTAATATGGGAGCATGCTTCTAACCCTGTTTATAATAATTTCTATGGCACTCAGTATGATAGCTCTGTTAATGTAATTATAAACGATGTAACTGAATCTATAAAAGGTTTTAAAACATTAAACTACGCTGGTACTGACTCAAGAAGATATAAGTACGGTACTAGCACTGGATTAAGTGGATTAAGCATAGAGCAAGTTGTTCATCAACAAATAGCTCCTTCAATAATAAACAGCGAAACAGTAACTCCCGGCTGGTACACTAACTACATTAATACTGACATGGAAGAAGGTCAGATAAAGGAGTTTGTTAAAAAAGAAAACAAATACTTTAACAAGATAAAAGGTTTAAAAACATTTTACAAAGATAATTGTGATAACAATGTTGACTCTTCTGCTTTCCAAACTCAAGGCTTAGGTTTTGCAGCTGTTACAGCTTCACCTCCAAGCGCTTTTAACTTGACTGTAAATATAGACACGAGCTGTAGTGGCACAGGTGATGGAGATAGCAGTTTACCTGACACAACTAAAAAGTTTTGGTATTATTGGACTTGTAACAAGCCAAATAGTAATATAGATTTAGACATAAGACAAATAACTACAGACCAACTAGTTAAATGTGGTATTGAATCTTTTTATAACAATTTTCCAAACGGATATAGTGATATAGATAAAAATTATTTTAATTTTAAATTTTACGCTTCTTCTGGTATAAACGTAAACACTCTTCTTTATAATGAAGACAATCAACCTATAAGTGAAAGCGGTAAGTTTTTATATATAGAACCAACAAATACACCTGACAACAATGCTTTAAACGCTAATGTTTCAGGAACATCGGTTCCTAACACTTACTTTATATTAACAGTTACAAGTGGCGTTATAACTGCTAAAACACAATACAACACTTTAGCTGGATGCGGAACACCAACAGCGGAAGTAGATTTTCCTCTGTTTGTTGGTTATAGATATGGATCAAATAATACAAACCTAAAAACTGGTACAGCATCGCAGCATGCTACGCCTTCTGGCAGAGCGGCATTAGCTAAAACACAATTAAAAACTTGGTTAAATTCACCATTAATAAGCGGCGTTAGCACTAATGACCTTGTTAGACTAACTGATGTTTGGAAATATTCTGGAGCAACCGGCTTAGTGGTTGGTGCTCAGCTTCATAATGATATTGGGGCTTTAAGTTCTAACGGTATAATAGCGCACAATACTAGTTCAGTTGCCTCAGCTTCTGGCTACTGGACTTACGCTACGCCTCCTACTCATCTATTAAAAACAGACACAGGTTGGACTAGTCTTGATAGTTCTTGGAAATTTATAACTTTTGAAAATGGTATTGTAACTCACATAACAACTATGAATACTTTATAATGGCTACACAATCACATAATAATTATACAATAACAAACGTAACATATTCTGTTGCAGGTGGATCAAATGTATACACGTCACATCCTACAGCTGTTTTAACTATTACACCAGACGTTGGTTATAGCGTAACAGCAGAAGATTTTTCATGGGCTAATACTACTTTAGCTAACGTTAACACAGTTGTTTTTACACAAGACGGTGTAAACGTAATATGTACTGTTACTTTTGACAATCCTTTTACCATGCCTACGTCTAATACTACATTAAGTTTATGTATAAATGGAGCAGCCATAAGACAAAGACTTTCTCTTAGAGGTTATTACCAAGCAACTGGATCTAACACAAATATGTCAATAGTTCAAGATTGTCCTGTTCCTCAAGAAATATCTTATGAAGTGTCTGGTGTTGAAGGTTATCAAGCTCTTATTATAGATAAAACATATACTGCGTCTAGCGGTTATTATTTTAATGGTAGCTTTAATATTTCTTATACTGGAGATGAAATGGTAGCTGAAAACTACAACTGTATAGAAACAGAGACACTAGACTCAAGCGGTAAATTAACTTCTATTAACATAAAGTTTTATTATACTTTTCCAAACAACAGCGTTATAAATGATAAAATAACTGTTGAAGTACCTGCTACAAAACAAATAAAAGTTGTTCCTGTAAAAATATTTAGTTATTCTATGCTTACTACTGATGCTTCGCCTGATGGAGATTATAGAGTTATGAGAGTATTTGGTACACCTACAGCGACGTTTACATTGGCTAGTAATAATGGATCTATATTAAGTTTTGACACATATGACGCTAGCTCAGGTGATTTATTAACATATACCACTACACCCGCGTTAACTATACCTGCTTCTGGATTTTTTGATATAAATATAAACCTTCCAACAGTTACGTCTAATGCTGTATATTGTTTAACTTTAGGCGGAGGTAATTTAGTTTCACCTTTTCCTCAGTCTAATCCTGTTTGTATATATCAATACGTAAACACTTCTTTAACGTTTACAGCAAGTGGAACAAACATGAGTGTAGGCTCAACATCTTATGTGAGAACATACCCAGCTCTTTCACAACCATCACCTGGTACTGATGGATATAACAACACGTTAATTTTTTCTGTTAGTGGTGACTCTGGACAAGCTCTTTCTTTGGTTTCTAATCCAGATGTTGATAATGCTTGGAGCAATTATCCAAATATATTAAAAACAATTCAATCAACGGTTTCTAATGCTAATATAATAGCTTTAAATAATGTAACTAATTTAGTTGTTGGTATGGAGTTAGCTCAGGTTGATAATTTTATAGAGCCAGCTAGAAAAATAACAAATATATCTGGTAATAACATTACTATCGACGGTGCAGCTATTACTATTAGTTCTTTAACTGATTTTCCTGATTTATCTTTTAATGGTAGACAAAAATCTGAATTATTTTTACCCGCTGAAGTAACACTAAATGACACTTCTACTGAAGCCACTGTTACAAGCTCTGGGTATATATCTAAATACGGTGATGCTAATGTTACGTTTAATTTAAATTTAGCTAATTTAATAACAGTTGGATCTACAAATGCTTGTGGAAAATACACTGTTTCAGCTGGAACTAGAGGTGGTAGTTTTATATACTTTGACTGTATAACAAGTGAAAAGAGACAAATAGTATTAAACAAAGGTGATGTTAGTTTTTCAATATGTGCTTTAGCTTCGCCAGCTCCTTCCGGTAGCGGAACAGTTACAGTTGTTAACAACAACGCGGTTTGTAATAAAACAGCTTCTACTCAGTTAGATTGTATAACATGGAGCATAGTATACAACCCAGGATTAAACGCAAAAGCTAAATCCGTTGAAGTAACATATATAGACTGTGTAACTTTAGAAGAAGAAACTTTAAATGTTGGTATAGGAGCAACCGCAACAACTCAGTGTGCTACAAGACAGGTACCTATTAGTTCTGATCCAGGTGATGGAGGAGCAACAATAACTCAAGCATGGAGTGGAAGCAATCCATGTACATAAAAAAATAAATCATGGCGACACAACCAATAACATTATTATTTCCTACAGCGGTAAACGTATCACTACAAGTTGGTGATACTGTTTATTATTTAGCTGCAAACGATGAGATAGTAGAAATAGGTTTAATAACTAGTATAACTATAAACGCCAACGGTACTGTTACAGTGGTTGCTAGTATAGACACTCAAACAACACCACCAACGAACACAAGTTATATATTTTTCACAAAAGACTCACAAGGTAATACTTCTAATTTAAAAGGTTATTATGCTGAGGCGCAGTTTAGAAACGACAAAACAACAGAGGTTGAATTATTTTCAGTAGGCTCAGAAATATTTGAAAGTAGTAAATAACCTGTAATTATAATAAGATAAACACTAATTAAAATGGCACAAGGATTAAAAAAATCATCACCTGTAAAAATGGCAGGAGCACTAATATCTCAAGGAGTCGGTGGACTCATGGGTGTAGCTGGTGGTATAATAGGCTCAGGTAAAAGAAAAAAAGAACAAAGAGCTGCTCAAAGAGAAATGGAAGCCAACAAAGCTAGATACACAAACCTAGACACATCTAATTTAGCCGCCAACCTGGATAACGCTTATGAAGATCTTACAGTTAACACGCAGGCGGCGGATTTTGCAAGAGAACAGTCTCAACAAAGCCAAGCTAATATAATGAACAACATGGGTGGAGCTGCTGGTGGATCTGGTATTGCTGCAATGGCACAAGCGTTGGCTGGCTCTGCTAATCAACAAGCGCAACAAGCAGCTGTAAGTATAGGTCAACAAGAAAGAGCAAATCAGCTGAAAGCTGCTGGTGGAAGAATGAGTGTACAAAATGCAGAAATACAAGGTGCTCAAAACGCTAGAGCAGCAGAAAAAGATAAAGTAGAAACACTGTTAGGTATGTCACAGCAGAGATTAGGTGCCGCTAACGCAGCGAGAGATGCTGCTACAGCTAGTATAATGGGTGGAGTTGGTCAAATGGCTGGGGCTGTTGGTGGTCACATTGATAGTTTACCAGAAAAAGGCTCTCTTTAAAAACAACAACATGGCAAATCAATCATTAATAAAAGGCGCGGGCATAGCCGCAGATACTTTCGCAAACGTACAAGGTGGTTACAATGCTGGTCTTCAAACCGGTTATAACACTGAGGCTGTTGCTATGGCTCTTAGACAAGCTCAATATCAAAGAAATAAAGATGAGGCTGAATTAAAAAACTACGTGAATAGTATGGACACTATAGACGTAGCTAAAGTTGAGCCTGGTATGAGAGACGAGGTTAATAACTTTTTAATTTCAAACAGAAACAAATACGCTAGAGCAGCTAAAACAGCATCAGAATTAGACGCTGATGATCCAGATTATATAAAAGCTATATCTACAATGAATGAGATAAATAGCGCTTTCAAAGCACTCAGTGAAAATTTAGATCTTTTTAAACAAAAAAGAGAGGAGTACTACGACGATGTTAGAAACAATAGGATAAGCGAAGCATCTATAATAAATGGTAACACGGATAACTTAAATTCTTTATTTAAAAATAATGATTTTGATATTGTTATAGAGCCTGGCGGAACTTTTCAAATAAACCATGATGGTGATTATATACCCTTTTCTGACTTTGAAAAAGATAGTGATTATAACTACCACTTAATTAACAGCGAGGGTTTTAACGCTATAATGGAATTAACCAACAAAGCACAAAACGGTGGTGTTAAAATAGAAAACGCTTTAGAAACTAATTACAAGTACCAATTAAACGGTATGTTTAACACTATGAGCAGAGAAGACATGATGTCTATGATATACGACACTGTAATATCTGATACTCCATTAAACATGGTTCCTGGTAATGGCTGGGACGATTCTTATTTAGACATAGAAAATGATAAACAATTAAGAATGTGGTTAGCTAATACTTATTTAGCAGGTTTAAAAAAAGTAGCTCTTGGTTCTTATAACCAAAAAAGAGCTGAGGCAGATCAAAAAGTAAGAGACTCTTACAATAAATCTAGAGCTTCAGCAAGAGGTAGATTAAGTGTGTCTAGTGAAAAACCTTTTATAGAGCAGTACAACAGCTTGAGTGAAGCTGAAAAAATAAAGTTTAGAGAAGATCTTATTGAAAGCCAGAATCAAGTTACTTTACCAACAGAAGAATAAAATATAACTATATGAAGAGTGCACCATTAAAACAAGCCGCTATCGCTAGGGCTTCTTTAGAAAATCAAAAATTCTTATTCAACGGTAAATTATTTACTAGAAAAGAAATAGATAAAGCCAGAGGAAATACAGATTTTGATACTTATTTGTCAAAACACAATATAAAACTATCATCAACACCCGAAATAACAAGTGGTGAAAATGAAGATGGACTTATAAGTAATATACTGAATAACGCAAATTTTCAGAACGATCCTGCAGATGCGGAGACCAATGTAGGATCGAACCAAAGCGATACGGTCTCAGATTTGGCAGTGTCTTTATCGGAATACAAATCTAAATTAGATACCAAAAGAGATAAAAAGCGTACTGAAGAATTTGGTGTAAAAGTAGATAATACACGTGTAAATATTCCAAAGTTTGATAAGGTGTTGTTAAAACCAGAAGACAACCCTGGAACATCTAATTACTTAAAAGGTCTTAAAGCTTTATATACCGACCCTACTAGATTAGACTATGGTATACCTAAAGAAGAGGTTGAAGAGTTAATTTCACAAGGCGAAGATGGTATTAATAAATTATTGCAAATGAAAAACATAGATGGTGTATCTGTTGTTGATCAATACAATGATAAAGTAAAAACCATAGACGAAGTAATAAAGATAGACAGACAGAGATACTTAGTTGATTCTAAAAAGGCTGAGATGCTAAATGATCCGCCTAATAAAGAAAAAAAGGTTGATTTTTTATTAGAACCATTTGAGCCAACTATAAACGAAGATGGTTCGGAAAATTATGGTTTTAGAAATAATATTTTTAGTCAAGACGAAGAAGAAGGTGAGAAAAATCTTGAACAAATGTTTGAAGGAACCAACATACAAGTTGAACAAGCTAGTGTAGATGATATTCCAGAAGAGGACTATAAAAGAATGGAGTCTGAAAACCCTAACATTGGAGGTTTTGAGTTTATAAAAGTTACAATACCAGGCGCTGAAGATTCTGTTGTGTTAGAATTTAATACTGATTTTGCTGGTAATGTATTTGGTGAAAAAGCTAATAAACTTAACTACGATATGCTTAAGGCTTATATGTTAGAAAACTCTGATTTAATATCTACAAACGCTGATGTTTTTTCAAACAGAGAGAAAAAAGCTGAAATAGCAAGAGCTATAACAAACGAAGCTACAGAGTCAAACCTAAACTACATAGAAGAAAAAAAGACAATAGGTGAAAAATATAATAGAAAAAACCTAGAAGACGCTAATTCAGAAACATCAAAACTTTTTTCAGGCACTACGGTAGCTATGCCCACTAACGCTTTAGACGGTATGGACGTACAAGGTGAAAAAGAAATGTTTGTTAAAGGTGTTTTAAGTGATCAATACAAACAAGCATACAAAGAGCTTAGCGATTTAAGTGAGGAAGTTTTAGAAAAACAATTTAAAGTTTATGGTGTTAAAAGTGTAGAAGAGCTAGCTAAAGTTGTGGTGTTAAACCAGAATGAAGTTTCTGAAATTAACGCACTTAAAAGTAAATACACTCAAATATATATTGAAGACGCAGAGGTTTTTAGCTACGGTAGCAAAGATAAGCGTAGAGAACTTGCGGCAATATACAACGTTGGTTCTAGATTTGAAGAAGTTAAGCTAACAAAAGAACAACAAGAAATTGAGCTAAAGCAGGATATAATATTAGATACCACTAAAAACAACGCTGAGATTGGTAAAATAATAAAACAAGTAGTTGATCAAAAAGGTATAATAACACCAGAGCAAGAAGAAACACTAACAAAAGCTTTAAACAATATGGGGATTCTTATAAATCCTCTTGAAAACACTGTAAGAACTCAAACAAACATAGACGAGAACGGTGTTGAGACAACTGAGATATATAACGAGGCTATTCTTAAAAATCTACAAGCGCTTTACGATAATGTTTACATAACCAACGAAGCAAACTATAAGCTTTTTAATGATTTAAACGAAGAGAGTCAAGATATTGCAGACAAGCAAGGTGATTTGTCTATAGCTATGAACACTGCTTCAAGAAATTATGATAGAAGCGAAAAGTATATATCTAACGTAACGCTTGGAACAACTGATATTTTTATGGGTATTGGTAATTTAGGTTATAATATTATAATGCTTGGGACTCAAATGGATGAAGACAGTGTTTTTCAATCATACTACGAAGGTTCTAATAGAATTAGAAACTCTTATGTTAGAGATATAGATTTTAGCTCTAAAGAAGGTGGCGCATTTAGTCCATCAAAAGGTTATCTTGGGCTTGGTAATTTTGGTGCTTTTTTAATGCAAGAAGCAACAAATCAATTACCTATATTAGCAGCTATGGTGGCGAGTGGTGGTTACGCAGCGGTAGTTGTTGGAGCCTCTTCAACAGGTCAGAAGCAAATGGATATGACATATCAAATAATGAATGGTATGGAAGATTATAGTCATGCTAACATGTGGTTTACAAGTTTAGGTTATGGTATTGCTGAAGGCGGTTTTGCTCATCTTACAACAGTACCTATACTTAATAGAGCTAAGAAAACTCTTTTAAGAGGAAATAAACTTAAAGGGTTTCAAGCTATGGAAACTGGTCAAAAGCAATGGCTTAAAGAAAACTCTAAAGGAACTGTTACAGATATACTGCTAGAGCCATTAGGCGAAATAGGTACTGTTGGTGCTCAAAATATGTTTGACGGCAACGATATAACTATGGGTATGGACCACGCTGGGTTTAGTGGTTTAGGTTTTGGTATATTGTTTAGTGGAATACCTTTTCTTCGTGGAGCATATAACTCTAAGTTTTCATCATATGAAAATCAAAGCGAAATGAGAACCTTAAGAGGTGAAATAGATGCTATGAGTAGTAAGCTTGACATGTTAAGAAAAACAGGTGGTAGTTTTCTAACTAGAGACCAGTTAATTGAAAATATAAAAATAAAACAAGATAAGCTTAATAGCTTAATTGAAAGTGATACTCAGTTAATAGAAAACACTTTAGGTGCAGAAGCTATAGGAATGACTATAGAAACTAGAAACAAGCAGTTAGAGCTACAGAACAAAATAAACGCAGTAAACGCAAACACTGATCTTGACCAAGCCACAAAAATAAAATTAATAAAAGAATACGCTGCAGAGTTTGACAGACGAAATGCTATTTTAGATACGGCGTTGTCTAACGATAATAAGAAAAAGCTTAGAACAGAGTTTGAATTATTAAACGATGCAGACACAGATAGATACAATGATTACTTAACAAAAGCAGAACAAGAGTTAAATAGCTTAGATCCTAACAAAGATTACTCTGCTGATAAAATAAGAAATAAAGGCTACGAGCTTTTTATGAGAGACAAGTTTGAAGAGAGTGATTCTCAAGCTGGTGCAGAGGGTGTTGAAATAGAGATGTTTGAAACTGTTGATGAGGCTGTTGTCCATGTACAGGGTTTAATAGAAAATGGAACGGTATCAGAAGCAGATGGAGAATTAATGATACAAGGTTTCAAACAAGGTAACGATGGCGCAGCTGTTAAAGGTACTGACGTAACTATTTCTATAATGGAAAATAGACTGAAAAATGAACAACAGTATGTAAAACACCATGAAATAGGTCATCAAGTATTTTGGAAGATATTTAATGGAGAGATTGGTTTTGAAGATGTTTCTAGTCAACTGCTAGAGTCTATGAGTAACATTGACAATAAGGTTTACCAAGACTTTATAAACGATCAACGTATATATGACAACAATGGAAATGTAGATTCTAAAGAAGTTATATCTGTTTTTCTTGAATACATTGCTGCTGATAGATTTGGAACTAAAAAATCTAAAGGATTAGCTGGGTTGTTTGGTGTGCTTACTGAAGTTAAACTTAAAGATAAATACAAGTTTGACTTTAAAGGTGCTGATGATTATTTTTCTTTCGCTGTTGAATTAGGTAAGAAAATAAATAATGGTACACTTACAAAAGAAGATATATCTGATGCTAGTCAATCTCAAGTTGTAATAGACGCTAAGTCAAACGATATAATCAACAACAGTAGGCAAGCTCCTTCAAACATAGCCAACAGCGCTAGCACTAACTTAGAAGGTATGTTAAACGACTATGTTTCTGGTCGTATGAACAATGATAGATCTAAAAAAGGTTTACCTAAGCTACCGCCTGACTATACACCTAAGCCTGAAAAGAAAAGAGAAAAAATTAGAGGTTTTGTAAACGACATGCTTAGGTATGATGTTAACGGTAATTTTGTTAACAATATTATGGACTCAAAATTAGTTACCGAGTCAGACGCTATGGGTCCTTATATAACCACTATTTCTAATAGAATATGGAACGGTTTAGATCCTATGAATAGAGAGGGTCAAACTTTAGAAACATGGAAGGAATTAGTTGCGATGGAGCTATCTACCATGATACAACAAGAGTATTTAAAACCAAACAAGGATGGCGTTACTAAATATCAAGATTTAGATAAGTTTGTAAGAAACAGAGGTTATTTTAGAGTTTTCTCTTTAGCAGAAGAAACATTTAAACAAACCCCAGCAAGCTTAGGATTAGAGACTGTTGCAGATGTCACTAACGAAAACAATGAAACACAAGTAGAAGAAGTTAGTGTTGTACCAGGAAGAAAAAACTTTGGAGATAAAGTAAAGTTCATAAGTGATGGCAAAGCAATTACAATACCTAATATATTAATAGACAGAATAAAAGACAATATAGTCAAAACATTTAGATTAGGTAACTTTAAAAACAAAGTAGGGACAAATAAGTTTAGAACTGAGTTAGCAAAAAAATACTCAAACAGTATAGGTTTGATTTTTAGAAAACTAATGCAGCGTGGTGAAAACTTTAACAATGATGTTAAATTAAGTCGAGAACAAGTTAGAGGTAATATCAGCGAGTTTTTATCTGCTAACTTTGACAATGTTTATGATCTACCTGTTGATGTTCTAACTAAAAAATATCCTTTCTTAACTCAGTCTACAGGTGTTAGAATGAACGCTGAACAAATAAGAAATCATAACGATGCTGTAGACAAAGGTTTAATTGTAGCTAAAAAAATTACTGATATAAAATCTGGACCTTTTATATTTGAAAAAGTAAAAGATAAGAAAAAAGCTAAAATTGATTTTTTAAATTACTTCGAAGGTAATAACGTAGCACCTAACACAAGAGGCGCAAGACAATTATCACTAGCTGATACTTTTGCTCAAGAAGCTGGTTTTGATGTTCAAGCGGAAGTCTTAATGGAGGCTGGTTTTAAAACAGAAGCGTTTATACAAGATCTTAGTAAAAATGTAGGTAGAGTAGCTTTTAGCGCGGTAAATAAATTAACTGTTGATAAGCAAAAGGTTTTTTACGCTAGCATACCTGGTGTAGCCTCACAATTAAACCCTAGCTCTACAAACTGGGGTAGTGAAGATAGTGTGTTAAACACGTTTAAGTCTTTACTTTCTGCAAACCTACCTGATAGCTTTACAAAAAAAGAAATTAACGCTATTGCTAAAGACCTAACTAGTTATGCCAAGAGGTTTGATTTAGTTGATCCTTTAGTTAAAAACGACACAGGAGCTTTAACAATGTTTTTAGAAACGATGACTTCTGAAGGTCAAGTTAACCAAGCTTTAAAAGAGTATTTAGGTTTAAAAGATAATATATCAGAAGGTTTTAACTCTAAAGAAAGAATAGAAAGACACAGAGCTTTACCGTTAGATTACATAAAACAATTTGAACCTGGAACTCCTGAGTTTGAGCAAGCTGTTATAGACATAGTTATAAACGGCCCTATGTACAAAGGCGCCACGTTAATCGGTAACGGTAAGTTTACAATAGAAGACGGTAATGTAGTAGAAAACAAAGAAGCATCTAGAAAAGGAACACATAGATACCAAGTGTTTTTAAACACTTCAGATTTTTACAATCACTTAAATACCATACCAGGTGTTGATATAGATATAAAACTAACGCGTCAAAAAAAGTTACCTTGGCTAAAAATAAATGGTAAAGAAATATCCACTAATGATGTAACTTTAATACCTGAAACCAGCAAATCAGGCTTGAGCGATAGGGACTTTGAAGGTAGATTAGAACAAGCTAAAAATGCTAGAAGATTTGTAAAAAACATGATGGAAATGGTTGTCGACGGAGATTACGACAATATGGATCTTGCTATGTTGATGAAGCAGATGGATTCTCAAATGACAGCGCCTTTAAAAAGAGCCGCTAACTTAGAGTACGTTGTAGAAGGATTAAAAGCAGCGGACGCTAGGTATGAGCATATGATGCCTACTAACTACGTCTTAATGAACTTAGTAGACTACTATAAAAATAATAGATCAGAAGCTGGTAATTTATCAGATAAACTATTTGAAGAATACAAAGTAGCTATTATACCAAAAAATATGGACAACTTTTTAACTAAAGTAGGTTTACAGTCTAAAATGAACCTGGGTTATAAAGTTGGAGATCCTGTTTGGAAAAGATATTATAACATTAGAACATGGGGTAATCCAAACTTTGTTGCAATAAAAAGTATTAATCCGGATGCTAACGGAGAAATTATAGGTGAAGCTTGGGAGACTGCTGGTAAAGCTGCCAACAAACCTGAGTTGTTTAAAAAATTACAACAGCTAAGAGCAGAGACAAAAGCTATATCATTAGCTAGTACTGTTGCTTTTTCTAAAAAACCTAAAGGTATAAGTGTTTGGGATTTTGATGATACACTTGCTCAGACTAAATCTAACGTGCTTTATACGCTGCCAGACGGCACTAAAGGTAAAATAGATGCTACACAGTTTGCGTTACAATCTGCTGACTTAGAAGCTATAGGTGCTAAATTTGATTTTAGCGAGTTTAGTAAGGTTATGAAGGGTAAAAGAGGCCCTATGTTTGACAAGGCTGTTAAACGTAATAATAAATTTGGTAATGAAAATGTATTTATACTTACCGCTAGACCACAGAACGCCGCGCCTGCTATACACACTTTTTTAAAAGGTATAGGCTTAGACATACGTTTAGATAATATTGTGGGCTTAGAAGACGGTACGGCTAAAGCAAAAGCTGACTGGATGATAACTAAAATAGCTGATGGCTACAATGATTTTTATTTTGCAGACGACGCTATTAAAAACGTTAAGGCTGTAAAAGAAGTATACGATAGTTTCGATGTTAAAGGTAAAGTTCAGCAAGCCAAAGTAGCTTTTAGTCAAAGTCTAAGCGACGACTTTAATAAAATGATAGAGCGTCAAAAAGGTGTAGACGCTAACAAAAGGTTTTCTGAAGTAGTAGCAAGAAGAAGAGGCAAGAAAAGTGGTAGATTTAAATTCTTTGTTCCACCATCAGCTGAAGACTTTAGAGGATTAACGCAATATATTTTTGCTGGTAAAGGTAAACAAGGTGAAGCAGATCAAAAGTTTTTTGAAGATTCTTTAATGACACCATATTTTAAAGGTGTAGCAGCAATAGAGTCAGCTAGACAAGCAATTAAAAGAGATACTAAGGCTTTGTTAAAAATGTATAAGCCAGTTGTTAAAAAACTAGGTAAATTAATACCAGATGGTGATTTTACTTTTGACTCTGCTATAAGAGTTTATTTATGGACCGAGGCTGGTGTTGAAATACCTGGTATATCTAAAAGAGATCAGAAAAAATTACACAACTTAGTTAAAAATGATTCTGATTTATCTGGTTATGCCGATGGATTACTATCTGTTTCAAAAGCAGAGACATGGCCAGAACCTGGTCAATACTGGGACACTCAAACAACATTGAGTGATTTACAAAACTTAACAGATAAAGTAAATAGAAAAGAATACTTATCAGAATTTATAGAGAACGTTGATATTATATTTAGTAAAGAGAATTTATTTAAAATAGAGGCTTTATATGGTAAATCTACTAGAAGCGCTATAGAAGATTCTATATACGCTATGAAAACTGGTAGTAATAGAACAAGAGGAGGTAACAGTATAAATAACGCTTGGTTAAATTGGATAAACAACTCTGTAGGTACTATAATGTTTTTTAACAGAAGATCTGCTTTATTACAAACAATATCTTCTACAAACTTTATAAACTGGGGTGACAACAATATATTAAAAGCCGGTTTAGCATTTGCTAATCAAAAACAGTATTGGAAAGACTTTGCAATGATTTTTAACTCTGATAAACTAAAGCAAAGACGTAGTGGATTAAAATCAGATGTTCAAGAAGCTGAAATAGCTAATGCTGCTAAAAACACGCAGGATAAAGCAAATGCTGTTATATCTTATTTACTTAAAATAGGTTTTACACCTACACAGATAGCAGATAGTTTTGCTATTGCTGCTGGTGGTGCTTCGTTTTATAGAAACAGGGTAAATACTTATATAAAAAAAGGAATGTCTAAAGCAGAAGCTGAGGCCGCTGCTTTTCAAGATTTTAGTAAGGTTTCAGATGAAGCACAGCAGTCTGGTGATCCAGCTTTAGTTTCTCAACAACAAAGAAGTACGGCTGGTAGATTAATACTAGCGTTTCAAAATACACCTATGCAGTATACTAGATTAATGAAAAAAGCTGGTCAAGATATTATAAACGGTAGAGGTGATTTTAAGACAAACTTTAGTAAAATAATATACTACGGGGCTGTACAAAACTTAATATTTAACGCTCTCCAAAATGCTCTATTTGCTTTAATACCTGGGTTTGATGATGATGAAATTGAAGATGAAAAGTTAGAATTAAATCAATCTCAAAAACAAGCTAGGATATTAAACGGTATGATGGACTCTATAATTAGAGGTAGTGGTATATATGGAGCTGTTGCTACAACTATAAAGAATACTTATTTAAAGTATTTACAGCAAGAGAAAAAAGGTTATAATGCTGACCACGCTTACACTTTAATAGAAGCTGCAAATATATCACCACCTATTGGATCTAAGTTTAGAAAAATATATAGCGCGATACAAACTAAAAAATTTGATAAAGATGTTATTAACAAACATCCTTGGGATGTAACTATAAATGGTAAATACAACCCATCACCTAACTATGAAATAATAGGGTCTTTGTCTTCTGCTATTTTAAATCTACCACTTGATAGAGCTTTAATAGAAGCTAAAGGTATTGCTGAAGCATTAGATAGTAGAAATACAACTATGCAGAGGTTGGCTTTAGCTTTAGGTTGGAGAACTTGGGGCGTAGGTGTTGAAAACGAAGAGTTTGATGAAATAAAAGCAGAAGCTAAAGAAAAAAGAAAAGAAGAGGGTATAATAAAAGCTAAGAAAACTAGAGAAGAAAATAAACTTAAAGAATTATTAAGGTATAATAACTTATCACCTGAAGAGAGAGCTGCTGAAGACGCTGAAAAAGCAAGGAAAAGATCTGAAGCTGCTAAAAAAGGGGCTGAAACAAGAAAAAGAAATAAAAGAATAAAAGACTCAATACAAACCGCTGACTTAATAAAACTATTACAACAATGAGAAATATTATAATTACTATTTTAGTACTATTAACTTTCACGTTAAATGCACAACAACCTATTATAAAAATTGGTAGCAAAGACGTAAAAAAAGAAGTTAAAAAAGATAAACCAAAAAAACAATTCTTTAAAAAGTTTTATAAAGATTTTTTTAAATATGCAACTATATATGGTGCTGGTGATTATAGAGCTCCTTACGAGTCATCTGATAAAAAATATCTAATAAGACAGCCTGATGGTGCTGGTTTGTACGATGTGCCTCAAGTTGTTGATGTGACAGAGTATTTTCCTTCTGATTACAGAATAGGTTTTGGTATACGTAAATTAGGTAGGTTTGATTATGAAAGAAAACCAGGTAACTTTTGGACTGGTGATCAAAATGTAGAAAGACAAAATGCTTTGATAGCACCTACATCTGCTGTAAAAGGCTGGGAATATTTATTTCATTTTGAAAAAGAAAGACGTAGAGGTGAAGAGTGGAATAACCAAAGATACTTCCTAAGACATACTGGTAAGTATCACATTGTTAAATTAGAGTCAAGATACCAAGGTGCTTTTGATTTTAATTATAATGCTGTTGATGTTAGAGCTAGATTACCTATAGGTAAAAAGTTTAGTATATCTGCTGGCGCAGCTTTTAGAACACATGAAAGAGTTTACGGTGTTAATCCTTACGAAATATGGGTTAGTGCTTTGGATGCTAATGGTAATCAAGAAAACTATTGGTATGAATTAGCTTACGAGTATGGTTATCAGGACGCTTACTATACTACTGAAATTTATAACCCTATAACTGGTGAAGAAGAAAACATTGGTGGTTATTTTTGGTGGAACCCAGAAGGACAAATAGTAGCTTCATCTGATCCTCAGTTTAGAGATGGTCCTTATAAACAATTAATATCACGATATAATAACGATATTCTAGGTAACACAGGAACTTTTGGATTAGTAAGTCCAGTTGTAGGTTTTGACTGGTATCATTATGGGTCTAAGTTTTGGGCGCATTTATATGGATCTGCTTTCTTACCTTATCACAAATATGTTATGGGTGACAAAGATGATCAAGGTAGAATACCGTTGTCATATTTATATAGAAATAGCTGGGATCAATATGGTTTAGCTGATGCAGCTGACGGAGAACAATGGTGGGATTACCAAACGGGAGCTAATATTGGTTGGAAGTTAACTAAATCAATAGGCGTGTTTGCCGAAGGTGAATATACTAAAATGTGGGACTCAGAATTTTTTATAACAACATTTGGAATTAACATTACACTTAGATAACAATGGCAGCACCAGAAATAGGAGAGAGCACTAAGGTGACTCTAGATTTAAAAACAATAGGTTTAATAATAGGTGGAGTAGTTTCACTAGCAAGCATGTATTTTATAATGCAAGCAGATATAGCTCTAGCTATGGAAATGCCTAAACCGGTTATTGACAGGGTTGAATATGATTTAAAAGATGAATTAATTCGTCAAACAATCATGGACACTCAAGATGATGTGGAAGAAATAAAAGAAACTATAGATAAGATAGATCAAAGACTTTACGAAATACAAAAAAATAGATAATGAAATACTTAATTTTACTTCTAATACCATTTTTATCTTTTACACAAACTAATGTGCCTGAAAAATACTGGCTGACTGATTCTGGTTTTGAAAAAGCTATAAGCGGTACTTCTGCTTTTGGAGACGAAAGCGAAAAGCCTGTTGTTATAGAGTTTTGGGCTAAGTTTAACGAGGATAATTGCTTCTCTAACTGGAACAAATTAAAAGATGTTACATACTATAGAGTTGATATAGCTAAAGCGCCAAACGCAAAGAAAAAATATAGAGTTCGTATGGCACCTACTCTTATAATATTTAAAAACGGTATTAAAGAAAAAGTTTTTAAAGCAGGTTTAGATCTTGTGTTGCCTGCAGATTTAAATGAAATACAAGAAACTATAAACGAAATAAATAACGCAAGTAAATTTTAAAATTATGTGGAAGTTAACTAAACAGTATTGGAAGGACATGTGGAAAGCACTATGGAACAAAACAACTATAGATGAAAAAGCTATCGCTACAGTACAAGAAATAAAGAAAAGATACAAATTAACAGCTCAAGAATTAGCTGACGTTGGTGCTGCTATTAAAGAAGTAGGTAATCAAATTGGTGATATTGATGACGCTTTAAAAGGTAAAGAAAGAAAAGGTAGAAAAAAGAAATAATGAAAAAGCTCATAGTATTATTTTTACTACCTTATATGTGCTCTGCACAGTTAGACCTATATGGTTGGGAGGTTGAAGAAGATAAAGCTATGCATTATTTAGCTGGTGTTGCAATAACAAGTATTGCACATGATCTTATATTTGAAGAAACAAAAAGTAAAGAAAAAGCTATAATGTATTCTATAGCTACAACTTTAGCTGTAGCAACTTTTAAAGAAGTTTTTATAGATAGAGGTCATGGTGATGGACAAGATGTAGCCGCTAGTATGTATGGTGCAATAACTGTTGGCGTTGCTATAGAACTTGATGGTATATTTAATAATAAAAATAGAAAAAGAAAATGGAAAAATGCTATACACGTGATCAAATAAAAAAAGCCGTTATAGACTTAGGCTACAATTGGTTTGAATCAGGAGAATATAACGTAAACATAGTTGGCGTTAGAAACTCAAATACTGGCATTGAAGTAACAAACAAGTTTGATGACTGTATAACAATATCATACAAAATAGGAGATGAATGGCAGTTTCACTGCTACAAGTGCACAACAGATCCTGGTACTCATTGGGTTGAAAATATAATGAGAAAAGAAGGTGTTGCCGTATTAAAACCAGGTCAATACAAAAGCTCTCACAAGCTTAGGTTACACCAAGGTAAATACTTAGCTTTAGGACAACAAAATCCTGTAACTGTATATAGAGACAATAACAGGGATAGTAAGTATGATTTAAATGAAAATAATACTCAAACAGGTTTGTTTGGTATTAACATACATAGAGCAACAGGTAGATCAGGTAAAACATCTTCAAGAATAGATAAGTGGTCTGCTGGCTGCCAAGTAATAGCTAGCAACGATGATTGGCATGAGTTTTTAGATATATGCCAAATAGCAAGAGAAAAGTGGAGTAACAACTTTACTTATAC
>Ga0115013_10000237_pt1 | contig 35525 bp, 26 predicted proteins | sample SouAtlMetagenome_2_FD_88686 | JGI IMG/M metagenome (GOLD analysis project Ga0115013, IMG submission 88686) | Marine eukaryotic phytoplankton communities from Atlantic Ocean - South Atlantic ANT15 Metagenome | ecosystem: Environmental > Aquatic > Marine > Oceanic | place: South Atlantic Ocean...
TGGATGGCGTGTTCGAGGTGCTTGAGGGCCACGTCGATGAATCCTTCCAGCTCGGACAAGGCCAAGGTGCCCTTGCGTCCGGAGAAGTCCTCCTTGTAAATCTTGTGGCGGTAGTCGCTGGATGCGGTGCCCAATCCGTCGAGGACGGCCCGGCGATCCGCGTTTGAAATTTGGCCCGAGGTCAATCTCGCAAACTGGCGCAACGTCGCATCCATGCGGCGGAAGCATTCGAGCAATTCCTCCGACACAGACACCTCCTTGTGGTTGGTGTTGCCCAAGATGTCCTTGAAGTACACCATGAAGCGGCGGAGGTAGTAAAGCGTTACCATGGAGACGCCATGGCCCACAAGGGCGTTGTTGGCGTCGTTCCACTCGGGGCGCTGGGTGTTCATCCAGATGCCACCTTCGGGAATGAAGTTGGCGACTTTGGCGAGCATGGTTGCCATCATCTTCTCGATGAAGTTCACCTTGTAGATGAACACGTGGGTCTCACGAAGGAGGGCACCGTCGCCACCAATTTCGCTGCGTTTGAGGTCGATTTTTTGGCCTGCCTCGTGGTCGTAATCGATGGTGTTCTTCGGATCCTCGAGCAGCGACGCGTAGGACTTGATGCGGTAGGGGACGTTCGCGTAGACAAACGAATCGTTCTCGAAGTACGCTTCCAACTTCTCGGGGTAGTAGGCCCTCAAGAATTCGAGGAACTTGAGGAGGTAGATGATTTGGTGGTCGCCCCAGTAGCCGATGTACGACCAGGGATTGTCGGGTTCAATCGTTTCCCATTCAAAGCCGTCCTTGAACACTCGGTACGGGTTGTAGCCGTCGAAGGTCGTGGCGTTGAGAAACTTGAAAATCATGCCCTCGATGAACTCGGGGTAAGAGTGCACAAGCGCCTCCCAGTTTTGGAAGATGTCGCGCCAGTTGCCCTGGTAGTCCAAAATCTTCGATCCCGTCTCCTCGTCGCGTAGGTTGATGGAGAAGCGGTTCCAAGGACGGCTGGGGTCGCCGTGACGGCGGCTGAATTTCAAAGGCAGGTACTCTGCGCACAGGCGCTTGAAGTTGAGGTCGTCGTCTTGTCCTGTCTGCGCCTGCAAAAAGGCGAGGTCAAACTTCTCGGGCCACCCGCCCATCAGTTCGGACTTCTTGAAGAACACCATGTGGTTGGCCCGGTCGATGTAGGCCATGAAGTCGGCGCGGTCGATCGTGTAGTTCTCGTCGAAGATGCCGCCTCGCATGATGTTGAACATGGTGTTCGCGAAGTGGCGAATGTTGCGTCGGCGGTCGGCCGTCAATTGAAGCCCGTCGCTCGACGCCACAAGCTCGATGAGGCGCTGTGAGCCGTCGTCGATGTCTTTCAGCACCTCTTTCTTGAGGGCCTCGGGCTTGCGCAGATCTTCCTTCAATTGGACGATGCTGCGGATGGATTGCCCCAAGTTGGTGGCGAACATCCAATCCTTGGCCTCGCCGGCATCCAGGTCGAAGTCGGATTGCACGAAGTACGCGCCGCGCTCGGCCTTGATGTCCGTTTCGGTCGTCACGGCACCTCCTGCTTGGAAGGCAGGGAGCTGCTTGGCGCAAAGAAGGACCTTGGGGCTGTCCAGTCCGATGGACAAGACCACGTTCGCCTTCAACGCTTCGCTGGGCTCCGCTTTGTCGGAGATGATGGCGCTCAGAGCGAAGATGCCCAGGTTACCCTCCTCCAGTTCGCACTTCTTGTAGGCGTCGACCAAATTGCTGCTGCCGCGCTGCAGGCCTTCGGGAACACCGTATGGCAACACGTTCTGGATGCCGTCCAACACGCTGACCTTCGCGGCCTTCGTCGCGGTGAGTTTGGCATGACGCACAAACCCGTAGCGTTCGCTTGCAGCCCACTGGTACTGGAACGTCAACCCGAGGTCGTGGTTCACCTCCTCAAAAATGACCTTGTTGCCGAAGGCGTTTTTGTACAGGTTCCGCTCGATGCGGTAGACGCCTTTGTTTTGGTCGGAGAACGGTTGCCAAAGCAGACGGCAGTCGTCGCTGTCCACCAAGATCAGTGTTTTGCTGCCCGTGGTCTCCGAAGCTTCGGTGATCTTGTCGTCGGTGTAGTACGGGAACAACGCAAAGTCGCTGTTCTTCCGGCCGGCACTCAGCCCTCCATTGCTCGCGATGAACATCCAGTGGTCCGAGTGGCTCACAATGCTCATGAAGAAGGTGCGCATCCTGTCGACGGCGCTGATTTTGTAGTAAGTCTCGCCCCCAAGAGTGACTTCCTGTCCTGAAGAGGAGGTGTTGGGGGTTTGGTAGGGTTGCTGACCGAGGTAGATGGGCTTGACGTGGTCCGAGGCGCTCATGGAGGAGGAGTAATTGTCTTGGGACCGCAAAGAAAGTTCGTGTATTCATCACAACGAACGCGGTCGACAAGCCGTGCGTTAACGGCCGCCCGAAAATATGGAGGGAATTCCAGAAATTGCCCTTCTTGGATGGGCAGGTTTTGCACTGACACCCCTTGTTTGGAGGGCTGTACTGCACGCGTGCCACTTATCACCTGCGCGGGCTGGAGCAGAGGTCCCACATGTCCTTCGTGGATAAGTCGAATTTTGACCTTGTCTGGTGCACAATGTTGGACCCTTTCCTGGGTCAGAGTGGCGCGAGGTCATTCCACGACGCCCACATTGATTTTCGCGGCAATGGCCTTGGCACGGGCCACGAGGTCCGTCACGTCGTCCCCTGGTTCTCCGTGCGTGACCGCGACGGCCATGCGCCGGTAGGGACGTACCGTGGGTTTGCCGAACACCCGAAGGTCGCTCGCTGGTTCTGCGGCGGCCTCGACGAGTCCATGGACGACGGGTGCTTTGCCGGCATGGGGTGCGAGTGATTCGGGCGCCAACACCACGGCGCTGGCCCCGGGGCGCACGTGGTCGATTGACGTCACGGGCAATCCGAGCACGGCCCGGGCGTGCAATTCGAATTCAGAGTAGTTCTGGGTCCCGGCGAGCGTGACCATGCCCGTGTCGTGCGGACGGGGGGAGAGTTCCGAGAAGTACACCGTGCCAGGTTGACCGTTTCGTGGGTTTTGAATGAAAAACTCCACACCCCAGATGCCGCTGCCGCCGAGTTCCTTGGTCACGGCCGCCGCCATCTTTTGCGCGGTCGCCAGCAGCTCAGGCTCCATCACCGCAGGCTGCCAGCTTTCTTGATAGTCGCCGCGTTCTTGGCGGTGGCCAATGGGCGCGCAGAACAGGGTGTTGCCATTGTTTTGGGTCAGGGTCAGGAGGGTGATTTCGTAGTCGAAGTCGATGAAGGCCTCCACGATGATTTCGGCGAGGTCGCCACGCGAGCCTTCAAGGGCGTAGTTCCACGCGGTCTCGATGTCGGCTTCGGTGCGGATGACGCTTTGGCCTTTGCCCGAGCTGGACATCAGAGGCTTGACGACGCATGGCATGCCCACCGCGGCCACGCCGTCCTGCAACTCAGAAAGAGAGGTCGCATAGCGGTACGGCGCAGTCTTGAGGCCGAGGTCTTGGGCGGCGAGGTCGCGGATGGCCCGGCGGTTCATGGTGAAATGCGCCGCCTTGGCCGACGGCACCACCTGAATGCCTTGCTTTTCGTAGTCGTAGAACCTCTCGGTACGGATGGACTCCACCTCGGGGACCACGAGGTCGGGTTGGTGTTTGGCCACAATCGCATCGAGGGCCTGTCCGTCGAGCATGGAAATGACTTCGTGCTCGTCGGCGACTTGCATGGCCGGGGCGCCGGGGTAGGCGTCGACGGCGATGACGTGTTGTCCGAGCCGCTGCAAGGCGATGACCACTTCTTTGCCCAATTCGCCTGACCCGAGGAGCATGATTTTCTTGTTCATGGGTGCAAGTTAGGGGTGGGCAGGGCTGCCCCTTATTGGGCGAAGGGGGCGTCGCTTTTGTAGTTGCGTTGAATGAAGTCGAGCGCGGCGTCCACCACGTCGCCCATGTTGCCTGCGTGTTTGAAATTCACGTCGCCGGTGAGTCCCCAGAGCTCCGTTTTCAGCGCTTCGACATGGGCTTCGCCAGAAATGCGGTCGGCCTTCATGCAGCGGAGCAATTCGTTCAGACGTGCGCGCTCGCCGGCCGCCCGCCGGGCGAGCAAGGCCCGTTCTTCCTTGATGTATTGTTGGATGGACGCTTGGGGCAGCACGCCGGCCGTCATGTCCGACAGCGACGCATTTTCCGGCAAGTGCTCGGGTTGATAGACTTTGGCGTTGCCCTCGTAGCTCTGCTGGTCAAAATCAATGGCCCGAATGCGGTACTGGATGCGGTCAAAATCTTGGGTGATGACCACCACGTAGTTGTACGAACGCATGTCCCCGAGCAGACGCAGAAAGCAGCGTTCGCTGAATTTGACAAACTCCTTGGCCAGGGCGCGCTTGTCCTGCAAGGGGAGGGAAGGCAGCTTCTCTTCGATGAACACATCTCCGGGGATGCCGACAATGTGCTCTTCAATCAGGGTGTTGCCGTGGACGAGGAAATTGATGCGGTTGGGCGAGAGCAGTTGCTCCAACTCAAGGCCGTAGACCCGGGACGCGTCGCAGCGTTTGATGTAGAGAAACAGGTAGTTGTCGTTGATGACGTTTCGCACCTTGATGCGGAAGGGCTTGGTGTTGCCAAACGTGCAAAACGCAATGCTGTCCACGGTCAAAAAAGGGAGAATGGTGTCGCTTCCGTCGGCGTGGAGAATGGAGTAGAGGCGCTTGAGGTTGGTCACCAATTCATCGCGCTCTCCTTGTGGATAAATGCAGTCGACCCACAAGGTGTCACGGTCTTCACCGTCCAAAATCGCCACGCTCCCCTCAAACCTGAGCAGATCTTCTTAGCTCACGGGGATGCTCATGGCGCGCCCGTGTTGGTTGAGGTAAGTCTGCAGCACCGGAAGGACTGGATAGACCTGCTTCTTTTTGGAAATCAGTTTGTGATTCATCGGGGCGAGGGAGTAGAGCCAATGAAAGAACGCCTTGGCATGGCATCAAGTTCGTTCGGGGGTCGAATCTCGCATTAAATTTGCGGCGCCATGATTCCATTGTCCTCTCGTCTTCTTTTTTCCGCATTGTTGACCTGCGGATGCCTTGGGCTTTCCCTTGCCCAATACGTGCCCCAAACCTCCTACAGGGCTTCCGCTGATGACCCGGTGTGGGTGCAATTGATGTACGGTGGTGAAGCGTCGGTGGCCGAGGTTAGGGGTGCCTACGAAGCGCATTACGCCGCGAATCCTTTTGAGAAGAACCGGGATACCCAATTCTACAAGCGTTGGTTGCGCAACGTGGAGCTCCCGCGGCCTGAGGTGTCTCGGGCCTACGCGGAGGCGTTGGGTGCCTCGAGCGTACGCCAAAACGGGGTGTGGGAAGAAATGGGGCCTTGGCATTTTGACCCGGAGGTGGCCATGCAGTTCCAAGTCCAAAGTCCCGGCGCTTGCCACGTCTACACGGTAGAGCAAGCCCCGTCCAACCACGAGGTGGTGTGGTGCGGGACGGCCACGGCAGGGGCGTGGAAGAGCGTGGATCACGGCGCCCATTGGACGCTCATGACGCGCGACCTTCCCTTGACGAGCGTCTACAGCATCGCCATTCATCCTGAAGACGACCAGCGCGTCTGGGTGGGATCCGGTTCGGGACAATTGTGGCACAGTGAAGACGGAGGTGATTCTTGGGTCTTGTGTGGGAACGCGACCTACCAATCTTCCGACCGGTGGTACCGCGACTTGGTGTTCAAGCCGGCCACAGGCGACGAAGAACCGGTGCTGTTTGCAGCCACCGACAACGGCCTTCACCGAACCGAGGATGGAGGCGTCACCATGACGCAAGTGGCCGGGGGTGAGTACATGGAATTGGCATTTCATCCCACCAGTCCAGACACGTGCTACACCGTCCAGTTGTTGGCCAACAGTACCGTGTTCAAGCGGTCCACCGACGGCGGTGCGACGTTTGCGTCGGGCACGACCGGCTGGCCTGCGGTGGGCACGGGCGACGAGCAACGTCGCTGCGAATTGGCGGTGACGCCAGCCGACCCGGACCGCATCGTCGTGCTGGCTGCAGGCGCCACCGACAATGGTGGCGGGTTGTACGGCATGTACCAGAGTTTCGACGCTGGTGAATCGTTTGAATTCATGTGTTGCGGTGACGGTCCGGGTGGGCCGTGGGAGGCCGGTGTCAATCCCAACATCTTGGGGTGGAGCGAAGATGGCTCTGGCGACGGCGGACAGTACTACTACGACCTCGCCTTGGATGTCAGTCCCACGGATCCGGACCGGCAATTTGCGGCCGGCATTTGCGTGTGGCGCTCAGAAAGCGGTGGTGTGGATTGGAGTCTGAACGGGCACTGGGTCACCTGGGCAGGAGAGTTCACCGCGGACCGCTACACGCACGCTGACGTGCACGACGTGAAGTTCTTCACGCGGGCGGACGGCACCGTGGATTTGTGGGTGGCGTCGGACGGGGGCGTATTCTATTCCGCGGACCAAGGGGACCACATCGAGCCCCGAATGTACGGGCTGCACGGCACGGACTTTTGGGGGTGGCAAGCCGGATGGCGCGGCCCCGAAGTCATGGTAGGTGGGACCTACCACAACGGCACCATGATCCGAAACGGCGACCTGTACCATTGGGGCGCCGAAAGCGACACCGCAGGCGGATGGCTGGCCGAATTGGCCGGGGACAACTTCCGCGGATTTGTGAACCCCGGCGATGCCACACGGGGGTACCATGACGGAGGGGCCTTCCGCTTCACCACAGACCGGTTTGACCGCATCGACGCGATGCCCTTTGACGCGTCCAAAAAACCCAATACGGGCTACTGGTTTGGGGAATATGGCAACCTCGAGTGGGACCCCGCCTGCCACAACTGCATGTACTCGCCTGTGGGCTCAGAGCTCTGGCGTTCAGAGGACGGTGGGGCGTCCTGGGTGCTTGTGCACGACTTTGAAGGAGACAAGATCATTTCGGTGAAGGTCAGCCCCCGGGACCGGGACCGCATCTACGTGTCGCACCAAGTGAACGGTTCGTTGTGGCGCATTCACAGGTCCACGGATCGTGGGGCCACTTGGGAAATCGCCACCCCCAACATCTCTGAGAGTGGCAACAACAACAACCAACCGATGTACCTCGACGTCGACGGCACAAATCCAGCGCGTTTGTGGTGCGTGCTGACGGGTACACAAACCGGGCACAAAATCCTTCGTTCCGAGGACGCGGGAGACTCGTGGCAAAACTGGACCAATGGCACCATTGCGTCGGAGCGTGTGGTGAGTTTGGCCCACCAACGCGGGTCCAATGGCGGCGTCTACATCGGGACGACCAATGCCGTGTACTACCGCGATGCAGACCTCGACGACTGGGTCTTGTACAACGACGGTCTGCCCATGATCAACGTCAACACCTTCCTTCAGGCCGATTACTGCAGCGGGCACATTCGTGCGGCAGGCACCCGCGGCGTTCATCAAGCGGAGTTCTACGCGCCGTCTGACGTGCTTGCTGGATTCATGGCGGACCGCACAGACGTGAACCTCGCAAGTCCATGCCAACAGGACCCCATTCATTTCAGTGCGGTGTCTGTCGTGCGATGCGATGGCGCGACGTACGAATGGACTTTTGGCGGCGGCACAGTCCTGGCCATCGAAGGGCCGGAGGCTTGGGTGGCGTTTGACCAAGAAGGGACGTACGACGTAGGGTTGACCGTGACGGACGCGGACGGAGCAACCGACAGTTGGACGTGGGAAGACCTCATCGAGGTTGTCAACGCACCAGTGGTGTCCGACGAAGGCTTCCAAGAAGATTTCAATGGGCCGACATTTCCTCCTGAGCATTGGCGCATGGAGGTTGATGGGCACGCGTGGGAGCACGCGTACGACTTGCTGGACGAGACCAACGGCGTGGCCCAATTCCCCAACTATTGGGTCGACACCGAGGGGGCCTTCGACTTGTTGGTGACTCCAGCTTTTAATCCCACGGGACACAGCACCTTCTCCTTTGACGTGGCCTACCAACTGTATTCGGACTACGTCGATGGGTTGGAGGTGTGGGGCCGTGCAGGCAACGAAGTTGATTGGACGGTGCTGTGGTCTGCCTATGGTGCTGATCTCGCGGTGGATGGTTGCTACACATGGTTTTGGTATGACACCGGCGGCACGATCCAATGGGCCAACCACGTGCTTGACTTGCCCTCGGCTTGGACCAATGGCTCGGAGACGTGCCTCGAGTTGGCCTTTGCCAATGTGGGGGACTACGGCAACCACATTTGGGTGGACAATGTGAATTTGGATGCGGTCAGCGCTTCGGAAGAAGTGTCTGACCAAGCCCAAATCCAACTCTTCCCCAACCCCAACAAAGGGGCTTGTATGGTTGTGGTTCCCGACGCCCTTCTAGGGGCTTCGTACTTCGTGCACGATACCCATGGTCGCGTGGTGCGTGAGGGTCGCTTCCAGCACACACGGATGGCGTGGGAAGTGGACCTTCCCGTGGGCGTGTACACGCTGTCGACGCCTGGGGTTGCGCCTGTGCGGTGGGTGGTGAATTGAGTGTTGTATCGCGTCGCCACGGGCCAAATTCTGGAGCGTCTCAAGTTGATGGTGGCGCGTCAAGGGCACGTTGATGCCCTCAGGCTTCTCTGTTCTTCGTATTTTTAAAGAATGAGGAAGTGTGTCGTCTTTTGGGTTGGTGCGTTGTTGCACTGGAGTGCGATGGCCCAAGGTCCTGTCGACCACTGGGAAGCCGTGGTGCAGGACGGTTCCACATGGGATTACCTTCTTCCCACCTCGCAACCCCTGCCGTATTGGATGTTTACCAACTTCGCCGCCACGGGATGGCGCGAAGGGGTTTCGGGATTTGGATACGGAGACGGGGACGACGCCACCGTCATCCCGTCCTCGAACAGCATTTACATGCGCCACGTGTTTCAGGTCGACGATACCAACGTCTTTCCAGCAGCCATGCTGGCGGTGGACTACGACGATGGCTTTGTGGCTTACCTCAATGGCACGGAAATCGCCCGTGGCAATGCGGGGGAGCCCGGGGAGGTGATCGCGTGGGATGCCATCTTGGACGGTTGGCACGAAGCGGTGCTCTACGCAGGTGGAACGCCCGACTTGATTGACGTCAACCCCGGTTTGTTGGTGTCGGGCACCAATGTGTTGGCCGTACAGGTGCACAACAACAGCATCTCCTCTTCGGACTTCACGGCGAGGCCCTTCTTGTTTTTGGGAGCAGCTGAAGCAGGCAACACCTTCGACGCGCCGCCGGCGTGGTTTCAGGCACCTGCGGCGGATTCGCATTTCGTGACTTTTAACCTGAACATGGCCAACGAAAACGTGTCTCCGGACGGCGTGTTTTTGGCGGGGGGCGGAAACTTCGGGTTTCCTGGCGATTATCCCATGGCGGACGACGACGGAGACGGCATTTGGTCCATCACCGTGCAGGTGCCTCATGGCTTCACCGGACACTACACCTTCACCAACGGGGCGTGCGAGGATTGGAGCTGCAAGGAAAACATTGTGGGGCAGGAATGTGCCGATCCGTTCAACTGGAACGACCGGCTCTTGGTCAACGTCACGTCTTCCATCGAGGTGAACACCTGCTTCAGCCAGTGCACCACGGACGTAAGCTGTGCGGCCAATCAGGGATGCATGGACGAGGCGGCGGTGAACTTTTGGGATGCTGCTACGGTGGACGATGGGTCCTGCATCTACATGAACGAATCGACCCTCCCGCTGGTGCAAGTGACCACGGACACCCCGATTTTGGACGAACCGCGCATCGTCGCCAACATGAAGGTGACCAACTTGGAAAGCGGGATCAATTCGCTGAGCGACACCACTTACGAGTACAACGGCCAGATCACAATCGAAATCCGTGGCTCGTCCTCGCAGTTTTTCCCCAAGCAGTCTTACGCGTTGGAAACCCAGGATTCCCTCGGGGCCAACAACAACGTGTCGCTGTTGGGCATGCCGACGGAGAACGATTGGATTCTTCACGGGCCGTATTCGGACAAGACCCTGATGCGGAATGCCGTCATCTACGAGATGGGGGACAAAATTGGGCGCTACACCACCCGTCGGAGGTACTGCGAGCTCTTCATCAACGGCGATTACCGAGGTGTGTACATGCTGATGGAAAACATCAAGCGCGACAACGACCGCGTGGACATTGCCACGTTGCTTCCTACGGACACTGCGGGCAACGAGCTCACCGGCGGGTACATCATGAAGGTGGACCGCATCCAAGGGGACTTTGAAGGAGGATGGGTGTCGCCGTACCCGCGCCTGGGGGGTGACGAGCAATTCATCCAAATGCACAAGCCGGAGGTCGAGGATTTGCATCCCCTGCAACTCGCATACATCGAAGATCACTTCACGCAATTTGAGCACGCCTTGGCAGGTCCCAACTTCACGGATCCGGTGCTCGGTTACAAGGCATACATCGAGCCTGAGTCGTTCATCGACATGTATTTCGCCAACGAAATCACCAAGAATGTCGACGCCTACCGCTTGAGCACCTACTTCTACAAGGAGAAGGATTCGGATGGAGGTCAAATCGTGATGGGACCTTGGTGGGATTACAACCTGGGCTTTGGCAACTCCGACGGGTGCGACAGCTACTTCACCTCGGGCTTTGAGTCCAGCACGGGATGCAACGTGCTCCACCCGTTTTGGTGGCAACGGCTGCGTGAGGACCCAGCCTATCGCGGGTTAACGAAGTGCATGTGGGACGATTATCGTGCGGACGTTTGGAGCGACGAAAGCTTGAACGGCATCATCGATTCGCTGTATGCGGTGTTGGCCGAGCCAAGCGTCCGTGACCATGCCCGTTGGCCGCGACTCGGTCAATACGTGTGGCCCAACGTCTTCATTGGCCAGACCTACGAGGAGGAGGTGGCCTTTTTGCGCAACTGGATTTTGGACCGTGTGGCGTGGCTGGACGACAACATTGAAGGGACGTGCATTCCCGGTTGCACTGACGTCACCGCATGCAACTATCAACCGACGGCGCTGTTTGACGACGGAAGCTGCGAGCCTTGTGAATGCCCGGGCGATTTGGACGGCGACCTGGCCGTGGGCGTGTCAGACATTCTGGCTGCCCTGTCCGAGTTTGGCTGCCTGGTCGACTGCACCGCAGACATGGACGGCGATGGCCAAGTGACGGTCTCCGACTTCCTTGAAATCCTAAGCGTCTATGGCGAGACGTGTTGAGTCCTGTTACCGCCCGGAGGGGAGGAACTGAATGGAGGCCACTTCCAGGTCAAACGACTGGGCAGTGCCATCGTATTTCATGAGTCCCATGCGAAGAACATCTCCGAGCTCGCGGCTGGGCGTGACGGTTCTGAGGTCGCCCATTTGGGCTTGACTCCAGGAGAATTCCTTGGCCTTGAGGGTGACATCTTGCCATTCTTCGGAAGGGCTGAAGGACGCGTATGCATAGGGCATCCACCACCGCTCGGAGGTTTCAAGGGTCAATTTGAACGGTCCTCCGTTGCCTCGACATCGGATGACAACCTTGTCCATCGCGCGCAAATCGGTGTGGCTCCAAGGTGCTCGAACGGAGGCGAAGCCGCCGTTGTTTTCCAAGCGAGTTTGGCCTTTCCAAGACATGGCCGTGTCGTGCATCACGACGTCCCCTTCAGACAAGCCGCCCATCACCCCGTCATTCAGGGGGCGCCACGGGGCCACCATGTCGGCACTGAACCGGACGATTTGGGTGGTTGCGGGAGAAGCAGGGGAATTGGATTGGGCACAAGACATCGCTGTCAAAATGGCCAATCCACCAAAGAGCCGAAAGGCATGAACTTGAAATGTGGACCTTGTAGTCATGAGCGTAGAACAAGGCTGAACGCGAGAAGTTTGCATGCAGTAAAAAGGCCTCCTTTTGGGGAGGCCTTTTCTTGGCTCCGAAGCACTGCAGCTTCGAGATGCATTGATGTCGTTCAGCGTTGGCCGACGACCAATCTTTCAGTCACGTGAAATTCGCCTTCAACTTGGACTTGGACAACGTAGGTGCCTTGCTCCAATTGCGTTGCGTCCAAAGTGACCCTGTTGACACCTTGATTCAAGGTCAAGGTCTTGTTGTCGACCACGCGACCGAGGGCATCGACAATTTCCATGACGGCGATTTGCGCCTGATTGCTATTGAATTCGAGAAGGGTCGTTTGAGTCGTGGGGTTGGGGAACAATTTTGAAGGAATGCTCGCCACGAGGGGTGCGCCGGCCGTCGAAGTTTGGGACTCATCGAATTTTGCACCAAGACAATTCACGACTTCACCGGTGGATCCGTCAATCAGAAGCACGATGGCACGCATCTTATCTTCGTTGAACGTTTCGGAGATGAATTCCGCAGGGAAAGTGTAGGTGTACTCTTCATTTTCCTCCACTGAGGCAGGAAGGCTGTTTGGATCTCCATCAAACGAGGGAAGAATGGCTCGGGCCACATGTCGGAAGTGCATGAATGTGGAAGGGACGACGGGGCCAAACAGATTGAAATTGATCGAAGATGACTCCATGGGGACGTCCGCCGCGTCTCCATTGTAAAAGTTGTAGGCGTTGGTTTGGCCGTAGCCATCGACGCCCGGTTGGTGAACACTGTCCTCCGTCAACACCACCGCCAAGCGAAAATTGTCGGCCTCCACCGCGAAGTGTGCACCCACAGTCACCGTTAAGTTTCTCGATGTCGGCTCGAAAACGGGCTCGATGGACAAGTTGGCGTACCCAAAGTCCTCAGAGATGAGCTCATATTGATTCAGCAATCCGTCTTCTGTGGTGTACGCGTCTGTCACCTTCCGGTCCACAACATACCCTGGCCATCCTCCAGGGTTGGCTGTTGAACTAGAATAAGCAGCATCGCTGTACGCAGGCAGATACATGGCATCGAAGTTGCCAAACTCGTCTGCGCCATTGTTGCCGTGAATGCATGCCACCTCGTAGCCTGAAGCGGGTGTTTCCATCATGAAATCTTCGAGGTAAACAATGCCTCGGGGGCTCCACCACCCAAACCAAGCACCACCAGTGGTGTGATCCTCAACCATGACCCGTTTGGTGGGTGTGAATGTTTGCGCTTCACAAAGCGCTGAACTGATCATGGCGCCCAGAAGGAAAAAGCAAGTAATGTTTTTCATTTGTGTAAGGTTTGTCCCGAATTTAATTAAAGTCTCACACATTGTTGGACGCCGAAGGTTGAAATGAAACTTTCTCATTGTGCATCTTGTTTTTTGCAAATGGGACGCAAACGAGACTTGAAAAATGTTCATGCCAAACGTATGCCGTCACTGAATGCTGGAGATCCGGAGGATTTGAATGAATGGGGAGAGGAGCTTGCAAGGATGACCAAACGTCGACGCCAGCACAACGAACGTCACAAGCCTGGCAAGGCGACCTGAATTTTTAGGTATGACTAAAATAATATTTAGTCATACCTAAAAATGAGTGTTTCTGACGCTACTTTTGCGATTCATGTGGCGCCCAATCATCTTGTTCTTTGCGCTGTCCGGCTGGGATGTTGGCGCATTGTCGCAAACTCCCTGCACGCTCCGCGTCACAGACAACGAAATCGTGGTGCCGGGTGCGACGGTGTGGCTGGATGGCAGGCCGGTTGGCGCGACAAACGCCTTCGGGGAGTGGACGAGGTTGGACGGCGGGGGGCGCATTCGGATTCAAGCGCTTGGTTACGATGTGGTGGAGGTGAACGGGCGTGAGGGGTGTGAAACGGGTGTTCAGGTCATTTCATTGAAGCCGACAACGTTCGCGTTGGGCGGCGCCACAGTGGTGGGCAGCATGAGCCCCGCACGACTCAAGGAAAGTCCCATTCGTACGGCGGTGCTCTCCGGGGCCTCGCTCAATGCGGTCCACGCCCAAGACTTGGTGGAATCCCTTGACTTCACCACAGGTGTGAGAGAAACCGTGGGGTGTGGGGTGTGCGGCACCAACAGCGTGCAGTTGAATGGCATGGAAGGCGTGTACAGCTTGGTGTTGATCGATGGGGTGCCCTTGTTGGGCGGCTTGGCCTCCGCCTATGCATTGGACGGGATTCCGCTCAGCATGATTCAGCAAGTCGAGGTCATTCAAGGACCAGCCAGTGCCCGATTTGGGAGCCAGGCGGTGGGCGGCGTCATCAACGTGGTGCTGTCACCGTTGCATGCAGGCGAGGCCTTTTCCCGACTGCGCTTGGACGGCCATGGACGTGTTCAGGTCTCGGGAAGCGCGGTTTGGGGCAAAGAGGGCGCCTTTTGGCAAGCCGGATTGGATGGCATTCACTTTCAGCGTCGCGTGGACGACAACGGCGACGGCTTCACGGACGCGCCCAACATGGACCGGGTGGTGACCACCCTCCGGCACCAGAGACGTTCTGACCGGAGACAGACGCGGTTGACCGCGCGGTTGTTTGGGGAAGAGCGATTTGGCGGCGACACCGCCTTTCAAGAGGTCGACCGCGGCACCACCCAAGTGTATGGGGAGCGCATTGACTTGCTCCGGTCAGAATGGACGTGGAGCAGTTCGCCCCTGGAAGGACGGGGCTGGACGTTCCAAGGCGGTGGGGCATTTCACCGGCAGGAATCCACATACGGAACCACGGTCTTCAACGCCCAGGAATGGACGGCGAACGTGGACGCCTTCCACTCGGGCTGGAGTTGGGCCGAGGGACAGCATTTGAGGGGAGGGGCGAGCCTGCTTTGGGACGTGTACGAAGATGAAACCCTCGCTTCGTCGGACATGAACGTGTGGGTCCCAGCGTTGTACGGAGAATACGCAGGCGAAGCTGGCGTATGGTCGTGGATTCATGGCCTTCGTTTGGAGCATCCGAGTGACCAAAACCTTGTGGTGGCCCCCCGGGTCAATGTGAAGTGGGCCCCTCACCCGTTGTGGGACCTTCGTTTGAATTCGGGCCGCGGTTACCGACGGGTTCACCTCTTCACGGAGGAGCACGCGGCGCTGGATGGGTCAAGGGAGGTATTGCTGGCGGCAGGGGGATTGAACCCCGAATCAAGCTGGAATGCCAATCTAAATCTCACCCGAACCATGGGCTCCGACGGTTGGACCGGCAGCGTGTCTTTGCAGGCCTTTGGCACCCTCTTCACCGACCGGATCTACGCCGATTACGACAGCTTGCCCAATGCGATCGTGTACCGCAACATCGAAGGGCTCGGGTGGAACCGAGGGGTCAGCGGAGACGTTTGGATGAACGGCAGCGAGGGTTGGCAGGCGGCCTTCGGGGCGACCTGGTTGCGCTCGGAATTGTTCGAGTCCGGTTCGTTGTCGGGGGAGGGCGATCCCGTGGAATTTGCCCCGCGCTGGACGACCAACCTGAAGCTCGGTCAATCACGGTCCACGTGGGGCTGGAACCTCACCGCCCAAACCGTCGGTCGCATGGCCCTTCCTTACTACAACACGTCTTTCACCGACGCCAGCGAGCCCTATGCGCTCATGCACGTTTCGGTGAACCGGTCCTTTGTGGCGGCAGGTGGCGGTAGACATACCCTCACAGCTGGGGTTCAGAACGTCACGGATGCCACCCAACAAAGTCCCCTGTTGGGCACTGAAGATCCGTTCGGAGAAGACTTCGATGCGTCTCGTATCTACGGCCCATTGGAAGGCCGTCGCGTGTTCTTGGAATGGACGTGGCGCTTGGAGGGGCGTTGAGTGTTCAGGCCCGACGACGCCAAAGGTTGCGCCAGCGGAGTTTCAATTTGGCCACCTTGTGCTTGCGAATGACCCCGCGTGAAATCAGCCAAAACACCACAAGCCATGCGATGCCCTTCAGAAGGAAGAACATGAATCCGGCCACGCCGAGGGTTTGAAGCCACGTCACTGCGTCTTTCATGGCCGCAAAAGTAGGGGAGGATAGACGTTTTAGGGAAGGAACACCGTGGACTTGGCGTAGGTCACAACTTGGCCCGAAACAAGCACGTACTCCGGAAGCACTTGGCAATGCACCTCCCCGCCACGCGCTGAAATCTGTCGGGCGTGCAGCACCGTTTGACCGAGCTGTTCGGCCCAATAGGGGGCCGAGGTGCAATGGGCGGATCCCGTCACAGGGTCTTCCAAAATCGTGGCCTGCGGCGTGAAAAAGCGAGACACAAAGTCCACTTGGTTTCCGGGCGCCGTGACAATCACGCCCCCAGTGCCCAAGTTGACCCGGTCAAAAAGGTGCCGATTCACGCTGAATTCTTCCACGTCGCGCTGGCTTCGGTAGACCAGCAAGTAGTCTCGCGCCTTGAGGACTTCCGTTGGCGGTAGGCTCAACGATTGTTCAATCTCCACTGGCAAAATGGCGGGTTCCGGCGCGCGGTTGGGCAAGGCCATTTCGTACCCGGACGGTTGCCGTGTGACGATCAGGTCGCCGCTGGCCGATTCAAAGGAGACCTCCTTGGCCTCGGGCTCGAGGTAGGTCAGCACAACGTGGGCAGAGGCAAGGGTGGCATGGCCACACAGGTCCATTTCCACGTCCGGGGTGAACCAACGGAGGTGGTAGTGTCCAAGCTTTTTCTTCACGAGGAATGCCGTCTCCGCTACGGCGTTTTCTCTTGCCAAGGCGAGCAGGATGTCATCTTCAAGCCACGCTTGCAGCGGCATGACGCACGCAGGATTGCCTCCAAAAACCTGTTCCGTGAATGCGTCCACGCGGTACAAATCAAGTTCCATGGTTGGAAGGTACATGTGGGGGACTTGCTATCCTTGCATCCATGAAGGCTTCTGCAATCGGGCAAGTGTTGGGACCGGGATTGGCCGCGGTGACCTGGAGCATCACGTCGGCCTTGGGTGTGCCTGAAGAGCAGGTTGCAGTGCTCAGTGCCGCCGCGTGGATGCTCATTTGGTGGGTGGCCGAGGCGGTGCCGCTTGGGGTCACTTCCTTGCTGCCTTTGGTGCTTTTTCCTGCATTGGGTGTCACGGACGTGGCCAGCGCTGCGGCCCCGTACGGATCCAAATTTGTGTTCCTCTTCATGGGAGGGTTCCTCATCGCCCTCGCCCTAGAGCGATGGAACTTGCATCGGCGGTTTGCACTTCGCATTCTGGTGGCGGCCGGTGGTCGACCTCGGCGACTGTTGGGCGGCTTCATGCTTGCCACCGCGGCCTTGAGCATGTGGATTTCGAACACGGCCACGACGTTGATGATGTTGCCGATCGCCCTTTCTGTGGTATCCAAAATCGACCTCACAGCGCACCCAAGGTTCCCCGTCTCCCTGCTTCTCGGCACGGCCTACGCCGCCAACCTCGGCGGCATCGCAACGCTCGTGGGCACGCCACCCAACGTGGCCATGGCAGGGTTGCTGGAGGAGCACGTGAACGTCGCAATGCCCTTTTTAGAATGGACAATCATGGCGCTGCCCTTTTCGGCAATCATGCTGGTGTTGGTCTACCTGTTGCTGACACGCATCTTGTGTCAAGTGTCCTCTGAGCCGTTGAAGTCGGGCGTGGCAGGGCTGAAGGAGGAACTCAAGGCACTGGGGCCATGGGGTGTTTCAGAGAAGCGCGTGGCGTGGGTGTTTGGGGGGACGGCTTTGATGTGGGTGGCCCGGCGCTGGCTCGTCGATGGATTTGGGTGGCCCTTGAACGACACGACCATTGCCATGGCGGCGGGGGTGATGTTGTTTGTGATTCCGTCGGGCGAGGCCTCTCGCACTCCGCTGCTTTGTTGGGAGGACACGCGTCGGATGCCCTGGGACATCCTGCTTCTTTTTGGGGGCGGATTGACGTTGGCAGGGCAATTGGCCGAGGCAGGAGTGCTGTCGGTTGTGGCGGATGCGCTGGCTTCCATGCCGTCCCTGTCGCCGGCGTTGTTGATTGCGGGCTTTGTGCTGATGTCGCTTTTTCTCACGGAGGTGATGAGCAACCTCGCGCTCACGGTGGTCATGGTGCCGGTGGTGGCTCAAGTGGCGCTTGCGTGGGGCATGGACCCCTTGTTGCTTGTGGTGCCCGTGACCATGGCGAGCAGTTGCGCCTTCATGCTGCCCATGGCGACGCCCCCCAATGCCATCGTTTTTGGCAGTGGCATGCTTCGCATGGCCACCATGGTCCAAGTGGGGGTGGTGCTCAATTTGGTGGCGGCTGGGATGGCGTGGCTGTGGGCGATGACCGTGTTGCCTTGGTGGGTGCAACTTCTTTGAGCGCAGAAGGGTTTTGTCACTGTAATTTCCTCTCAAGAAATAACATACATGAAAAATCTTGGACTCTTGGTCATGCTCTGTTTGACCTCACTCATGACATCTGCCCAGTTTGGCACGGCACCTGACTTCACCGTAACTGACATTGACGGGAATGAGCACCAATTGTACGCTGACATTTTGGATCAGGGCTTGATCGCCGTAGTGGAAATTTCAGCCACTTGGTGTTCCAATTGCTGGAATTTTCATCAATCGCAGGCCTTGCAGGAACTGCATGAAGCGTTTGGTCCAAACGGAACCAACCAGCTTCGGGTGATTTTTTATGAGCCCGATCCAAATACGACTCTGGCACAGGTGCAAGGCATGGGAGGAGGCACCCAAGGCGACTGGACGGACGGGGTCAATTACCCCATTGTAAACGAGAGCCCTCTGTCGCTGGATCTCAACATTTGGGCCCCCATTTCATACCCAACGGTGAATGTCTTACGTCCTTCCGATCGGGAAATCGTGCTCAACACTTTCAGTTTGTTGTCTTTTGAGGCACAGGTGGACGCCATCAACGGCGCAGACATCGACGGCATCGTCCTCGGCGTGGCCAACACCGCAGAGGTGGCTGCAGGTCAAGCCAACGTGGACGTGTATCCCAACCCATCCCTCGGTGAATTTGTCGTGGAGCTGAATGGCTTCAGCGGCGTGGCGACGGTGGAAGTGCACAACATCGTGGGCCGCAAGGTGTGGACTTCCATAGCCCAAAGTGAAGGTGACATTCAGCGCATCGACCTCGACGCCTTCGAAGCGGGCAACTACCTCATCAGCGTGTCTGACGAAGTCAACAAGGTGACCCGTCGCCTGACGATCCTGGACTGAGGAACCCAAGCGACTTTTTCAATGCGGCGTGCCGAGGGGTGCGCCGCATTTTTATTGCTACTTTGGAGGCATGCAGTGGGAAGTTTGGCAATTGTGGATCGCAGCAGCCATTGGGCTCATCATCTTGGAGGTGTTTGTGCCTGGGTTTGTGCTCGCGTGTTTGGGCGTGGGTGCTTTGGCGGGCGCTGGCGCGGCCGCGCTCGGTTGGGGTTTGAGTGTCCAGCTCGTGAGCGTGGCGTTCTTGAGCCTCTTGTCGTTTTTCTTCCTGCGCCCCGTGGCCTTGCGCATGTCTCAATCGGAGGGTGCGCGCACGGGCGTCGATGCGTTGGTAGGGCGGGAGTGCCTTGTCACCACGGCCTTTGATGCCGCCACGGGCCTCGGTCGCTGCAAAGTAGATGGAGACGATTGGCGCGCCCAGTTGGCTCCCCATGCCCAAGCAGACCTCGCTGGAGAGCGGGCGTCGGTTTGGGTGGAACGCATAGAAAGCAACACCTTGATCGTTCACACACAACCCCCCACATCGTGAGTCCCACTTCCATTCTTGCCCTGCTGTTCCTGCTTTTGGCCATTGTCATTGTTGTCAAGGGCGTGCGCATCGTTCGTCAGAGCGAAAGCATGGTCATCGAACGCCTCGGCAAATACCGCACGACGCTCAATGCCGGCATCAACATCATCATTCCCATCGTGGACCGTCCGCGCGACATCGTGTGGCGCCTTGCGGGGGAAATGCCCGACGGTACCAAGGTGGTGCAGTACAAGATGCGTGACCGCGTGGATTTGCGAGAAACGGTGTTTGACTTTCCCAAGCAAGGTGTGATCACCAAAGACAACGTGGTGACCGAGATCAATGCCTTGATCTACTTCCAAATCACGGATGCGGTCAAGGCCGTTTACGAGATCAACAACCTGCCCAACGCAATTGAGAAACTGACGCAGACCACTTTGCGGAACGTCATTGGTGAGCTCGAGTTGGACGAATGTTTGACCTCGCGCGACACCATCAACATGAAGCTTCGGACGATTTTGGACGAAGCCACCAACAAGTGGGGTGTCAAGGTGAACCGGGTGGAATTGCAGGACATCAATCCTCCGACCGACATCAAGGAGGCGATGGAAAAGCAGATGCGTGCCGAGCGCACGCGTCGTGCCCAAATCATCGACGCCGAAGGCACCAAGACGGCAGCCATCCTTGAGGCCGAAGGCCGCAAGGGCGCCGACATCAATCAGGCGGAAGGCGAGAAGCAAGCCCGGATTCTCAAAGCAGAAGGTGAGGCGCAGGCGCGCTTGGCGGTTGCGGAAGCGGAGGCGGAAGCGATTCGTCGGATTGCCGCCGCAGTGGAAACTTCCTCGGCCGATCCCACCCAGTACCTCATTGCTGTGAAGTACATCGAAATGATGGACCAAGTGCTGCGTGAAGGCGGAACGGGTTCCAAGACGGTGTTCATGCCCTACGAGGCGAGCGGCTTGATGAGCAGCGTGGGGGGCATCAAGGAATTGATGAATGCGGTCAAGGACTGAGTTGGTTGGCGCCTTCCTCGCAGTCTTTGCCATGCTTTGCGTGGGTTGTGTCGATGGCTTGAAGCCAGGAAACGCCACCTTGCGCGATTACACGGGGCTCGACGGATGCGGCTGGGTGATTGAGGGCGATGAGGGAGTCGTGTTGGAGCCCTTGAATTTGGGCGATTTCATCTCGGATCCTGATGCAGGCATGCGTTTGGCGATTGAATACCAGGAAGAAACGGATTACGCCAGCATTTGCATGGTGGGCTCGATTGTGACGCTTTTGGCCTGTGAAGGCTTGGATTGAGTGTCTCAGCTCGTTGGCCAACCACGAACCGGCGCCGGGGCTTTGCTCTGGCGCCTTTTTTGTGCACGACAGTTCGGCCTAGCTTTGCACCCATGAAGACGCTGATGAAGGGCTGGATGACGGGGTGCATCGCATGCATGGCCTGCGGCTTGACCTATGGGACTTGGGCCCAAACCACGCTGCAAGTGGAGGTGCTGGCAGAGGACATGACGGTGCCTTGGGATTTGGTCTGGGGTCCAGACAACCACGTGTGGTGCATGGAAAAAACGGGGCGCATCACGCGCACGAATCCGGATACCAAGGTTGTGGAAGAGGTGCACGCGCTCAGTGGGGTGTACCAATCGTGGGACAACAGCGGCGCCCACGCCATGGCGCTTCACCCGGACTTCCCCCGCACACCATTCATCTACGTTCACTATGCCTACGGTGAGTGGCGCAGCCGGTTGTCGCGTTTGAGGTATTCCATTCCGCAGCGACGCGTGGTGGATGAAGAGATTTTGATTCCGGATTTTCGGGGCAACTCGTCCCACAACGGGAGCCGCCTGTTGGAAGGGCCAGACGGCCATTTGTACATGGCGATGGGGGATGCATACAGCAAGATGAACGCCCAAAACCTGGAGTCCCTTTCTGGCAAAATCCTTCGCATGGATTGGGACGGCAATCCCATTTTGGACAACCCCTACGGCAACCTGATTTACAGCTGGGGACACCGCAATCCACAGGGCCTCGTCTTCTCAGACGATGGACAGCTGTACGCCTCGGAGCATGGCCCTGCCACGGATGACGAAGTGAACCTCATCCAAAAGGGCGCCAACTACGGTTGGCCCTTGATTGAGGGGCCTTGTGACTCGCCCATGGAAGAGGCCATGTGCGATTCGTTGGATGCCCGGGACCCCTTGGCTTTTTGGAGCCCGACGCAGGCGCCCTGCGGGATGGACTTCTTTGACCATCCGTCGATTCCAGAGTGGGAAAACTCCCTGTTGTTGACCTTTCTGAAAAAGCAACATCTGCGCATCCTGCATCTCGACGAAACGGGCACGGAGGTGACCCATGAGGACAGCGTGTTGTACAACGAGTATGGCAGGTTGCGGGACGTGCTTGTGGCGCCCAACGGGCGTGTGTTTGTGACCACGTCCAATCAGGAAATCAATGGGTGGAACTACCTCGCAGCGGAGGAAGACGACCGCATCTTGGAGTTGGTCAATATCGACTTTGCCTATGATGCGCTCGAGCCTGTGAATGACTTGAACGAGGTGTTTTTGACCCAGCTCTTGGAGACGCCCCAAGCCGTGGGTAAGGTATTCCCGCAGCCTGCGCGAGACGGCGTTTCCGTGTTTTTGCCTGAAACCGTTGAAGAGGTTGACGTTTACGTGTACGACATGTCTGGACGCATGGTCATGGGGGCGGAGCCCCACGCGCTGCACGGGCCGGGGTTGCTGTACGTTCGGTTGGAGGCCGTGCAAACGGGCCTTTACGTGATGGAGGTGCGCGCTGAGAATGGGGAGCGATGGACCTCGACGGTGCTCGTCGAACGGGATTGATCAGGGCCGGAGCCCTTCGGACCACGTGACAAATTCGTCGTCCGTCAAGGACTCCAAGAAGGCCATCAAGTCGCTCCGGTCTTGGGCAGAGAGTGACCGGGGCTGGATGCGCTCGTCTTGGTTGACATGCCCGCTGCCGCCAGAGGCATAGTGTTCAAGGACTGATTCCAAGGAGGGCAAGGAGCCATCAAACATGTAGGGGCCCGTCAAGGCCACGTTTCTCAGTGACGGCGTTTTGAAGGCCCCAATGTCCGTGGAATCGAAAGTCAGGCGATACGCCCCTTGGTCCACGTAGGTCGCGTACAGTCCGGTGTTGTGCGTGGTGAAATCCGACAACATCACTCCTTGATGACACGAGGCGCATTCGAATTCCTCGAAGCGTTCCCACCCCCGAAGCGCGGCAGGAGAAAGGGCCTCGGCTTGGCCTTGCAGCCACCGGTCGTAAGGCGAGGATCCACTGATCAGGGTGCGCTGAAAGGCGGCGAGCGCCCGGGTCATGACGTAGGCGTCAAAGGGTCGGTCAAACCCTTCGCGGGACCAATCTCGATATTGGGGGTCTTGACCGAGCTCGTCCACCAATTCAACCAAGTCGCGGTGGAATTCGGTTGGCTCTTGCACCGGGGCGAGCACTTGGGCCTCGAGCGAAGGGACGCCGCCTTCCCGGTGAAATCGGGGCTGCCACGCGAGGTTGACCAAGGCAGGGGCATTCCGTACCCCCAAGGCCCCGAAAGTGCCCGGCGTCACGGCCAGGGAATCGGCCATGGCCAGGGAAGGGTTGTGGCAGCTGGCGCAACTGAGCATGCCATCCGCCGAGAACCGTTTGTCGAAGAAGAGGTGTCGCCCGAGTTCCCATTTGGCCTCGTTCAGCGGGTTGTCTGCGGGTTCGACGTAGGCAGGAAAGTGCGCGGGGATCTCGCGAACGTCCGCCACCGTAAAGGCGGGGAGCTCAGGCTCACAGCCCATGAGCACAAGCACTGTGCCCCAGAGTAGGGTATGTCGAATCGCCGTGGGCATGCTTGTCGAAATTACATCGCACGAGAACGTTCCTTCGTTGCTTCGGGAAGTCGTGATGTAGTTTTGGGGCCTTCAAAACCGTGTGCCATGACTGAAAAACCCCACGCCATCCTCTACGTGTTCCAAGTGAAAAAGGGCCAGGAAGCTGCATTCGAAGCGGCGTGGGCCGATGTGACGCGGGAGATTCACGCCAAGTGTGGAAGCCTGGGTTCGCGCCTTCATACGTGGGTGGGAGGGACTTACTGGGCCTACGCACAATGGCCCAACCGTGAGGCCCTCGAGAATGCGCAGATCGAAGGACACGAGACCTTGATGGAGGCCCGTCACCGCATGGTGGGAGCCTGCGAAAGCATGGAGGTGTTTGGAGAGGGCAACATTGTCCACGACTTGTTTGTGAAGGAAGCCTGAGTCTTTCAGGGTCAAAGTCAAAACGAGGCGGTACCTTTGCGCCTTCATTTTCAGACCCTGCACGATGCGTATTGCCCTTTTTGATTTCCGCCAAACGGTGGATTACCGCTTGGAAATTTTAAGTGGATTGACCGTGGCCATGGCCCTCATTCCCGAGGCTGTGGCGTTCGCGTTGCTTGCCGGATTGAGTCCGCTGACAGGCTTGTACGCGGCGTTTGTGGTAGGCCTTGTGGCGAGTGTGATGGGCGGCCGTCCCGGCATGATTTCCGGGGCTACAGGCGCAGTCGCGGTGGTGATTGTGGCACTCGTCGTCACCCACGGCCCGGAGTACATCTTTGCGACGGTGATCCTTGCGGGCTTGATGCAAGCGGCCGCAGGTTTTCTGCGCTTGGGCAAGCTCATGCGCTTGGTGCCTCAACCGGTGATTTTTGGGTTTGTGAATGGTCTCGCCATCATCATTGCGGGAAGCCAAATCGAGCAATTCAAAACCGATGGCGGCGAATGGCTCTACGGTGTGGAGCTGGGCCTTTTTGTGGGTCTAACCTTGGTCTCCATGGCGATCATTGCATTCTTGCCCAAGCTCACCAAGAAAGTACCCGCGGGTCTGACAGCCATTTTGGTGGTGTTTGGCATCACAGCAGGACTCGGTTTGGACACCAAAACCGTCGGTGATCTCGCGTCCATCCAAGGCGGTTTTCCTCCGTTCCACATCCCAGATGTGCCTTGGACTTTGGAAACGTTGGGCGTCATCTTTCCCTACGCAGCCATCGTAGCAGGGGTGGGGTTGATCGAAAGCCTGCTCACATTAAACATCCTCGATGAAATCACCGGCACCCGCGGCCAGGGCAACCGAGAATGCGTTGCACAAGGCGCCGCCAACATTCTGAGCGGTTTGTTCAGTGGGATGGGGGGATGCGCCATGATTGGTCAAAGCCTCATCAACGTCAGCTCGGGGGCACGTGCTCGGTTGAGCGGCATTGTGGCTGCGGTGATGCTCTTGGTGTTCATCTTGTTCGGGGCTCCCCTGATTGAGCGGTTGCCCATGGCTGCGTTGACGGGCCTCATGATCATGGTGGCCATCGGCACGTTTGAGTGGGCGTCGTTGCGCACCTTCCGCCGTATGCCGACCTCTGATGTGCTGATCATGGTGTTGGTCACCCTTGTGACAGCAGTCCTGCACAACCTGGCCTTGGCCGTGTTGCTCGGCGTGGTTGTGGCGGCGCTGGTGTTCGCCTGGGACAACGCCATCCGCATCCGTGCGCGGAAGCGTGTGGACGAAAAAGGCTGGAAACACTACGAAATTTACGGCCCGTTGTTTTTTGGCTCCACGACCGTGTTTGCGGAGAAGTTTGACGTCGCCGGAGATCCGCAGCACGTGGTCATCGATTTTGCCGAAAGTCGCGTGGTGGACATGTCGGCCATCGAGGCGCTCAACCGGTTGACCTCGCGATACGAAGAGGCAGGCAAAATTGTTCACCTTCTGCACCTGAGTGAAGACTGCCGTCGCCTGATGGACAAGGCCGACGATTTGATCGAAGTCAACCACTTCGAGGACCCGACCTACAAGGTGCTGACAGACCAAACGTGAGACCTCTCGTTGGGGTCTGTAAGTTTGCGCCCAACGCATTCCTGTCTCCCCATGATTCATTACAATCCCAAGAGCTGGTTCAGCCTGATTTTTGCGGCCTACAGCCGGCAGGTGTTTCGCAAATTGTTCCCGTTGATGCTCGCCATGGGCTTGCTGAGTGCGGGCGTGTGCTACGTCGAGCTTCATTGCCTCAAAGAGCCGGTGGAGCTCAGCAACGTGGTTCATTCGCTGCTCGGATTTGTCCTCTCGCTCTTTTTGGTGTTTCGGACGAACACGGCCTACGACCGTTGGTGGGAAGGACGAAAGCAGTGGGGGGGATTGGTGAACGTATCTCGCACCTTGGCCACCCGCGTGCGCGAATTCAGCGCGGATGAGGCCACTCAGGACTTCTTTCGGATCCACATTCCTGGCTTTGTAGAGGCGTTGCGCGATCATTTGCGTCCTTTTCAACCCAAGGAGCCGTTGCGACCCGAGGGCGCGCCCTTTGTATCGGCAGACCACGCGCCCAATGCATGGGCGCAGGCCATGGAGCGTGAAGCCATGAAGCGACTTGCCGCGGGCGAGTGGACGGCCCAGCAGCATTGGTTGGTTTCCCAAAACCTGGAGCGCATGGTCGACATCCTCGGTGCATGTGAGCGCATCCTCAAGACCCCCATTCCCTACAGCTACAGCATGTTCATGAAGAAATTCATCTTCCTGTACGTGGTGACGCTCCCGTTGGGTTTTGTGACGACGTTTGGGTGGTGGGCTGTGCCTGTGGTGATGCTGGTGTTTTACATCCTCGTGAGTGTGGAATTGATTGCGGAGGAAATCGAAGATCCGTTTGGGGTGGATGAAAATGACCTTCCCGTGGACGGCTTGTGTGAGACCATTCGGACCAACACCGAGGAAATCTTGACGCGTGACTGAGTCTTCGCCAAGCCCCTTTCGAAGAGGCCAAATCGCTGGCGCGCTCTTCCTCGCACTGGGCGCGACCTGTGGCGCCTTGGGGGCCCATGCCCTCGAGACGGTGATGACCCCGGATCGTCTCGATTCTTGGGGTACGGCAAGTCTGTATTTCCTCGTCATGGGGGCAGGCCTGATCGGGGCTGCCCACAGCTCAAGTCAACGTCGGTCTCAAGTCGCGCTGGATGCGGTGTGGGTGGGCACCCTCTTGTTCTCCTGCAGCATCATGGGCCTTGTGACCCTGGCGACTTTAGAGGTCGGGGCAGCATGGCGCGCTGTGTTGGGACCGGTCACTCCGTTGGGCGGTGTGTTGATGATCGGCGGCTGGATGGGCTGGGCGTGGTCTCGGCGTTCGCGCTGAATCTCAACGCGTATATGGACCAAACATCGCCACTTCTCGCGCCACGTCTTGTCCTTGTTTGATGGCGGTGGCACGGAACATGCCGATGCTGTTGAAGACCAAAGCGACCTGCCCGAGCGCGTCGACCGCAACCACACCTCCGTCGCCTCCCAAGGCGCCCATTTCGTCAAAAATGGTGGCTTCGCAAGCTTCTTGAAGCGATTGCTTCCCGTGCAGCATCCGTCCATGAATGTCTTGTGCGACCCCTGTCCGAATGAAGTATTCACCCCAGCCTGTGGCCGAAATGGCGCAGGTGCGGTTGTCTGCCCACGTGCCTGCACCCACGATGGGACTGTCGCCAATGCGGCCGTGACGTTTGTAGGTCATTCCACCGGTCGATGTGGCAGCGGCCAAATGGCCTTCTTTGTCCATGGCCACGCAGCCGACGGTGCCGCGCTTCTCCTCCAGCGGCACCGGCTCATCTCCTGCGCGCGTTGCTGCGCGTCGGTAGGAGGAGTAGGCCTTTTGCGTGTCAAACCATGAAGGCTCCGCGGTCTCGGCACCTTGTGTGGCGGCAAACACGCCTGCCCCGTGTCCACTGAAGAACACATGTTCGCTGCTGTCCATCACCGCCCGCGCCACAGAAATGGGGTGCCGGAACTCCTGAAGCCCAGTCACGGCCCCACAATTTCGTGAGGTGCCATCGGCAATGGAAGCATCCAGTTCGTGGGTGCCTTCTGAGGTGAATACGGCGCCACGTCCGGCGTTGAACAAGGAGTCATCCTCCATCAGTCTCACCACACCCTCAACCACATCTACGGCGCTTGCCCCTTGGTCGAGTTGCTTTTGCCCCCAGGAAAGGGCAGCATCAAGGGAGGCCGCGTACGCCTGTTGCTTCGCTGCGCTGAGATCTTCTTCCCCAAAGTGGCCGGCCCCACCGTGAATGGCAAGCGACCACGCGGCACGTGGCGGGGGAGGAGGAGCGTCGGGGCTGGCTTGGTGGCAAGCCAACAAAAAGATGGATGCACAAAGGAAGGCAAGGGGTGATTTCATGATGTCTATGTCGCAAGTGGGATGAAGTTCCTTGCTCGTAACGGATGGCTGACATGTTCTTCTGAGAAATCACCAACCGGCCTTCGTTCAAATCGCAAAGTCAACCAGGCGTACATCCCCACGCTGTCCTTGCTTCGCAACTTGGGGATTCAGGAGCCGTTCTCCAATGTGCGGATCCCGTTGGTGTATCCCCTCGGAGTCGGGCACAGCGGTTCCAACCTTTCTGTATCGTTTGGCGTAGCTTCAGCAACATGAAACGCAGCCAATTCCTCAAATCCGTTGGTGCCGCTCTGGCATTGCCCGCCTCGTTCCCCCTCGCAAGTGCAGCGCAGCGCCTCGCCGCATCAGGTGGTGCAAGCCGGGGAAACTGCGTGCTCGTTCCCAGCGAAACCCCGGGGCCATTCCCCCTGGATTTGACGGAGAACGACTTCTTCTTCCGGCAGGACATCCGCGAGGACCGGGAAGGGGTGGCACTGCGTCAGCGCGTGCGCATCGTGGGGGCGGACAATTGTGAGCCGATGGCCAATGTGCGCGTCAACATTTGGCATTGCGACCGTGATGGCGACTACTCCGGATACGCGGCCATGGCGTCTGAAGGGCTGACGTATTGCCGCGGATACCAAATGACCGACGCCAACGGCGAGTGTGAATTCGTGACCATTGTTCCGGGATGGTACCCAGGCCGCGTGACGCACGTGCACTTTCAGGTGTTCGTGAGTTCTCAATACAGTGTGGTCAGTCAGTGGACATGGCCGCACGATGTCGTGGTGGAGGCGGTCGGTGCCCACCCGGAGCTGTATCCAGCGGGGCCGGACCCTTTGTTGCCAGAACAGGACGGTGTGTTTACCGATGGGTTCGAATTTCAAATGGCCGACTTGGCGTGGGACGAAGAAGTGCAGGAATACGTCTCCTTGTACGAGGCCACCGTGGAGGGCGCGGGCACAAGTGGCGTCGGTTATCAAGAGTTGCAGCGTTCGGAAGTGTTTTACCTGGGCCAAAACTTCCCCAATCCCGTCTCCACAGCCACCGAAATCCCCCTCGATTTGAAGCAGCCTGGCGAGGTGTTTTGCGCGCTTTGGAGTGCCGAGGGCCAATGTGTGCATTTCGTGGATTTGGGCATGAAGCCGGCGGGGCGGCAGGTGATCCGCGTGGATTTCGCAGCGCTTGGGTTGCCGGCGGCATCTTACCTCTATCGCGTTGAAGTGGAGACCAGTCGAGGCCGATTCACTGATGTGAAGCGCATGACGCTTGCGAAGTGAGGGTGGCGTGACGGACCTTTGACGCCATGAACGATTGGATCAACCTGGCGCTAGAGGCCAGCTTGGAAGCGGGCCAGGCCATCATGGACATTTATGAGAGCGACGATGTGGGCATCGAATACAAGGCGGATGCAAGTCCGTTGACCCGTGCGGATCGTGCAGCCCACCACGTCATCCTGCGGCATCTTGAGCCTACGGGCATTCCCGTGCTTTCGGAAGAAGGCAAGCACATGCCCTTTGAGGACCGCTCGCAATGGGACGAACTCTGGATTGTCGACCCTGTGGATGGCACCAAAGAATTCATCAAGCGCAACGGAGAGTTTACCGTCAACATCGCCTTGGTTCGTCATGGCCGCGTTGCGGGCGGTGTGGTCTTTGCCCCCGTTCTCGGCCACGCGTATGTGGGGGTGGTGGGAGAAGGCGCATGGCGCTTGGACGTCTCCACAGGTGCCGACGTGGACGCCACATGGAACACCCGAGTGTCTCTTCCTGTGGATTCAGGAAAGCGCGCTTTCACTGTGGTGGCCAGCCGTTCGCACATGTCGCCAGAAACGCAGGTGTACGTCGAAGAGGCCAAGTCGATTCACGGTGAGGTGAACCTCATCTCCAAGGGCAGTTCCCTCAAGCTGTGTATGGTGGCTGAGGGTACGGCAGATGCCTATCCGCGTTTTGCCCCCACCATGGAGTGGGACACCGCAGCAGGTCAAGCCGTCTGCGAAGCCGCCGGGTGTGACGTCATCGACCAAAACACCGGTGAGCCCATGCGCTACAACCGCGAGGAACTACTCAATGCATGGTTTTTGGTAGCTCGCTCGTCTTGAAGGGCTGCGCGGATTTACCTTGACCCCCATGAAGATTGAAGCTGCCTTTGTGAAATGAAACAATTCGCCTGCTTTTTGGGGTTCACGATGTTCGCGTTGGCCGGAACAGATTTCGCACATGCCCAAATGCAATGGTGGCCCACGGAAGTCAGTGCGACCAGCGGAGTTTGGGTTGCGGAGGGGGACATGCAAGACGTCGTGGAATCCGCGGCCTTCGGTGCCCATGTGGGATGGATGACGCGCGCCACCAACGGGTGGGCCGCCTTTTTCGGAGGCGTAGAGCACGGGGGATTTGTGGGTGTGCACCGCATTGGTTCCTCCCTGTATGGCTGGCAGCCTCAGTTGGGCTGGACCTTGCGGACGGGACAAACCCGTCTCGTGGGTTGGTCGTTCAGCACGGGTTTGGCCTACAATTCGCGTGTCTACAACCTGGAAGAGCCCAACCCAGACCTCGTCGCAGTCGGCTCTCACCTCAACGGTCTGATTCGACTGGGCATCACCGTGGCCAACGACAGTCCCATCAGCTTGGGGCTGGGCATCCTGCACACGAGCAATGGGGGGCTGCGCCGCCCCAACAAAGGGATCAATACACCGCACGCCAAGTTGATTGTCCGCGTGGCTGAGACGCCACGTCGCAAGGTGTACATGGATGGCGCGGATCCGCGTCAATGGCGTCATGCAGTGGGATTGGGCATCGGCGGTCGAGACCATGGGGCGTATGGCGGCCATGTCTACGGGGTCCAAGAGTTGTTTGCCCAATCCACCTACGTATTGTCACCACGGTACGGGGTCACAGCCCAAGCGGCCCTCGTGCACCACGGTGCGCTGCGCGCCGACGAGAACACCGATGCCCCGTCCGACAGCATCGCCACGAATCCGTTGAATCGTTTGCAGCCGGGATTGAGTGCGGGGTGGTCTTGGCTGTTTGGTCGAGCGCGCTTGGATTTGATCAAAGGAGGCGTGTTCCTTCACCCTACGCCGGGTTTTATCAAGGGATACAACAAGGCACAAGTCTTCTTGTCCGTGCATTCGGCGCTTGACGTGTTTGTGTCGTTGCGGTTCACCGATTGGCGGGCGGATTACGTCAGTGCAGGGGTGGCCCTTCGGTGGGGTACTTCCGAGCGGGAATGCAACACATGTCCCAAGTGGGACCTGTGATGGGGCAACGTTGGATTGCCCCGCTGCGTCTTATATTACAGAGACGCGCATGAACCCCAAACCACCATACGACACCCTCATCCTCGAAGGAGGAAGCCTGCGCTGTGCGTTCACAGCCGGTGTCATGGATGCTTTGCTCCTGCTGGGGCCCTTGAAGTTTGATCGCATGTTCGGAGTCAGCGCGGGGTCCATGGTGATGGCCACCTACCTGTCTGGCCAATACAAGCACTTTTACAGGGTCTCACGTGAGTTGGTCGAAGACGGCACTTTCATCCGGTTTTCCTCGGCATGGTCGAAAGAAGGGTTGATGAATTTGTCTCACTTGAGGGCTCACGTTATGCGGCATGCGCCACTTGATTTGGACGCCTTGGGTGTCGCCCAGCAATCCACCCAAGCCATCGTGGTGACGACGCACCTAGAAACGGGGGAGCCTCGATACCTTGAGCCCCAAGGGAGAGACTGGATGGACGCGCTCGTGGCGTCGTCGTCATTGCCCATGGTGACTCGCGGAAAGGTCCAATTTCGCGAGGAGTGGATGTTTGACGGGGGGTATTCCGATCCGTTGCCTCTGGACAAGGCTTTAGACATGGGCGGTCGGCATATGTTGGTGGTGCGCACAAGGCCCATGGGTGACCACGCTTCGCAGAGTTACATTGATTCTTTTGGGATGTACTGGCATCGGCAAAACAAGGTCCTAGCGCAGCTGTTTTTGGAAGGCTACGAGCGGTACAACGACACCGTCGACCGCCTGCTTCGTGGAGGCGACAACCATGGCCGGACATGGGAGGAAATTGCACCGCCCTATCCGCTTCAAACCGACGCTTGGACCGTGGGAGCCAAAGAGGTGGCCCAAGACTACCGCCTCGGTGTGGATACGGCGATGAACTGGTGGGCCCATCGACACCTGTGAGGAGTCTCTCGAGTTAGAATTTGGGTTCTTTGCGTCAATGAGACACTCTTCTGTACCCCAAAAGCCGGCTTTTCTCAATGTGTTGATGTAGCTTGCGCTACGCCTCTGAATTCAAGCTTGAGTGAACAATGATTTCCTCTGATTAGCGGCGTCCCACCTGATCTCATTGCCCAAGCCGTACGATTCAATGCGTCTTTTCTTCGCATCCATCTTATGCTCTAACAACGCTCGACGCGATTGCGTGGTCGCCTGTGCGCTGGCGTTGGTGTGGCTTTTGTTGGGAACGTCGTGTAACAATGACGGGGCCCACATTGGGGTCACGGATTCCGAGCTTGAGAAATTTCGCGGTTCAGCTGCCGTGGAATCTTTATTGGCTGGAATGACATTGGACGACAAGGTGGGAGAAATGACTCAGCTGACGTTGAATATGCTTTGTGAAGGTGAGCTGAGTGATAAACCCGGCGTCTACGTTGTTCTCGACGAGCCCCATACCTTGGATCAAAACAAGCTGCGAGTTGCATTTCAGGAAAGGCGCATCGGAAGCGTTCTTAATTGTGGCGGGCATGCATACCCGACCGCGCAATGGCGCGAACTTGTTTCTGGAATCCAAGAGGCAAGCATCGCAGCCAAGGGCATCCCGACTTTGTATGGGGTCGATGCCATTCATGGGGCAACTTACACATCGGGAGCGGCCTTGGGCCCACAGCAGATTGCATTGGCGGCAACATGGGATACCGCGTTGGTTCGAAAAATGTCAGAAGGGACAGCGCAAGAAATTGACGCGTGTGGCATTCCTTGGAATTTTGCTCCGGTATTGGACGTCGGACGTGACCCTCGTTGGCCGAGGTTTTGGGAAACCTTTGGCGAAGATGTCATGCTCGTTGGCGACATGGGTGAGGCCATGGTTCGGGGTTTCCAAGAGGGCCCCGTCAAAGTTGCAGCCACACTAAAACACTTCATGGGTTACAGCACCCCATGGAGTGGGAAAGACCGCACGCCAGCATACATCCCAGAACGTCAGCTGCGAGAGATTTTTCTACCACCTTTTAAGCAGTCCGTCGACGCGGGTGCGATGACCGTGATGGTAAACAGTGGGGAGATGAATGGCATTCCAACGCACGTCAATCGCTTCGTGCTGACAGACATCCTTCGAGGTGAGCTTGGTTTTGAGGGATTGGTCTTGACAGATTGGGAGGACATCAAATACTTGGTGAAAAGGCATCGTGTGGCGGCCACGTACAAAGAAGCCATCAGAATGGCGATTTTGGCAGGGATTGACATGAGCATGGTGCCGCAGGACCTTGAATTTCCGGTTCTTTTGAAAGAACTCGTGCAAGAAGGCCAAATCTCGGAAAGCCGCATCGACTTGAGCGTTCGTCGAATTCTCTCTGTGAAGGAGAAACTTGGTCTTTTGGAAGAAGGAGGATTTGAGTTGCCTCCAGCACTTACAGAAGAGGAACGTCAGGCCTTGGCTGGACCTGCAGCGCGTGCAGCACTTGAGTGCATTACGTTGTTGAAGAACGAAGGAACCCATGCGAAGTACCCCAATCGGCCTCTGTTGCCATTGGGAGGCACCGGTACGATCTTCGTATCGGGACCCACGGCCAACTCATTGAATGCCTTAAACGGGGGGTGGTCTGGAACTTGGCAGGGCAAAAACCCAGCCTACAACAATCCCGGGAGATTGACAGCCGTGGAGGGATTGCGCGAAGAATTTGGGGCCAGTCGCATTGCATTTGAAGCGCTAGATGACATGGAATTTGGTGCAGAGGACATTCAAAGGGTGGTCCAAGCAATTGAGGGTTCCAATCCGGAAGTTGCAGTGTTGTTTCTGGGAGAAATGCCTTACACAGAGATTTTCGGCAACATCGGTGATTTGCGTCTTCCTGACAACCAACTGGACCTCGTGCGCGCAGTCTCAAGCACAGGGACTCAGGTGGTGGGGGTGTTTGTCGAAGGTCGGCCTCGCACGTTCTCTCAGGTCGAGCAAGACATGGACGCTGTGGTGATGGCTTATCTGCCTGGGGACTTCGGTGCACCTGCGATTGCCCAAGTTCTCAGTGGGGCCTACAATCCTTCTGGACGTCTTCCCTTCACTTGGCCTCGGGAAGCATCATCTCACGTGACCTACGATCGCAAAGGGACAGAGGATGTTCACCGGAACCCGAAGAAAAGCTCCTTCAGGCCGCAATATTTGTTTGGACACGGCCTGAGCTACAGCGAGGTAAAAACCACTGGTTTGCAGATCTTGAACGAGGGTGACATTCACATGGGTGACGAATTGCTCGTGGAGGTGACCCTTGAAAATCTCGGGAATCGCACCAGTGCTGAAGTGGTCATGTTGTTTGCGCAAGACCGCGTCGCGTCCATTACTCCGAACATGGAGAAACTCAGGGCCTACAAACGCGTTTTTGTGGGCGCCGGTGCAACAAAACAGGTTCAGTTACGCGTCCCAACAACGATGCTTGGTTTTGTCGGACTCGAACTCAAGCACGTGGTTGAGCCGGGCACCTTTGGCTTACGCGTGAAAGACCAACTCACAGAATTTGAATTGAAGAAATAATCATACGATCCATGAAACAATTGTTCTCCCTGGCTGCTGCAGCCCTCCTCGCGATGGGTGTGCAAGCCCAAACCACGTTCAACGTGGACATGACCTGTGCCCCTGAGGGCTTTGAAAACGTGTTTGTGACCGGCCCCTGGTGCGGTTGGTGTGCAAATGACACGTACAACACGATGACTGACCCCGATGGGGACGGCGTGTACACCGTGGAAGTTGCAGAGTTGACTGGTGTGGTGGAATACAAGTACGCCATCAACGGATTTGCCGACCAAGAAAACTTGGTGAACGACATGGTCGACGGTGCGAATTGCGCGCCTGTGACAGACTATGCGGGATATGCCAACCGTCAAATCAACGCCGGTACCGTGGCGAACGACTACTACGGCACATGCGACGGCACGTGCAATGACAGCAACGTGTCAGTGGATCAGTTCGAGGTGACGTTCCAGTTGGACGTTTCAGAATACGGCGGTCCCGTGACGTCGGCCGAAATTTTTGGGACATTCAACGGCTGGGATCCCTTTTCAAATGGCCTCAGCGACGACAATGCCGATGGCATTTGGGAAACCACAATCAGCCTGGGTGCAGGGTCTCAAGAGTTCAAGTTTCGTTTGAATGGGAGCGTTGACGAGGCCTTTGACGGAAGCGAAAGCTGCACGACCGCGCCAGGCGAGTACGTCAACCGCGTGATCGAGGTGACGGAGGTGGTGACGTTGCCTGCGGTGTGTTGGGACCTCTGCACGATTTGCAACGCCGAGCCTGTGCCCGGTTGCACGGACGCCACAGCATGCAACTACGATGCGGCAGCCACGGAAGACGACGGCAGCTGCGTGTTTGGTGACGGTCCAGTTGTGGAGTTGACTGTGGAGGACGCTCTTTGCTTCGGTGGCGAGGGCGTGCTCTCTTTGGATTCGGCCACAATGCTCCTTTTGGATGACGGATTGATCACAGTCGAAGTGCTCGGAGCGGGAGAAACGCTTCCTGCAGGAGACTACATTTTTGTGGCGACAGACACGCTCGGTTGCTCCAGCGAAACGGCTTTCACGATTGGTGAACCCGATGAGCTTGTGATTGACGTTTCCATCCTGGCTGAGGACTCAGGCGCAGGCGATGGACAGGCGGAAGCCACGGTCACTGGCGGTACGCCTGAATACAACGTCGTTTGGAACAA
>Ga0115013_10000239_pt1 | contig 35371 bp, 25 predicted proteins | sample SouAtlMetagenome_2_FD_88686 | JGI IMG/M metagenome (GOLD analysis project Ga0115013, IMG submission 88686) | Marine eukaryotic phytoplankton communities from Atlantic Ocean - South Atlantic ANT15 Metagenome | ecosystem: Environmental > Aquatic > Marine > Oceanic | place: South Atlantic Ocean...
AAACTGCCTGCAACTATGACGCCAACGCAACCATTCAAGGGTTCGTGACAGGAGACATTGGTTCACTCCAAATTGACTTGACCGCAGGCTCATGGCCCGGTGAAATCTCTTGGGAACTCGATGGTGCCACTTACGGCGCTCCTGCCAGCGGGTTGATTGATCTTGCTCCTGGCACATACACCATCACAGGCAACGATTCATACGGCGACGGATGGAACGGAGCTGAGATGACCATTGTGGATGTTGCAAGTGGCACTACCTACAGCCTCATTGTTGCCACAGACGCCGAATCTGTCGATGTGGAAGTGACTGCTGGCCTTGTGTCGACCTGTGACTTCTCGTCTTGCTCTGGTTGCACCGATGAAACGGCTTGCAACTACGACCCAACTGCATTGACTGATGATGGTTCTTGTGTGGCACCTGATGCCCTCACGGGTTGTGGTGACACGTGCCTCGACGGCGGGGTGTTGTACACGTTCGACATCACTGACCAATACAGCGACGGCATGTGCTGCACCTACGGCGAAGGTTCGTACACCATCTTGGTGGATGGAGCGGAAGTTGCAACGGGTGGAGATTTCGGAGCTTCTGCCTCAGAGCGTTTCTGTGCATCTGCTGACGCATGTGTTCAGTTGGTCTTGGTGGCCGACAACTATCCAGGAGAGCAAACGTGGAGCTTCACTGCCGACGGCGTGGAACTCGCGGGCGCTGGATTGGACGGTTCGTCAGCGACGTACAACTTCGGCGGTTGTGTCGAAGGCTGTATGGATGCCACGGCGTGCAACTACAACGTGGATGCCAACATCGAAGATGGAAGCTGCACCTACGCTCCTGAGTACTACGAATGTGACGGCGAGACATGCCTCAACGACGCCGACGGCGACGGTGTGTGTGATGAACTCGAAATTGCAGGTTGTGTTGTGCCTACGGCTTGTAACTACGTTGCCAGCGGTGTGACAGACCTCGTTCCTTGTGTGTACCCTGAGCCAGGTTACCTCTGTGACGGCACGTGCGACGGCGACGCGGATGGCGATGACATCTGTGATGCCAACGAAATCGTGGGATGTCAAGACAGCACTGCGTGTAACTACGACGCCGCAGCAACCGACGCTGGCGACTGTGACTTCACAAGCTGCCTTGGATGTACGGATGACGCTGCTTGCAACTACGATGCGGATGCCACTCAAGATGACGACTCTTGCGACTACTGCTCATGCGCTGCAGATGCAGCTGGAGGGCAGAATGGCTTCAACCTCTCTGTGGAGACCTACGCTGAAGGTGGCGTGTTTGGAACGGCCACATACCGCGTGTATGTGACCACGCCCAACGAAACAGACTTCGTGTCCGCCATTGCAGGTGATGTGATGAACCCATCGTACCTCCGCACGAGCACGAGCTTCTACCAGAGCGCGCTCGGTGGTTTGACGGCAGACATGATCAACCCCTTGTTTTTTGGGACCTTCCCAGATCTCGAATACGACAGCTGGTTGACCATCGGCATCGAATCTGCCCCAGTTGTGGGTGATGGCACTGCCGCTGTGACCTTGGCTCAGGCCGCAGGTGACACGTGGGGCGCTGACTTCGAAGCAGGTCAAAACCTCGAGATGAACAGCTTCTTCGGCGGATCTTGGTTCACCACGAACCTTGTGAGCAACGGTGTGGCTGGTCCTGACAAGAAAGTCTTGGTCGCTCAGTTGACGACCGACGGTACGTTGACCGGTCAGTTGTACGTCCAAGTCTTCCCAGAAGGCGTGGGGGCGAATGCCGAGTACTTGACGCTCAGCTTCGGCAGCAGCTCTTGCGGCTGCACCGATGAGACTGCTTGCAACTACAACGCAGGTGCGCAGTACGACGACGGTTCTTGCTTCTACAACGAGCAGTTCTACACTTGCGAAGGCGTTTGTGAGAACGACACAGACGGCGACGGCTTGTGTGACGAGCTCGAAATTGCTGGCTGTCAGGATGCTGAGGCGTGCAACTACGACGAGACGGCCACCGACGACGGCGGCAACTGTGAATACGTGGAACCAACCTTGTTGCCAGGTGACGCACCTGCGTGCGGTCTCTTCTTCAGCGGATACGCGGAAGGCACAAGCAACAACAAGTTCCTCGAGATCTACAACCCAACCGACGCTGCAATCAGCTTGGATGGTTATGCTTACCCAAGTGTGGCCAATGCTCCATCGACTCCAGGTGAATACGAATACTGGAACGACTTCGATGCCGGTGCGTCAATCGCTCCAGGTGATGTGTATGTCATTGCGCACGGATCAGCCGATCCGACCATCTTGGCAGAAGCGGACGAGACGCACAACTTCTTGTCCAATGGAGACGATGGGTATATGCTCGTGATGGGTACGCAGGATGACTTCATCCAAATCGACGCCATCGGTGACTGGAACGGTGATCCCGGATCTGGTTGGGATGTTGCGGGTGTGTCTGCTGGCACAAAGGATCACAGCTTGATTCGTAAGTCTGACATCACCAGCGGAAACGGTGGCGATTGGACTGCCTCGGCTGGCACTGACGCTGAAAACAGCGAGTGGATTGTCCTTGACCAGAACGACTGGACGGGTCTCGGAAGCCATGACTTCACAGGTTCTTGCGGCGGTGGCAACTTCGCCGTGGTCTACGACTGTGACGGCGTGTGCTTGAATGATGCGGACGGTGACGGTGTGTGTGACGAGTTGGAGATTGCCGGATGTACCGACAGCGGTGCCTGCAACTACGACAGCGCGGCCACAGACGACGATGCCTCTTGTGAGTACCTGACGTGCGCAGGTTGCACGGATGATACCGCTTGCAACTACGACGATTCTGCAATCATTGAGAACGGCTCTTGCACGTACCCAGATGCATTCTACGATTGCGCTGGAAACTGCTTGAACCCCTCATGCCACACTTACGCCGATGGTTCTACCATCTGTGAAGAGTACGTGGTCCTCGGTTGTACTTACGAGGCGTCTTGCAACTACGACATGGACGCCAACGTGGAAGATGGCCAGTGTGACTTCAGCTGCTTGTTGACCGGTTGTACCGACGACAGCGCAGTGAACTACGACGCTGCTGCGACCACAGATGACGGCTCTTGCTTGTTCGTGGGGTGCACAGACCCAGCAGGACTCGACTATGATTCAACAGCCAACTACCCAGGTGGCTGTGACTACCCAGAAGCCTGCCCAGGTGACTTCACCGGCGACGGCGAGGTGGACGTCAACGACTTGCTTGACTTCTTCCAGCTCTGGGGCAACGTGTGCGAATAAGACTTCGCCTGATTGAAAAGGGAGCGGGCCACCTTCGGGTGGCCCGTTCTTGCTTTTCAGACATTGGGTTCAATAGTTTGCTCAACAAGCGACAGAAAGAAGTGAGAGGAGTACGAGCAAGTCCATGATTGACACAGACCCATCGTCGTCGAGATCACCCAAGCAGGTCTCATTGATTGGCAAGCACATGGCTTCGGATGAACTCCAATGGCTGTTGGTCCCGCAAAGTGAAGATTGCAATGCTCCGATGGATGGAAGAAGAGTGCTTGAAACAGGCTGGCCAAAGAAATCTCGGGCCCCATTGTTTTCGAGAAAATCGAGGGTGTTGGCACTCCCAGAGATAAGCGTTCCACTTTCCACTGCAGGACTGCTGGGTTGCAATTGAAAATTCAGTGCCGACTGAAGGGGAATCATCGCAGAGTTTGGAACAAAAACGGGGTCCACCATCAATGCTCCTTCCACGAGGTCCTCGTCCAATTCAATCCGAGAGGCTGGGTAGAACAGATTGGTTCCGACGAAATACTGATTGTCTTGATTTTCGAGAAAACTCTGGAGCATTTCACCGTTTGAACCCAAGCAGATGAGGTTGTTCAGTATGTGCACATCTCCAGCCTCAGGCCAAACGTAGATTTCTGGGTTGAGCGTGGAATCAACATATACCGTGTTGTTGTAGAAAAACGTCCCCACACTTGGGCATCGAACATTACCGCCACAAAAAGTGGAGACCCAAAAGATTTTGCCTTTCTTGTTCCACGGGAGCCCTTGAGGATCTTCTCTGTAGCCATCGTTGATGCTGATGTTGTAGCGGTAGCCACAATTGATGTTGTCGCCCAACACTTCTGCGAAGCCTCCTTCATTGTTGAAGCTCAAGTTGTATTGGATGACCACATCCTTGTTTCCGTAGTCGATATGGGCACTGTAGGAATCCTGCGGCCCGTGTGCATTCATCAACCGGTTGTTTTGAATGAATACGCGCTCGCATTTGAAGGACCATGTGCCGCTTCCGCGTTTCCACATTCGCTCGTCCACACTTGAACCGGTGTGATTAAAAACGCAATGTTCTACCACAACGTCCCGACATCTGTTGGGGACAAAACCTGATCCTCCGGTGTGTGAAAAGGTGCACCCTTTGACGTGAATGTTGGTGTTTTTGATGTTGTTGTTTCCAGCCAGTCCGAGTGCTTTGATCCAAAGGCCGTAATGACCAGTCCGAGTGATTTCCGTGTCCTCGATGACAACATGGTCGATGGTGTTGACATTGCCCAGAAGTGTATCTGACCGGTTTTCCAGCTTGATACCATAGCCCAAGTGCTTGTTTTCAAGGTTGGTGGGGGTAGGGAAAACGTCATGAATGACAACGTCTCTTATGACAATGCCCTCGAGTGATGTAGAATCTGCAACCACCTTGATGCCGAATCGGACATTTTTTCCTGAGCCCCAATCGTTCGATTCGCCCAAGAAAGAGGGCAGTTTTTTCACCACACCATTGGAATCGAGATGTGAAGTCTCGTTGGTGAACACGAGATTTTCGACCGTGATGAAGCTGTCGTTGTAGATGAGCAAGGCAGATTGAAAGCCATCTCCATCAAGGCTGGGCGCAGGCTGATTCGGAGATCCGAAATCACTGAGAACAATTGGTTGACTTTGCGAACCTGAGCCCTTGACGTGAAACATGCCGAGCCAATGCCCACCACGCTCAAAAAGAATCTGATCACCGGGGACAAAGGACTGTCCATTCAGCTTGCTTAGTGTTTGCCATGCTGAATTGGGAGCTGTGCCCATGGCCTCGTCATTCCCTGTTGGAGATACGTAAAAAGTGGATTGCGCCGATCCCGAAATGCATGTGAGGACACACAGAAGAATCGGCAGGGATGAACGACACAACGAGAGATAGAACATGAGGATCCGAGTAAGCCATTAAAAGATTTCTTAAAGTACCTTGCTGTGCAATTGTGTGAAACCGAGTAAACAAGAGTTATGACCATTACAATGCGGATTTCAGGAGCGGTCTTTGCAAAAGCGGTGATGTCCATGGCGCCTCTCATTTTAATGGCCTTCATGGCGGTCAGTCAAGAGCAAATTTCCTACACCTGGGAGGGTTCGAAAGAGGGGTGGGTGCCAGCCAGTGAAAACAATTTCGGCTGCAATCTCATCGAGCAGCCAGAAGCCATGGCCATGCGCGCATTCAATACCACGCCAGTCATGAGAAGCGGTACGTTGAGTGAAAGTTTGGGCATCGACGCGAGCGATTACGACCGGATCAAAATCACGTTGAAGAACCCAACTTCTTCTGGCAATCCTAACGCAAGACTGTTCGCCTACGGATCCGAATCAAATGCGTTCATGTGTCATTGGAATGTCCCCGTGGATACGAGCATGACAGAATTTCAGACGTACACGCTTGACTTGACAACGCCGCCCAATGATGGAAGTGGGACGTTCGAGGGGGAAGTGGCTCGATTTGGCTGGAGAGGTCCTTGGGGTGTGGCGAATGGCGATACCATTTATTGGAAAAGCATGGTGATTTACAGCTCTTTGGGATGCACAAACGCCGATGCCTGCAACTATGAACCTTTGGCAGAAATTGACAATGGTGCATGTGTGTTGGTGGGAGATTCTTGTGACGATGGAACCCCAGCGACCCTAGACGACATGATCAATGCAGATTGCCTGTGTTCTGGTCAGGTTGATGAAATCCGGGAACCAAATGGGCCATTCAGTCTGGATTTAGGACCCAATCCAACCTCCAGCGCCTTAGAGGCGAATTCTTCCATCCCTCTGGGTGCCATTCGGATTTTGGATTCTCAAGGAAAGGTGTGCTTGGAACAAGAAACCAACGAGACGCGCATGGTTTTGGATGTTTCGAGCCTTGTGCCAGGGCTGTATTTTTTTGAAGCCAATTCCAACCAAGCACGTGTCATTTCAAGGTTTATCGTGCAACGGCATTGAGGATTTTTACAATATGATGCACTTCAGCCGCAAAGGAAATTTCGCGTGGCTCGCTGTGCTGCTTTTTTGTGTTGGATGCACGGCCTCCAAAGACCGTCATCTCTTGGAAGGAAAAAACGTGTTGTTCATCGTCGCAGATGATTTGAATTGTTCGCTAGGGTGCTACGGAGATGCGAATGCCGTGACACCACATTTGGACAATCTTGCGAAGTCAGGGGGTCGATTCGAACAAGCTCATTGTCAATACCCACTTTGTGGCCCATCTAGGACAAGCTTCTTGACGGGGCTGTATCCGGCTCAATCCGGAGTGAGAGACAATCGAGTTATGCTACGAGATGCTCTGCCAGAGGTAACCACACTGCCGCAATTGTTTCGCCAACATGGTTACGATGTGGTTCGAGTGGGGAAGTTGTTTCATTATGACAATCCGGGAGAAATAGGGACCTCAGGTCAGGACGACAATCCGTCTTGGGACGAGACATACAATCCTGTAGGTCGTGACAAAAGGGAGGAGCATATGATTCACTCTCTCGTTGAAGGAAAATTTGGGGGCACCTTGAGCTGGCTTGAATCCTTCGGCAAGGATGAAGAATACACGGATGGCAAGGTTGCGCAAATCGCTTCGAGAAAACTCGAGGAATTTGCACGTGATGCCAAGCCATTTTTCTTGGCAGTGGGCTTTTTTCGTCCTCACACACCCTTTGTCGCGCCCAGCAAGTACTTCGATTTGCATCCATGGAGTGAGATCCAAGTCCCGGATAAAGAAGAAGAGGCATGGAAAAGCCTGCCTTTGCCAGCTCAAAAGTCGTTGCGATCGCGTCCAAGCCAGTTGAATGTGCCTTTGGATACCGCCAAGGCATTGATTCAGGCTTACCGAGCCTCGGTTTCATTTGTGGATGCTCAAGTGGGACGTGTCCTGGAGACGTTGGAAAAAACGGGGCTAGATGACAATACCATGGTCATTTTCCTAAGTGATCATGGGTACCATCTTGGGGCGCATGGACATTGGCAGAAGCAAACGTTGTTTGAAGATGCCACTCGGGTGCCTTTGATTGTTCGCAGTGGCGACGAGCATCCATTTGTGTGGAACACAGATCGTCCTGTGGAGTTGGTTGACATTTACCCCACCGTGGCGGCTTGGGCTGGAATACCACACGACCCGAGCCTTCCTGGAATCGCGCTATTGGGGCCTCCAGATTCTGTCCTGAATCGGCGTGTAGGAGCATATACAGCGTGGAAGAAAGGGGTGTCGCTTCGCACAGAAAACCACAGAATTACCCGATGGGGACGATCAGGGTCGCTGGGATGGGAATTGTACAATCACGTGACAGATTCGATGGAGTTGTTCAATGTCGCAACGGACAATGACATGACTCCTTTGTTTGATTCGCTGTCTCAACTTTTGAATCATGTGGATTCTGTGAATCAAGTTGTGCCGATGGCTGCAGGTCATGTGAATCACAATGCCAAGCCACTCCCCCGAACGAAGCCGTTGGTCAAGACGACGAAGTCTCATTGGCCATGATGGAAAGGTGGTTGATCTTGATGTGTTTTGGCATGTACTCGTGCGCGTCTGTTGAAGACAACCGAAACGGCCAGCCTCCGAATTTCATTCTGATCCTCGCCGATGACCAAGCTTGGAACGGAACGTCGGTGGAAATGCAGCCTGGAATGAAGGAGTCGGCAAGTGATTTTCACCACACCCCTTTTTTGGAGGAGTTGGCTTCAGAAGGCATTCGGTTTTCAAATGCCCGTGCTGCAGCGCCAGTTTGTGCCCCGTCTAGATACAGCATTCAATTTGGGAAATCTCCTGCCCGCCTTCGCTTGATTCGGGTCGGGATGGATGCAAGCCACATTCCTCATGCTGAATGGCAAAGCATTGCCAAAGTCCTGCAAAGTGTGGACTCCAATTACGTGTCCGGGCATTTTGGGAAATGGGGAATGGGTGCGAGTCCGGAGGTTTTGGGCTACGATGTCGGCGATGGTGCCACACGGAACGTGGATGGGGGGTTTGTCAATGACAAGTCACAGTGGGAAACCACATTAACGCGAGATCCCAAAAAAGTGTTCGAGTTGACAGAGCGTGCGACGGCTTTTTTGGACTCTTGTGCATCAAGCCAGCGTCCTTTTTTCTTGCAGGTCTCACATTACGCGGTGCACAGCAACATCCAAACGACCGATTCCTCCTTCTCCAGTATGAATGCCAGTCCTTTGGGTCATCGCCATCGCCATGTGGGATTGGCAGGAATGACGCTTGATTTGGACCAGGGCCTTGGCAAAATCATTGAAAAGGTGGAGGAGCTTGGGATGAGCGAGCACACATATGTGATTTACATGTCAGACAACGGAGGTGTGCCCAACATTCCGGGAGCCAAGAAATACGACCGAAGTCTGAACCATCCCTTGCAAAGGGGGAAATGGGATGCCATGGAAGGGGGCTTGCGGATTCCGATGGTTGTCGCGGGCCCGGGAATTTCGCCAGGAACTCATTCCAAAGCTCACGTTTGGGGGGCTGACTTGCTTCCGACCATCGCTGACTTGGCAAATGGATTGGCGTTTTTGCCGGACAGCCTGGACGGAGGCAGTTTCAAGCCAGCACTTTTAGGTGAGAAAGGCGTTGAAGTCACTCGGTCAGTCGATGGCATGGCTTTTCATGTGCCCTACCGAAATAAAATCGCCCTGAATCGCCCACATTCCGCGTGGATTTCCGGCAATCACAAGCTGCTCTATTTCCATGATGACGGTGAAGTAAGGTTGTTCGATTTGGAGGATGATTGCGGGGAAACTCAAAATCTTGCAACAGCGTTGCCTCTCAGGACAGAAGCAATGAAGGAAAGCTTGTTCAGTTATCTGAATGCGGTGAGTGCACCGAGGTGGCAAGAGGGCATCACTTGGAAAGGCGAGCCTTTTTCGACTTATGAATCCACCCATTGATGACCTTGCGACCTTTGATTTTATCCCTGGCATGGGTTTGCATGATTGCATGTGGCGACATCGCTGAGGAACAGATGCCCAAAGGAGCTTTCAAATGGCCGCGAGCACAACATGCAAGTATGGTGTGGATTGAGGGAGGGGAATTTGTCATGGGTGCAGAGGCCGATGACCACGAGGCGTTGCCTCGTGAAAAGCCCCGTCACCTTGTGGAGGTCAGTGGATTTTTCATGGATGTGCATGAAGTGACAAATGGGCAATTCGCAGAGTTTGTTGAAAGCACAGGTTATGTGACAGTCGCAGAGCGGGAAATTGAGACTGAGCAGGGAGTACTTGACCCAGGTTCTATGGTGTTTGAGATGCCCAAGGAGATTTTTGGCTTGCGTGACCATGGGCAGTGGTGGCGATGGGAGGTTGGTGCAAACTGGAGGCATCCAGAAGGCCCTGAATCTGCTGTAAAAAATCGCGGGGATCATCCTGTTGTACATGTGTCTCATGAGGATGCAGTGGCTTATGCTACTTGGCGCAATTGCAGATTGCCGACCGAGGCAGAGTGGGAATATGCGGCACGATCAAAAGGCCGGGAAGTGCGATACCCGTGGGGCAATGAGTCGCCCCTCGTTGGAGACGTCAAATGCAACATCTGGGATGGGATTTTCCCTACCGTCAATCACGCCATCGATGGGCATGTGGGAGTTGCTTCAGTCATGACCTATTCGCCAAATGAAATGGGGATTTGGGATTTGGGAGGCAATGTTTGGGAGCTATGTGAAGACTGGTATGCCCCCGATTCTTACCAAAGGTTTGACATGACAGAGAGGCTTGATCCGAAAGGTGTGCCTGAGTCTTTTGACCCCATGGAGCCTATGGTGCCCAAGAAAGTGATGCGTGGAGGCTCTTTTCTTTGCAATGAAGGGTATTGCTCCAGCTACCGCGTGACCGCACGCATGCCGGTGGCTTTCGATACAGGAACCAGTCACATTGGATTCAGGTGCGTTCGAGATTCTTCGGGTACGAGGACAAACGCAGTGTTGAAATGACAGTTTTTCGACATCTGATTTGTCCGTGTGCATTAAGTTGCCATGTGGAGAAGCTCCTTTTGACTTTCAATTCTGTTGGCGCTCAGGTTGGCCAGTTTTGCCTCCGCCTCGGGCTGCCTCTCCTTTTGAGTTTTTCAACTTTGGCGCAAGAAGGAGGGATGTCAAATTGGGAAGGCAGCGCGCCTCCTCTTGAGCGCACTCCAATTCATGCGATTTCAGCCTCTGGGTTTTGTCGCGTGCTCGGGTATGTTCGTTCCCAGCAGGATGTTTTTCCAAACAATTCAGGAAAGACCATGGCCGTGCTGGTGGGAGACCTTTACCGTGAGCCCATGTTTTTGACCAGATTGAAGCTCGTGACCCAGGACGGCGTGCAGTTTGGTGTTGATTTGATGGGCAATTCGTTGTTCAAAGGGCCTGAATTGGAGCCCTCTGCGCTCACCTTGGATTTGGGGCTGAATACATCCCTTAAAATCAAGAAGCCATGGGGCAAGGTCACCCTTCGAACGGGAGGAGTGACGTGGTATCGACAGAGTCGATTGACTGTGTGGGGGAACCAGGCGTTTAATCGTTTGAGTCTATTTGACAGAAGGCCGCAAACAGCCGTAGATGTCAGGCCCTGGACGCGTTACCAGAACTACGTCGATGAAGGACTTGTCGACATGGGGCTTCGCTATGGATCTCGTGCGTTTCAAGGGATGTTTCTCGGCCTCAGTGATTTGCCGGGAGAAATGCAATTGAAGGGTGTCCTGGGGAAGAGCAATTTCAATCGCCCTGCTTATGAAGGGGCAATGAGCTTTACTTCGAGTTGGAGAGTTGCGAAAAACCTTGGTGACAAGAGTTCTTTGGCTGTCAACACGCTGATGTCACGTTCCGCATTGGACTCCGCATTTTTGAACGAACGATCGTACCAGCTGTACACCGTGGAGTCAAGGCTAGGGGTGTCCAAACATGTTCTGACATTGGAAGGAGGCTGGGGATTTTATGCAGAGAACTCCTCTGACCCTGTGCAGCAAGGTGGGGCTTTGTTCATGGATGTCAGGGCGTCTCCTGGAGCACGCGTTCCGCTTTCTTTTCGGGCTTATCGAATTGCGCCTGAGTTTGTAAATGTGACAGGAAACTTCCTCAATTCGTCGGTGCTTGAAGTCTTTCCCAACGTGGCAGGAATCGGCGCGACGGTGAGGGCTCCCTTCGAATCCCCCCTTGTGGGCTTGGGCATTCCTGTGAACAACCGGCAAGGACTGGAACTTCAGACGCAGGGGCAAATCTGGGGATGCGCGGTCAATGTCGGAATGGGAGTGTCTTCCGAAATTTCACCCACCCAAGGTGGGGTGTCCTATTTTCATCTCGTCAATGGCGAGACCATTTCAAGATTGAATTTGTTCTCACAAGCGTGGGGTCCTTACAACGCGCTAAACAGTGTTTATCGTCGAACGTTTGAAGTGGCAGCCTTGTCGGATTCCCTCGTGAATGCGGATGCGTCTTTTGAAAAGAGGTTCAACACCCTGGAAGCACAAATCAAAAAGCGTGGTCAGTGGTCTGGCCGCGAATGGACGCTGCTGTCGACATTTAAGTTACGTTCGGCACAGCGCGAGTGGTTCGCTTTGCATCAGTCCGCTGGAACCGCCTTGTTGAAGCAGCAATGCACTCAGCTTGATTTGGGCATAGAATTGCATCCTCGCGCAGTCGCATTGTGTCACTTGGGCTTGGAGCGTGTGGTTGGAAATGACGAAACATTGCAGGGAGATGCAGACACCCCTTCTGTCGCCAACAGATTCCATGACTGGCTGTCGAGGGGACAGCGTCAAATTTCGACCATGGCACGAAACCAAACACATCAGAGGGTGGGAGTGGGCTTGGATGTTTCCCTATCTCCCGGAGTCAATTTGTATGTCCGACAGCAATGGTATTCCTATCGAGACCCCAACTTTACCATGAACCAACTTTCAGGAACGGAGACGATGGTGGAATTGAAAATGACCTTTTGAAATGAAATTCTACCTCCTCACGTTTTCTTGTTTTTGTCTAAGTCATTTGGGATGGTCTCAATCCACTGCGGCTGAAAATCCCAAGCAATACTGGCTTGACGGATTCTCGCGGACTTGGTTTACATCCGATGCGTTGTTGGGGAATGAGGTGAACCCGGCCCGCATGTCCAGCGGTTGGAACATGCTCGATTTGAATCCACACGTCAACCCCGTACAAGGAGTGGAGGTGTTCGCACAAATTCGTGTGCTCAATGAGTTCGGGGGATTTTTTGGGCAGGGCACCCAAGTTGATGTTCGTCAGTTGCGGGTGTCAGGAGTGCTCAAGAACAAAGTGAAATTCAACCTTGGCGACGTTTACCTCAATCAGTCCGAATTCACGTTGCACGCAGCCGAAGGAGAAGTCTCTGACCCGTGGGGTCATGCCTTTGCCGCACAGCGTAAACTGGTGGCCTACGAGAATTTTTTTGAAGAAAATCGTTGGCGATTGCAAGGGGCCCAGGCAAATGCCTCGTTCAAAGGAGATCGGTGGATTGAGCATGTGATCTTGGATGGGTACGTCACGCGCCCACGCGGATCGCGTCAACTTTCGGAATCAACCTCCTTGCCAGATCGAGTGTTGGCAGGGGTGACAACCGCGCTGGTCGGTCAAAAGGAGTGGTCAGGTGAATTGCATCACGCCGTGTTGGCAGACTTGCCCTATTCTGGAACCCTAGAGCACAATGTCTTGAATCCCGTCACGCACGGATTGCTGCACAAGCAACAACAAATGAATGGGGTTCGCATGCGTTTCACTGCGGAAAGCGGATGGTCGAATCATTCATGGCGCATTCGCGACATGATGAACGGAGAGGTCACCGGTTTGTCGGGTTCACGGAAAGGTGGTTTTGCGGGCTTGAAGTTTCTTGTGGCGGCGCAGGACTCGTCATGGCAAGGAGGTGTGGCCTATCGAGAGGTCGATCCGTTTTTTAGAAGTGCGGGTGCGCAGAGCAAGCGCTATGATTTTTCAGAGCTTTCGATTCCGTCGGTCTTTCCTGTTGTGGGAGAGGAGGAACTCTCCCGTTCTGTTTCCGTCTTTGACATCACCTCTGATGTGACGATGGCAAACCAAGGGATTTCGGCAACTCTGATGCCAATCGCACCGCTGTTTGACAATGTCTTGCCGTACGGTCAAGCCACCCCCAATCGCAGGGGGGCGATGGCGCACATCCGCAGAAACTATGAGAGGGCCAAGGTGATGCTTCGAATGAGCCGTTTTGCGGAGTTGACGGGACAAGGCACCTCGGAATTAAGAACGTTCTCTGCTGCAGGCTTGGGGGCGGAGTGGAATTCTGCGCCATCAGCTTCAAGGGAGTTCCGTATATCTGCATACGAGAAGATTCAGCACACCTTGCGCGGTGGCAGCGAACTTGAAAAGGTCGAGCTCCTCACATCCAATTTTACGATTTCTGCGGCTCTTGAGTTGTTGCCACAGTTTTGGATTGAATGTTCGGGCAGGCACGCCATGGGGGCGGGGCACGAATATTTGAACGTTCGCTCTGAACTTGGAGAGTTGTTCAATTTTCAAAGGACAGAATTGGATGTCCAGGCATGGATGACCTCACTGGGCATCATGCACAGTTTGTCAAAGGACGTTTCTGCCAGGGCCCAGTGGAATGTATGGGGTCAAAACGATGCCAATCGGAGTTCATCGAAAATCCTGGCCAGTCAAGTGTTTATTGTGATATCCGCCGACTTATAATGAAGACTACAACCTGTATCTCGCTGGTCCTTTTGTTGACCTTGATTTGGAATTCCGGATGCAATCGTCCTGCCTCAGAGGGGCCAGCAATCAATGATTTGTTCGGCGTTTTCGAAGTGATTGATTCTCTGCAATTGACCAATGTGTCGCCTGATTTTTCCTCGGGGCAATCCGTGGGGTTCTCTTGCAAATTCTCCAAACCGGTGGAGTGGAACCTGCTCATAAGGGGTTTGGAATCCGGGAGCAGAAAGACCTTCGAGGCTTTTTCTTCAGAGTTGTTCTCTGAACAGATTGTCTGGTATGGGAATTGCGACGATGTTCCGTTTTTCTTGGAAGAGACCTGCGAAGTCAAGTTGAGCGTGGAGGGCGAGGAAGAGGAGTATGTTGCCACGTTGCAAGTGGAGGGGGTCAAAACGTACTCTGGGATCGAGGTGGCCAATTTTGATGCTGGACTTCCTGATGGCGCCCTCGTTTGGTACCAAGACGGAGGCAACATGACGTTTGAGCTGGCCCAAGAAAATGCGCTTCAGGGAAATCAGTGTTTTAAAATGGGGGGGAGGGTGAATTGGGACTGGAGTCTCGGCTACATAGACATTCCAATTGACTTGAGTGATGTCAATGCGTCAGCTGAGGACTTCTTCTTGAATGTGGGCGTATTCGGTGGGGTGGATGGTGAGTTTGCCACAGATCAATACGTCAACATTTTGCTTTCGGAGTCTGACGCTCCGTTCAATGACAACGTCAACAACAACGCCGCGGACATCTTTGGTACAGGATCGGAGGTCTACAAGCACCAAATTCGACCTGTGGACTGGGAGGGATGGAGATATTTTGCCATTCCGTACTCGGAGTTCGAAGTAAAAAGTGAAGGAGGGAACAATGTCAGAGAGCCTTCAGAAATCCGAGGAATTCGTCTGGGGTTGCAAGCATGTCCCTTCAACAGTGGCAATTGCCCAGACAATGGAAACATTGAAGCGCAGGCAGATGTGGACTACATCATGTTTACGGAAGAGCTGCCATTGCTTGAGCAGGAATGATGAGAAGAGGGCTATTCATTTTCGGATTCTGTGCGTTGGGCTGGGTTGGATGCAACAGCATGCAAGAAATGTCCCTTTACGAGGTGGATTTGACCCCTACCTCCGAACAGTTGGTCTCGTCATATCCTCACCGTCACATTTATCTTGATTCATGCAACTCCAATCTGTTTGGCCATCGCAGCCATCCTTGCAAGCGAGTAGAATTCGTCAAAGGCAACTCCATTGAGGGCGAAGATCACCTGTCGATTGTATGGCAACAAGGGGACAGCTGCCGATATCTCGGAGTGGGATTTCCTTGGGCGAACTACGTGGGGAAGAATCTGAAAAACTTGGAGCAAATCGCGGCCTTGCAATTCCATGTTCGACTCGACTCAGGTTCGGTGAGTAAAATCCCCATGTTTTTCTCTTTGGTGGACTACGGAGGGCGTCAAGCCACCGCCAAAATCAACCTCTTGAATGTGGAGGGGCAGAAATTGGATGAGGAATGGCGCATTGTGCATATTCCCTTGGCGACGTTTCGGGCAACAGAGAAAGGGCTCAACCTTGAGAACGTGAAGGAGCTCCGCATCGAGTTTCAAAGAGAAGGTCATGTGCATTTGGATGCCATTCAGATTGTTCCTTTTCATCACGAAGGAACGCTCTTGGAGGCAAGAGGTGAGAACGTTTGCGAAGAATTGCCCTTGGTGATGAATGCGAGGAATCAGTGGTGGGGGTTGAACGGCTCAGAGACGATGGGCTGGGCTGATGGAGAGGAATTTTTGGTGCTGCATTACGACAAGACCGGTCCTCAGAGAGATTGGAATTCATGTGGAGTGGCGCTGAACAAATGGGAAGCCCTTGACATGTCTGATGTGTATTCCGCTTCGGCGCTGACGTTTCAGCTCCATGGACAATTCAGTCCACTGAACTTCTCCATTTGGTCTGCAACAGGTGCCCCAAGGCAGGTCCGTCAACGACTTTCACGGGATCACTGCCTTCAATTCGAAGAGGGCATTTGGTCGTGTGCCATCCCCATAAAGCAGTTCGACCAACATGAACAATTCAATTGGTCTGCCACCAGGGAAGTGCGGTTGACCGTCACTGAAGACACAGACGCGACAATGCATGAATTGCAGTGGTCAGAGTATCGTGGAAACCCCAACAAGGTTCATCGTTGGATCGAAAATCACCGGCAGTGAGAGCAACCCGAAGAAATACGATGTGGTTGGGGTTGTGGATGTTGTCTCAATGGGCTCAAGGCCAAACTGCTGCCGTGACTCTCGTGGCTGATTCGGCGGGGTGGTCCTTGATGCGCCAAGGAGCACAGCATGAAATCCTCGGGGCAGGGGCCAAGGCTCATTTTGAGCTGCTGGAGGAGTGTGGGGCCAATTCCATTCGGTTGTGGAGCACGAACAAATCGGCGTTGTTGGATTCCGCACACCAGCGAGGGATGTCAGTCATGCTTGGATTGTATCTGAGGCCCGAACGTACAGGCATGAATTACAATGACGTTCATGCGGTCGAGGGGCAACTCGCCGAGTTGAAGCAAGAGGTGTTGAAATTCAAAGATCATCCTGCGTTGTTGTTGTGGGGCATTGGCAACGAGTTGGATCTCAAGTACACCAATACCCGGGTTTGGGATGCCGTGGAGGAGTTGGCCAAGTTCATCCATGAGGCCGATCCAAATCATCCCACATCCACAGTGCTTGCAGGCATTGACCCTGCGAAGATTCACATGGTTCGAACCCGATGTCCCAACATCGACGTCTTGGGAGTGAATGCATACGGGAGCATCGAAAAGCTCCCACTGAACATCCGTCGCTTTGGTTGGAACAAGCCTTACATCGTCACGGAGTGGGGTGTGAACGGCCCGTTCGAAGCCCCGACAACATCTTGGGGGGCGAAGAAAGAACCGCCAGGAGGGGCGAAGGCCTTGACACGGTTGAGGCGCTACGAGACCATCATTTCGGCAGATTCGAGCATGTGCCTCGGGAGTTATTGCTTTCTCTGGGGCCAAAAACAAGAGTCGACAGCCACATGGCATGGCCTGTTTTTGAGCGATGGTTCGGCCACGGATGGTGTGGACGCCATGCACAAGGCGTGGTCGGGGGAGTGGCCAACTTGGCGAGCGCCAAGCATTCGAAACATTCGAATGAATGATCGAGGATGGAAAGTAGAACACATTCTAGAGCCCGGCTCAGAAGTGCAAGTGGATGTCGACTTGGAGGCTGTCGAGGGCGACATCCAATGGTCCTGCGCTTTGTTTCCTGAATCACAATCCAAAAAAATGGGAGGTGATCGTCAGGAAAGCCTCGAAGAAATTCCTGCCGACTTTTCGCCTGTAAACCAGAAATCCTTTGTCTTCACGACGCCGAAGAAATCCGGCGCCTATCGTGTCTTTGTCAAAGCATGTCGGGATGGAAACCATTGTTCGTCGGCCAATCTCCCTTTTTTGGTTCGGAAATGACCCACTCAGAAAATTTCATGATCATGATTCAGTCTTCCTTTTTCACCCGAGCGCTGACAACGTGCATGATGGCGGTAGCCCTCGGGTCATGTCAGTCAGGTTCTGTCAGCTTGCAAGAGTCCAAGCCATTGAATGTCATCTACATCATGGCCGATGACCACGCGTACCAGGCGATCAGCGCCTACGGTTCAGACCTTGCCGAGCTCGCGCCAACACCCAACATCGATCGCATCGCCAAGAATGGGGCACGTATGGACCAAGTGTACTGTACAAACAGCATCTGCGGCCCAAGTCGATCTTCCATATTGACAGGACAATTCAGTCATGTCAACGGCTTTTACAAGAATGTGGATGGGGGAGATTTCAATGGAGACCTCGTGACCTTTCCCAAGGTATTTCAACAAAACGGATATGAGACGGCGGTCATTGGCAAATGGCACTTAGGGACAACGCCAACGGGATTTGACTATTCCAAGGTGCTCATCAATTGGGGTGGACAAGGCACCTATTTCAATCCGCAATTTTGTGTCAATGGGGTGGATACGTTGGTGGAGCAGACCAGGCATTCGACCCAAGTGATTGAGGACGATTGCATTGATTGGCTCTCCCAAAAGCGAGATGCACAAAAGCCTTTTATGCTCCTGTATCAATTCAAGGCACCACATCGGGATTGGCGCCCTGACTCCATGTACCATGACTTGTTCAGTGATTTCGATTTCCCCACGCCATCCAACTTTGATGACGACTACGCAGGAAGAACGGCGGCCTCCGAGAACATGATGGAAATTGGGAGCCATCTCAATCGAAGAGACATGAAACAAGTGCCTCCTGCCGGTTTGACGCGTCGGGATTCCATGCGATGGCTTGCGTATGGGGACAAAGGACAATTTTGGACGCCCCATGATTCGCTGCAAGGGGCAGAACTTAAGAATTGGAAGTACCAGACGTACATCAAGGACTACTTGAGGTGTGTCGCAGGAGTCGATCGTGCTGTCGGCCGTGTGCTTGATTATCTCGAAGAAACGGGACTTGATGAAAACACCTTGGTGGTGTACACCTCAGACCAAGGGTTCTATCTCGGAGAGCATGGTTGGTTTGACAAACGTTGGATGTACGAAGAGTCGTTTAAAATGCCATTTGTGATTCAATGTCCGGGAGTCATTGAACCAGGGGTGACCTCAAATCACATGGCCATGAACATTGACTTTGGTCCCACGCTGCTCGACATGGCAGGCCTTGACATTCCGAGTTCCATGCAAGGCAAGAGTTTTCGGTCGGCCTTTGCCGAAGAAAAACAGCCTGGTCGTAACTCCGTGTACTACCATTATTACGAGTACCCCATTTGGCACCAAGTGCAACCGCACTACGGGATCAAGTCTGGACCCTACAAGCTGATGCACTTCTACTACTCGATGGATGAATGGGAGCTCTACAATTTGGAATCGGATCCCACTGAAATGAACAACATTTACGCGCAAGCACCCGACACACTCATCGCTCGTTTGAAAAGTGAATTGCACCAATTGCAAATTGAATTTGGGGACGACCAATCGTTGGATCGCATGCGTTCCATGACCGACACTGTGATTGCGCGGGTGTACAATGAGCCACGAAAAGCACTTGAAAAGAAGAAATAATGAGTGCTTGGTTGCATTTCATGTTGATTTTCATTAAGTTATAAGTGTAACAGATAGAGACGAAATGAAACACCTCCCCTACCTCCTGACTGCATTTTTTACGTGCTTTTCTTTCGCCGTCGCGGCTCAAAACTTGACCGGTACATGCGATTTATTTGAAGAAGGGCCTAATGAAAACTGGCCGCATGTGTTGTCAGCGACTTCACCTGAGGATCCAGAATCGTCATCAATTCAAACCATGGAAATCAATGTCCTTTCCATGTCTGCTGGTGCTTCTTATCGTGTGGCAAAAACAGTTGCCAATGGCAATTGGTTTTTTGGCAATGCAACGCCGTTGTCGTTGGGGTTGAATACGGTGAGTGTAGCAGCGGTGTCATTTGACCGTGCCGTGAAATTTCAGTTTTCCTCTGGGGATATTGAATTTGACTTGTTAATAGTCAATGCCGCCGAACTGAACTGTGCAAGCGACCTTGAAGGTGAACCCATGGCAACATGCGCTGCATTTGACGCTGGGCCCAATTCTACTTGGCCCCATGTGATTACGGCAACAACCCCTGAAGATCCAACCAGTTCATCAGCTCAAACCATGAATATCTTGGTGACGACTCTTCCTCCTGGAGGAGCCAATTACCGGGTTGTAAAGACGGTGTCCAATGGAAATTGGAACAATGGAAATGCAGTGGCGTTGAACATTGGCATGAATGAGGTCACGGTCAGCGAAGTCGGTTTCCCACGTTCGGTGAAGTTTCAGTTCTCCAGTGGGGCAATTGAGTTGGCAGACGTGGCCATCAACGGCAATTCCATTGCGTGCAGCGAAGCGCCTTGTGATGACCTCGACGCGGACGGCATTTGCGATGATGTGGACGATTGTGTTGGAGCCTTTGATGCCCTAGGTGTTTGCAATGGCACTTGCATAGAAGACGCAAATGCCAACGGGATTTGCGATGCAGACGAGGATTTTGTGGACCCCTCATCTTATTGTGGTCCTGGCACAACATGGGACGCCTCCGCAGGTCAGTGCGTGGGAGTGGAGACGTGCATGGGGGATTTTGACGGTGATGGAACGATCGCCACGTCAGATTTGCTTGGATTCCTTGCCATTTTTGGCACCACCTGCATTTGACATTCATTTTGCTCTTAAGACTCAGGACGGGTCACCTTCGGGTGGCCCGTTCTTATTTTAGGCCTCTCACAAGCGCAACCCAGCATGACCCCACAAGACGACGCCAAACGCGAACAGCTTCGCGCCCAATTGAACGACACGCACACGTGGCCGTGCGTCTTCAAGTTCAAGTTCATCATGCCTTCGAAGCCGGAAAATGAAGCGACGCTGCGTGCGATTTTTGGGCAGCAGGCCACATTTCAAATTCGAGACTCGAAAAAGGGAAACTACCGCGGGGTCACGGTCGATGAAAGGGTAGAGGGGCCGGATGATATTTTTGCCCGGTATGAAGCCGCGGCGACCATCCCAGGCATCCTGTCGCTTTAAGCCATGGAGACGCTGCAGTGGACGTTGTTGGTGGGGCTGTTGGGCATGGTGGTCTTCGTCCTGTGGTCTCGGTTGAAGGCGTCCTACGCCCGCGGCGTGGCGCCACGTGTGGACGTCGATTGGGAAGGTGAAGCGGTGGAGCCGGGGGACGGGGCCGTGGAGGTCTCAGTTAGGGTCAAAACCGCAGGGGAGGTGCACATCGAATTGCGCGGACCTGGTGAGGTCCGTGTGGTCGTTCATGAGGGGGCTCTGACAGAGGGCGTGCACGCGTGGAGTTTGGAGCGTCCCACAGCGCATGGGGATTGGACCGCCCACTTGACGTCTGACGGTCACCGCTCAGAGCGAAGATTCAGAATGTAATCACATGCGCTCGGGCATGTCAATGCCGAGCAGGCACATGCCGTTGGAGACGGTGGTACTGACGGCAGCACAAAGGGCCAACCTCAACTGACGGACATTGTCATCTTGTTCCTTGGCGATCGGGTGGTCTTGGTAAAAACTAGAAAACGCCTTGATGAGGTCGTAGCAGTGGTTGGCAATTAACGAGGGGTCGTAGCTGGCTGCCGCCTCTTGAACCACAGAAGGGAAGGACAACACGCCTGCCGCGAGGGTGCGTTCGGTGGCATCCATTGGGGTTTCCGAAGACCATGCGAGGTCTTTCACCTCCACGCTTCGGAGGATGCTTTTGCAACGCACCACATTGAATTGGATGAAGGGCGCGGTGTTGCCAAAGAAGTCAATGCTCGACTTGGGATCAAACATCATGGATTTGGCAGGGGCCACTTTTAGCAGGAAGTATTTGAGTGCACCGTGGCCGACTTTCCGAGCCAAGGCGGCTTTGTCTTCTTCCGAGAAGTCATCCACTTTTCCGAGTTCGTCTGAGATTTCGCGAGCGGTGGAGCGCATTTCGAGCAGCAGGTCGTCGGCATCGACCACGGTGCCTTCACGGGACTTCATTTTGCCTTCTGGCAATTCCACCATGCCGTAGCTGAGGTGGTGGTTTTGGTCTGCTTGGGCAAAACCCAATTTCTTCAAGATGAGGAAGAGGACCTTGAAGTGGTACTCCTGCTCGTTGCCCACGGTGTAGACCTGGCGGTCCAATGCGGGGAAATCTTCGAATCGAAGGATGGCCGTGCCAATGTCTTGGGTCATGTAGACCGCAGTCCCGTCGCCGCGAAGCAGGAGTTTCTCGTCGAGGCCGTCTTCGGTGAGGTCCACCCAAATCGAGCCGTCTTCCTTTTGGAGAAACAGGCCTTTGGCGAGTCCGCCTTCGACGTGCTTTTTGCCCAAGAGGTAGGTGTTGGACTCATAGTAGAGTTTGTCGAAGGTCACGCCCATGTCCTCGTAGGTCGCGTTGAAGCCTTCGTAGACCCAGCCGTTCATCGTTTTCCAGAGCTCGACCACTTCAGCATCTCCGTTCTCCCAGCGCTGCAGCATGGCACGCGCTTCTTGCATGATAGGGCTGGTGGCTTCTGCGTCTTTGGGCTCAAGGCCTCGCGCCACGCCCTCGGCCACCTCTGCCTTGAAGGCCTTGTCGAAGGCCACGTAGTATCGGCCCACAAGCTTGTCTCCTTTCTCGCCGGTCGTGGCTGGTGTTTCGCCGTTGCCCATCTTTTGCCAAGCCACCATGGACTTGCAGATGTGGATGCCTCGGTCGTTGATGATTTGGACTTTCACCACGTCGTGCCCCGCGGCTTCGAGGATGCGAGAGACGCTGTAGCCCAAGAAGATGTTCCGGAGGTGGCCCAAATGCAGGGGCTTGTTGGTGTTGGGGGAGCTGTACTCCACCATGACCTGGGACTTGCATCCCTTTGGGGCAAAGCCCCATGAATCGGTCAGGGCATCTTTCAACGAATTCGACCAGCTCTCGTTGCTGAGCGTCAGATTCAAGAATCCCTTGACCACGCCGTAAGCCACAATCCAAGGGTGCGCTGCGGTCAGAGCTTCTCCGAGCTTCTCCGCAACGATGTGGGGAGATTCGCCCGCCATGCCGGCGAGGGGGAAGACCACCACGGTTCGGTCGCCCTCGAATTCTGCGCGGGTGGTTTGGATTTGAATCTGCTTGTCTGCGGGGCGTTTGCCAAATGTGGCTTCAAACGTGTCGAGAACCGCGTCGTGCAGTCGGGAGTCGAGAAGATGAATCATAGAGGCAGGTCAGGACGGGGATTCAAGCGGGAGGTGAACTTCGGCCATCATGCAGCGCGCCGAACCCCCTCCGCAGGTTTCAATGGTGTTCAAATCGTTGTGAACGAGGGTCCCAAATTGCCCCAACGTCTCGCGCTGTGTAGGAGTGAGCACCTCAAAAGCACGTTGGCTCATCACAATCAAGGTCTCGCCTTGCGTGGTTGAGACTTCGAGCATGTTGCCGGCGAAGTGGTTGATTTGGTCTTCGGTGAGCGGCACAAGGGTCAACCCGTCTTCCGCCAAGGTCTCTTCGAGAAGTTTCCTGTCACCGGGGTGGTCGACGCAGTCCAAACACACCGCCGCCCAGCCCGTGCCAATGGCCATCATCACGTTGGTGTGGTAAATGGCCATGCGCGTGTCGCCGACGGATTGGAAGGCCTCAAAAACCACGCCTTCGAGGTCCATGGCTTCGCACCACTGTTCAAAGGCGTCGCGGTCGGTTCGAGGGCTCAGTGCGGCGTATGCCTTGCCGTGAATGCGGTCCAGCACCATGCTGCCCGTGCCCTCCAAGAAGGCTTCGTGCGATTCGAACTCGGTGAAGTCCACAATTTCATCCATGGCAAAGCCATGGGCGTGCACCAAGTCGTGAAGGATGTCTTCACGACGTTCCTGTCGGCGGTTGGGCGCAAACATGGGGTAGAGTCCGACGCGTCCGTCGCTGTGAAAGCTCACCCAATTGTTGGGAAAAAGGGCGTCAGGCGTGTCGGTGGATGGATCGTCGTCCACGACAATGACGTGGACGCCGCGCGCCCGAAGGTCGTCGACCATGCCGTCAAATTCGGACAAAGCGACGTCGTGGACGTCGTCCACTTCGGCGTCCTTTTGGTAATGGTTGTTGCCTGCCGTCTCTTCGTTTTTTCGAAAGGTAGCCGGACGAACCATCAAGATGTTTGAGGTGCTTTGGGAATGACGTTGGCTCATGCAGGGGAGGTTAGTCTTGGCGGAAGAGGGGGAGGGTAACACAGCGGAGAAGGCCTTCCATTTTCGCAGTCTCTTGCAAGGGGGTGGTGTGGACGCGATACCCCCAATCGAGGAGCTGCGCGTTCACATGGATAAAGGTCGGGCAGGAGACCACATCCTCGGGCGTGATCGAGATGAGGTTGCACTGCATGTGGTACATCTGGTCGGCATCGACCTCGAGCATTTTGCCTTCGAATTGAGACCGAATGAAGGCTCGATCTTCCTCGTGTTTGAGTCCTTTGGCGTGAAAAATGGCATGGCCTCCAGCCAGCACACTCAGGCAACAGTCCAAATGAAGGGCGTTGGCCCTTGGGTCGTCGTCCGATTTGGTCAGCTCAAACCCGCGAAACCGCCAGTCGGTGTACTGGTCGGAAAGCCAATCCAGCGCAGCTTCGTTGGTGCGCGAGGTTGTGCAGTTGGCAAAGTCTTCTGCGGCGCTGTGGCCCACCCAGATTTCTCCATTCATGGGCATCACATCTCCACCTTCCACGCGCACCCCAGCGGGCGGGGTCAGCACGTGTGAATCGCGGACGCCCGTCAACAACGGCGCGATGCCTTGCCACTCTGCAGCACGGTCGGAGATCATGCGCGTGACGACGAAACGGTCGTCAATCACCACACCAACGTCACGCGCGAAGATTTGGTTGAGGTCTTTCAAAACCTGAGGCCGCAACACGCGGATGTCATGAGCTTCCAACAGGGCCGCAAGTCCATCCAGCTCTGACATGCAGTCGGATTCGACAGGGAAGGTGCCTGCGCGGATGTGTTCCTTCGACTTGGGGTCGTACGCATCTTCGAGAAGGGGTATGCCTCCCATCGACCGTGCTGTGCCCACCACGACAGTGTGGAGGGAATCCCATTCGTTGACCGCGCGCAGGTTCATGTCTTACCGCTTGTCGAAGTACTCACGCTTGTGACGCAACAAATCGAGCATGGTTTCCTGCTTCATCATTTCCGCAGCCAACTGAGGGGATTTGCTGATTTGGGGTGGCAGGAACATGCAGTGCAAGCTGTCTTTGCTGCTGAGCACGTACATGGAGGATTCCGCGTTCACCTCAAACTGACGGATGCGCGAAGTGTCTCCGTCTTCGAATTGGTTGAAGTCGAAGTACTCGATGGCTTCCTTGCCGTATTGGTCTTGGAGGGTCAAACGCATACCTTCAGGATTGCCTTCGAAATTCTCGAAGAAGTCCAGGAAGTAATTCAGGTCCAAGCCGAGTAAGGCGACTTGTTGGTCGCCTTCGTCCACCCAAGGGCTGGCGTAGCGGATGTGGCATCCACCAGCACGGTTTCTCAAGCCGTTGTGGAACCACTTGTCCATCATTTCCTTTTGGACCGTTAGCATGGCGGTATCTGCCGTGCGGTGGCCCGGGAAGTGCTCAAACATGGCGTCCCATTCGCCGACGTTGGACAGGTGGAAGTACGTGTAGAGGTGGTCCAACACGACGGCGAGGGAATCGTCTCCCATGAAGTTGGCAAGGCCGACCTTGTCGACCGTGATGCTCAGGGGATCCAGCTCCGGATGCACTTCCAAGTCAGGGACGGCCACCACATTGTCGGGGGCGCCCTGGGAGACCATCAATTTGGACGATCCTTCGGGGGAGGAAGGGGGCGTTTCACAGCTTTGGAGTGCCAAGCCAGCACAAATCAGAGCCCACAATGCAGGCGCAAACACACGTTTCCAGGTCATGCTCCAAAGATACGAGGTGACACCTCGTTAAGGTCTTCGTCAATTGACGAATAACGAGCTGCCGTCCTGAGGCGATTGTTGAATCAGGCGTCGGGTCATTTCGATGCGTTCCAGCAGGGATTGTTGCATCGCTTGAGTGGACGGCTGGCTGAGGATTTCAGCACGTTGCATGGCGTCAATTCCCAGGTGTTGAATGAGGCGAATCAGCCCTTGGTTCTCCAAGTTCCCCACGTACATGTCGTGGGACTTCATGTCCTGAATGAGCGCGTCCCTAGCATCGGCACAGGCCTTGCCGAGGGGCCATTTGGTCCATTCACGAATTTCTTGCACTTCTCCCAGGGGATAGGGCACGACGCCAGGCGTTTCGTCCATATTCGCCAAGCGAAAAAGGCCTGTTGCGGTCACCGCAACGTCTCGCTTGCCTCCGGAGTGGCGCTTTTGAACGGTGACCAGCCGCATTTTTGCACCCACGCGCCAGATTTTAGAATCATGGCAAAAGGGAATGCCAAACTCGTCCACATGCATGGCTTCCAAATCGTTGAACAGCACTTGGTATCGCTGTTCGAAAATGTGGAGCCCCACAGTTTCGCCCGGCATGGGCAGCAAAGTCAGGGGCAATAGTGGAAGAGGCATGATGCGAGGATACGATTTCCTTTTCTCGCATCTCCGGCATTCGTCACCAAGTCCTCAGTTGGAGGGCTAAGGCTTCACATCAGGGACGGCAACGCCCGCGAATCCTCGGCTGCCATCGGGGTACATGCCCTCGAGCAGGAGTCCCTCTTCGTTGTTTTGGGCGGCGCGGGCCACCACGCGCTCCACATCTTGAAGACCTTTTACAGGCGAGCCGTCAATGCGCAGGACAATGAAGCCTTTGCGTATGCCTTGCTGTGCCCAGGCCCCGTTTCGGAGGTCGGTGACCATGACACCGCCGCGCAATTGGAGGTGCTCGCGGATTCGGTTTGGGACGGGGCTGAGGGCGACGCCCCAAGCGGCTTCGAGTTGTTTGATCCGAGGCGCCTCCTTGGGGGGCTCCGTGTTGCTTTTCGACAAGTTGAGGGTCGTCGCGCTTTGACGGTTGGTCAGGGTCACGGCTACATCGCGCCTGGTTTGCCCGCGCTGCAAGGTGACGCGAACCTCGTCGCCTGGTCTGTGTTTGGACAGTTGCTCTTGGAGGGAGGGGAAGGAGCCCACGTCGAGGCCGTTGATGGCCAAAATGCGGTCCCCGACTTCAATTCCCGCTTCTCCTGCGCCGCCGCCAGGACTTGTGGATGCCACCACGACACCCGATTCACGAGAGCGGACTTGAATGCCCATGTACGCGCGCTGCACCCGACCAAATTCCCGAATGTCCTTGACGACCTTGGCGACAATGGAGGAGGGGATGGCGAAGGAATAGCCTGCGTAGGAGCCTGTCTGAGAAGCGATGGCCGTGTTGATTCCAATGAGTTGGCCTTCCAGATTCACGAGCGCACCACCGCTGTTGCCGGGGTTCACGGCCGCGTCGGTTTGCAGGAAGCTCTCCACAGGAAAGACCTCTCGGGAGGCATCGGCCTCGAGCAGGCGAATGTTTCGGCCTTTGGCACTGACAATGCCCGCTGTGACGGTGGAGGTCAAATTCAAGGGATTGCCCACGGCCAGCACCCATTCGCCCACTTGAACCTCATCGGAGTTGCCCATCTTCATCGCCGGAAGGGGACGGCTCGCCTCAATGGCCAGGACAGCCAAATCCGTGCTCGGATCGCTCCCCACCACGCGGGCCACATGCGATTCGCCATCGGAGGTGTTTACACGGACTTCTCGCGCGCCTTGGATGACGTGGTGGTTGGTGACAATGATGCCGGCTTCGTCCACCAGCACCCCGCTTCCCGAGCCCCGTGCGATCCGGCCCTCGGTCATGCCCAACATGCTGAGCCAAGGGTTGCTCTGGTCAGCGACGAGAGAGGCTGTTTGAACGTGGACCACGGCATTCACCGAGGCGGCAGCAGCATGGACAAATGCATCTTCACCCTCTGTTGCTGCGACAGGTGCAGGCCAAATGGGTGAGGCTGCAGAGGGGGTGGAGGTGAGCCGGAAAGGTGCCGATTCTCCAGGCGTCGACTCAAGTTCAGAGGACTCGCGTACGACAAGTGTCAAGGTGGTTGCGACGCCCAAAGAGAACAAAGTCGCGCCGCCCATCAGTCGAAAGAACAGAGGGGATTTCATGGTCTTAGTGAATGTGTCACAAAACAACGCAAGCACCCCACGAGCCTTGCCCTGGAAAATGTCAACAAATCTGAATGTCCCCGCGGGTTTACTTTTCTTGGCTGAGTCCGATTTCGCGCAAGCGCTCGCTCAGGTATTCGCCGGCTGTCGTCGCAGAATCCATGGGGGTGCTGCCTGCGGCTACGCATTGCGGCAGTGCGGCCAAGCTCATGCTGGGAACGGGGTGGCAGAAGAAGGGCATACTGAAGCGTGGCTGTCCCCACAATTCCTGGGGTGGGTTGACCACGCGGTGGGTGGTGGACTTCAACTCGTGGTTGGTCAACCGCTGGAGCATGTCGCCCACGTTGACGACGAGGTGTTCGGGCAGGGCTTTGACCGCGGTCCAAGCACCTTCCTTGTCCATGACTTCCAATCCGTCCGCAGATGCGCCCACGAGCAGCGTGATGAGGTTGATGTCTTCGTGCTGACCAGCGCGAACGCTCGAATCAGGTTCCGACGTGATGGGCGGGTAGTGAATCAGGCGCAAGATGCTGTTGCCGCCGGGGACGTATTGCTCAAAGTACGCCTCGTCAAGTTCGAGGTGAAGGGCTATGGCGCGAAGCATTTGGCGCCCCACGTCTTCGAGGCTTTTGTACAAGGCATCTGCTCGGGGAGCGAGGGCAGGACGGTCTGCCACATCCGCGTTGGGAGGGTAATTGTCCATGTCTGCCCCCTCTGGAATATGGGTTTGTCCGACTTGCCAAAACTCCTTCAAATCGGCTGTATTGGAGTCTTTGGCATGCTCCGTCCCAAAACTCACATACCCGCGCTGGCGGTTGTGTTCAGGGTGTTCGTGCTGGAGTTTGGTCTCGTTCGGCAATGCGAAGAACGCTTCCGCCTCGGAGTACATGTCTTCGATGACACTCGGGTCCACGCCGTGGCCTGAGATGGCGGCAAAACCGACCGAGCGGTAGGCGGCACCCAAGTCCCGGACAAAGGTCGTTCGCTGCTCAGGGGTGCCATGGGTGAAATGGCTGAGGTCCAACGTGGGAATGCCGGCCACAAAATCAAGGTGGGCCGCGGAATCAGGTGGGTTTTTCATGTCGGGGAGGTTGAGACAAAGTTCGTAATTCTCAGACAGATGTGTGTCCGGCGACGCGAATCAGGAGTTCGGACAGCGTTTGGCCGTGGGTATGCCACGAGAATTGCCCTTCGATGCTGCGTTTGGCGCGGCGGGCCATGTTACGGACCTCCGCGCCGACGCCAAGGAGTTCATCCACTGCGCTGGCGAAGGCGGCCGCATCTTGACAGACCACGGCGTGTCCGGTGCTCGGCAAATTCAGTGGCGCAAAGGCATGGGGAGAAAGGACACATGGGACCTCGGCGGCCATGGCTTCCAGCACCTTGTTTTGGAGTCCAGTGCCAATGCGCAACGGCGCCACAAACAGGGTGGCTGCGCGGTATTCGGCGGCGATGTCATCCACCCAACCTGTGACGGTCACCCGCTGGGAGGCCAGGGCTTGCACGCTGGCTTTGGGCTGGGCTCCCGCCAGGACCACGCGGACGCGGGGGTGCTTGACAAGTGGCAGGATGTGCTCCACCAAGTAGTGGGCGGCATCCACATTAGGGGCGTACGACATGTTTCCTGTGAACAGGAGCACGGGATCGCCATCGGGGGCGGATTCAGCCGGTGAAAAGGCGCTCAAATCCACGCCGTTGGGCACAAGTTGAATGCGGTCGCGGTCGCCGTGCGGAATGAGCAGACGGTCGTTGCATGAAATGATGGTGGCCCCGTCGAAGTAGTCGAACACCCGTGATTCGTAGCGGGCGAGGCGGGTTCCTTCAGTGCGCAACAGCCAATGGTAGGGCTTCATGACCAGGCGCGTCTCGTTGTTGGCGCGACGATGCATTCCCGCGCTGAGCGCATCCATGTAGTCCAATACCTTGGGGACTTCGTGGAGATCCTTGACGTATTCGGCGCAGCGCACCAATTGTCCATAAATGACGTTGGGTGTGCGCTGGGCCACGAGGTCGCGGATTTGACGTTGGACGCGAGGCTCGGTAAACCAAACCACCTGAAAGGGCTTGTCCGAGGCCCACGCCCAAGCCATGCGCCAGAGCCGTCGCATCCAGGAAAGACGGTACACATGCAGTTCATGGACCCAGGGAGAGAGCGCCTCTCGTTGCTCGGGGGTGGCGGCTTTGGAGCTCAAGCAACACAAAATCACCTCGTGTTCCTTTCCCAGGTGCTTCAATTGATGAAACAAGCGCAGTTTGTCACCCTTTTCGAGGGGATAAGGGATGCGCGAAGACATGACCAACACTTTCATGCGTCCACCCACGATTGAAGGTGATCGGTCAAAATCCGGGCACGTGCTCGGTGACCGAGATGGTCCAAGGCCCATTGTCGGCCGGCTTTCCCAAGTTCGATGGCCGTGTCGGGCAATTGAATCAAACGCACCAAAGCATCACTCATGGCGTGCGCGTCGTCCGCCACCCAGACATGTTTGCCAGGCTTTAAATCCATGCCCTCCATGCCCTTGGTGGTGGTGACCACAGGGCGACCTGCGGCGAGGGCTTCCGCCAATTTGATGCGCATGCCTGAACCCGCGTGAAGGGGGACCACGACAATGCATGGGGAATTGTACGTGGCTTGGGCATCTTCCACCTCGCCCAAAAGGTCGATGCCAAGGGACTCATCAGAGGCCCAATTTTCAGGCATGTTCCGGCCTGCGAGCAACAGTCGGAGTTCCGGTGAGGCTTGGTGAACCAGTGGCCAAACCTCGTCTTTCAACCACTGCACGCCTTGCACGTTGGGCGTCCAGTCCATGGCCCCGAGGTGCAGCACTGCGTTCGGCGGGGTGTTCATCGCGGAGTGAAGGCGGTTCTCAACGTCGAGCCCAAAAGGCAAGGCAATTACCCGTGACGCGTCCGTCGACACGGGAAGGTGGTCCCGAAACCACTGCGCGTCGTGCGCTGTGATGGCCGCCACGGCATCGACCGTGTGCAGAAGTCTGCTTTCTTCTGAGGCGAGTTTGGATTGAAACAGGTTGAGCAGCCATTTCTTGGGGCCCGGTCCCATGCCTTGGGACACGTCTTCCCACAATTTGTGTTCGACGTTGTGCGCCCGCAAAACAATCTCGGCGTCGCTCAGTCTTCGGATGGCAGGGATGTAAGAGGTGGTGAACAAGGACTCCAAGAGGATGACATCGTACATGTCAACGCGCAGCACTTCCTCGATGGCGCGGTCCATTTCAGGCACGTGAAATCGGCTCAAATGGTAGCTCTCTCCCGTGATCACGTGGCTCAAGGCATCCCGGATGTTGAGTTCTGTGTCTGCAAAAACGGCCTCGATGGCCGTGGCTTCGAGGTAGGTCGGGTCGATTTGGTCTTGGAGAAACGGATGCTTACGCGTGTGAAGCGTCAGCACCTTCACGTGGTGCCTCTCCGCCAACAATCCGGTCGTCAGGCTGTCCATGGCAATGCAGCCTCCATCCACGGCAGGACGGGGCGGCTTGTGACAAATCTGAAGGATGCGAAGGGGAGCACTCATCTTGGCCGCGAAATTAGGACGAACCCCATCTTGGGATCCACCGGAGTTCTTTCGTTGTGCTCCACATCAAAAAAGCGGCCAAGGGAAGCAAGGTCATGGTGCTCAACCACATGCCGGACCAAGGGGAGAGGCTTCCCATTTTGACCAACTGCTCGCCGAGCATGGACAGGGAGTAATAGAGCAAGAACAGGCACAGGGCCAACAGGGTGGGGACGCCAAGGCCACCGCGTCCGACCAGCGCGCCGAGAGAACTTCCGACCAAAAACAGGACCATGCACCCCAGTGCGAGGATGTATTTCCGGTGCCACTCGATGTCGTGACGGTGCTGGCGAAGCCGCTTGCCTTCCATGTTGGAAATGGCGTTTTCCAGGCTGCGAATGTGGTTGCGGGTGGTCTCTTTGGCTTTGTCAAAGGCGCGGCCGCGTGTCACGGGATTCAGCGAAGCGTGCCACGGCGTCAAGGGTGCGGCTTGGGGGGTGGACCCCGCATTGGCGAACCATCCTGTGGAGTCGGCCAAGCGTTCTAAGTTGCGCCGGCCGTATTGCACCAAATCCGCGCGCTCTTGGGCAATGTTGCCCTTCAGGGAGTCGCTGTAATGGCTGAGCTCTGCGAGATTCATCCGTTCGTAGGACCGGCGAAACAGGTCTTCGTTGGCCATGGAGAAATCGAGGCTATGTAGAGGGATGCGCAGGGTTTGGGTCCCAAACCGGCTGTGGATGTGTGGATGCACGCGCTCCTTGTTGCGCGACATGGTCTCTTGGTGCTCCTCATAGCTGACGCCCCGTTCCAATTCCAACACCAACGCGCCGTCGTCTTGGGTCATCCGCCCGTGTTCCGCGTGGACCACGAGGACACTTCGGCCCTTGGGGTCCCGGTGGTCGTGAATGAGCAAGTCGTCGAGGGTGCCGTCCGGATGTTTGGTGCCCACGCGGATGGAAAACCCGTCGATGCCGTTGTAGAACACGCCTTCGCGGATGTTGAGGGCGGGTTTTTGTTTCGTGACGGAGTAGAGCAGGGCACGGAAGCGCATGTTGGCAGCCGGCCATCCGGTGTTGCTGAACCACAAGGCGCCACAGCAAATGAGGGTCATGCACAACACGAGGGGGCGAAGGATGCGGAGGAACGACATGCCTGAGGCCTTCATGGCCGTCAATTCGCTGCGCTCTGCGAGGTTGCCCATGGCCATGATGGAGGCGACGAGGACAGCAAGTGGGAGCGCGAGATTGACCAAACGCGCGGACGCGAAGACCATCAGTTTGAAGACCACCCAAAGATCAAGGCCCTTGCCGATAAGGTCGTCGGCGTACACCCACAGGAATTGCATGTCCAAGATGAACAGCGCCACGGGCAAGGTGACGGCGAAGGGGCCGAGAAAGGCACGAAGCATAAGCCTGGACATCCGCACGACGCGAAGATACTCGTCCGAAGTCGTGTACCTTGACCGGCAAATCATCGAATCCATGCGTTTCACACGAATTCCAATTTGGAGCCTGGCCGGCACGATGGTCGCCGGAATCCTCCTTTCAAGTTGTTCCACACCCACCCCAGAGGGAGGTGACTTTGCGCCGGCACCCGAGATGGAGTCCCAAGCGAGTGCCCCAGATGACAACGGCTTTGTCTGGAAGACGGAGCAGTTTGCGGACCTCAAGATTGTCCGCTACCAAATCCCTGGCTGGGAAAAATTGAGCCCCAAACAGCAGGCGTTGGTGTACTGTTTGAACTTGGCGGGCCTCAGCGGTCGTGACATCATGTACGACCAAAACAACCGGTACAACCTTCGCATCCGTCGCCTCCTCGAGGACATTTACGTCAACTACGAGGGCGACCGCAACACGGTGGGGTGGCAGGCATTTGAGGTGTACCTCAAGCGCATTTGGTTTTCCAACGGCATCCACCACCACTACGCCAACACCAAGCACCAGCCTGAATTCAGCGAGGCCTACATGGACCACCTGTTGGCCGAGACCGGCAACAGCTTGGCCGCAGAATTGCGCGGCGTCATTTTTGATCCCGCGGTGGAGTCGAAGAAAGTGGAGCAGGACGGATCCAAAGGGCTCGTGGAAAGCTCAGCCGTGAACTTTTACGCGCCCGACGTCTCCACCGAAGAGGCCAAGGCTTATTTCGAGGATTTGGTCACCAAAGTCAAGCAAGAGGATCCCGACAAGGCCCGTTCCCCCGTAGAGTACGGTTTGAACAGCCGTTTGGAAAAAGACGCGCAAGGCAAGGTGTTTGAAAACGTCTACAACCTCGATGGATTGTACGGAGAAAGCATTGCAGAGATCATCAAGTGGTTGAACGAGGCCATGCAATACGCGGAGAATGACAAGCAAGCGACAGCACTCAGACACCTCGTAGCTTATTACGAGACAGGTGACCTCGAAAAGTGGAGCCTCTACAACATCAACTGGGTGCAAGACACCGAGGGGGATGTGGACTACATCAACGGATTTGTGGAGGTCTACAACGACCCACTTGGCTACACGGGCAGCTACGAGACGATTGTGGAGATCAAGGACTTCGATGCCAGCTCGCGCATGTCCACGCTCATGAACAGCGCCCAGTGGTTTGAGGACCACATGCCGTTCATGGACGCGCACAAGAAGTCAGAAGTGGTGGGCATCACGTACAATGTGGTGAACGTGGCTGGCGAGGCGGGCGATGCGTCGCCGAGCACGCCGATTGGGGTGAACCTCCCTAACAGCAATTGGATTCGCCAGGTGCACGGCTCCAAGTCTGTGTCGCTCGGCAACATTGTCAACGCCTACGACAAGGCAGCAGGTGGTGGCATGCTCGAAGAGTTTGTGCACGACGATGCGGAATTGATGCGTGTCAAGGCGCACAGCGAACTCGCAGGCAAACTGCACACCGCCATGCACGAGGTCATTGGACACGCCTCGGGACAGCTTGAGCCCGGAGTAGGCACGCCCAAGGAGACCATCCAAGAGTACAGCTCGACCCTCGAAGAGGGTCGTGCGGACCTCGTGGCCTTGTATTTCTTGCTCGACGAAAAAATGGTGGAGCTTGGCTTGATGAAGACCCTCGACGTGGGTCGTGCCGAGTACGACAGCTACTTGCGCAACGGCATGCTGACACAGCTCCAGCGGTTGGAGTTGGGCGCGGACATCGAAGAATCGCACATGCGCAACCGCGCGTGGGTCAGCAACTGGTGCTTTGAAAAGGGCCAGCCTGAAGGTGTGGTCGAAAAGGTGGTCCGCGACGGCAAAACCTACATCGACATCAAGGACTACGAGCGCCTGCGCGAGTTGTTTGGGGAGCTGCTCCGAGAGGTACAGCGCATCAAATCTCAAGGCGACTACGAGGCCGCCAAGGCCCTTGTGGAAGGCTACGGCGTGAAGGTGAACCAAGAGGAGCACAAGGAAATTCTCGACCGCGTGGCGGTGTTAGGTGTGGCTCCCTACGGCGGCTTCATCAACCCCGAGATGAATGCCATGCGCGATGCGGACGGCAAGATTACCGCGGTGGAGGTGACGTACCCGGACAACTTTACCGGCCAAATGCTGCGCTACAGCGAGCAGTTCAGCTTTTTGCCAGACGTGAACTGAGGTAAGGCTGAAGAGAAGAATTCGCACCAACCATGAAGTCAAGAGCCCCGTCGTGCAACATCACGACGGGGCTCTTTGTTGTTCCTTTGCACTCCTGAAATTCACCTCCATGATTCGAATGTCTCTCATCGCATGTGTGTTGGTCGCAGCCACGTCCATGCACGCCCAAACCCCTTGCGTCGATGGTTTTGCCGGCGACTATCCCTGTGAGGGTTTGGATTTGTTGTCCGTGCGTTCGCTTGAAGAATTGGGTGGAGGCGCCAACGGCAACGATTGCTGGGGGTGGGTCGACCCTGATTCGGACCGTGAGTTTGTGCTCTACGGCCGGTCCAACGGCTTGTCTGTGGTGGAAGTCACCGACCCGGTGAACCCTGTTTTTCTGGCGCGCGTCCCGACAGCGACTGTACAAAGCTTGTGGCGGGACGTGAAGGTGCACGACAACCATGCCTTCATCGTGAGTGAGGCGGCAGGTCACGGTATACAAGTGGTGGACTTGACGGAGGTTCTCGATGTGGAGTTGGCTCCCGCGACCTTGACGCCCGTGGCGGTGTACTTGGGCTTTGGGAACGCCCACAACATTGCCATGAATGAGGCTTCAGGTCATGCATACGGGGTGGGGACCAACACAGCCGGTGGAGGATTGCACGCCGTGGATGTGAGCGATCCCGCGTCACCCATGGTTGCAGGCACCTATGACGGTGCGTACACCCACGACGCCCAGGTCA
>Ga0115013_10000240_pt1 | contig 35311 bp, 27 predicted proteins | sample SouAtlMetagenome_2_FD_88686 | JGI IMG/M metagenome (GOLD analysis project Ga0115013, IMG submission 88686) | Marine eukaryotic phytoplankton communities from Atlantic Ocean - South Atlantic ANT15 Metagenome | ecosystem: Environmental > Aquatic > Marine > Oceanic | place: South Atlantic Ocean...
TAAACAATCAAATCAACCAAATCGACATCATTTGGAATGTCCTGCATCAAACGCACAGGTTCGCCAAAACCGCGCCCAGATGGTAATTTATCGCCGCCAATTGTATAAAAGCGTCCATTGGATGCATAAACCAGAATTTTATCGGTCGTTTGCGCTTCTAACGTTAAATGCAGGCTATCGCCATCTTTGAACTTCAAATCCTTCGCAACAATATTATGCCCCTTCATCGCACGGATCCACCCTTTGTCAGAATAGACAATCGTGATTGGCTCTTTTTCAATCATCGCTTGGTCTAAATCTTCCAACGCCACTGGCGCGGGCGCTCTACCAATATCAGTATAGCGGCGACCGAGTGCGGTGTTCAGACCATAAGCTTTCTTCAGCTCTTGGACTTCTTTCTTAATTTCTTTCCACTGTTCGCTTTCAGAAGAAATAAGCAAATTCAAAGCATCACGCTCCGCACATAAGGCATCATGCTCTGTGCGCATTTCAATTTCTTCAAGCTTACGTAATGAACGTAATTTCATGTTCAATACGGCTTCGGCCTGTACATCCGTTAAGCCAAAGGCCTTCATCAACTCAGGCTTCGGCTCATCGCTTTCACGAATGATACGGATAACCTCATCAATGTTCAGGTAAACAATTAAGTAACCTTCCAACACTTCAATACGGTTGAGCACCTTATCAAGGCGGTTACGTGCGCGGCGTACCAATACGGCTTGGCGGTGATTAAGGAATTCCTGCAGAACTTCTTTAATATTCATCACGCGCGGGCTAACGCCGTTTTCAAGCACGTTCATATTTAATGATGCACGCGCTTCTAAATCGCTGTGGCGGAATAATGCTTCCATCAGCAATTCAGGTTCGACATTACGGTTTTTCGGCACAAGAACAAGGCGAATATCTTCCGCAGATTCATCGCGTACATCATCCAGTAACGGTAATTTCTTGGAATGAATTAAATCCGCAATTTTTTCTATTAGTCGCGCTTTTTGCACTTGATATGGAATTTCAGTGACAACAATCTGGTATTGCCCTTGTTTCAGCTCTTCTTTTTCCCAGCGTGCACGGACGCGGAATGAACCACGCCCTGTTTCATAGGCTTTAACAATAGCTTCTTTATCTTCAACCAGAACGCCGCCTGTTGGGAAGTCTGGCCCTTGTACGTGGTCGCATATTTCCGCGATTGAGGCGTCTTTTTTCAACATCAATAACATCGCTTCACAAAGCTCTGCCACGTTATGCGGCGGGATGGACGTCGCCATGCCCACGGCAATCCCCGATGAACCATTTGCTAGCAAATTCGGGAAGGCGCCCGGCAGCACAACAGGCTCTTCTGTCTCGCCATCATAAGTAAAGCGGTAATCAACGGCATTTTCATCAATGCCTTGCAGCATACGGATAGCCGTCTCTGTCAGGCGCGCTTCGGTGTAACGCATCGCAGCGGCATTATCGCCATCAATATTACCAAAGTTACCTTGGCCATCGACCAATGGATAACGCAACGAGAAATCCTGCGCCAAGCGCACCATAGCGTCATAAACAGATTGGTCACCATGTGGGTGATACTGACCAATAACATCACCAACCACACGGGCTGATTTTTTAGGCTGTAATTCTGGGCGTAGGCGCAAACGATACATCGCATACAGAACGCGGCGATGCACAGGCTTCATGCCATCACGCACATCCGGCAATGAACGCGACACAATGGTCGAGAGCGCATAGGACAAATAGCGCTCCGACAGCACTTTGCTCATAGATTCGTCAACAATAGATAGTTCATCACGCTCGATGCTATTATTCATCTTATACTCTCTTTTTCCACGGATGCAGATTCGGCTTTTATACGGCCTGCTCTGCTCGCGCGTTTTCACAATTATCTTTTAACCCTATATGTTTCGCAAATCGTGCGGCGAAACGCAAGCGTGCAGGCGGGATTCCTTGCGAATGCTGTGCAAAAACCCAGTTTTCAAAGAAATAACCGCACATTTTAATACCTGTATAGATATCTTCATCTGCGCCAAGCAAGTTATGGCTCTGTGAACTGCGTTTCAAAAACTCAGGTAAAGGCAGCAATTTATCCTTATAGGCTTCCCCTTTTTCAAGGCTAACCGCGCAGCCTGATTTCGGGCTCATATAAGCAATATCTCCTGTATCGCCGCCCCCAGCACAGCGTGATAAATCAAGGCCAAAACCAAGTTCTTTTAACAGCGCCATTTCCCACACAACATAAGACACGCCCCAATGATCGCCGTCAAAAGCATCAATCAGCGCCAAAAAGCCATGATACAGCCCCGCATGACCATCACGGTCAGGTAAAGCCTGATCGCATAGCGCACAGGCGGATTGCAGGGCTGATAATTTCAAAGGGTCATTAAGCAGCCCCGAAGCACCTAATCCGCCAGCAGGATCAAGCGTAAAACGCCCAAGTTGATCTGAAACCCGCGCCTGCCAATTCACATCAACATGCGCCCCTGGTTCAACCAAAGCGCGGTTACGTTTCGACAATGCGCCATTAACATAGCCCTTTTGCCGCCCATGATTTTGCGTCAAACAAGACACAACCGCGCCATGCTCACCATGCTGATGCGCTGATAAAATAATGCCCTGATCTTGCCAATTTTCCATGGGGTGATTATGCGCAGCCATTTCCCTTTGGTCAATAATCGGCTATGATAATGGCCTGTTTCATAAACAACAAAGCAAAGCCTTATGCCTTTAGTCAACACATCAGAATTATATACCCTTACTCATAAAATCTTATCAGATGTGGGCTTTACTGATGTGCATGTCAAAGCGATTTACGACCATTTGCTTTATAATGAATATGCAGGGCGTGCATCGCATGGCTTTGTCCGCGTCAAATGGACGCTTGATTTCATTGAAAACGGTGCGCTTTATGCACCGCACGCCGCCCCAAGGCGCGATATTGACCGCCCTGCTCTGAAACACATAAACGGACAAGGCAATATTGGAATACTCGCCGCACTAGCCGCCACACAGGCTGCGATTGAGGGCGCAAAAGATGCTGGCTCATGCTGCGTTGGCGCTTCGAATTATGGTGGTACGACAGGCAATATGGGCTATTACGCTAAGCAAATCACCGATGCTGGGCTTGTTTGTATTATGAGCTGTACATCACTGATACTGGTATCCCCCGCCTCCCATTGTAAGCCCGTAAACGGCACAAACCCGCTCTGCATTGGCATTCCCGCAGGCCGCGATGACCTACCAATCATTTATGATAGCGCCGTTACGCCAATATCATGGGGCGAAGCCGTCCTCGCCGCCTTAAATGGCGATCAACTGCCGCCTGACATTGCATTAGACGCAGCAGGCAATCCAACGCAAGATGCGCGCGCAGTCGTCCCCAAAGGCTCATTACTGCCCATCGCTGCGCATAAAGGCTTTGGGCTGGGCATTTCCCTAGAAATGCTCGCAGGCCCCCTTGTTGGCGCTAAGGCGGGGAAAAGCGTCAAAGGTTCGGATGGATTATTCATTCAAGCGATTGACCCAAGTTGCTTCGGCGATATTGAAACATTCTACGCCAATGTCAAAAGCTATAAAAACGAGATTAAAAGCAGCCCTGTTGCAGAGCATCAAAGAGATATCCGCCTTCCTGGGGAGGGCAGCCTGACTAAACACAACAATAACAAAGATAAACAGCAGATTGAAATATCTGCCCCCGTATACGACAAATTAAAGGAGCTTGCCGCATCATGATTACTCATAAACCATTCTACCTCCTCCGCCACGGCCTCTCAGAAGCCAACAAGGCTGATATTACTGCAGGCGGCATGATCGACAGCCCGCTTGCCGAAGAAGGCCACGCACAGGCGCTTGCCGTCGCCAAAATATTAGAATTGGAAAAACCCGCAATATCACGCATATTCCACAGCCCAATGAAGCGTGCGCACAAAACGGCGATGCTTGCCAACACGCATCTTAACCTTGAAATGGAACGCGTTGATACTTTGCATGAGATTTTGCTCGGTGACTGGGAAGGCCTGCCATGGGCAGAGGTCGAACCATTCTTTGATAAGCGCCTTGCCCCGCCTAATGGTGAGAATGAACAGCAGCACGTCATGCGTGTGCGTACCACAATTGACAGTATTTTAACATTGGAGCTTGATGCCCCGCCTCTTATTGTCGCGCATGGCGGCACATTTTTTGGCCTTGGCCTTGCTTACGGCTACGCCATGCAACGCATCAATAACTGCCATTTGCATTATTTTGAACCATGGCCTGAAAACGAAAATATGCCATGGAAACTAACTGTATTTGACCTTAATGACGATGGTACAGTCTTAAAGTCCATCGCACCAAGCTGCCCCTCAGCGCAGGATCTACAGCGCATTGTAGAGTAAAGACAGCACTGCCTCATTTACGTTATGTTAATAATGTTTCTTTATCCTATTTTGAGGATTAAAGTGAGGGAACACTTATGGGCATTGCAAGTTGGATCGTCGGTAACCATATAGATGGTATTTTTGAAGAAATTGAAGAATACGCCAAAGAAAACGGTATAGAAATCGACTTTGATGGCGCAGGTGAACTTGCCGACTTTGCGGTTGAATTAAAAGACACCATGGATGACAAAGACCAAGAAATAAGTATGCGTCTAGGCACATCACTAACCAATACATTCACAAAAGCGGTTAGTTATTCAATCACAGCAGCGGGGCTAGATAATACAAAAATAAAGCTACAAGAAGCCATCGAGGCAGGAAATGCGGAGCTTGTCGAACAACTCACCGAAGACGTCTGTGAAATGGAAGAACAGCTTGAAGATTTAGAGGAAGATATTCTGGACGATTACAGAAACCTTGAAGAGAATGTTGATATTGAAGCCATGCATGTCCAGCGTAATTACGATTCAAATGGCAACCTTGTTGGTGTCGACATTGACGTTAATATTGAAAATGAAAACAACGGTGATGTCGTTGAAATGAAAACAGAGATTGAAATCAATGGTCAGGATATAAGAAAAATAAATGTCGGCTTTGACATGTAAAAATGCCCCTTAACATCTATGTCTAAAGGCAAAAATCTTAGCCAACCATAACAATCAGCCTACCAGCTACGCACATTTCCTGTATCGATATGAACAAAATCACTGCTGGCGTAATAACCAACGCCGCCAGCTTTAAGTGACTTCGCAATATCGCGTAGACGCGCCGTTGAAATGCCAGGAATGCGCAAATCAATCGCCTGACCTTTCATATGGTATGATTTTTTAGCTACGCCTGATGAACGACCGCGCAGCATGGCATTTGTTTTTGGTGAACGGTAGCCAGAAATAATCTCAACGTTTCGGTCTTGTGCATTTGCAAGTTTTTGCATAGTGAAGATAATATCCATCAATTGCGGATCCATCGGGTAGACATCGCCTGTGCGGAAATCACGCAAAACGGTGTTTACTTCGTTTAATGCGCCAAGCAAGTATTTGTTACCGACGCGATACGCGCCATTAAACTTTTCACCTGTATGCAAATTACGGAAACTCAGCTCACAAAGGCCGCCTTCCCCATGTGGGATAGCAAGCGCGGCTTTCGGCATAATGATGTTTGAAGATGCCACTGTCGCGGCAATAAGTGATGTTTTAAGAAAACGGCGGCGGCTGACTTCTGGCTGTGGTTCAGATGCACTCACGACGATTGCGTTTTGTACTTGCACTTTTGATCTCCTGTTTATTTGAGATATGCTGTTTAGCAACTTTGAAGTTTTTTGTAAAGATTATTCCAGAACTCGACACTAAAACAGTTGTTAATATTTAGTTAAGGAACAAAGAAAAAAGGGAATAAATGAACATTTATTCCCCTTATAATACTATGCAGACTGTAAATTGACTACTTTATTTTTTCTTTTATACCGAAGCGCCGCCTGCGCTGCGGCAAGGCGCGCGATAGGAACACGGTAGGGTGAGCATGACACGTAATCAAGCTGCAGGCGTTCGCAAAAATCAATGGATGCTGGGTCGCCGCCATGTTCGCCGCAAATGCCCAGCTTAATGTTTTTGTTTACCTTGCGGCCCTTTTCAACCGCAATTTCCATTAACGCGCCAACACCGTTTTGGTCAATACTGACAAATGGGTCTTGCTGTAAAACGCCGCCTTCAACATATTTAGGCAAAAACATACCTGAATCGTCACGACTAAGCCCCATAGTTGTTTGCGTCAAATCATTTGTGCCAAAGCTAAAGAACGCCGCATGCTGGGCAATTTCATCTGCCGTGATCGCGGCGCGCGGCAATTCAATCATCGTGCCGACCATGTAATCTAAACGCTGCCCCTTTTCAGCGAAGACTTTTTCAGCCGTTTCTTCAATCACGGTTTTAAGTTTTTCAAGCTCTTTGTCAATCATCACCAATGGCACCATAATTTCAGGGTAGACATTACCGCCTGCGGCTAAAGCACCTTCAAAAATCGCACGCGCCTGCATTTCATAAATTTCGGGATATGAAATGCCAAGCCGGCAACCACGATGCCCCAACATTGGATTGGTTTCTTTTAACAATGTCAGGCGAATTTCAACGACTTCAGGCTTAAGCCCCGCCGCTTTAGCAAAACTTGCAATATCACCGCTGCCATGGGGCAAAAATTCATGCAATGGTGGATCAAGCAGGCGCACCGTCACGGGCATCCCATCCATTAAAGAAAACATCTGCGAGAAATCAGCGCGCTGCGCTGGAAGTAATTTATCCAAAGCAAGGCGACGTTCATCTTCATTGGTTGCGAAAATCATTTCACGCACATTTTGGATACGCTCGGCATCAAAAAACATATGCTCTGTACGGGCAAGGCCAATGCCAGATGCGCCAAATTCAAGCGCGGCCTTAATATCACTCGCGGTCTCGGCATTTGTGCGCACGCCAAGACGGCGGACTTTATCAGCCCATTCCATTATCGTCACAAAATCACCTGACAAATCAGCTTCGATCATATCGACTTTACCGCGGAAAACTTGCCCGCTTGAGCCATCAACCGTAATGAAGTCCCCTTCATTCAAAACGACTTCGCCTGCGGTTAATGTGCCTGCCTTATAATCAACATAGAGATCCACCGCCCCCGCAACGCAGGCACGCCCCATACCACGTGCAACCACCGCCGCATGTGAAGTCATACCGCCGCGCGTTGTTAAAATCGCGCGCGCTGCATGCATACCGTGAATATCTTCTGGGCTGGTTTCAATGCGCACAAGAATAACGCTTTTACCTTCTTCAGATAGGCGTTCCGCCTCATCGGCATTAAACACAATGCGCCCATACGCCGCGCCTGGGGAAGCAGGAAGGCCTTTGCCAAGTACAGTCTTCTCGGCCTTTGGGTCAATTGTGGGGTGTAAAAGCTGATCCAATATAGCAGGGTCAACGCGCATGATAGCTTCTTCTTGCGAAATTAGCCCTTCGCTCACCATATCAATGGCAATTTTCAGCGCCGCCGCTGCCGTGCGCTTCCCTGTACGGGTTTGCAGCATATAAAGCGTGCCTTTTTGCACGGTAAATTCAATGTCCTGCATTTCGCGGTAATGCTCTTCTAACTTTGCGCGCACAAGACATAATTCTTTAAAGGCCTCGGGCATAGCCTCTTCCATAGAAGGCAACTTACCACCCTCTTTTTCACGCAGGCGCTGCGTTAATTGCTGCGGCGTACGGATGCCCGCAACAACGTCTTCGCCTTGGGCGTTAATCAGAAACTCGCCATAGAAGAACTTCTCACCATTTGATGGGTCGCGGGTAAAACATACACCTGTTGCACAATCTTCGCCCATATTGCCAAAAACCATGGTCTGCACGTTTACAGCCGTGCCCCAATCGTCAGAAATATCATTAATGCGGCGGTAACGTTTCGCGCGTAATAAATCCCACGACTCAAACACTGCACCAATTGCGCCCCATAATTGTTCTTCGGGATTCATTGGAAAGTCGCGGCCGATCTCATTTTTAATCAGCTCTTTATAACTCGCGACGATGCCCTGCCAGCCTTCAGCCGTAACATCAACATCTTCTGAGATATTCTTAACCGCCTTATGCGCATCAATGATGGTTTCAAATTTATGATGATCAACACCAAGTACAACATCACCATACATTTGAATAAAGCGGCGGTAACTATCCCAAGCAAAACGTGCATCGCCAGATTGCTTGGTTAAACCTTGAACCGTGTCATCATTCAGCCCCAAATTTAAAACCGTATCCATCATGCCAGGCATAGACACTCTTGCGCCTGAACGCACGGACACTAATAATGGATTTTCACTGTCGCCAAATATCGTGCCGACTTCTGATTCCAAGCGCTTAAGAGATGCCGTAACGTCGGCTTTTAAGCTTTCAGGATAATGGTGGTCATTACCGTAATAATATGTGCAAACTTCTGTGGTAATCGTAAACCCAGGAGGAACAGGCAAATCCAAAGATGCCATTTCAGCCAAGTTCGCGCCTTTGCCGCCAAGCAGGTTGCGCATTTCTGCGCGCCCATCTGTTTTCCCCGCTCCAAAGTCGTAAACCCATTTGTCTTGCGCTGCTTTTGCCATGTATTCCTCCTCAAGAATCATTTGCCTTAACACTTTAAAAGCTAGCATATATCCTTGACGCGGGCATTGGCGGATATGGAGTTATACACATTGCCCATACGCAGCCCATACGCAAAGAAGCCGACAAATATGCCGGCTTTCTTTATCAAACTTAATATTTTCACTTAATCACGTGACGCAAGCTTAATGCCATCTTCTAAAGGCTCTTTGCTCTGCGGCATATAATAATCACCTTGCTTCTTCAGTAAGGATATTAATTTTTTATCGCGTTTGTACAAATCTGGCCCAAAGACAATATCGCCTTTACTGTTCAACCAGTTTGTCTGGTAAAGAATGTACACAGGCATGGTTTCTGCAATTTTAAGGTCGGTTGTTTTCAAACTTGTATATATTTCCTCCATTTTGGATGAGCCCCATGCAACATCATTACCTTTTAACAAGAACTCAGCCATTTTTTCAGGGTATTTAAGGCGAATACAGCCCGAACTTGCCGCGCGATAATCTTTTTCAAACACTTCAGGGTGGTTTGTGTCATGCAAATAAATTGTGTAATTATTCGGCATTAACACGCGGATACGTCCCAAGGCGTTATGATCACCTGGCTTTTGCACTAGGCGGTATTTATTAAACTCACGATAACTCATGTTATTCCAGTCAATCGCGGTCGGGTCGTGGTAAATAGCCTCGCGCCCATACCCTTCAATCACATCAATATTCTTTTCCGCCAACACACTTGCGTCTTGTTTCATATCGGGCCAAAAATCTTGCGTTTTAATGCGGTGCGGCACTGTCCATTTCGGGTTAATACGCACGCCCGTAATTTCAGTTTTAAAACTTTGTGTGGGGCGACCAACGCGACCAACAACAACGGGCATACTTAATGTCGCCTTACCGTTTTCAAAGCCCCAAAGCGACATTGAAGGAATATTAACCTCAACATATTTCTTCGGCTTGTTTGGCTCTAACCAGCGCATACGTTCCATATTCGCAAGCAATTGTTCAGCGCGGCCCTCAGCTGTACGGTTTAAATATTTAACGGTTTGCGGCCCTAAAACGCCATCAGTCTTTAGGCCATTATCTTTCTGGAACTGTTTAATTTTATCTGCCAAGGCTTCGTCATATACGTAATTTTGCATACCAGAAAGCTTTTCAAGCCCCATACGTTCACGGAACTGCGCAATCGATTTATGTGACTGTCCGGGTCTGATAAGCCCCTCCATTTGCACTATCACTTGCGGTTTATTGAGCTCCCCTGTTGTTACAAGGCGTACATATTCATTTTTAAGGCGGCGATATAAGCCATTTTGCGGTGATATTTTCTCTATTGCATCGCGCAAGGCTAACGTATCGGACGCTGCAGCAAAAACACGCAGCGCGCTGTCGCCCGTAATCGGCGCGCGCCAGTATTCAGCCTTTTGTCGAATAGCTTTCGGGTCAACACGCATTGACGTCATATCATGCGCATATAATGCAAGCCCATATGAAAGGAGGAATTCACTGCGCGCCAAAACGCTGCGGCGTTTGCTATATTCTGCGCTTAAAATATCTTTGCTCATATATTTGTCAGGACGCAGACCATGCTGCCACGCTTGCTCTAATTCAGAAATCGCTGCTTTTGCGTTCGCGCTTATGCCGGTTTCGTTAGAAACCCAAACTGGCGCAAAGTTGCGTTCAGCATAGAATTTTTGTACATCCGCGAAGACATCCGCATTAAAATGGATATCCCTGTTTTGCGCCGCCTCACTAGAAACAAAATAATTTTGTAAATATGAAGCTTGAGCCGGCATTGCGCCGAAAGAAGAAACCAGAACGACACCTGTAACAACGGCGGTAAGCGCAAGCTTTCTGGCAAAATTTTCTGAATGAATAAATGAGCAAAACATGGTGATTTCCTGTATGTAAAAAATGAGCCTTACATCTTGATTGTTTCACAAACCTATTAACGAAAGATTACTTCCCCGAAACTCAGTAAATATAAGGGTGCACAGTTCTGCGCAGCATCCCAAACATTAGAAAAAACGCATAAAAAGATTGTGCCAGAACAAGACCCGAAAAGCCCTGTATCACTAATTTCTACTATACTGAAATAAGCGCCCCTAGCGTTCAACCAAACATCGTGTAATCACGCCACAGCCACAAAGAAAGACCAGCTAAACACGCGTCTAGCTGGCTTAAAAAAACGAATCAGTAAAAGAGTACCTATAAATCAACGAAAACGTGCTTTTCAGCTTTTGCCCCGGGGTGTGTGACTGCGCCAAATTCGGCAGAGCCAACCAATTGCGCGTATTTATACAGCGCCCCTGATTGATAGTTATGTTCACGCGGCTGCCATGTTTTACGGCGCGCGGCAAGCTCTTCATCGCTTAGCTTGACATCTAACGTGCCTCTCTCTGCATCAATGCGGATAATATCCCCATCTTTCAGCAGGCCAATTGGCCCGCCAACGGCAGCTTCGGGGCTAACATGACCAATACAAAAACCGCGTGTTCCGCCAGAAAAGCGTCCATCAGTGATCAGCGCGACTTTGCCGCCTGTATCCTGACCATAAAGCGCCGCCGTGGTCGACAGCATCTCGCGCATACCAGGGCCGCCTTTGGGGCCTTCATTGCGAATGACCAAGACATCACCGTCATTATAATCACGTGCCTGCACGGCTTTAAAGCAATCTTCTTCACATTCAAAAACCCGCGCAGGGCCTTCAAAAACAAGCTCATCAAGACCTGCTATTTTTACAATCGCCCCTTCTGATGCTAAATTCCCTTTTAGGCCAACAACGCCGCCTGTCGGGTGAATAGGCGCAGATAGAGGGCGCACAACATCTTGGTTTTCAGGGAATTTAACATCCGCCAAATTCTCCGCTAATGTCTTGCCTGTCACGGTCATACAATCGCCATGCAAGTAACCGCCATCGAGCAGCACTTTTAACACCACGCCAACGCCGCCGACATCATAGAGGTCTTTAGCAACATATTTACCGCCTGGTTTAAGGTCTGTAATATAAGGCGTTTTTTTGAATATTTCGGCAACATCGTGAATGTCAAAATCAATGCCACATTCATGCGCCATTGCCGGCAAATGCAGCGCAGCATTGGTTGAACCGCCCGTCGCCGCGACAATTGCCGCGCCATTTTCAAGTGCCTTGCGCGTCACAATATCACGCGGGCGAATATTCTTTTCAATCAAATTCATCACCGCAACGCCAGAAGCCGCCGCATATTCATCGCGCGACTCATATGGCGCTGGAGCGCCTGCAGAATTAGGCAGCGCAAGACCAATCGCTTCAGATACGCAGGCCATTGTATTTGCCGTGAACTGCCCGCCACATGCCCCCGCCGATGGGCAGGCCGCACATTCCATTTCTTTTAAATCGCTGTCGCTAAACTTGCCTGTTGTGTGTTTGCCCACCCCCTCAAACACATCAATAATCGTGACGTCTTCGCCGCGAAATTTACCGGGCAAAATTGAACCGCCATACATAAAGACAGACGGCACATTAAGGCGCAGCATCACCATCATCATACCCGGAAGTGATTTATCGCAGCCTGCAAGCCCGACCAAAGCATCATAACAATGCCCGCGCATGGTAAGCTCAACGCTGTCCGCAATTACTTCGCGTGATACAAGCGATGAGCGCATACCCTCATGCCCCATCGCAATACCATCAGTCACTGTAATGGTCGTAAATTCACGCGGCGTACCGCCGCCCTCATTTACCCCACGCTTGACCGATTGCGCTTGACGCTGCAAAGCGATGTTACAAGGCGCGGCTTCATTCCAACACGTCGCGACACCAACCAAAGGCTGATGAATTTCTTCTTCCGTCAAACCCATCGCATAATAATATGCACGATGCGGCGCAGATTTCGCCCCTTCCGTCACATAACGACTTACAAGTTTAGACTTATCCCATTTACCATTGGAATCTTTCATAACAGCCCCTTTAAATAGATTGTGAAATATTTGGATTAAAGCGTACGCGCTTTTTCAATCGCTTTGCGGAAAATAATCGGACGCGCGAGCGGCGGCAAGATAACTTCACCCACCCCCATGCCGCGGACCACGACACGGCCAAAGTCAAAAATACGCCCCCAAAATCCCTGCAGAACGTTCACACCCTCAATACGGTCAATGCTGATTTCACCGACATAACGTGCCACAAGACCACGCTTATATATAAGGCGCGAAGTTGTCACAGCAATTTCCGTAGTAACCTTATCAACCATTTGCTTGGCGAATTTAAGCAACCCCAACACAAAAGCCATTAAAGACGCAAGCTTAATGACAGGGTGCAAGGCGCGTATATAATCAATCCAGCTGTTCCCCATATCAATTGTAGGGCGCACAGTCGGCAAGCCTAAATGAGTATAGAGATAAACAGGGCAAACCAAAATGCCGACGCAGAAAATCACGCCCCATACAATACTAAAAGACGCAGATACATTATACATCCAATGATACCGCCCAATATGGACAATTTCTTCATCAGGTGCGAGGGATTGTAATACATATTGCATTGATTATTTATCTCCTAAACAAATGCCAAGCGCCCGTGCAGTATGAACCAACGTCCCATCAAGATCAACTTCCTGATATGCTGCAATTGCGTCCGCTATGGCAACGTCAACGATTTGACGGTCTTGCCAAGCGACCATGCGGTCAAACTTACCTTCAGCAACTAAATCAACAGCCTTAACACCAAATGCCGACGCAAGCACGCGGTCATTATAACTTGGCGCAGAGCCACGCTGGACATGCCCCAATATAGTGACGCGCGTTTCAAAGCCTGTCGCCTTGGCAATTTCATCACCTATTGTGTACCCGATACCGCCATAACGGCGTTCACCATCTGCATATTCCATTTTCGAACTGCCGCCATCTGATTTTTTAACGGCTTCTGATATCACAACAAGCGCGAAGTTACGCCCCTTGGCTTTGACATTCTTGATTTTTGCCGCTACAGCCTCTATAGAATAGGGAATTTCAGGCAGCAATATAACATCCGCACCGCCCGCAATGCCTGTTGAAAGTGCAATATGCCCTGCATCGCGCCCCATAACTTCCAAAATCATCACACGGTCATGTGATGCTGCCGTGGGCTGCAAGCGGTCAAGCGCTTCAGTAGCCACAGCCACAGCAGTATCGAAGCCAACCGACGTTTCTGTTTTACCTATGTCATTATCAATTGTTTTCGGAATACCTACCAACTTAAAGTCGCCTTTAGCCGCAAGCTTTTGCAAAATCGCAAAACTACCATCACCGCCGATACCGATTATCGCCTCGAGGCCTAACTTCTTCGCGCCTGCGATAATTTCATCGCTGCGGTCTTTGAATGTGCCATCAGGCATGGGATAAGCAAACGGATTGCCCTTATTGGTCGTACCCAGAATCGTCCCGCCACGGCGCAACATATTACCGTCAAAATCTTTTAACTCCAGCTTACGGTATTCAGGATCTTCCTTCATTAGGCCCGCCGTGCCATTAATGATACCAAACACTTCCCAGTCAAGTAAGTCCGCGCGGTGAACGACAGCTCTGATCACTGCATTCAGCCCAGCACAATCGCCACCACTTGTTAAAATACCTATTCTTTTTTTGCTCATACCGCTTAATCTTTTTTGAATGAATAAATTGATTTATATACAGACTATAAATGAAATACCGCCTTAATATAACATGTTAGCAAGATATAGCCATTTGAAAAGCATAAATGCCCCGAAAAAGCAGGTTTGTTCAGATATAAAAGATGCTTTTATAGCCCTCGTAAAAAAACAGTACCGTCAAAGCGTTTTTTTTGATAATATAGCCAAAGATTACTTATGAATTGCGTATGACATCAAACTAGTAAAGAACACTATGGATCCTGAAGAAGAAGAAATCCTTCGCGAAAAACTCGCCGAGCTGAAGCATGAACATAAAGACCTTGACGACATTATTGAGCGTCTTTCCCAAACACAGCCGATTGATTTCTTGCAGATGGCACGCATGAAAAAGCGCAAGCTTGCGCTCAAAGATATTATCCAAAGAATTGAAAGTGATTTATTGCCGGATATTATTGCTTAAGCATTTCCAGCTTCATTTTACAGTTTCTACACATCACTGCCGAGGACATCAGCGTCGGGTTTGTTTTTGTACATACGCGCCTCAACACCATCCAAATAATACTGTTTAAAATCAGCGAAATCGACGGACTGAACAACATTTAAATTAATATACTTGCCAGAACCAGGTTCCATCTCAACGCGATAAAGCCCCGCGTCCATATCAAGCTGAACATCTATTCCTTGTTGGTTAAATTCTGAATCCGCTAAAATTTCACCATCCTTACTAACCAAAATGGAATGTGCCACGGTATCAGAACCCCCAAGTAGAACGACCTTATCCTTATCCCCTAAATTATTGATATTTGCCTTAATGTTGTCTGCTGTGAATGAATGACAACAATTCGTATATGATTGAGGATGCGCCCGATCAAGCGCGGTCAGCGCTATGCGCGTAAATTTGTCATGCGCCTGTTCAAGCACGCTTCGCGGCGCCTTGCCCTTTACAACATCATTAAACTCTTTTTCCATTAGAGGCTCCTTATTAACCTGATTTGAGCTTACAGAACAAACTTTACAGAATGATTAACGCTAAGCGCATAGAGTTGAATAACTGTGCGTGCGCGTCGATTTTTATGGTGCAGCCCTTTTCCCGCCCGACGTTTTTCAGTATGATCGCAGCAGATAATATTTAACGGAGATCCATATAATGAACATTCCCGCAGAAATTAATATGCACCAAGCCATGCGCAAAGAAAGCGACTCTATCGGTGAAATCGATGTCCCATCTGATCGTTACTGGGGCGCACAGACTGAACGCTCATTAATGAACTTTGATATTGGCGATGAAAAAATGCCTGTGCCGTTAATCCGCGCGCTTGGCATTGTCAAAAAAGCTGCCGCGCTGACAAATATTTCCCTTGGCGTGCTTGATGAGAAAATCGGTAACGCCATTATTGATGCGGCGGAAGAAGTTATTGACGAAAGTCTTGCAGACCATTTCCCCCTCGCCGTATGGCAAACAGGTTCAGGTACGCAAAGCAATATGAATGTTAACGAAGTCATTTCTAACCGCGCGATTGAAATGCTCGGCGGTGAAATGGGTACAAAAACGCCCGTCCACCCAAATGACCATGTCAATATGGGGCAGTCTTCAAATGATACATTCCCAACTGCAATGCATATTGCCTGTATGGAACAAGTTCATCACGAATTATTACCAGCTTTGGAACATATGGAATCTGTATTTACTGAGAAAAGCAACGCCTTTAAAGACATTGTAAAAATTGGGCGCACGCATTTGCAAGATGCAACGCCACTAACATTGGGACAAGAATTTTCAGGCTATACGCAGCAAATCACAAATGCTATTCGCCGCGTAAAATCAACCTACCCCCATATGACTCAGCTGGCACAAGGTGGCACAGCCGTTGGCACTGGCATTAATTCTAAAAAGGGCTTTGGTGATAAATTTGCCGTAAATGTCGCGAAAATCACAGGCATTGAATTCACATCAGCTGAAAACAAGTTTGAAGCCCTCGCCGCTCATGATGCGATGGTTGAACTTTCTGGCGTATTAAACGTCCTTGCCGTGTCTATGATGAAAATTGCCAATGATATTCGCCTGCTCGGCTCTGGCCCACGCTGCGGCATTGGTGAACTTGCCCTACCAGCGAATGAGCCTGGCTCATCTATCATGCCTGGCAAAGTAAACCCTACACAATGCGAAGCAATGACAATGGTCTGCGCACAAGTCATGGGCAATCATACCGCCGTAACAATTGCAGGGTCTAATGGTCATTTTGAACTGAACGTCTTCAAGCCTGTTATGGTCTACAATGTTCTGCAATCTATACGCCTATTGAGCGATGCATGTCGTAGCTTCACAGAACGCTGCGTTACGGGTATTGAACCTAACCATGAGCGTATTGAAGAACTTCTCAACGGCTCATTAATGCTCGTTACCGCATTAAATCCACATATTGGCTATGATAATGCCGCAAAAATCGCGAAAAAAGCCCATATTGATGGCCTGACCTTAAAAGAAGCCGGTTTATCTATGGAGATGTTCACCGAAGAACAGTTCAAAGAGTGGATTAAGCCTGCCGAAATGGTTAAACCAAAAGACTAAGCCCTTGATGGATTTATTTATTCCAAATGAGCAACCAGAAAAACGTTCTGTGACCATTGCCGGTCACAGAACGTCTTTATCCTTGGAACCAAGTTTTTGGAAAGACCTCAAAAAAACAGCGGATGAGCGCAATATGTCACTCTCAGCGTTTATTGCGGCCATTGACGATACCCGCCCCGAAACAACAAATTTATCGAGCGCGATAAGGCTTTTTCTTTATCACCACAACAAGCAGGCCTAGCGCCCTGCATAGATATTCCCAAAGTGCCATAGAAGCATCCTTATGACCCAAAGTTGATTTTTCGCAAGCAAATCATGTAAAAATCTTGACTTTGCAAATATTATTATGTTAAACCTAGGCAGTTTTAAAATATTAATAGGGTGTAAAGACTATGAGTAAATTAGATTCAATCCAAGAGATCATTACCGCGACAAAGCAAGGCGCAGATGGAACAACAGACCTTGATGCACGCTACGCAGCGATCGACAGCGCACAAAACGTTGTTGCAGAAGGTTTAGAAGCCGCCGCGCAGAAAAAAATCGCCGCCGCTACCGCACAAGCCAACGCAGAGAAGCAAGAAGCCCTGCAAGCGATGCAAAACAAAGTAGAGAACGCAAAGACGCTACTGACCAGTGCCGACACAATTGCGAATGCAATCAAAGCAAGCGCCAACAACGAGGTTATCGACCTCGATGCTGTGAACACAGGCATTGCGAAGCTCACAGAAGCCGGCTTTGACCTCACTTCAGACGATGTCGTGGGCTATGTTCTTTCCGCTGACGTTTGCGGCATCAAAGATATGGGCATTGATAGCGCATATAAATTTAAAACAGCGCTCAACGAGATGAAGAAAACAAATTATCAACTTCTGCGCCAAGCTGCCGTTTCTGACATTTGTGAAAATTACGAAGTTATTTCATGCGCGAATGATGCAAGCGAATATGCCGCTTTCGCCGCAGAATCTTTGAAAGAAGTTAAAAAAGCAGCTGCGACATTTGACGTTACAGAAGCAATCATATTGGCAGACGCACAGAAACTCGAAATATCTGATGACGCAAAAGAAAACGGCGCTGCGCTACGCAACATGCAAACAATTATTGATGCATATACAACGACAAGCGCATCACAAACAATCGCAGCAAATATTGCGACAATCGATAACGCCGTTAACACCCTAAAATCAGATACAGGCCTAGCCGCAGATGAAATTTTCGCCCTTACCCTTGGCGATCACGGTATTTCAACGCAGTGCCAATTTGACGCCAAGGCCAAATACCTGATGTGCGATGCGGATACAGACAGCATCTACAAAGCGCTCGTAAACCTTAAAGCACCAACGGACCGTCAGATCACTTCGGCAGAAGTTGATAGCTTTAGACAAATAGATTTCAGCACAGCGCGCCTCAAAGCCGCAGGTATTTCTGATGCAACATGCGAAGAAATTCAGAAGAAAACAAAAAGCATCATTTCAACATTCTCATCAATGGCACTACGCCCTGATGATTCTGACCCAAAGGCTGCCTACTACCCAACATCAGCTAAAGAACAAGAAAATGAAATGACATCACTCGCCATTAACGCATATAGCGAGATGACATCAGCATCGATCAAAAAGCTTGCGATGAAATAAACCGCAACTTAGAGAACAGATCATAATTCAAAAAACGCCACGGATATCATCTGTGGCGTTTTTTTCATCTATAATTTTAAAAGCTGTGCTAATTGCGGCGCTTTGGCAAGGTCTTTTACGCTGTCGAACTGATGCGCCTGCCAACCAAAGCCATTCGCGGCATCAACGACCTTTTGCGTATCGTCAAAGAAAATAATATCGCGCCCCGCATCCATGCCAATATCCTCTGCGATGGCTGCGAAATATGCTGGCGCAGGCTTAATATGACCTACCCGCGCCGAATGGTAAATATCATTAAAATACTGCTTCAAGCCCAAATTTTCCATTAAGTAATGTGCGCGATTATGCTCCTGATTGGTCGCAACGTACAAATCAACATCAGGCAGCGTACTCAGCTTTGCAATCTGCGTGAGTAAATCCTGATTCAAACGCGCATCATTTTGTAGCCAATAATCAACAAAATCCTGTGCATCACCACGATAACCAATGCGCGGCAATACTTCGCTGAGCGTTTCAAGTAAATCCGCCTTACCGATCAAGACCTCTTTGACAAACACGCCTGATATAAACTGCTCAAAGAAATCCTGCTGCTTAACACCAAAATCACGTTCAATATGCTCATCCCAACAATGGCGTAATTCAGGCTTCGCGTGATAACCGTTAATCAAAACACCATCGACATCGAAAAAAATATAGGTCATATCCCTGCTCCAGCTCTATAAAAAATAAGCAGGCAAACCGCCTGCTTATTTTTAAACTTTAATCATATTGCCTTAAGCTGCTTGCGCTTGGTCTTTCAAATCGGCGCAGGCTTTTTGAATGCGGCTACATGCATCTTTCAACACCTCAACTGATGTTGCGTATGAAATGCGGAAATGCGGTGACAAGCCGAAGGCTTCACCATGTACACAGACAACGCCAACAGCATCAATAAGGTAAGCAGAGAAGTCAGCATCGCTTTCGATTTTCTTACCGTCTGGTGTGTATTTACCGATAAGACCTTCACAGCTTGGGTACACGTAAAACGCGCCTTCTGGTACAGGGCAGAAAATACCATCAATTTCATTAAGCATACTGACCACAACATCACGACGCTCTTTAAACGCAGCGTTACGACCCGCGAGGAATGACTGGTCGCCATTAAGCGCTGCCGTTGCCGCAATCTGCGTAATTGAACATGGGTTTGATGTACTTTGCCCCTGAATTTTTGTCATCGCCTTAATAAGGTCTAATGGGCCGCCCGCATAACCAAGGCGCCAGCCTGTCATTGAATAGGCTTTTGATACGCCGTTTACGGTCAAGGTACGGTCAAACAAATCAGGTGCAACTTGCGCCATTGTTGTAAATTCAAAGTCATCATATGTGATGTGTTCATACATATCATCGCTCATAATATACACATGTGGGTGCTTACGCAGCACAGCCGCCAATGCTTCCAAATCAGCGCGCGTATAAGCCGCGCCTGATGGGTTGCCTGGCGAGTTCAAAATAATCCATTTTGTTTTTGGCGTAATCGCCGCTTCTAAATTTTCAGCTTTCACTTTAAAGCCATCAGCCGCCGTTGTATCAACCATTACCGGCACGCCGCCCGCAAGAAGCGTCATATCAGGGTAAGATACCCAATATGGCGTTGGGATAATCACTTCATCACCAGGGTTTACACTCGCGATCAAAGCATTATACAGAACCTGCTTACCGCCTGTACCTGCAATAATTTGGTCCACGCTGTATTCAAGCTCATTTTCACGCTTAAACTTTGCGCGTATGGCTTCGCGCAGTTCAGTCGTGCCCGGCACTGGCGTATAACGTGTCTGGTTATCTTTAATAGCGTTCACCGCAGCTTCTTTGATAAAGTCTGGCGTATCGAAATCAGGCTCACCCGCAGAAAGGCCGATAACGTCTTTGCCCTGTGCTTTAAGTTCATTCGCTTTCGCGATTAAAGAAAGAGTTGGTGAAGGTTTAATCTTACCCAAAAGATCCGATACGAGTGCCATTTGCTATGCTCCTTTTATATAGAAAAATGCTCATCCTTAGTTAGCAGCTTTATTACCCCCTCACAAGTCTTTGCGCCATAAAATAACAAGTTTTCACCCCATAAACGAAATTTTCATAATAAGATTGACACCACAAAATGAATTATGTTAAAAAGGCTGCAAATAAAGCAAAAATATAAAGGTGTGTTCATATGTCGACTATAGAAATAAAATCATTCATCACAGCCATAGCAGAAACGCAAGGCACCGATAAAACAGATATCAATTTCATCAAAAGCGTCGCAGACGGCATAAAGAAAGATGCAGATTTAGAAATCGCTACCGATACAAAACAGGCCTCAGCGCAAGTCGATGCTGAATATAAAGAAATGATCGACGCCCTTATTGCAGAGCGCGATGCCATCAAAGCCGCACTATCTGAAAACAAAGCAGAAATAGACGCTAAAAATAAAGCTGAACATGATCGTTATATCTCTTTCTTTTCCATCGCGAAGCAAATGTCGCAAACATTCCTCGCCAGCGCGGCAGGCAAATATATTGATATGGAATGGAACATTGATAAAAAGCTCGACCGCCTAGAAGCCGTTGGCATAGATACTTTGGACAATGAAACATATGCCTTAATGTTCCAAGACGAAGAACGCATCAACATTACGTCTTACGCTGATTTTAATCGCGTATTAGAAACCGTCAAGCACGTCAACAAACACATTATGATTGATAAAGAATTCGACAAAGCCGTAAACAGCTTTAAAGCCATTGCAGAGGTGAACGTTGATTGTGACTATTACGCGAACATCACAGATGCACTTGCAACCTTCGCTGGACAAATTAATGCCAGTGCAGAAAAACACGAAATGGGCGCAAAAGAAGCCTATGCCCTTTTCTTCTATAATATGAAAGATGCGCTTGGTGAAAACAGCATCGCCACCCTTGCAGATTTTAAAGCCTACGAAGCCGAGCTAATGACCGCCGCGCAAGGCGCTGATATTGCAACTATGCAAGGGTTCTACCAAGAATTAAAAAGCGTTAATTACGGCGCAGATAACTTTGTTGGCACGCTACAAAGCAACACACTCGCCATCAAAGATATGGTGACAACCATAAGCGAACGCTACAGCATCAGCGCCGATGAAGCTTGCGCACAGGCCTTTGATAGCATCTGCGTTACCAACGAAGCTGGCTTAGATGCAAAACTTCTCGCCCATAGCTATGACATTAACATCCGTGACATCCTCAAAAATATTAGTACACTAAAGTTAGCAAGCGATACAGCAATAAGCCCAGAGTTAATTGCAAAAATGGATGCCGTAGATTTAAGCGAAAACCGTTTAAAAGTCGCAGGCGTTAGCGAAGAAACGGCCGAGAAAATTGGCACATTAAAAACAGCCTTCATCACCGCGCTTAACAATAATACGTCTACACGTGAAATTGAATATGAACTTGGTACAACAGCCATTCATGCGCAGAGCGAAATGAACACAAAGCATTTAAAATATCTATGCCAGCTTACAGCGTAAATAAAGCAACATTCAACTGCATATAAGGCATCATAAAATGAGCAATAGATACGTACAAGACTACATAGATTACGCCGCGACTTCTGATGAAAATGCCGATGACACATATGTCATGTTCATTGACAAAGCGAAGCAAGAATTTGATGAGGTTTACGACATTATAGAAGCCGAAGAAATTGCCGCTTTTGAAGCCAAAATGGCCGCTTTAAAAGCCGAAAAAACGCAACATTACGATGCTATTTCTGGCGTACGCCGTTATAGAGAAACTGCAGCGCGTATGCAGCTTTCCATCAACCGCAGCCTTAATGACGCAGAAATCATTGATATTGAAAAAAACATTATCGGTGAACTGCGCCGCCTTGTGCATAATAATGATCTCAACCCTGATGACGATACAGTTTATGCGCAGCTTTTTTCATCTGTCTGCATGGCGAATTTCGCTAATGACATTACAGATAAGCAAGGCTATACCGCGCTGATTGAACAATTAGAAACACAGAATACTGAGATTGCAAAAAAAGCATTAAACAGCAAAATTCAAGACCGTTTCCGTACCATGCAAAACGAACCTTATGGTGATAAATTCGCTGAACGCGTCATTGCGGGCTTTGCTGAAGTGCAAGATATGATTGAAAAAGGCGCGGCAACCCTCAACATTGATGTTGAGCAAAGCTATGCGGGCGCACTTGGCACATTTGACATTAGAAGCAGCCATGACTTCGCGGCGAGAATGCAGCGCGCCCTGCAAAAAATATCTGCGGCCCTAATTTTCAACGATATTGCAAAGTTCACATTAGATATTAATCCCGTAATTACCCCTGCCCTTATTGCGGAGCTTAAAGACATCGACTTTTCGGCGCCGCGCTTTGTATCATCGAAATTACCCGCGCAGCGCGCAGATGAATTATCAAATCTGCAAGCCTGTTTTATTGACGCTTTAGAAAATGGCAAAAATTATCGCAGCGCAGAGCGCGATATGGCAGGCATTGCGGTTGAACTTAAAAACAGCAGCTATGTGATAAATCAGCCCATTTAGTTAAGCCAGCAAAGTTTCAACATATGGACGGTCATTTTCCACATCAACAGTAATGGGGTGTGAGAAATCCATGCCATGCGCATCTAACCATGCCTTAATCGGCGCGAGTATCGGCGCATCCATATCATCTTTGAACTGACGCAAAACAATCGGGATATATTGCAAATATTGCGGCTTGCCCATAAAGGCGAGTTGCACAAACTGCCCTAAGCAGCGCCCATGAAACTGCGCCGACAACACATTATAATGATCTTGAAAAACGGCTTTTTCTGCGGCGCTCATATCCGCCATGAAACGTGCAAGAATATCCGCTTTAATCTCTGGCGCGACCAAACGCCGCGCATCGCCTAATAAATTCACTAAATCATATACGTATGAAGCCCGCATTGCGCCTTGAAAATCAAGAACGCCGCATTGCCCCGTACCCTTTTCATCCGCAAGATACATTAAATTCATCAAATGAAAATCAACATGCGAAAACACTTGGCGCTGCGCGGGTAAATCAGCTTCGACATCATCCCATTGCTGCAAAAACGCGGCGGCATCGGCTTGTGAAGTTGGCTGCCTTAATAATAAAGGCAAATACCATTGCACAACGCGCCCACGTGCCTGATGAACATGGCTTTGATAATAATCAGGCAAGCCGTCAATATCGGTAATTTGCTGCAATTTTTGACTTGTGTTTGCGGCGAGGACATACGCATCTAACGCCGCAACTTCGCCCTGTGCAATTGCTTGGTCAAAGCGCAACTCGCCGAAATCTTCTAACAAGACGAAACCTTGGTCTGCATCTGCATCATATATGGTCGGTACGCGCACCCCATTAGCGGCTAAAAGCTGTGATAATTTCATCGTATTGACAATTAAATGCCCTGGATGCGCCGCCGCATCATGATCTGCTGGCGAAATGCAAAGTATCAACGTATCGCTGCGGCCTTTAACATTAAGGCGGTAATAACGCCGCGGCGCCATATCTTCGCCTACGGGGCGCGCATCATAATCGTAAATATCATTTTTGAATAAAAAATCAGATAATGGCTGATTATCCGAAAACTCTAAAAGCTGTGCTTGATGCATCATAAGGGCTAAAGTCTTTATATTTATTGGTCATGTTCTTTTGGCGGCGTCTTTTTCGCCAAAAGATGTATCGCGTTAATATGCTGCTGCGAAGCTTGTTTTTTCTTTTGACGTGGCGCAGAGCGTTCATGACCGAAATGCGCACTATCTTGCCCGCCCATGGCGCCGAGGAGGCTTTTACCAAAGCTACTTGGGCTCATATCAACCGCCATAGGCTCATCTGGCAGGGGTTCGTCATCGCGATCCATCTGGGCAATCACGCGCCCAACGGCGTGCGCTGTAATGCCTTTTAAGTGTGGCTGAGATAATAATTGTAGAAGTTTTTTATCTTCCCCCGCCCATTGCATAATCAAATGCTGCGCTTTAGCAGAGTTTCCGCCTGAAAGCACAAGGGCGTCTTTAATTTTATCTTCTAAATATTTACGGCTCATATCACGATTTCTTTATAAGTAAACATAATGATGCGCAAGTGCACATCTATTAGGATGCCACAAAAACCCTTACGTATCAATTAACAGACGTTATTTAAGCAAAATGAAAAAGCGCTTATTTTTTGCCCGCGTTAATATCAATGCCTGTAAAGGTCTTCATTGTACGCTGGAATATATCCATATTCATTTTGTTCATTTCTTCAAATGTACCAAAAGGAAACGCGCCGCCGAAAGAATTGTTAAGCTGCTCTTGGAACTGGTCTTGGTTTGCCTTAAACACTTCCATTGTCTGTTCAAGATAGTTTGGGATAACGCCCTGAACATTATCACCGTAATAACCGATAAGGTCTTTCAAGAAGTTAATAGGCAATAAATTTTCGCCTTTTGATTCTTGTTCCATAATGATCTGCGTTAAAACTTGGCGCGTAATATCTTCGCCAGATTTCGCATCGACAACAACAAAGTCATAACCTTCTTTGACCATGTCGCACAAATCTTCGAGCGTTACATATGAGCTGCGTCCTGTATCATATAAACGTCTATTAGCGTATTTCTTTACAATTGTAGGCGAATCGTTTTTTGTATTAGCCATCTTCAAGCCTCTCCTATCCTACTTATTTGCTAAATAAATAATTATTTAAATATAGTGCTGCGCACAAAAATTATAATTTGCTATTATGCACAAAATATAAAAAAGTAAAACAAGAATATGCAGCATAGTAACCAAACACAAAAAACACAGCGCCGCGGGCCAATGCCAATCATGATGCATCTGGCACTGATGGCGCTTAGCCCTGATAAAGTGCAAGACATTCTGCAAGGCCTGCATAATTACCACCACCACCCCTATGACAGAAGCCAAGAATTGACAGAGCTTCCAAGCATTTGGTCTGCGGGCAGCGTGCAATTACTTCACGCAAAGGCGCAGCAAAACACAGCGTCAAAACGCCCTGTATTCATCATACCCTCATTCATTAATGGCGCTGAGATTTTAGACCTCACGCAGGAGCGTTCTTTTATACGCTGGCTCGCCGCGCAGGGGCATGATTGCTACTTACTCGATTGGGGTGATTTAACGCAGGACACAGCAACTGAATCGCTCTCCGCGCTGATTACCAAGCGTCTTAGCCCAGCTTTAGCGCATATAAAAGCCACACATGATACAGCCCCTGCCCTTATAGGTTACTGCCTTGGCGGCAATTTTGCCGCAGCATTAGCAGCCTTGCATAGTGACGATGTCGCGCAGCTTATCCTGCTTGCTGCGCCATGGGATTTTCATCATCCTGACAACAAATTAAGAAAATTACTCATTTCGCAAAGCAGCATGGTAAAAGAAAAAGCGCAGCAAGGCGGCGCATTAAGCACAGGTTATTTGCAGTCTTTGTTTATCCAAACCGATCTCAAACAAAGCGCAAAAAAATACGCGAATTTTGGCAAACATGACCCAAGCTCGCCCATCGCAAAGCACTTCGTCGCAACAGAAGATTGGGTCAATGGCGGACAAGACATTCCTGCACAGCTTATCCTTGAATGCATAGAACGCTTTTACAAACAAAACGCTTCCATGAACAACAACTGGCAACTTGCTGATGGCACAGCAATCGACATCAAAAGTTTCACAGGTAGAACGCTTGTTTTCGTGCCATTAAATGACCATATTGTCCCCCATGGCACATCAAGCGCCATTACAGCACATATGCAAAACGCGACAGCCATGAACGTTGATAGCGGACATATTGGTATGCTTGTTGGGCGCAATGCGCAGCAGATTTGCTGGCAGCCTATATTAGATTTTCTTAATAATTAGAATGACTAAACAATTAAAGCTTACCTCATCTTTACGCTTGAAATGCTGCGGATTACTGGTAAAGTCTTAGCAATATTTTGATCGCTATTATTCTTACCATTTTTTGAGGAGGGCAACATGTCCAATCAAGACCCCATCGTCATCGTTTCAGCAAAAAGAACAGCTATCGGCACTTTTGGCGGCAGCTTATCAACCATCAAAGCATCCGATTTAGGCGCCGAAATCATCACCGCAACATTAAATGATTGCGGCGTAAGCGCCAGTGATGTTGATGACGTAATTATGGGGCAAGTCTTGACCGCAAATACAGGGCAGAACCCAGCCCGCCAAGCCGCAATAAAAGCACAAATCCCTACGGATAAGACAGCGCTGACCATCAACCAAGTCTGTGGCTCAGGGCTGCGCAGCGTTGCTATGGGTATGCAGGCTATTCTCGCTGGCGACAGTAACATCATCGTTGCAGGTGGTCAGGAAAACATGTCGCTCGCCCCACATGCCATGTTAATGCGTGAAGGCACAAAAATGGGCCCCGCTTCAATGGCAGACACCATGATCGTTGACGGGCTTTGGGACGTATATAACGATTATCACATGGGCATTACAGCCGAAAACATTGCTGAGAAATACCAAATCACGCGCCAAGACCAAGACAATTTCGCGGCATCTTCACAGCAGAAAGCTGAAAAAGCAATTGCAGATGGTAAATTCAAATCAGAAATCGTTCCAATCACAGTCAAGCAGCGTAAATCTGAATTTGTCTTTGAACAGGACGAGTTCCCACGCGCGGGCGTCACGGCTGAAAGCCTCTCTGGCCTGCGCCCTGCCTTTAAAAAGGATGGCACAGTCACCGCAGCAAATGCCTCTGGTCTCAATGATGGCGCAGCCGCCGTTGTTTTAATGCGTGAAAGCGAAGCAAAGAAACGTGGGCTAGACCCATTAGCACGCATTGCATCATGGGCAACCGCTGGCGTTGAGCCTAGCGTCATGGGCACAGGCCCAGTGCCAGCATCGAAAAAAGCACTTGAAAAAGCAGGCTGGGATATCAGCGAACTTGACCTTGTTGAATCAAACGAAGCTTTTGCCGCGCAGGCTTGTTGCGTGATGAAAGAGCTTGGCCTCTCCGCCGATAAAGTCAACGTCAATGGCGGCGCAATCGCCCTTGGTCACCCCATTGGGGCATCAGGCACGCGCGTCCTTGTTACATTGCTACATGAAATGGCACGAACAGACGCGCATAAAGGCCTTGTCACCTTATGTATTGGCGGCGGCATGGGCATTGCGATGTGCGTTGAACGCACAGCAGGCGACAAATGGAAAAAAGTCGCCTAAACCATCATATTGCGTAGTCTTATTTGCTAGTTGCTGAAAAACAGAAACGGAATTTTTATTATGAGGTCTAAAATGGTTGGTAAAGTTGCCATCGTCACAGGCGGTACCCGCGGTATCGGTCTGGAAATCACCCGTGCATTGACAAGCGAGGGGTATAAAGTTGCTGCAATTTATGCAGGGAATGATGAAGCTGCGAAGCTTTGTGAACAAGAAACTGGCGCAAAAGCCTATAAAGCAGATGTATCAAAGTTTGATCAATGTGCCGCAATTGAAAAACAGATCGAATCTGATCTTGGCCCGATTGATGTGCTGATTAATAATGCGGGCATAACGCGCGATGGTATGATGCATAAAATGGATGTCGAAGACTGGCTTGCTGTCATAGAAACCAATTTAACGTCATGCTTTAACATGTGCCGTGCGATTATCACCGGTATGCGTGAGCGCAAACAAGGGCGCATCATTAATATCAGTTCAATTAACGGCCAAAAAGGCCAGCTTGGGCAGTCAAACTATGCGGCGGCAAAAGCCGGCGTCCTTGGTTTTACTAAATCCCTCGCACTTGAAAGCGCACCAAAAGGCATTACAGTCAACGCGATTTGCCCAGGTTACATTGAAACGGATATGACCGCGCATATTAACCAAAACGTGCTTGATAACATTATTCAGCAAATCCCTGCAGGGCGCATGGGGCAGCCGCAAGAAATTGCGGAAATGGTGCTGTATTTATGCTGCGAAAAAGCTTCATTCGTCAATGGGTCGACATTCTCGATCAATGGCGGGCAATATATGGCTGCGTAATCTAATCAGCCATATATAAGTAAACACATAAAGTAAGATTTAATTTCAGGCCTTATTGACCAAGCACGCGACGAAGTAAAAGCTGTGCAGGGTCGATAAGGTCTTCTATTTTGGGCGCAGTTTCTTGCGGCGCCTCATTTGGTACTCCATTATCATTGGCTGCGCCATCCTCATCCGTTTCACCGTTCGTCTGTGGCTGGGTCGTCGGCGCCGATTTCTCCGCCGGCAGTAAATCTTCTAGCACTGAATTCAACGTTTTATTCAGTTTTCGGCTTAGCTTATTTTTTATGAATTCCTGCATGATTTGTGAAGTAATATCCTTCACAGGCGCATTTAAAGGGCCTTTAATCGTGAAGGGTACTTTCGGCAGTTCACCATCGCTTTCACCCTTATAGATGATGATATTACGCAAGTTAAGCGTATTATTCGTTAGCGATATTTCGCCATTAATCCATAAATCATAGTCTTTCGATTCAAAAACGCCTTTTTCAATTTTAATAACGCCGCCATCAACTTTATAAGGAATGTTTACTTTACTAAAAGCCGTATCGCCTTTATCCATCGCGCTGTTCACAAGACCTTCTATCGCACGAAGATTCTGTTCTAACTTTGTATCCAAGCGCAGCGCTTCGCCAATTTTTGCAACATCAATACCGTGCAACGTAATATTCTGCCCCGCAAGTTTGCCTTGCCCTGAAAGGCCATAAATAAGCGCCGATGAACTGCGCCCAGAGCTTTGCAGCGCCGTATCAAAATCTGCTGTGCCGCTAATGAAAGATAACTTCTTTGCCTTAGAAAATGCCAAAAATAACGCATGCGTTTCAACCGCGCTCAAATTTATATTGGCTGATAGCGCGCCATTCTCACTAACCTTATATGACGTTTTGCCACTCAGCGCCCCACCATACCCTTTCGCAGATACGTTATTAAGTGCAACGCTGTTATTCGACACAGCAAGCTGACCTTTCACATTACGAAGCGCGCTTTTATCAAGACGCAAATCATCAACATCAAAATCAATGACTGCTTTTAAATCTTTTGAAATCGGTAGTTTTACTTCTTTCCGTGACCATTTACTTTCACCTGATGGCGCTGTGGTTTTTTGGATGGGTCCATGCGGCGTGTAAACCAATTTGTCCGCTTTAAGCGTTAGGTTAAAATCAGGTTTCTGCCCAATAAACCGCGCCTTACCCTGTACATTAATTGCCGTTTTCTGAATGTTTCCCTTTAAGAAATCAAGCTGTACTGTTTTATCCTTTAACAGTCCCACCTGTGCCGTAAGCTTCGCAGCTCCACTGAGGTTAAAGTCTTTCACAGCCTGCTTAAATGCAGGTAAATCAGATAAATGGGCGAAGTCTTCAAAATCTATATCCAAAACCAATAATGATGCATGCTCTTTTGGCAATTGCTCCTTATGTAAAGCCGTGAAGCTTAGGGTATCATTATCAAGAGCAATCTTCCCATTCCAATTATAGCTTTGGTTATTACCCGATAAGTTCAAATATAAATCGGCGTTTTGCTTAGGTAAATAAGGCAATATATCCGCGGGATGATCCACTGAGATAGCAAAGCTTAAATCATAAGAAGGCTGCGCTTTTGCTGTGACGACGTCGCCTTCTAGACTAAGTTTATGGCGCCCCAAATAAGATGCTTTCAACATATCAATATGCAACGCAGAATCCTTATCAATAGCAAATCTGACGTGGAAGTCTTTTACAGCCTGCTTTTGGTAAATAACATCGCCTAAAGTAATATTCCATACCGATGCTGGCAGCGCGGGGACGCGCCCAATTGCATCCATTATTAAGCGGTGAAAATGGTCTTGTCCTTTATTAAGGTAAGTTTGAAGAATATCTTCTTGTTGTTTTGCGATAACTTCGCGCTTCTTATACAAATCGCCAAAGTTAAGTTTTGCACCTTTAATGTCAATTTTCGGCACACCATTTTCTTGCTTTTTAAGCCGCAGGTCATATTGCTGCTTTAAAATACCGATATGCGAACGCACATCAAAGTCAGCAAGATTATTAAAAATGATTTTACCTTTGCTTTCGACATTCCCCATTGCGCGTTCCAAGCTTCCTGTAAGCTTAACATCCGCAGCCAAGTTACTCGTAACAACATAATCCAGCGCCGCGAATTGCTGCGCGCCCATAAATTCACCAGATAGCGCGAGATCATATTTGTAAATACCGTAAGATAGTTGGCCATTTTTTGCCTGCACAGAAAAACCTGCTTTATCCTGTAAAGGCGCAACCGAAACCAAAGACTTATAAGTTACGCCGCCTTGTCCGCCATTCACATTAACAGGCAAAGGCTGCGCATAATGCACCCCCGTCTCACCTTGGTAAGCAAAGCCATTATCCCACGACACAATACCTGCAATATCAATATTTGTTTTATATTGCGCCAGAGAAAACGCGCCATCAAGCCCGATGATTTTCTGCGCAAAGTCCTGCGTATTCACTTTGAACTGTCCAGCATAATCTCGCTTATTATGCTGCAAAGCCCCCCCAACATCATAAGCGCCAGATAGGATATTATAAGTCAGTTTTAAACTTATGTTTTTAAGTTGCTGCGTTTGTTTGCCCACGCCGTAGGAAAATGCGCCACCATCAATGGCAACATTCCTGACGCTGTATAATGCTGATTGCTCACTTGTTTGTACCTTGCCCGCATCAGGTTTCATCAAAACATCAATTTCTGCCGTACGCCACGCAGATAAATCTTCCATTTCAATTTCGGGCTGAAATAGTTTAAGGCTATCAATAACAAAACGCCCTTTAAGCAGGTCAACCATAGACACATACATGTCCATTTTCTCAATAGATGTACTAAATTCTTTATTCTGCCTATAAGGCTTGGCTTCAATATCGGATATTTGTATATGCGGCACAGGCCAAAGTTTGTAATCAACCGCGCCCTTAATCTCCAGATCATATCCAACGTGGCTGCGCGCAGTGCTAATTATATAGGGTTTAATATGATCGCCAGAAATCGCGCCGCTAAAAATAAGCGCCGCCGCCAATGCGATGAATGAGATAAGGAGTAAAAACACCCCAATGAAAACTTTTTTTATACGCATAACACAACATGTTTAAGGGATTAAAGCTGTATCATCCAGACCGCCAGATCAGATAAATATCACCTTTAATTAAATATGTTCATACGCTTATAAAGTAAAGGCATCTTCGGAGTTATCCGCGTCTTTTTCATGGTCTTTTTTGAAACGAGAAAGCGCATCCAGAAAATTATTTAATTCTGGCAACACATCAGAACGAAATATGCGGCGTTCTCTTGCCGGCAGGGTCTCTAAAACATTGCTATATAAATTCAAAACAACATCCTGCAAGTCATCCGTTGTATCATTTTTATTAAGAAGCGCATTATTGCCTTCAATAATACGTTTTGTCAGCATATTCACAATCGCACGCACGGTAATATCGCTGCGTGCGATTTTCTCCGTCAAAATGGCGCGCGTAACGACAATAAGGTTACAATGTTCTGTTGCACGTACCGACGCGCTGCGCGGCCCATCAAAAACGAGTGACATTTCACCAAATATTTGCCCGGGGCCCATTTTACCAAGGATAATTTCTCGGTCATTGGCTTTGGAGAAAACCTCTACTTCGCCACTTTGTACCAAATAAGCGTTATTGCCAATCTCGCCCTCTTCTATGATCATCTCACCACAGGGTACAAAACGACGCTCTAATATCGTCATATCCTTAGAATTTCTAGCCATATACAAGCCCCATTACTTCTTATATCAAACTACATAATAATCTAATATACTTAATAAACCTTTATTTTTAAATCAAATATAACGAACAGCCGAACAGAACGCCCAGCGGTAGCGCTGACGGTCAAGCACCTTTCGCGCTTTTTTTCGTCACGCTCTTTAATATCGCGGTATCAGGGGTAATAATTCCTGCTGAGACCACCAGTTTGACACCTTCTTCAACGCTCATATCAAGATATTTTAGATCCTGCTTGGGCACAAAAAGCAAAAATCCTGATGTTGGGTTTGGCGTGGTTGGCACGAAAACATTAATCGTTTCATCATCAGTCAGCTCTTGCACTTCCCCTTCAGACTTGCCAGTAACAAAGCCGATACACCATGTGCCCCTGCGCGGATATTCCAACATAACAACATCACGAAATGCGCTTGACTGGCTCGCCATGATCGTCTCTATGATTTGCTTTACCGCGCTGTAGAGCTTTGATATAACAGGCATACGATGCATGATATAATCAGATATTTTTAGCAATAAGCGCCCCATGAAGTTACGTGCAAACCAGCCAACAAGAACAAAGAAAACAAGCGCAGAGATAATCCCAACGCCAGGTAATGCATATGGCTGATATTCAAGCGGTAACCGATCCAGCGGTAAAATGCTTTTGACCGTCGAGTCAATAAAATTAAAAAACACATAGGTGAGATATATTGTAATGGCGATTGGCGCTGTAACCAAAATACCTGCTAAGAAATAGCCCCGAATACGGCCGCCTATACCTATTTTACCTTCAAACTGATTTTCGATTGGTGACATATATAGCGCCTTTTCATGCTGTTAAGCTTTCAATATAGAACAGCCTCCAATTAGTTCAACACAAATCGAGGAAAACTCTATATCCATTGACACTTTTAATGCCCTAACCTTTTCTTAAGCAATTATGACTAAAATAAGCACTGTTATATAAGTAAAGTGTAGTGAGTATATGCCTTTAGATCCGAAACAAATAATGCATGCTAATGAGCTAAATAGCTGGCTCAAACCCTATGCAGACCTTAGCGGTCAAAGCATAGACGATGTCATGGCTGACATTACTGAAATTTGGAAACAAGAAGGCCAATTATTAGATTCTGGTGAACTATCCCTAAAGCTTGCTGATAAATATTTAGATGAAAAAGGCATTACAGCCGAAGCCAAGCAAGTCATTCTCTCCGACATTGCCGATATTGAAGCATTGAAGCGTGACGCCGACCATACAACTGGCGTTTTGAAAAAAGATCATAAAGGCGTAGATACCGCACTTTCTCATGTTTATGCGCAAGAAACAGGCCGCCCAGTCATGATGCTTGAATTTGATTTCGGCAATATGGGCGGTACAAACGAATTATTCCAAAAGAAATTCGCCATTGAAAAATTCCAACAAGAACATGGGCACGCAAATTTCACCGAAGCCGAAAACGCCTTTAAAGGCCTTGCTTCCGATGAACAAAAGCGCCTTATTGGCGAAATTAATATTAAACAGACTTTTGAAAAAACCGATACCGCCGCAAAAATTGTCACCCAAACTGTCGTTACAGATTTAGAAGCCCACTTCCCTGATAATAAAGTCATTGCCATTCGTACGGGCGGCGATGAGCTGCGCTTCCTTGTTGAAGGCGTTGACCCCAGCAAATATGATGACATCATCATGGCGACCACCCATAATGTTGAGATTAAAATGGCTGAGCTTGGTTTGCTTGATCACGAACATGCCAAGGGGCGCGACAATGTTTTCAAAAATGGCTTTGGCGGTGGCCTTGCCGCAGAAGACATGCGCAATATTACCGACCCTGACAATATTATCGCGGTGATGGATGAAGATGTCAAAGCGCATAAAGACAGCATTGGCGAAGTGCGCGCAAATAAGCATATCAATATCACCGACACAGTCAAACGCAATATGGGCATTGCCACTGAAACGGATATCACCGCCCTGTCACCACAGCAGCAACGCGCTTTTGACCTTGCCGTCCAGCAACAAAAAACCTATTTAGACAAAAACGCAGAAAACATCCGCGCTCATGCACGCAACCCTGCACAAACCATCGCAGAGTTTGACACGCGCGCAGCAGAAATACTCGCCAGCGTCGATAAAACGCCGGCGCTTGACGTCAACAACCCGACATTAAAAAGCGCTGACATTGATGGCCTGGAGCACAGCCAATATGCAACAATCGAAGAACAGCGCGTTGCCTATATGCAGCAGCACCGCATCCCTGAATATGCCGCCTCCAATGGCGGGCAAACCATTGACCCTTCCGTAGAAAAATTTATGGCTGCCGAATCACGCTCCCTAAACCCTATGGATCCATCAGCGAATGTGAACACCGTTAGCGATTACCACCAAAATGCACAGATATGGTATGATGCCAGCACGCCCGATGCACGCCCAAGCACCATGTTTGTCGGCTTTCAGAACCTTGGCGGCCTCAACAACCTTCTCGGTCACGATGGCGCAGATGCTGTTTTAAAGAACATGTCGGGCATTGTCACAACGTCGCTCAACGAAGCCGGCATCGCTTCTGATAAATTTGTTATTGCACATAATGGCGGCGGCGAATTCCGTCTTGTCATTCAGCCCGGTTATGAAGACCAGTTAAAAACAGCAAATTTATCCATTGCTGAGAAAACAGCCGCTCTAAACAGCCGTGATATAAGCTCTTATCTTGCCGATAAAGGTATTGAACTTGACGACAATACACAGCAGAAAATTGCAGGCAAAAGCTTTACATCCATAGAAGATCCAAAAGTGCGCGAAACCCATATTGGAGAGCAGAAAATCCAAGGTTATGCCGATGGCCTTGCCGTCATCACCGCCAGCGCAGAAATGGAAATTGCACCCGAAAATAATACCAAAGCGTGGGATATAAATCACATTCTTTCTGCGCAAAAGCAAAGCCTCGATGATGCCACAGAAAATTTCCGCCATCAGGAAATACTCGCCTATCATAACATTGATGATCCATCTCAGTTCAACCCAAACGTTGAGTATACAGCTCGCCGCGCGGGGGCTGATATAACACCACGCGCCCATGACAGCGTTACCGTTAATTACCTTGACGGAGAGCCCATTAAAGGCACTGTAACAGAAGTCATTACGCGCCCCGATGGCAAGGTCGAGTATTTAGTTGAAAGCGGCGGTGATATAAGGCCATTTAGTGATAAGTACATCATAGATGTCACGCCAAACAACCAAGCGCCCATAGTCACA
>Ga0115013_10000241_pt1 | contig 35303 bp, 37 predicted proteins | sample SouAtlMetagenome_2_FD_88686 | JGI IMG/M metagenome (GOLD analysis project Ga0115013, IMG submission 88686) | Marine eukaryotic phytoplankton communities from Atlantic Ocean - South Atlantic ANT15 Metagenome | ecosystem: Environmental > Aquatic > Marine > Oceanic | place: South Atlantic Ocean...
GCTCATTAATGGACGCCCAAGAAAAGTGCTCGATTTCAAAACACCACAAGAGGTTTACTTTGAAGAATTAAAGAAATATCATGCTATACAGTAGGTGTTGCACTTAGACCTTGAGACCACCCTTGCTTGCTACCACTCGTAAGCTCTGCAGTTCCTATCAAACAGACGCGAAGATGCTGCTCAAAAAGCCCGTCTTCTATTGCTTTCAGTGCCGCACGGGCAGCACGTAACTGGATAAGAATCTCTTCGCATGTTCGATCTTCTTCAATCATTCTACCAACCGCTTTGATCTGACCTTGAGCGCGGTTGAGACGTGATATTGCAGCCGCTTTTTTATTGTCTTTAAGCATGATCTTTATTCATCCTCCCTCGTGCCCACCAGAATGATGCCAGCGGTATAACCAACCATTGCAAAAGTGGGGTCAGACCTATCTCAAAGCTTGCAAAAGGCAGTACGGGCATCTGATCGGCATAAGCCCAGCTTTCACGCCAATAAACATTCAACCATTCGCTATAAACCGTGTAAGCCAGGCCAAAGACTATCGCCCAAATCGCCACAGTCCTGTAGCCTTTGTGAGGCCAGCAATTATTACCAACAACAACCAGCGCCAACATTAGACTGGCCAGAGCAATGAGAATATTCCCGCCCGTACAATGCAGCCCTGCAAAAAGGATTTGTTTCCATGTCCCCTCGTACCAGATTGTATAAAGCGGCATGTGCAGCGCCTCCCAGACCAGATTACCAAGCGCGATCACCAGAAAATAGCGCCGCATGAAACTCAGCCAGGCGTAAAACTCATTTTTGTTTTCTATTATGCTTACCATCGCCCCTACCTGAAGATCTCCGGGCATTCTCGGCAGCATTTATTGTGAACGATGATATAAATCAGATGCAGGGTCGCCACGCCCGCCAGCAGGCAGAAAAACGAGATATAGGCGTAGGACAGGAATATCCAGACCACGGCGATCACGGCAATTAGCGTCAACCCGAATAGCCGCATATGCAAATAGGTCGAAATCAGCGGCGGCGTGACAATCAGAAACACGTAAATCAAATATGTCAGCTCACGCGGGATAAAATAATCCAGAAACATCGTATCTTCATAGGCAATGGAATGGTTGTTGATGGCGACCTTGACCCAATCGGGATTGGCCAGATGGGGAATATATAAAGTCAGGCCCAGCGCCAGCCCCGACAGTGCAAACATCAAAAGCGTTCGTTTGCGCTTACTGCCGGGCGGCTCCAGAAAATAAATCGCAAAGGGAATCCAGGTCGGCCACATCAGCCATGAAAAGAAAATAAACCCCATCGCGCCCCACCAGACCATACTCGGGTCAGCATCGTTTAAGCCCATCCACACATGCCCTTCCATCATCTGCTGAATGCCCGCCAGCACCGGCATCAACGCCACGGGAAAATAGCGCATATTGATCTTATAGGCTTTCCACGCTGCATAAGCCCCGCCTGCGAGCAGCATGCCTCCGGCCACAAAACTGACGGGTTCGGACATGCACATGGGTTATCCTTCCCTTTCTTTCAGATGTTCGGCGAGCAAACGGCTCAGATCAATGGCGTTGGTCGGATGCAAAATCGTATTGCAGGTCACAATCTTTCCCGCCCCTGCTTTCTGCAGGGCTTCATAGCCATCACCCGCAAAGACGGCATGAACACCGATACAAACTGGCGGCTTCATTCCGGCGTCCTTTAAATGTCCGGCGGCGGCAATCATGGTCCGGGCGGTGGAGATAATGTCATCGACCAGCACGGGCGTATGATCCGCGTATTGATCAACATCCGGCACGGAAACCTCGACATCCTTATCACCATGGCGGGTTTTCGTCAGCACCGTATAGGCCGCTCCGGCGCGCTGTGCCACATCCGATACCCATTGATCGCTTTCCTCATCCGGGCCGATCAGAACAGGCTTGTCTATATTGTCTTTAATCCAGTCCGCAATCGCGTCCGCCGCGTGAACAACCTGCGCCGGAATGGTATAAATTTCCTTCATCTCCTTATGACGGTGCAGATGCGGATCGATGGTGATCAAACTGTCAAAATGCTGCGATAAAAACGCAGCGAAGATATTGGATGTGATGGCCTCGCCCTCATGAAAGCGTTTGTCCTGGCGCATATAGCCCAGATAAGGCGTAATCAACCCGACCGATTTTGCGCCCAGCTCTTTGGCGGTTTGTGCAAAAAACATGATCGTCATCGCCTTGCTGTCGGGCTGATTGAGGGAACAAAACAAAATCACGTCCCGGTCTTTAACATCCGTTTCAAGCTGCACAAGGCTCTCGCCATCCGGAAAATGATGGATGTCTATCGCGCCCAGCTCATATCCCGCTTCTTTGGCCAGCAATACGGCCTGTTCTTCATTGTCCGGATAGCTAAATAAAAGACTCATGATGGTTCTCCTTCTATGTCTATGATCCCGTCCTGCTCTTCGAGATAGCCAAGCGCATAATCAAGCTCGCCCGGCGAATGGGCATGGACGGTAAAAAGCGGCGCGCCTTTTTCAAGATGAGTGCCGACAGGCGTATGAAGATCAACACCCGCCACTTTATCGGCAGGCGCCCCGGCCAGTTTGGCCACGCGAGCAATGCGGCGGTTATCGATGGCCGTGACCTGTCCCGCTTTATCCGCTTCAATGACGTGGGTATATTTGGCGCTTGGTATGTCCTTCATACCGCCCTGGGCATCACAGATTGCCTGGAACTTCGCCCAGGCTTTGCCGCTATTTAAAAGCTCTGCCGCCAATATCCGGCCTTGCCCGTTCTTCACATCCGGCGAAAATTCCAGAATGTGTCCGGCCAGATCCAGCGCCCGTTCGCGCAAATCCTGCGGTGCATCCTTGGTGTTTTGCAAAACAGCCACCAGATCACGCGCTTCCAGTGCCGGACCAATACCGCGCCCGACCGGCTGACTGCCGTCACTGGTATGAACACGCACGCCAATACCCATCGCCGCGCCTGTTTGCTCCAGATAGCGTGATAAATCCTCCGCCATATCCATGCTGCGGATCTTGGCGGTCGGGCCAACTGGCATATCAATCAAAACATGTGAAGATCCGGCGGCAATTTTCTTGGACAAAACAGAAGCCACAAGTTGCCCTTCGCTATCAAGATCCAGCGCCTTTTCCACGCGGATCAGCAGATCATCCGCCGGACTTAAAGAGACAGAGCCGCCCCAGACTACGCAGCCCTGTTCCTGCTCCACGACCTTGCGCATGACCGGCACATCCAGATCGACAGCGGTGAGCACTTCCATCGTATCCGCCGTGCCTGCAGGGGAGGTAATGGCGCGGGAAGAGGTTTTAGGCATGGTCAGGCCGTGCGCGGCGACAATCGCCACCACAATCGGGGTTGTCCGGTTGCCCGGCAAACCGCCAACGCAGTGCTTATCGACAACCAGATCTTGTCCCCAATCCAGCCTATCGCCGCTATCAACCATGGCACGGGTCAGGTGAACGATCTCTTGCTCATTGAGCCGCCCGCCCGCGCAGGCGGTAAGAAAGGAAGAGACATGGATATCCGAATAATATCCGGCGACAATATCATCAACGATTGCTTGCAATTGCTCGCCTTGCAATTCATTGCCATAAATTTTTGCGCGCATATGGCTGAGCGAATGCACAGGCGGCGCGTGCGAAACATGAATATCATCGCCGTCTTTTGCCCCCAGTTTCGCCCAGGCATATTCCGACAGAGCCGCTTCACCGGGCTTCAACAGGCCGTCCCGGATCATATTCAGCGTGGCGATCATAGATTGCCCGTTTAAACTCACCAGCACACGGGTTTGAACCTCAAAGCCTTCAGCGCGGCAGACATGGCAATCTTCGCGCATGTAAATGACGGCTTCCTTATAGGTGTCGATGCCCAGGCGGCGCAGTTTCAATATGGGTTTTGGTCTATCCTGCTGCATTAAAGCTCCTCCGTTTGTGCATATTCGGGCACGTCCGCCTGCCAGCCGAATTTTTTCTCGATCCTGTCCTTCATACTTTGTGCAGCACTGGCTTCACCGTGGACAACAAAGACTTTGCGCGGCGGGTTGTTAAAATTCTCCATCCAGTTCAAGATCTCGCCGTAATCAGCATGGGCTGACATATTGTCCAGCTTCTCGATCTGCGCTTTGACAGGAAACATCTGGCCGTGGATTTTAATTTCCTTCTCGCCCCGTGCCAGCCGGTCGCCGCGCGTGCCGCCCGCCTGAAATCCGGCCAAAAGAACCGTATTGCGTTCATCGCCGATATAATGTTTGAGATGGTGCAGAACCCGTCCGCCTGTCGCCATGCCGCTGGCTGAGATAATAATTTTCGGCATGTTGTTGTTCTTGTTATAAATCGCCTTGGATTTTTCGACCTTGCGGGTATAGGTGGCAATACCGCACACATCCATACATAAATCATGCGGCATACGGTGATCGTTTAAATGCTTGCACAATAAGTCCGAAGCGCTGATTGCCATAGGGCTGTCCAGAAAAACGGGAAGACTTGAGGGAATGCGCCCTTCGGTTTTGAGCTTGTGAATATAAAACATGATGGCTTGTGCCCGACCGACAGCAAAAGCCGGGATGACAACGGTGCCGCCGCGTGCCGCCGTTTCATTGACAATGCGCTCAATATCCTCGGTCGGATCGTCCTTGTCATGCAGCCGGTCGCCATAGGTCGATTCAACAACCAGATAATCGGCATCTTGAATCTTCGCAGGCGCCTTCATCACCGGATCGTTAAGTCGCCCGATATCGCCGGAAAATAATATAGATGTGCCGCCTGTATCGCTGATCCGGACAAAAGCCGCGCCCAGAATATGCCCGGCGCGGTGCAGGGTAAATTCAAGCTCCTCAGTCAGTTTGCAGGGCTGGCCGAAATCAACCGGTTTGAAATACTGAAATGTATCACGCGCTTCTTTCTCATTATAAAGCGGCAGAGCGGGTTTATGTTTTGTATAGTGATAACGGTTGGCGCGCTCCGCATCCTCTTCCTGAATATGGCCGCTATCGGGCAGCAGGATTTTACACAGATCAAACGTGGCTTCGGAACAATAGATCGGGCCTTTAAACCCCGCCTTGACCAGCTTGGGGATATAGCCGCTATGATCCAGATGGGCATGTGTCAGGAGCAAGGCATCAATATCGCGCGGATTGACCGGCAAGCCTTTCCAGTTGCGCAGGCGCAGCTCCTTATGCCCCTGAAACAACCCGCAATCAATCATGATTTTTTTGCCGCCGTCCTCAAGCAGATATTTCGATCCAGTCACCGTGCCGGTTGCGCCTAAAAATGTCAGTTTCATTTAACTCTCCTTATTATTTATTTTTGTAATCACACCATCCGGTGAACGGGTTCCATTCAGAGCCTGACGTTCCTCATCGCTCAAAATATTCTCTTCATTGATGCCGAGCAGCGTTGCGGTTTCGCGCAGAATATGCGCCCAGCTGCAGCCATTGACGAAATGCATGCCTTCAACATCCAGCGTGCCGCCCTGATTGATAAAGCCTAGAGCTTTTACACTTTTTCCAGACCATAAAGGCTGCAACGTCCCCAGCATCACTTCCGGGCGGGTATGGCTCATCATCAATATATGACGGCTTGCAGGCGGAACAATGACATCACGCACGGCCTCAGGCACGATATGTTCCGCTTCACCGTCATTACGCGGCGTGCGGAACCGCCCAGGCTCAATCAAATAGGAAACGCTGTGGGCAATATCGCGCTCTTTCAAACGCGCAGAGGCTTTTAAAACTTCGACCAGCTGATAGGCACCAATCGCCACCAGGCCTATCTCGGCTTTATCCGCCTCATGCCCGGCCCAGCTGATCTGGATGCCGCCATCATTCAGCAGCTTTTGCGATTCCTCTTCAGAAAACAAAACCGGCATTGCGCGTTTCGGGATGACCAGCGTCCAGATTTGCCCTTGCGTTTGATACAGCCGGGCAAGCGTTTCAGCGGCGCTGTTATAATCAGCCGGAAATAAAACACGGGAAATATCGGATGTTTCCGAGAGCATACTTTCCGCTAAAGACGGGTCCTGGTGGGAAAGTTCGTTCTTGCCGTTCTCCCATGTGTTGGATGTCAATACCAAGGGCACGGACAGCCACCCGGCCGGTTTGCCGATATCTTTTTGGTGTTTGGAAAAAATCACCTCCTGGCGCGCACCGCCGAACATCTTGGCGCCGAACGCTTCATAGGTGACAATCATATTGATACCGCCTTTATTGCCGAACGCCGCTCCGGCCACCGCTTCTTCATTCAGGGCGGTAATGACTTTGCCCAGCGTGGATTCCTCCAGACCTTCCTCCGCATCCACCACCCTAAACTCTAAAGCCTCCAGCGTATCATCCATACGGTTGGACAGCATTTCATCGGGGTTACCAACGCGCGGCCTGAGATGCGGATTGGCTTTAACAGTCTTTAAAAACCCTTCATCAATCGCATCCATCGGGCTGATCCCTTCCCAAACTTGCGGGTCGTTTGTTTGTGAAGTGATGGTCTTGAAAGTCAGATCAGGATGGGTTTTTAAGCGGACATCACGATTGCCGGCCGGATGCTCGCGCTCTTTCACGCGGTCTGATTTCTCGTGATGTTGAAACAGGGAAACAGAGTCCTGCAGCTCAGCAAAAGGCACATAGAGTTTTTTGGCATGGGTATTAAAACGCTTGGCCGCCACTTCATTGATATGCGGATTATCGACCAAAGGCAGATTATGTGCGTAATTCGTGCCTTCATTGTAAAACCCCGCGCCTTTAGGCGCAACGGCAATGCCATAGGGCACCGGCACATGATAATGCGCAACCGAGTCCAGATTGGCGGCATATTCGCGCAAGCGACGTTCCTGTTGCCAGATCGCCCAGGCAAAAGCCGCCGGATCGCGCCCATCAAACACAAGCGGTTCAAACCCGTGCAATTCAAGATGCTTGATAAACCATTCCACGCCGCCTTCCTGCGACATGGTGGTGCGCTGATCGATGCGGCGGCCATTGGCAATCATGATCGGCACAACATCTCCGCAATCCTCAGCCCGCCACCAGCGCGGTGTCCAATCCGCGCCGCGTTGTTCTTCAAATGCGCCGTCACTTAAGAACGCCACCAGAGATTCACCGGGCAGCGGCATATGCGCATATTGAACCGAGGCAAAACCAAGATAGCCGCCTTCCAAATGCCCGCCGCCCGTATGCGGATTGACATGACTGCCCAGCGGCGAGTCCTGTTTTCCGTCTTCATTCAGGCTGTAGGAATAAAAATCGCGCGCAAAACGGGTTAAGCCGTCTTCACTTAAATCATAGCGCGCCGCATGTTCTTCCGTCATATTGCCGAGCAGTAAATTGACGCTGTCAATGGCCGCCACGGCATGGCCTTGCCCCATCACCCAGCTGCGCGTTGTGCCCGTCAGTACATTGGCCAGCATGTATCCGACATAGGCCGGGATCATATTGAGCGAGCCGCCGAGATGCCCTTGCGGGTCTTTTTTAAAATCATTCGTCTTTAAATCGCGGCCATCAATATAGATATGGGCAGCATAAGTCTGATTGACCGCAAGCCACATTGCCGCATTGGCAATCCGGTCTGCCGCCGCCAGCACATCATAAAAAGCTACGCCGTCCCCGGCGGTGTTTTCAGCCGATAGTGTTGCCGCCATCTCAGCAATGTGCTTACGGGTTTCGGCAGAATGCGCAATAACCCCGTAGCCCTCAAACCATTCTTTTTCTGAAACCGTTTCCTGCGTGCTTGTTAATTGATCCTGCATGTTTTTAACTCCTTACTTTTACGGGACTATATTCGGATTTTGGCAGGCTCAAATGCAGCCAGGCATACCCGGCAACGGCAGATATCAGCGAGGCAATCAATATCGCCAGCCTGCCGATTTCCGGATTGCCGTTATGGGGAAAAGCCAGCGTGTTTAAAAACAGCGCCATGGTAAAGCCGATCCCGCCCAGAAGCGCTACACCAAAGATTTGCCGCCAGTTGATATGATCAGCCAAACGGGCCAAGCCGGACAGATGCACCAGAAATGCAAAGGTAAAAATACCCAGCGGTTTGCCCAGCACCAGCCCGGCGATAATGCCGAGTGAAAGCGATGATCCCAGATGATGCGGGGAAATATCGGTCAGAACAATCCCGGCATTGAAAAAAGCAAAAAGCGGCACAATGAAAAAGGCGACCCAGGGGTGCAACCCGTCTTCCACAAACCGCAGCGGGATATAGGCGCATGATTTTTTAAGCCGCAGCGGCAGAGCCAATCCGACCGCCACACCGGCCATGGTCGGATGAATGCCGGATTCCTGAAAGGTCGCCCATAACACGATGCCCATGACGATATAGAGCGAGGCATGGGTGACACCGAAACGGTTGAGCGCAAATAAGGCGGCAATGCCGAGCAATGAGAAGAGAAGAACGCTCACGGTCAGATGGCTGCCATAAAATAATGCGATGATCAGAATGCCGCCCAGATCATCAAATATGGCCAGCGCCGCCAGAAACAGTTTCAATTCAACCGGCACACGTTTGCCAAGTAATGAGAGTACGCCGAGGCTAAGCGCAATATCGGTGGCTGTCGGAATGGCCCAGCCCTGCATCAGCTCAGGGTTATCCCGGTTGAAAAACAGGTAAAAGGCTGCCGGAACCACCATCCCGCCCAAAGCCGCAAAAGCGGGCAGGAGTATTTGCCTTGTGCCGGAGAGATGGCCGTCCAGTATCTCGCGCTTGATTTCAAGGGTCACAGCCAAAAAGAAAAACGCCATCAACCCTTCATTAATCCAGAACACCAGCGGCTTTTGCAGGATAAAGTCCCCGAAACTGATCACGACAGGCGTGTGGTGAAAAATATCGTAAGCGAGTTTCAGCGGCGAATTCACGCACAGCAACGCAATGCCGAGCGCGCCGATCATCATGAGCGCGGCCCACTGATCGGCGCTGGCGGTTTTACCCGCTATAGCAAAATGGCGTTTACGCTTTTGCATCAACCCTCACTTATTCAGGAAAGATATGATGGTTAGCATCATCGGCATTATGCTGCATCAGATGGATGGTCTTGTTTACAGGGCTGTAAAAAACACCGGCCTCGTGATATTTGAACCACCAGTAGCCCGTGCAAATCAACCCCAGAATGCCGCCGATTAGCATGACATACGCGCCAACCTTCATCAGCTTCGAGCCTTCCTTGCCCGCGTAATACAGCACTACCAGCCCCGCGCCGATCAGCGCGATTTCCAGCATGGCAGCTATATCGCCTGTAAATTGGTCCATGGTTTTTTCCTTTCTTGTGCCTTACTGTTGATCAGCCATTTGTGTATCAAACAGCTTCAGATTTTGTTCGTTTTCAAAATAATAAACTGCGCCGTCAGGCCCCGAACCAATCACGGCAATGGCCTTGTCAACAATGTCGCCGCTAATCGGATCTCTGCCCTCTCTTATTTCTTGGACGTTTTCAAGTTTGGCTTTACACATTTGACAGCAGCCGTAATAGGTTTTCCCGTTCACTTCGACAGGGATTTGTACATTGGGAAATTTCTGGTCATTCACCATGCAAACATATTCCGGCTCAACTTTTTCTAACCAGCTATATTCATAGGCTTTGGAAGAAGAGTGCGCGTGTTCAGTGCCCGCTCCTGTCTCCGCCAAAGCGGGGAAGGAAAAAGCTAGAAATAATGTCAAAAAAATCGCCAGAAACAGCTGATTTTTTTCAGGATTGAACGTTTTTTTTATATGCATGTTTTTTCTCCTTTTTATTTCATCAAAACATAGTCGCCCGGTGCATCACGCAAAGGCTTGTAACCCTTTTTGGCCGCGCCCATAGACGGCGGCTTAACTTTATCGCCGGAGTGTCCCGCCAGCCATTTTTGCCATTCCAGCCACCATGAGCCGTCATGGGAGGGCGTTTCCGCGCACCACTCATCGGGCGGCGTAAACTTGTCCGCATTCTTTTGTGTAGCAATCTGGTAGGTGCGGCGTGGATGTCCCGGTTCGCTGACGATCCCCGCATTATGCCCGCCGCTGGCTAGAGCAAAGGTGACATCGGTATCGGCAAACAGGTGTATTTTATAGACCGAGCGCCACGGCGCGACATGATCGCGCTGCGTGGAAACAGCAAAAACCGGCACACGAATATCGGTAAGCGCAACCGGCTTGCCCTCAATTGCAAACCGGCCTTCGGCCAGATCGTTATTCAGGAACAGGCTGCGCAAATATTCGCTATGCATCTTATAAGGCATGCGCGTGACATCGGCATTCCAGGCCATCAAATCATTCGGCGGCCTGCGTTCCCCCAGCATATAATTCTCCACAGCCCGCGACCAGATGAGATCACGGGAGCGCAGCATCTGGAAGGTTCCGGCCATATGCTTGCCGCTCAGATAGCCTTTTTCCCACATGGTGTCTTCCAGCCATGCGAGCTGACTCTCATCAGTGAACATCGAAAGCTCGCCCGCTTCTTCAAAATCAACCTGCGTGGTAAACAGGGTCAGGGATTTTAGGGAATCCCCATCATCCCGCGCCAATGCCGCCGCCGCAATCGCGGCCAGCGTCCCACCCAGGCAATAGCCCGCCAGATGCACTTTCTGATCCGGAACGATTGTCTTGATGGCCTTAAGCGCCTCCATAATGCCCAACTCAAGATAATCCTCAAACCCGAGATCGCGCTCTTCAGCGCCGGGATTATTCCATGAAATCATGAACACTGTATGGCCCTGATCGACCAGATATTTGACCAGAGAATTTTCCGGGGAGAGATCGAGAATGTAATATTTCATGATCCAAGCCGGAGTGATCAGCACAGGCTCGGCATAGACCTCTTTTGTGGCCGGTGCATACTGGATCAACTCAATGAGGCGGTTTTGATAAACCACCTTGCCCTTGGTCACAGCTATATTTTCACCGACCTTATAGTCTTCCATCCCGGCAGCTTGCTGGCCGGTTATCTGCTGCATCCAATCATCCATGAAATTCTGAGCGCCCCTGAAAAAATTAAACCCGCCTTGTTCGGTGGTGGCTTTGACAACATGCGGATTGGTCAGCGGGAAATTGAGCGGTGAGAACATATCCAGCATTTGCCGCGCCATAAAGGGCAGCACGGCTTCATGATGCCGAGTTACGCCGCGCACATCTGTGGCTTCCTGCCACCATTGCTCGGTCAGCAAATACGCCTGTTTATAGAGGCTGTAAGGCCATTCATCCCAATCTTCTCCTTTAAAGCGGTGATCCTGCGGCAATGGCTCGGCACAACATTCCGCATGATCATGTCCTGAAATCTGACAACGGATAAAAGACGCAAAAAGCGCGGCTCTGTCTGCTGCGCTGCGCGCCAGCTCCGCCTGCCGCCCGGGAGACAGCGCCAGATGAGTCAGCCAATCGGCATAAGACAGACCCAGCGAAGTCGGAGACAGACCGGAAATCTTGCTCATCCCGGCATGCAGCATGCGGTCAGCCAGCGGCACATCTTCGGCCACAGGCATTGGCGGCAGTTTCATATGCGGGCCGCAAAATGTATGCTCCGCTGCGGCGTCCTTGTTTTCAGCAGGGAAGCTGGAAATATTACTTTGTTTTTGTTTTGCGGTTTTTGTCATCCAAATCTGTCCGGCCCTATTTGTTTAATCGGGAAGTATGCTGCATATACTCCTTCACGGTAATTTGCTCGTCTTCATTGTGATCCATCCGTTCAAAATGGGCGCTGAAATAGGAAAGATATTCTGCTTGCGAAACCATCCCGTCTTTATCGAGATCCACAGCCTTAATTTTTTTACCCAGATGCACGCCATGGTGATCAACCCATTTGCCGAAATGATCGCCTTTTTCCTCAAAGCGCGAGACCGTGTCTCTGGTTTCGTCATAAGAGATCTGGCTGTCTTGATTACGGTCGGCCTCTTCAAATTTTTTCATCATCACAGAGCGGCGCTCTTCAAGCTGCAATACGCCATCTTCATTGAGATCGTGTTTTCTGATTTCCAGCTCCCGCCCTTCATATTGCGGTTTTGAAGGATCGGCACTTTTATTCTCCTCTCCATGTCCGGCCCAGGCCAGAGACGGTGAAAGCGCGGCTAAAATAATCAATAAACGAAACATGGTCTTCTCCTTTTTTCGATGTATCCCTATCCGTAAATGGCCTTGAACACAGCGTTCTGCCATTTTTTGTGGTAATCCGACATGGTTTCGATGGTGGCTTCAATGCGCTCAGCCGTCTGCCGCTCCATCTCTTTAAACGGGTTATCTTCTGCCGCCGCTTTGCGGTTATCTCTGACAGTCTGGGCGGCAAGAGGCAGGGGCAGCATGGCCGGATTGAGCTGCTCTGAAAATATCTTGCGGCTGGCACGCATCGGGTGCGCTGTTTTCAAAACTTCAGCCGTTAACGGATTGGCGAAAGCCTCTACAAAAGGCCGCGCAAACTGTTTGTAACGCTCATCATTCTTTTCCGATACGCTGCGTACCGCCTCAAAAGAGTCTTGCGGCACGCTCTCACAGATATCCTCGACAAGGCGCTCTTCAAAACGCACCTCATATTGATCGCGGCTGCAATCGGGATCGCCTGTCGGATTATCGATGATCATCTCGTAAAGCCCCGGTTTAAGACTTTCAATATCCGCCGTGTTTTCAAGAATGGCACGGTGCTCCAGCTTAGCGACCTTGGCCGAAACGAAAATCCCCAGATGGCCGACATGCGGATTAATCAGATAGACAATGCGCTGTCCGGCCTTTTTGAGCGCTTTGGTGTCGGGGTAAACGGCGCGTATCCAGTGCAATGCCTGACGCGGCGGCGTAATCTCATCGCCTTCCGATGCAAAGATAAGCAGCGGGTTTTTAATGTCTTTAAGGTCAACGGCGCAATGCTCGTCCAGCACCATCTCGCCGCGCTCGATCTTGTTGCCGATAAACAAATTTTCGACCGTGGCTGTAATTTCCTCTTCACTGAGGGAATAAAACCCGTTCCACCAACGCTCGAAGGATAGAAACCGCTCGCTTTCTTTATCAACATTGGCGAACAGATTGTAATATTTATCCCAGATCGCTTTGGCAGGATTAAGCTGTTCGAAATTATGCACGAGCCACGCCCCGTCAAAAATGCCATTGCTCATATCGCTCATCATCCGGGTGAGCCAGACACCACCTGACAAGCCGCCCCGCACCTGCATCGGGTTCATCTCTTCACCGCCAGCCCAATAGGATAAAGGCGAGCCGTTCATCACAGCGGGACCGACCAGCCCGGAACAATCCGCCGACAGCAAAGCCAGCATCCATCCGGCCTGACAATTGCCGTACAGAACGGGCGGCTTGTTATCGTGCCAGGCGGAAACCTCTTCGACAAATTTGCGCAAAGCCGCCAACACATCGCCCATTGTCTGATCCGGCTCCGGGTCGGGATAGAAAATAACGAAATAAACCGGATGACCTTCATGCAGAGCTATGCCTACTTCAGAATCCCTTTTAAATCCACCAATACCGGGGCCGTGCCCGGCGCGTGGATCGACAATCATCACGGGCGGTTTGTCGGGATCAAGGCAGTCTTCAAGACAATCCTCGCCTGCCTCGGTTATTTTCAAAAGCGCGTAATTGGCAGGACGCTCAAATTTTCTGGCATCCAGAACCATTTCATACTTGAAATCCAGCAGCGGCGGCATTCCGGCCTTTTCATGCTCCAGCATATTGTCAGCCCGCTGGCGCAGCGTATCGAAAAACAACACAGAGCGCTGAAAAGCATCAATCTGATACTCCATCAAATCACTCCAGACACCGAACGGGGAAGCCGCCTGATCATCCGTCTTGTCTTCTTCCTTGGCTTTAAAAAGAGAAGCCGGTGCGTTATCCTGTTTGATCTCTGGTTTTTTGATCTTCACCTTGGTTTTTTCCTTCTTCTTAACGGCCTGTGCCATGACGCATCTCCTTGTCTATATTGGTTACAGCTTTGCTACGCAGAATATTTTCAGCCTCTCTGGCGATCATCCATTGCTCACGGGTTTGCGTGACAATGACTTTGACTTTCGCATTATCTTTTTGAATTTGCGGCGCTTCAAAACCGTCAAGCTTAACAGCTGCATTTTTCTTTTCATCAAAGTCCAGCCCCATAAAATCCAGACCCTCACAAATGCGTTTGCGCATGGCGGCGGAATGCTCGCCAATGCCACCTGTAAAGGCCAAGACATCAGCGCCATCCATCACGGCGGCATAGGCACCGATATATTTACGGACGCGGTAGGCATAGATATCAAGCGCCAACTGCGCTTTTTTATCGCCATCCGCTGCTTTATCCTCAATCACGCGCATATCATTGCTTCCGGCCAGCGCTTTCAGGCCGCTCTCGCTATAAAGGCTTTTTTCGATCTGATCCGCTGTTAAGCCTTGCGTGCGGTAAAGAAAAGCAAACAGGCCGGGATCGACATCGCCGGAGCGCGTGCCCATTACCAGGCCTTCCAGCGCCGTCATGCCCATCGAGGTATCGACCGACATCCCCTTATCAATCGCGCAAATCGATGCACCATTGCCCAGATGGCAGCTAATGATGCGCAAATCTTCCGGACTTTTGCTTAGCTCTTCCGCTACGCGCTGCATCACATATTTATGCGATGTGCCGTGAAACCCGTAACGCCGCAAGCCCAGATCACGCCACTCCTGCGGCACGGCGTATGTGATCGCTTTTTGCGGCATGGTCTGGTGAAAGGCCGTATCAAACACGGCCACTTGCGGTAAATCCGGCCAGGTTTTCTGCACAATGCGGATACCAGTCAGATTGGGCGGGTTATGCAGCGGCGCCAGCGGCACGCAGCTTTCAATGGCGCTGATCACCTTGCTGTCAATAATACAGGCCTCTCGGAAAACCTCACCGCCATGGGCAATACGGTGGCCTATGGCATCAAAATTCTTATAACCGTTTTCTTTCAGAATACCGGGAATTTTTTCCAGCGCCGGTTCAATATGCTCAAGTCCGTCCAGCGAGTGTTTAAAGACATGCGCGCCACCCTCAAAAACACCAAACTTGACCGAGGAGCTGCCTGCATTGATAACCAGAATGCGCATATCACCATCCTCCTTCTACCACGTTCGGCGCAGTATCATGATGGCATTCGGTTCCTTGTTTTTGACCTTTACTATCCCGCACCGTTAAAAGTGCCAGCGCACAGGAGGCTTTACGGGCAATGGCACTGCTGGCGCGGCTGGTCAGGATGATCGGCACCTGCGCCCCCATGACGATTCCAGCCATATGCGCACCGGACAGCAAGACAAGTTGCTTGAATAAAATATTGCCGGATTCCAGATCGGGCACGACCAGAATATCAGCCTTGCCTGCTACCTGGGAGCGGATGCCCTTGATATCGGCGGCCTCTTCGGAAATCGCATTATCAAAGGCCAGCGGGCCATCCAGCAATGCCCCGGTAATCTGTCCGCGTTCGGCCATCTTGCACAGGGCCGTGGCATCGAGCGTGGAGGGAATATCCTGATTAACCGTTTCCACCGCCGAGAGCAAAGCCACGCGCGGCACCGTCTTGTTTACTGCTAAAAACAGATCAATGGCGTTTTGAACAATATCGACTTTCTGTGTTAGATTGGGCTGAATATTGATCGCCGCATCCGTCACATATAGAGGCCGGGGGAATTTCGGGATATCGAGCATGGCGACATGGCTCATCCGCCGCCCTGTACGCAGTCCTTTTTGTTTATCCATCACCGCCAGCATCAGCTCATCAGTATGGAGCTTGCCTTTCATCAGGGCTTCCACCTTACCCTCATGCACCATTTGCACGGCCATCTCCGCCGCCGCATGGCTGTGCGGTGTGGGAATGATGGTATAGGGCGAAAGGTCTATATTTTCCTCTTCCGCCACCGCGCGGATTTTATCTTCCGGTCCGACCAGCACGGCCTCGATAATACCGTCTTCCGTGGCTTCAACAGCGCCCCTTAAGGACACGGCATCAGCCGGATGAACCACAGCAGTTTTTAAAGGCTCCAGCCCGTGCACCATGCAAATCGCCTGATGATGGTGTGGACATTCTTCATCCTTGAACTCGATTTCCGGCAATCTGATCTGCTTGCGCTTAACTTTTTCGGTAGGCGCTATGACTTCCGCTTCGCCCGTAATCACTTCCTTGCCGTCCTGATTGAGGCACACACAATCCAGTATCAGACGTTTTTTCTTTTCATCCTTTTCCTTGACTGTGACCCGTGCCGTCACTGTATCGCCGATACCCACAGGCTTTAGAAACCGGAAGGTCTGGCCGAGATAAATTGTGCCCGGTCCCGGCAGTTGCGTGCCCAGAACAGTTGAAATCAGTGATCCGCCCCACATGCCGTGGGCGATAATTTCATGAAACATGTCACTGCGCGCGTACTCTTCATCCAAATGCGCCGGGTTGACATCGCCGGACATCACGGCAAAAAGCTGGATATCTTTTTGCGTGAGCATATGTTCGACAGAAGCGGTATCGCCGATATCGATCTCATCAAAAATTTTGTTTTGGATTATGCCGTCCATCTTCTCATTCCTTACGCCGCCATAATGTTAAAGCCCGCATCGATATAAACCGTGCTGCCGGTCACCAGCCGCGCTTCATCACTCACCAGAAATCTTGCGTACGCGCCCACACAATCCGTGCAGATCAATTCATGCGCAGGCGACTGTTCGCGCGCTTCTTCCAGTAATTTATCAAAATGGGCAATCCCGCCCGCCGCGCGCGTGGCGACAGGACCGGGCGACAGCGCATTGACACGGATTTTCTTTTCGCCCAGTTCGGCGGCCATATATTTCACCATGCCTTCCAGCGCCGCCTTGACCGGCCCCATCACGCCGTAATGCTCAACGACTTTCTCCCCGCCATAATAGGTGGTGGTCAGCAGGCAGCCGCCGTCAGTCATCAGGGGTTCGGCCAGATGCGCCAGCCGCGCAAAGGAATGACAGGAAATATCCATCGCCGTGAGAAACCCGTCCTTTGAGCAATCCGTCACCCTTCCATGCAGATCCTCCTGCGGCGCAAAGGCAATGGCGTGCAGCAAGAAATCAAGCTTCCCCCATTGATTGTCGATCATCTCGAACAGCCCCTGCATTTCCGTCTCGTTGGTCACATCCAGCGGCACAATGATGGGCGCATTAACCTGCTCGGCCAGCGGGCGCACATAAGGCGCCGCCTTTTCATTGAGGTACGTAATGGCCAACTCCGCTCCGGCACCATGGAAGGCTTTTGCACAGCCCCAGGCAATTGAATGTTCATTGGCAATGCCAACGATCAAGCCTTTCTTTCCTTTAAGCACATCCGTTGTCATGGCTCATCTCCTCATACTTTCACGCGCCGCAAACGCAGCGCATTGAGAACAACCGAGAACGAGGATGCGCTCATGGCAAAAGCGGCGAACATCGGACTGATTAAAATGCCGAAGAATGGGAACAAAAGCCCTGCCGCCACCGGCACGCCCGAAGCGTTATAAACCAGAGCAAAGAACAGATTCTGACGGATATTGCGCATCGTGGCGCGCACCAGGCGGCGGGCACGGACAATGCCATCCAAATTGCCTTTGATCAGGGTAAAGCCCGCGCTTTCAATCGCCACATCGGCGCCGGTGCCCATAGCAATACCCACATCGGCCTGTGCCAGTGCAGGCGCATCATTGACCCCATCACCGGCCATGGCAACCTTGAAACCCTGTTCCTGAAGCTCGCGGATAATCCGGGCTTTGTCCTCGGGCAGAACATCAGCGCGGATCTCATCAATGCCCAGCTTTGCCGCCACGGCTTTGGCTGTGCGTTCATTATCACCGGTCGCCATAATAATCCGGAAGCCCAGCCTGTGTAACTCTTTCAGAGCCGCAGGCGTTGTCTCTTTCACCGGATCGGCCACACTGACCAGTCCGGCAATCGCATTATCAAGCACGACAAACATCACCGTCTCACCTTCATCACGCCGGGCGTTGGCGGTTTCAACGAGTTCACCGCTATCCAGCCCCATATCAGAGATCAACCGGGCATTGCCGAGCGCCACAGCGCGGCCATCGACCACGCCTTTTACGCCTTTGCCGGTGACGGCTTCAAAATCCGTTGCATCAGCCATGTCCACGCCGCGCTCTTCCGCGCCGTTTACTATAGCCTCAGCCAAGGGATGCTCAGAGCCGCGCTCAAGCGATGCGGCCAGGCGCAAAACTTCAGCCTCGTCATGCCCCTCTTCGGGAAGCACAGCCACCAATTTTGGCTTGCCTTCGGTCAATGTGCCAGTCTTATCGACGATCAGCGTATCGACTTTTTCAAAACGCTCCAGCGCTTCGGCGTTCTTGATCAAAACACCAGCCTGCGCGCCACGTCCGGTCGCCGTCATAATCGACATCGGCGTAGCCAGCCCCAAAGCGCAGGGACAGGCGATAATCAGCACCGCCACAGCAGAAACAAGGCCATAGGAGAGCGCCGGGGACGGTCCCCAGATTGCCCAGGAAATGAATGAAGCAATCGCAACTAGAATAACCACGGGCACAAAATACCCGGCGACCATATCGGCATATTTCTGAATCGGCGCGCGCGATCTTTGCGCATTGGCCACCATTTCAACGATCTGGGAGAGCATGGTATCTGAACCCACGCGCGTCGCTTCAATAATCAAGCTGCCCGTGCCGTTGATCGTCGCACCGGTCACATTATCACCTTCTACTTTTTCAACAGGGACAGGTTCACCGGAGATCATGGATTCATCGATGGAAGAGCGGCCATCAAGCACAACACCATCGACCGGCACTTTATCGCCGGGGCGCACGCGCAATTTGTCACCAACCTGCACATCTTCTAAAGGAATCTCTTCTTCGCTGCCGTCTTCGCGGATCACGCGTGCGGTTTTAGCTGCCATATCCAGCAGCGCCTTAATGGCAGAACCGGTACGTTCGCGCGCCCGAAGCTCCATAACCTGCCCGAGAAGAACCAGCGTGACAATCACAGCCGCTGCTTCGAAATAAACCCCGACATTACCTTCCGCGTCCCTAAAACCATCCGGGAAAATTTCGGGCATAATCACCGCAATGATACTGAAAATATACGCCGCACCCGTACCCATGCCGATCAGGCTGAACATGTTCAAATTCATCGTGCGGAAGGAATGATACCCCCGCTCAAAGAACGGCCAGCCCGACCAGAGGATCACAGGCGTGCCTAGTGCTAATTCAATCCAGAGTGTGGCGCGTTCGCCGAAAAACTCCCTGATTGCGCCCAATCCAACATAGGGCGACATCGCTAAAATAAGCAGCGGCACAGTCAACACCGCACCCACCCAAAAACGGCGGGTAAAATCGATCAGCTCCAGGTTAGGACCTTCATCGCCTGTGCCGGTCGCCGTATCAGCTTCAAGCCCCATCCCGCAGATCGGACATGACCCCGGACCCGGATTACGCACTTCGGGATGCATCGGACAAATATAAACCGTGCCTGTATAGCCTTCCGGCACCTTGTCATACTTCCCGCCCGTTACCGGATCACCACCAGATTTATGGTGGTGATCACCGTGATGGGCACAGTTTGAATGATCTTCAGTTTTTTTGGCCTGGCCGTGGTTATGTGAGGTCATGTCTTTTCTCCGTTTTATTTCTTGCTGCCGCCGCAACAGCCGCCCTGAGTTTCTGTTTTCTCTTGGTCGGGCTTTGACTTGTTATCTTTCTCGCCGCCGCAACAGCCATTTTTTTCTTTTTCCGCTTCCTTCTTGATAGGATTGTGCTCGTGGTGCTTATCGCCGCCACAGCAACCGCCTTGTTTGTGATCGTGATGTGTCATAATTTTTCTCCTTTCTGAGAGGTTTGGTTTGATGAAAATCTGGGAATAAAGCCCGGAACATGCGCCGCATAATCGTCCCACGCTTTGCCAAACCGTGCTTTAGAGTCTTTCTCTTCCCGTTTTGCCAACCTGACATACATATAGGTCAGGATCGGAAACAGCACCAAAGTCGGGATAGTCGGCCATTGCAGCAGGAAACCAAACATAATGGCGATAAAGCCGATATATTGCGGGTGTCGCACTTTCTCATACAGGCCTGTCACTGCCATTTTTCCTTCGCGCTGCGCTTTATAGAGCACATTCCAGGCCGCCGATAAAATCCAGAAACCGCCGCCAATGAACACAAAGCTCAACATATGGAAGGGACCAAAATGCGGATTGCCTTCCCAGCCGAGCGTCATCTCCAGAAGATGCCCGGAATCATGGGCGAGCCAGTTGATATCGGGATAGCTGGTTTGTAACCAGCCGGAGAGTAAATAAATGGTCAGCGGAAAACCGTACATCTCGGTAAAAAGCGCCACCAGAAAAGCTGAAAATGCACCAAAGCTGCGCCAATCAGTTTTAGTTTGCGGTTTGGCAAAGCTGAACGCAAAGATAATAAAGATCGCCGAGTTTAAAATCACCAGTGACCAAAGCCCGTAGGCACTATCCATTCCATGCATGACCTATTTCTCCTCTTCATCGTCAGAATGTTTGTTATTGCTATGGCCACCGTGACCGCCATGCCCGCCATGCATAAAGACATGCATCAATGGGCAGGCTAGAAGGATCAGCCATATCCAGTTATTGCCGATATGTGCGGCGTGTTCCTTAATCAGAAAATAGGCCGCCACAGCAAAAAAGAAGATGCACGTTATGCCGAACGACGTTTTCCACCACGGTTTCTTGTCTTCCGGTCTGTGATAATGTTCGTGATCGTGATCCATTTTAAAATCTCCTTTTTGTGTTAATGCGTGAACTCAATTGCTTCCTTTGCAGAATTTGGCTTCCATGCCATGGGCTTCCCACATTTTCTGAACAGAAAAATAGGTAAAGGCCGCTGACCATGTAATCATAATCAGGCCGTTAATGGCCTCTACGCCTGTCAAAAAACGTAAGCCTTCGGCTGGGAAAACATCGCCGACGCCGAGAGAGGAATAGCTGGTGGCTGAAAAATATAAATATGTTGGGAAGTGGTCTGGGACATGGCCGGATAAATCAGGAACTACTGCATAATGAATTAAAGCCCAATAAAAAACGGCATAAACCAATATAGCCACAGCATGTGCTATAAAAATCCCTGCAATCATCACAAACATAATCGGGCGATGCCTTGCCGTCATACGGGACACAAAACGTGAAATTAAACACAGACACTCATAGAAAAGCGCCGTTGCAATAAAAACTGCCGCAAAAGAAGCCAGTGATACAAGCCAGATCTGATCCATTATGTGCTGATCACTTTCCACCCACCGGCAATATTTCTGCTGTGTTGTTTTTTGGCCGGTTGACCAGAATAATCCCCAGTACCGTTAGGCCGATCCCGGCGGCTGTTAAAACTCCGATGTTCTCCTGATAAAAAACAACACCCATTGCCAGCCCGAAAATTGGCACCAGAAAACTGAAGGAGTTGGCGCGGTTGAGTTCTACCTCTCCCAAAACGCGATACCATAGCCAATAGGCCAGAGCCGTACCCGGCAGCGCCAATCCGACAAGACTTATTATAAAGGGTGCATTCCATGTCACCGCGCTCATATCCTCTGTAAAAAGAGCTATAACGGCCAAAAAGAAGCTTCCGATAACCAACTGCCAGCCCATGGCGCTGAGCGCGTCGATGCGGCCAGCCATGCGCCGGATTAGGACGTTGCTGACCGTAATACCCAGCGCGCCAAGAAGGATGTAAAAAATACCAAGCGCATAGCTGCCGTCCGTATCTGAAAGCAAAGAAGGCAGAGCGATTAATATAATGCCCGTAAAAGCAAGCAACAATCCGGCCTTGCCCCTTCCGTCCAGATATTCCTTCAAAACGATAGCGGCCAAAACTGCCGCCATCAAAGGCTGCGTATTGGCTATCACTGTTGCTATACCGGGCGTGACGAATTCGGAGGCGTGAAACATACCAAAAAACCCTAACGTGGTCGCGCCCAGACCGATAGCACCCAGCATTGCCCAAGTTTTGAGATCGCGCGGTTGCCGGCGCCGCATTATCATTGCAGGGATCAGTAAAGCAATTCCGGCCAGAAACGCTCGCATCGCGGCGAAAGTCAAATGCGGCGCATGGGGAAGCCCCATCACGATCAACGGAAAGCAGATCGCCCATAAAAACATCACAATTATGATTTGTGCCGTATGGGACATCCTGGTACCTGCCTTCTGATTTGTGCATTATGCGCTGCATTTTGATCGTCCTTTATGCGGCTTTCTCGCTTTGCAAAGCTTGTTGTAATTTTTCTTCTACATCTTTCGACAAAGAGGTTTTGATAATGGTACCGCCCGTGCCTTCCAACTCATCCAGAACCTTATCCACCGTCATCTTGCGGGTCAGGATAAACAGCGCCGAGCAGCACGGCTCCAGCTCCTTGCTTAGATCCTTGATAAAATCATCATCAATGCCGTAATCGGTGGAATATCCTGCCAGAGCACCAAAGCCCGCACCAACGCCGCCTACAATCAACCAGCCGAGAGGGCCAGTAAATAAGAAGCCAATCAACATCCCCCAGAAAGCACCATTCCATGCCCCTGCGCTTGTCAAATTAACGGATTGCGTCAGTTTAATTTTACCATCTTCGCGGCGATGTGCGATTACCGCGTCTTCCAAATCTACCAGATATTCGCTTTCAAGGCTGCGCAGCTTCTGCAGTGCCTTTTCCGCACCGTCTTCTTTATGTTTATATATAATTGCGATTAACGTATTCATTGACATGGTTTTCTCCTTTTCATTTAAAAACTGGTTTGCGTGTTGTGTTTTTAATCCGTTGCCACATCGCAGGCATACTGCTCTTTGGGCAGCAACTTTCGTGCTTTGGCCAAGATTGGCTTCGGCTTCAAACTTTCTGCAAACTGAAACACCGGGGCGCAGCTCTCCCGTTTTGAATTGTTCTGGAACAATCTTAAGGTTGTCTCTGCTGTCTGTTTTTGCGTAGCAAGCATAGGCACCTCCTTCATGGTGCTTCTTATACGTTTTATGGTCACTTATCCCTCAAATTTTTTGTTTTTTTGGATACAAATGATCGAGGATCGGGCATTCACTCAGCGGCATGTCCCCACCAGGGCAAGCCTCAGAGAGTTTTTCCAACGCATCATGAATGTTTTTTAATTGTTTTATGTTTTCTTTGGCCTCAGCAAGCTTATGATCGGTACGCTCTAACATGTCCTTACATGTTGCCGTTTGGGATGCTTTAAGGGTCAGAAGCGTTTTAATTTCCGCCAGCTTGAACCCTAGATCTTTTGCTCTGCGAATAAACTGAACAAGGAGAATGCTTTCTGGCCCATAAAGCCTATATCCAGCCTCGGAACGGCCTTCCGGCTTAACAAGACCCAACTGCTCGTAATAACGGATCGTGTCTGTGCGCACGCCGCTTTCCTTCGCCAACAGTCCAATCGTTATATCGCTCATTTTTTCTCCTTTCGGACCAAAGCCTACACCTTTGAGTACACTCCAAGGTCAAGCCAAAATTTTTAATACTCAACGCTCACAGATTGTCCCGTCATCTCTTCACAAATTTGCTGCATGAGCTTATGCTGCTTTACATTTTTGGGATCGTCTTTGATCAGTCCTTTTTTGATTTCAATACGACATTCTTCGGCCAAAGTAAGACGCTTTTGCTCTTGAGTCTTACCCTCAAGCTTTTCTTCCAAAATGCTGTAATGTGACCAGCCGCAAGCTGATAATGCCAAGACAAACGGCAACAAGATGATTGCTCTCTTATTCATATAATTTCTCCGGGGCGGTGTTCAGTTTGTTCATATGGTGGCACAAGGCTTCCCTGTGAGCTTCATGCCCAGGGTAAAAGCCGCCGCCATAAATAGGACCATCAAAATGCTCTAGGCAAAGATAATAGAGTTCCTGTTGCCGTTCTGTGCCCGCTTTACCTTCCAGCCGTTGCTCCGGCGTGGGTGCCACTAGTTTGATGTCCTCCTGGGGGAACGTAGCCTTTGTTGCCCGAGCAGGCCGTTACAGCTGTCCCGACAAAAGCTAAAAGAGCCAGTGTAAATAATGTTTTTTTCATTACAGTCTTTCCTTATTTAATATTGGTTAAAAATTAATGTGCATGATCGCCGTGGTCAGGTGCATCATGATTATCTTGCATCTCTTCATCGGCAGAGCTTTCCACTGCAGCGCCATGATCACCGTGATCTCCATGAGGTTCAGGATCTGCTGCCGCGCCGTGATGACCGGCAGTGTCGTCCCCTCCATGTGCATGGCTTCCATGACCACCATCGCCAGAGACTTCAGGCATACGCATAACCCCGCCGCCATGACGATAAACAACTTCTCCACCCTTATAGCCGGTCACAGCCAATAACCCGGATGCCACCAAAATCAACGCAACAAAGCCAACCCCTACCGCTTTCGCTCCACGGTGCCTAAAAAGTGCCCAAACTGCCAAAAGGCCAAATATGGAGGCCGTCGTCAGCGCCCAGTTTTTATGATCAGTCATCGCCGCATGTAAGGGCCCATCGTGTGGTATTGAATTATACGCATCAAAACCAGCCAGTACTGTGATGATTGTTATGCCCGCCCCAATCCAGAGATTCCAACGCGCCACGACCAAGAAATGAGGCTTCTTTAAAACTAACCCTGCCAGATATAGCAGCGCTGATATACTGAGCAGTGCCACCGAAAAATGTACAAAAATCGGGTGCCAGTTCGGTATGATTTCTATGCCCATCATGATTTTAAACCTTTCTTAATGGTGATCGCCGTGGCCATCTCCTTGGTCACCGCCATGTTTCATATCTTCATGCATGGAACAATCCTTACCAGCTTCACATTGTTTGGCTTCATGATGGCCTTTTACAGGCTGCATTACTTTTGTGATGCGGTAGGTTTTATCTTCACCCAACGCGATATGAAAATGAATCATCTGATCAGGCGCTAATGCCGTCAGATCAACACCTTCAGCAACGTCTATATCCATGGTCATTTCAGGCCATTTCAAAGCTGGAATCGGCTCATGTGAAATATTGATTTTTCTGTTTTCTAGATCAACGCTGTGAACAATACCTTTACCCATCGTCGCCTTATGCTCCGCTGCGGCTTCTCCATGATGGTCATGGCTTGTGGCTTCTTGATGCTCGCCTTTATGCGCACTGGTCTCAGCAATGGCTTGTGGTGCGAACGCCAAGCCCGCAGCCAATATTGTGCCCAAAAGCAGTGTTTTCTTTATGGAATTCATGTGTAACTCTCCTTACAAAGTTGAATAAAATAGCTTGTAAGACTGTTACGAGTGGATAGGACTTACCCCTTAAAAAAAATATTTTTTATTCAGGGCCGCCATCTTTAATAACCACTACCTAAAACCAGAATTTTATACCGGTCACAAAAGCGGTATTGTTGGTCTGCTCACCATCAGCTTGTAACAAGTCTTTGGTTTCACCCACACTTTGCTCCCAGCTTACGCCTACATAAGGCGCGAATTTACGGCTAAATTCATAGCGCAACCGCAGGCCCGTTTCAAAGCCGGTGATGCCGGAGCCTATATTATATTCCTTTACATCCTGCACAGCGACTTCGGTTTCAAAGCGCGGCTGCAAAATCAGACGCTGCGATAAAAGAAGTTCATATTCTGCCTCCAGCACGGAAGAGACATCGCCTTCATCACTGACATACGATGTCGCTTCCACTTCAAACCAGTAAGGGGCCAGTCCCTGAACGCCAAGTGCGGCAAAATCACGATCATCGGCTTCGGGAATAAAATCATGCCTATATCCCCCCTGCACATCCCAGAAGGAAGCAACATTGCGGCTATATAACGCCTCCACGGATGTTTCTTCCCAATCAGCCTTGCTGGTATTGTATTCACCTTCGGTTTTGAGCCATAGCTTGTTATAGTCCCCGCCGATCCATGCCTGTACATCAAAAAGTGCTGCGTTATCACCTTGCTGAAAGCGTTGCTCCAACCGATCTCCCATGAGCGTGTAGAAAACTTTGTTATCGTGAACAAGCTGCAAACCGAAATTCTTTTGTGCGCCATCTTGTGCGTCAACTGCATATTTTTGTATAGGCTCTCCGGTTTCAGGCGTTGTTTCCACATCACGATAATCCGCAGGAAGCTCACCATCTTGCTCTGAATGCCCCATAGCGCTGTGGTCCATCTGAGCCAAAGCCGGAGCAGAAATGCTTACAAGTAAAGCAGCTAAAATAATATGCCTCATGCTACCCTCACCACCTGCATCATGCCGGCTTCCATGTGATAGAGAAGATGACAGTGAAATGCCCAGTCGCCCTTTTCAATTGGCGTAATCAACGTCGAGAGCTTTTCTCCCGGCTTAATCAAAAGCGTGTGTTTATAGGGGATTTTGTCGTGACTTTGGCCGTTCTCAAGCTGCATCCACATGCCGTGCAAATGAACTGGATGTTCCATCATCGTATGATTCACCAGATAGAGGCGCAGCCGTTCATTATGGCGGAATAAATATGGCCCCGGATGTTCGGAGAATTTTTTACCGTCAAACGAAAACATATAGCGTTCCATATTGGCCGTGACATTGATGGTCATCTCCCGGTCCACATCCGGCGAATAGGGCTGCGGCTCATCAGACACTAGATCCTTGTAAGTCAGAACCTTCCAGCCGTCTTTGCCAAGCCCTATTCCCGGTTCGGCCAATCTATCTTTAGGATCGGTAATCACCATAACGACACCTGATTGATCGCCTTCCGGTTTAAATGGTTCCGGCCCATTTGGTCCCGCCGCACTCGGATCGTGCCCCATTTTACCATGATCCATGGCTTTCATACCATCCATATTGCCATGATCCATCATCTTGCCATTGCTCATATCCATTCCCGCCATCATGCCTATATCTTCCATTTTGCGTACAGGCCGTGGGCGCAGCGGTGGCACAGGCGCAGACAACCCGGCCTGAGGAGAAAGGGTACCGCGCGCATAACCGCTGCGATCAATGCTTTCAGCAAAAATGGTGAAGGGCTTATCCTGACGAGGGCGCACAAGCACATCATAGGTCTCAGCTGTACCCATGCGGAATTCATGCACATTAACAGGCTTAACGGCTTTACCGTCTGCCATTACTACATCCATATTCAGTCCCGGTATGCGCACATCAAACGTGCTCATGGCTGAGGCGTTGATAAAGCGCAGGCGCACCGTCTCACCAGGATTAAAAATGCCCGTCCAGTTGGCATTAGGCGCAGAGCCATTCATCAGATAGGTATAAGTCGCGCCCGTAACATCCGCGAGATCGACCGGTGACATACGCATATTGCCCCACATCAGACGGTCATTAACGGATTTTTCCAACCCCCTATCAGAAATGTCATCAAAGAAATCCCATACAGTGCGTTTCTGATAGTTATAATAATCACCGGAAAGATTGATATTCCTGAAAATCGTTTCAGGATCTTCAAACGACCAGTCCGAAAGCATTATGACGTAATCACGGTCATAAGAAAACGGTTCCTCGCCCTTTGGTTCTATCACCAAAGGTCCATAGGTTCCGGTCTGTTCTTGAAATCCAGAATGGCTGTGATACCAATAGGTTCCGCCCTGCACAACGTCATACTCGTATTCATACGTTTCGCCGGGTGCTATCCCGCCGAAATTCACCCCCGGCACCCCGTCCATGGGAAATGGCACCAAAATACCGTGCCAATGTATAGAGGAATGCTCCGTATCCATCAAAGAATTGGTAACATTAAGCTTTACCTTATCACCTTCACGCAGTTTGACCAGCGGCCCCGGTACGCTGCCGTTAATCGCCGTCGAGCGGCCTGTGCGTCCGTTCACATTAAAAGGCGCGTAGCCTATATCAAGATTGTATAGTGATTTTGCTGCAACATCTTTTATTCCATGCCTATCAACAATCGCCTGTGATCCTGGCACACGCGCCCATGCTGGCAATGGCAAGGCCATCTGCGCGCCAGCTACAAAAGCCGCAGCGCCAGAATACCCTATAAATTGCCGTCTGGATAAAGATTTGATTTTAGTCTCCGTCATTGAATTTGTCCGTTCAAACGTTTTTCAAGGAAAGAAGTTCCCATTTTTTATTCATTGGTCCTGCACCAAGAATGTTTGCAATACTATTACGAAGAACTTACTCTCATCCCTCAAATCTTTCTTTACAAAAATTGAAATATTTTAATGTCTCTGCTATTAAAAAACTCAATCAAACTCATGGGAGGTTGTATGGTTGATGAAATAAAACCCATTGAAAAAAGCTGGCTTATTGACCGTATGCGCCTTGGAGAACGGTATTTAAAATACTGTATTGATCAGATTGCCAATAAAAATGCCTTTAATAAAAAAAAGGAAAACAAAGTCAAAAAAGAACAAGATAAAGGCACACCGAAAGACAATGACACTTCACCGTATGATGGGCTGAGTCTTTCAAAAGAAAAACCGCATTCTCTTGATGAAGAAGTTTAAATCTCAGCCCTCAGGCTGTACCAGCAAGAAATCAATAACACGACTTAAGGCCTCAAAGCGTTTTTGCCCCTTATAAAGCCTGCCATTGATATAAACCGTTGGCGTAGAGTTAATGCCCAAAGCTTCACGAGCTTTTTGCTGTTCGGCAGCCAGACCTTCTTTTGTTTCCGTGTCGTTAAGACAGCGCTCAATGGCTACACTATCCATTCCGGCTGATATAAAATAATCTTTGAGATCGTCCTGCGGATGATCAGCGAGCGCCCATGTATCTTGATTGGCAAATAATGTATCAATGACAGGTTTTGCCTTTTCAGAAGGAAGACAGCCCAATAACAAAGCCCCATCAAGCGCAGGCGCGTTCAATGGATAATGCCTAAACAATAAACGAACCTGACCGTTGCGTATGTATGATAATTCCAGCGGCTTTGCAGCCTCTTCATGAAAATATTTACAAGTGCCACAGGTCAGAGAAGCGTACTCAATAATTGTCACCGGAGCCCCTTCTTCCCCGTAAGCAATTTCAAACGGGCGGCTTTGCTCCATGAAGGCTGGATTATTAATGGGACTGTCTAAAGGAATGCGTGTCTCTTTCCACGCGACGATACCCACGATAAGCAGGAGGCCACCGCCTATGATTAAAAACCATGAATTATCTTCCCACCATGAAGTGCGGGGTTGAGTGATTGTTTGTTTCCGCCACGCACGGCGCTTACGCCTATTGGCCATGGGGATTCTCCACAATCGATAATAAAAACGCTTCGATATCTTTATCCAGCCAATCCAGCGGCCCCGAAATCCGCGCAACTTCTTGACCTTCCGTGCTCACAATGATCGTTGCAGGCAGGCCGTTAAACCCCAGATCGAAGCCAAGGCTGCGCGTGCTGTCCCAGTAAAGCGGCAACGCATCAATCCCGGTTTTCTTATAAAAGCCCTGCACTTTTTCTATCGAGCGATCCATGGAGACAGTGACGATTTCAATGCCCTTGTCTTTCAAGCGTTCTTGAAGCGTGTTGAGATCCGGCATTTCCGTGACGCATGGCGCGCACCATGTCGCCCAGAGATTAAGAACCACGACCTTATTCTTAAAGTCGCTCAACTTTATAATTTTTGCGCTTTCATCCTGAAACGTAATTTCAGGCAGTGCTTTAGCTTCCGAAACATCAAACCCTTCCGGCGCAGCCCATGCCGGAAATGAAAACAGCAACACTACAAGAATAAGAAGCGCGCTTTTCATATTTAGCCCGCACCGGCATCAGAAGAAGAACGGGCGCGTAAAAAGAGCTTTTCTGCGCCAAAAATAAGAATAACCCCGGCCAACGCCACGTAGATCACCAGCATATCTGTTTGCGCCTTGATCATCAGGAACGCCCCCAGCACCACAACATCCATCACAATCGCAGTGATCAGGACAAGCGCGTTGGCCTTTACGTCCTTGCGCAAATATCGCAACACTCCCCAATGCACAGCAATATCCATGATGAGGTAAAAGATTGCGCCCAACGAAGCAATGCGGCTGAGGTCAAAAAACACGGTCAGGGCTATCGCCAGCACAATTGTATAAACCAGCATATGTTTTTGAATATTGCCGGGCATGCCGAAATGGCTGTGCGGCACCAGCTTCATATCGGTGAGCATGGCCACCATGCGCGAGGCGGCAAAGACACTGGCAATAACGCCGGAGACGGTGGCAATGATCGCCAGCACAACGGTAAACCACAGACCAAAATCACCAAGAGCCGGACGCGCCGCTTCCGCCAGCGCAAAGTTTTTTGCGGCAATAATTTCAGGCAATGACAAATTCCCGGCTACCGCCAAGGCCACCAAAAAGTAAACAACAACGCAGATGGCAATGGAAATAATAATCGCCCGCCCAACATTGCGGTGCGGATCGACAATCTCAGAGCCGCTATTGGTGATGGTGGTAAAGCCTTTATAGGCCAGAATGGCCAGCGCCACGGCGGCCAGAAATCCGCTTGCACCTTGCGGCTCTGCAGGAGCAATCGTGAAGCTTTCCAGAGAAAATCCGGACAGCCATAGGCCAACCACACCAAAAGCGGCAATCCCGCCAATTTTAAGCACGGACATGATCAAGGAAAACATACCGATCATGCGGTTGCCGGAAACATTGATTAAAAACGCAAAGATCAATAGCCCCACGCCCAAAGCCGGAACAAGCCAGCTCTCATCGCCAATATCAAACAGCTGCAAGGTATAAGAGCCAAACGTGCGGGCAACCAGGCTTTCATTGATCACCATCGAGAAATACATCAGCAGTGCCCCGGCAGCGGTAATCGTGCCTTTGCCGTAGGCCTTCTCCAGAAACATCGCAATACCCCCGGCGGACGGGAAAGCATTGGACAGTTTCACATAGGAATAGGCGCTAAAAGCGGTCACAACAGCCGCAACCAGAAAGGCCAGGGGAAACCATTGGCCACCCAGCTCGGCAATCTGGCCGGTCAGCGCAAAGATGCCCGCGCCAATGATCACGGCTGTCCCCATAGAGACAGCCCCGACCAGACTTAAACTGTTTTCTTTATATTGCGTGGAATGATCATGCTTCATGCGGCAGCACTTCCTGTTCATCTTCTTTTGTTTCAGTATGTTTAAATCTGCGTCCTTCCCAAATATAATAAACGACGGGAATTACAATAAGTGTAAGAAGTGTTGTTGTTGTCATGCCTCCAATCATTGGCAGAGCAATACGTCGCATAACGTCAGAACCCAAACCTTCCGTGATAAAAATCGGCGCGAGACCAACCATTGTTGTACACACAGTCATAAGCTTTGGTCGCACACGTAATACAGCTCCATGCATAACAGCATCAAATAAATCATTAAGATTTTTTGGAGGATGCTCGCGCACTTGCTGGTCAATATAAAGTAACATCACCACGGCAGTCTCTACTGCTATACCAGCTAATGCAATAAAGCCAACAGCCACTGCTACAGAAAAATTATATCCAGCCAGATACAGCGCCCAAACTCCACCGATCAAACCGAATGGTAGCGAAAGCATAATAATAAGCGTCCTATCGACTCGCCCAAAATGAACCATTAACAACGTAAATATAATAAAGATAGCAGCAGGCACAGCGATTTTCATTCGTGCGGCGGCCTCCAACATCTGTTCAAACTGCCCCGACCAGATCAGCGCATAACCAGCTGGAAGATCAACTTTATCCGCCACAATTTTCTGCGCATCTTTGACATAGGTACCAATATCCCGGTCTTCAATATCAACAAACACCCAACCTGTCAGCCGCGCGTTTTCAGACTTGATCATCGGCGGTCCTTCGACAAATTCGATCTTGGCCAATTCACCCAATGGAATATGCTGGCCTTTCGGTGTTGGAACGAGAATATCGAATAAATCCTCTGGATCTTCACGGAACGGTCGGTCATACCGCAACATGATGTTATAACGCTCACGCCCTTGAATAGATTCCGCGACCTTCATACCGCCAAGCGCGGTCTGAATAATCTTCTGAAATACGCCAAGGTCAATATTACGCCGTGCCAATTCATCCCGATCAGGTTCTATCTCTAAATATTTTCCGCCTGTAACGCGATCAGCAAAAGCAGAACGTGTACCCGGCACATCTTTTAGAGCAGCCTCAATATCCAGTGCCACGCGACCGATAACATCCAGATCATCCCCGGCAATCTTGATCCCGATAGGCGTGCGAATCCCGGTGGAAATCATATCCATGCGGATTTTAATCGGATAGCCCCAGCTATTCACCACACCGGGAATTTTAACGCGGGTATTCAACTCCTTAATCAGCCCGTCAGCATCCAATCCTTTGCGCCATTCATCACGCGGCCTTAGCCGTATCCATGTTTCAATCATCGAAATCGGCGCAGGATCTGTAGCGCTATCGGCACGCCCAACCTTGCCGAACACATGATGTACTTCGGGAATAGTTTTTATCAGGCGGTTTGATTGCTGCAAAATCTCTTTAGCCTTGGTAATTGACACGCCCGGCAAAGTGGTCGGCATATAGAGCAGTTCGCCTTCATAGAGTGCGGGCATAAATTCTGATCCGGTTTTAGCCACAGGCACAACCATCGAGCCTAAAAGTCCGGCGGCGATCAGAACTGTCAGCCATTTACGTTTTAAAGCCAAGTGTAAGATCGGTTCATAAATATGAATAAACCAACGATTAATGGGGTTTTCTTCTTCTTTGCGGATCTTGCCGCGAATAAGCCAGAGCATCAGTACCGGTACCACCGTCACCGACAAGATAGAAGCAAACGCCATTGCGTAAGTCTTTGTAAAGGCCAGCGGTGCAAATAAACGATAAGATTGACCGGTTAAAGCAAAGACGGGTAGGAATGAGACTGTAATAATCAATAATGAGAAAAACAATCCGGGCCCAACCTCTTTGGTTGCCAATAAAATGGCCGCGTTCTTTTCCTCGCGCGTAGCATCTTTGGACATCTCCGAGAGCTTCCTATGCGCATTTTCAACCATGACAATCGAGGCATCCACCATCGCGCCAATCGCAATCGCAATCCCCCCCAGTGACATAATATTGGCTGTAATTCCTTGTGCAGACATGACAATGAGAGAAGCCAAGATTGCCAAAGGCAAAGTGATGATGGCTACAAGCGCAGACCTAGCATGAAGAAGGAAGATCAAAGAAACCAGAGCGACCACAATACCTTCTTCAATCAGTTTTTCTACAAGATATTCAATAGCGCCTTCAATCAAAGGCGCGCGGTCATAAACTGTTACAATTTCTATCCCTTCGGGCAGGCCGTGCTGTAATTCCTCAATCTTTTCCTTTACGCCCTCAATCACATGCAGGGCGTTTTCCCCGGCGCGCATCACCACGACACCGGCCACCACTTCACCTTCGCCATTCAGCTCAGTCACGCCGCGCCGCAGCTCCGGTCCTTCAATCACGCGGGCGACATCCTGCAGCCTTACAGGCGCGCCGTCCTGGGCATAGACCACAACCTTCTGAAGTTCATCCAGTTTGGTGACATAGCCTTTGGAGCGGATCATCATCTCCATCTCGCCCTTTTCAATGACCCGGCCACCGGCTTCCATACTGGCATTTCTGACCGCTTCCATCAGCCGTTTCAGCGGCACGTTAAAGGCGCGCAAACGGTTAGGATCGATCAAGACCTGATATTCCTTCACAAACCCACCGACCGAAGCCACCTCCGACACGCCGGGCACAGTCGCCAGCTCAAATTTTAAGAACCAATCCTGCAGGCTGCGCAGCTGTGCCAAATCATAAGTGCCACTTTTATCAACAAGCGCATATTGATACACCCAGCCGACACCGGTGGCATCCGGCCCGATTTGCGGCTTGGCGGCATCGGGCAAATCGCCCTGGATCTTGGATAAGGCTTCGATAACACGGCTTCGCGCCCAGTATTGATCCACGTCATCTTCAAAAATAATGTAAACAAAGGAGCTGCCGAACATGGAGAAGCCTCGGACATCCTTTGTTTTCGGCAAACCAAGCATAGTGGTGGAAAGCGGATAGGTTACCAGATCCTCGACAATCTGCGGCGATTGACCGGCAAAATCGGTGCGGATAATCACCTGCGTATCCGACATATCGGGGATGGCATCCAGCGGTGTTTTCTGCACTGCCAATATGCCTGCTACCAACAGCGCAAGCATCATCATGCCGACAAGCAGCTGATTATGCACCGACCAGTCTATAACTTTGGCAACAAAAGATTTCGTCGGGTCGTGAGAAAGATGATCGTCTCCGCCCGGCGCCTGGTTATCAATGTCCGCCATGACCGCCTCCTGCTGAACGTTCTGCCGCTTCCGCCTCTTTAGGGGCTTCTGTATCATTTGCGGCTTCAACCTTATCCGGCCAGTCCATCTTCATCGGATGGCCTTCGCCGTAGGGGTTTTGCACCTCTTCATCCAGCTGCAGCCAGTATTTATCCAGACCGTGCGCCATATAAAGCTTTAAGCCCTTATCCTTGTAATATTGCGGGCGGCCTTCCAGCAGCCACGGTTTTAAGGCCGTCACCAACTCATTCAGGCTGGTTTGCCATTCCATATCGGTCAGACTGTCTTTGGCTTTGACAAGCGCATCTTCCGCATCTTCCAGAACGAATTGTAGTTTCGTGCCCCGGAAGACCGGCATCAAATGATCACCCAGCGTGATCGCCGGCATGATCATTTTCGGGTTAGGTGTCCGCTCGGCCATTAATTCTTCATGGATATACAGCGCGGCATCGGCCAGATGGTCAATCATTGCCATCTGGTCATCCCCGACCTCAAGCAAATGCAGAGGTCTTTGCATGCGCTGCATTTTGCGGAAGGATTCCCGCAGCGAGCTTTCGGAATCAATCAGGAACTGTCCACTAACCACGACATTGTCATTTTCGGCCAGGCCTTTCAGCACTTCCGTGCGGCCTTTATATTTTAGACCCGCCAAAATTCTGCGCGGCTGAAACCGGGATTCAGTCAAGGCCACCACGACAAAATCGCCGTCCTTGCTTTTCAGGATCGCATCGCTGGGGATTGACAGGCGGCGCTCCACGCCCGTTTCAAATTCCACATCGGCATAGGCACCAGGCTTTAGGATGTTATCCGGATTATCCAGAACCAGCCGCACACGGCCCGTACGCGTGGCGCGGTCGATGGTGGGATAAATATAATCAATCTTCGCCCGCGTTTCCTGAATGCCAAGATTGGGGAAAGACACCATGACCTTCGTTGTCTCATCAATATAAGGAATATCCTGTTCGGCAATACTGACCTCGGCCCAGACGGAGGAATAATCCTGTATCTGCATCACCATCATGCCGGGCTTCACATAGGTGCCTTCACGAATGCTGATCATGCTGATCACGCCGTCGCTTTCCGCATAAAACGGCATATAGATTTCAGCCTTGCGGTTTTTGCGGATCGTCTTAATCACAGAGTTCTGCACGCCGAGCGAACTCAGCCGTCTTTCCGCCGCACCGATCCGTCCCTGAACGCCTGTTTGCAGCGCACTGATATAATCCTGCTGCGCCGAGATCAACTCC
>Ga0115013_10000242_pt1 | contig 35257 bp, 27 predicted proteins | sample SouAtlMetagenome_2_FD_88686 | JGI IMG/M metagenome (GOLD analysis project Ga0115013, IMG submission 88686) | Marine eukaryotic phytoplankton communities from Atlantic Ocean - South Atlantic ANT15 Metagenome | ecosystem: Environmental > Aquatic > Marine > Oceanic | place: South Atlantic Ocean...
CTCGCGCAGAACGCCGCCTCGATCAACTCCTTTGGGGACCTCTGCGGCAGCTGCGTGAACATAGCCGTTTGGGCACGCTCGCTCGTGAGTAGTGGCAACTTTGAGTACGTGACGCTGCCCAACGGCAAGGGCGGCTTCTACCAGACGACCACGCTCGGCCTGATCCTGGCGTCCATCCCCTTTGTGATCAAGTACACCTTCCGGCGCACCACGGAGATCCGCTTCGAGGAGCTGCCCGTGGGCGGCGACCCTGCGCTGCTCGCGCGCGCCAAGGAGCTCACCACGTCCACGAACGGCTTCGCCGCGGTGTCCGCCTTCACCGCGCTGCTCATGCTCATCGGCGAGTACGTGGACGACCTCGAGGGCAATGGCGAGATCAAGCCTAACGAGCTGGGCACGCTCTTTGCGCAGGTCAACGCGCTCACCGCTGCCGAGGGCGTCATCGCCGGCAGCAACACCTACTCCAACCCGGGGATTTTGGGTAGTTTATTGTACGGCGTCTTCTTCGCATGGCTCTTCCTCTTGTCGCTCACCGACATCGCGCCGGCGTCCGGGTTTAATGCGCTGTGGCTTGTTGGGTTGCTCTCGCTCACGAGCGTGGGCGTCTACGCGCTGAGCAACCGCTACGCCAACCCGTTTGCCCTTCGCTCGCGCAACTCGACCCAAGCGCCCATCATCGCCGTCTCCTGCAAGGAGACGGAGGTCGCCATTGACGGCGTCTTTGCCCGCCGCGGCCGCCTCGCGCCGATGCGGGCCAACACGGTGCCCAGCGGCGCCTGGCTCGAGCTGCCGAGCGTTCGTAGGCGGTGAGGGAGATAACTGCGCCCACCGTGTGTTCCTAGTGTGGGGTGCGTAGCCGTGGTTTGTTAAACGGTGCGTTGATGGCATGTCGCTCGTGACGGTCGGGCCGCACCAGCACCCGCAGCGCGCGCGCCAAAACTACGACGAGCTCCTGGCCTTTGCGCGCGCCGTGGAAGCGCAAAGCCCGGCCCATGCCGTGCGCATCGTCGAGCAGCCCGGCATGGGGCTGGGCCTGCAGGCCGCGCGCGACATCATGGAGGGCGAGCTCGTCGTGTGGTACGGCGGGCCCTACGTGCCGACGCGCAGCATCCCAGAGAGCACGCGCACGCACGCGGTGCAGGTCTTCGACCCCAACGGCGGACCCGCCCAGGTGGCGCGCGCCATCGACGGCAAGATCGTGAGCGTGGCCTTCCAGGACCCGCAGGTGACCGAGGCGGAGCGCGCGGAGCTCACGCTCATCGCGGGCGCCATGGTGAACAGCTCCATGGACGACGAGGACTTTGTGGCCATGATCCAATGGGCGCCGCCCACGCGGCTGGTGCGGTGGACGTCGCCCCGGGGGGTGGCCTTCGCCGCCAAGCCCTTTGTCGCGTCCCGCTTCCTGCCCGAGGGCACGGACCTGCTCTGGCGGTACCGCTACTACCACAACGACGCGACGGACCCGCTCAGCTTCCCGGACGTGCTGCCGCCGGCCGCGGGCCCGCCCACCAAGCCCAAGAAGCGCATTACACCGGTCCTTAACCCTGACCGCGACAAGGCGCCTCGGCTAGGCGTGGACGCCAGTGGCCTGGCCTCCCTCGCTCGTCTGAAGCTGTGAGGGCGCACCAGGGGCAGTAATCTTGGTTTCCCAAACCACGGGCTTGGTTTGGCAAACCACGGGCTTGGTTTGGCAAACCACGGACTTGGTTTGGCAACCCACGGACTTGGTTTGCCGGGTGTTCGGTACCTTCCAATAATTCAGATATACCATGCAACCACCTCGCTAAAGTGTGGCGCGCTGGATTGTGTGGGGTGGGTCAGCGCAACCATGGTCAACCGGCAAAAGTGGGCCGACTTTACCTTGATCGGCACGACCACTCGCGCGGACAAGCAAACGGCACAGGGGCAGCGCGAGTACACCGCGTTTGCGTGTCCGTACGGCTGTGGTGTGGCCGTCGAGCTCCCTTCCGCAAACGTCAAAAACAACAAGTCCAGCGAGTGTGCTACGCATCTCCTGGCCTGCAAAGGGGTGGCACACGATGGCCGTAGGGCACAGGACGACCCGAGGTTGCTCAACACGGCCGCGTACAAGAAGAAGCGTGCGCTGGATGGCGCTTCCGTGGCGCAAACCACCGCCCCGGCATCCACGGAGCTGGCCACCCGATGCACCGAGCTCGAGCAGCAGAACACAGCGCTCACGAGCGAGAAGGGGTCGTTGCAGTCGCAGGTGAACGGATTGATCGAACAGGGCCGTCGGCACGAGGCGGACATGGTCGAGTTGCGCGAGGCTGTGGCCAAGCTGACGCACGAGAAGACTGAGTTGAGCGCGCAAGTCGGGAGCCTCACCAAGCAAGTCAGCAGCCTCACCGTCACCACGCAGCGCCTCAAGGTCTGGCAGAAGGAGGTCGCGTGCGCCATCGGCGTCAAGCTCTCGCCCATCCCCAGCAGCGACGAGTGCGTCCGCCGGATCCGCAAGCTCAAGCAGCCCTCCAGCCTCTTTGGCCACCACGCCGAGATGGAGGAGCTGCGCACGGAGAACGCACATCTAAACAAGCGGGACCGGTCCTTCCGCAAGCTCGTCGGCCACGAGCGGTTCTACAAGTCCATCCAGGTCGCGCTGCACCCCGACAAGCGCGGCCAGTTCCCGGAGAACCTGCGCCCGCACGCGGAGGCGCTCTACGCGCAGATGCTCGAGGCCCGGCGGCACGTGTGAAGGCCACGGATTGAAGGGTCCGCGTAGGGGAGGTGGGCGTGTTCAGATTGAAGGGTCTCCGCCGCTAACCAAATAATGTGATTGTTTGCAACTTGTACAATCGGGGGTGGGTGACGGTGGGCACGCGTGGCGATGTCAGGAAGGAAGAAGGGCCTGTGGCGTGACCGCTACGACGAACTCGCCCGCATCTGCTCTGAGCGTGGCATGCAGTTGCTGCACACGCGCGAGGAGTGGTCGAAGACGAAGTCTGGTGCCAGGTTCAAGCCGCGACTGGCATGCAACCATCACCCAGGCACCGTCATCACGACCTTGCCTATAGAGCTTCTGATCACGAAGCGTGGCACCGGCTGCCAGCAATGTGCGCCGCCCAACCGCTGGAGCACTGTCGAGCGCTACGACGAGCTAGTGCGTGCGTGCGCTGCGTGCGACGTGCGCCTCTTGCACACACGAGAGGAGTGGCCTGCGCTGAAGGCCCACTCGAAGTTCAAGCCGCGCCTGGAGTGCCTCAAGCACCCTGGTACCGTCATCACCACGACGAACATCACGAACATCACCAGGAAGCAGATCGGCTGCCGGCACTGCCACCCGAACTGGAACCGGTGGAACACCCTCGAACGCTACGACGACCTCGTCCGTCTATGCGATGAGCGTGGCCTGCGCCTATTGCACGCGCGCGAGGATTGGCTGGCGCTTAACCCTCACGGCAACCTCAAACCTCGCCTGGAGTGCATCAAGCACCCAGGCACCGTCATCACCACGACGACCATCCATACCCTCGTGAGTGGCCACGGTGCTGGCTGCGTGCAGTGCGTCGACGTGCTGAACCGATGGAACACCGTCGAGCGGTACGACGCGCTTGCTCTCGTGTGTGCTGAGCGCGGCGTGCGCTTGCTTCACACGCGCGAGGAATGGCCGGCCATTTGCACGGGCATCGAGTTCAAGCCGCAACTCGAGTGCCTGAAGCACCCTGGCGTCGTAATCTCCACGTCACCCATCCAAACCCTCTTCCACCAAGGTTCGTTTGGCTGCACGCAGTGCAAGGCCATGCTCAACCGATGGAACACCGTCGAGCGGTACGACGAACTCGCTCGTGCATGCGCCGACCGCGGTGCCCGCTTGCTCCACACGCGTGAGGAGTGGCCGGTGATCTGCACGAGCGTTGAGTTCAAGCCGCAACTCGAGTGCCTGAAGCACCCTGGAACGGTCATCCACACGACCGCGATCGGCAGCCTGTTTCACCAGGGCAGCCTGGGGTGCTTGAGATGCGCACCAAACCACCACCGGTGGAACACGCTCGAGCGCTACGATCAGCTCACGCAGGCTTGCGCCTCGGTGGGTGCAAAGCTCCTGTACACGCGCGAGGAATGGCCAGCCTTGGACTTCCGCAATCGCTCCAGGCCAAAGCTGGAATGCCTCAAGCACACTGGCACCATCATCACCACGACGACCATCAACGATATCGTATACAGCCACGCCCTGGGATGTGTGCATTGCTACAACAAGACGGAGGGCAAGCTGCTGGAGTGGTTGCAGAAGCAGCACCCCGGCTGGCGCTGGAACGAGCTCAAGCTGCACAACCCGAAGACCAATCGCCTCGGCATGAGCGTCGACTTTGACAACCCTGAGCTACGACTGGCTGTTGAGCTTGACGGGAGCGGCTTTTCGGGCATAGGTGGCGACAAGGCGGGACACTTCTACGATCACCCCGACAACGAGACGCCGCACCGAGACCTCGAGAAGGAGCAGCAGCTGCGCGCCGCACCCTACCACTACCAAGTCCTCCGTGTCCTGCAGCCTGAGGTTTGGTTCAACAAGAACGGCTGGGAGAACTGGCTGCTGGGCCAGTTCACCCGCTGGGCGGCGCGTCGCGATGCCGGCCAGCCACCCAAGGCTGCAATCCACCCTGATGCACCGGAGTACAACAAAGGCATTTACGCGCGCCTGCGTGGTCGGTAAAGCGTTTTCTTAAAACACGCCTTTCACGCCTCCACTACCGGCACCCGCCGCCGGCGGACCCGCGCGAGCAGCGCCACCAGCACGAGCGCCGCGAACGCCTTGCCCCATCGCGCCCGTATCCGCGCGTAACGCTCGACGTCAAAGCCCGAGATCAGCTCCATCCAGCCCAGTTTGGCGGTTAGGTAGTCGTGGTTGTACACGGCGAGGCGGTCGTCCTCGGCCGCCGAGCCCCATGCCGGCATCGTGCGCGAGCGCTTCGTCCCGGAGGCCACGTGCGCACCGCGCTGCATCACCGCGCCGACCACGAATGCCGACACGACGCACTCGGCCATACCCCTACCCACCTTCAGATCGAGGCGCGGCGGTGGCGTGGTCGCGCCCGCGCTGCCCGCGTACCGCGGGTCGCCAAAGCTGCCACGAGGGAAGGACTCGGCGCGCAGACGGAAGCGCGTCACGCGCAGCGGCTGGCGCACGCCCACCTTGGCGGCCGCGTTGAGCCGCTCTCGCTCTTCGGCCGACGTGGCGGGCGCCATGGCCTGTGCGCGGATCGCCTCGTAGTCGGCCAAGTCTTCGGGCGCGTACTGGTACTCGGACGGCGAGCGGTCAAGCCAGCGAGACAATGCGCCTCGGCCGTAGGCGGCGTGCGCGTGGATCTCGGAAGCCGTCGCTTGCGGGTCAATGGCGCGCTCGTCCAGCCACGTACCGAGCGTGCTGTTCGGCCCCTCCGACTCCCAGTAGACGTCTGCGATTAGCAAAATGTACAAGCAGTCGCCAATCATCGCAGAAACTGGAAACTGCAGCTGCGTCACCCCGCCCACGTCGATCTGAAAGGCCCGATGGCTCGCGTCGCGGTCGGCGGAGAGCGCGTGGTTGAACACCCCGTGCGGCGTCCAGTCGAGGACGCCGCAGTTGCGCAGCGCGGCACCAAAGGGCTTGACGCAGCGCAGCACGGGGTCGGCGGCAAGGTCCGAGGCCAGCGCGCACTCGAGCTTGAGCACAATGTGCGCCAGTCTGCCGACAAAATGGCGGCAGAGGTACTCGAACGAGCAGACGCGGTACTCGTGGATGACCCTCTCGGCCGCGGAGAGCTTCTGGGGCGTGACGCCCGAGGTCGGCGCTCCGAGGATGAAGCAGAGCCGCCACGGCGAGAGGTGGTCGTGCTCGTTGATCGCGTCCTGCGGCACGCCCTTGTAGTTCCAGCGCTGGTTGGGCAGCCGGTTGTCGCGCGTGCCCCTGGGCCGGAGCGCGGCGCGGATCGACTCCGCGTGCTGCTCGTGCGAGGTGGAGGCCAACGCCCAGTCGCGGTCCGGGGTCAGCACAATCTTCGCGAGGCGCAGGGTCTCGTTGGAGGCGGCGTCGCGTGGCATGGCGGTGCGAGTTGTGCGCCTACCCCAATGCGCCCCGGAAGAGCATATTATGGGAACACGCTTAGCGGAACCAGGTGGTCGAAGGACACTTCCCGCACGGTGTGGGGTAGTGTTGTGTGTGTCCTTTTCCCACTTTCCTCGTCCTCCGCCGCCGCCCACCTCGTCCCCGCCCCGTTTCTTCCACCCCCTTTTTTTTTCACCCTGGCCCTGCCCTTTTCCTTAGGGCTAGGAGCCTGCCCGGTCAAAAAATGAACCCTAATTTGGGTTTGGGCACCCCCGTCTTCCCGATCGGGACGCTCGCGTCATCAAGGACACCCAAACTTGCCATTTCCCGATTGGGCACGAGTTTGCCTATATGGCGCCCTGATCGGGACGCATGTCGCCCATTTTCAGAAAAATGGGTCGATTACGCAAGCGAACCGACACACTTATTGCAAATCGGTACGCCAGCGTCCAAATCGGGACCTGGACGGGTCCCTTTTCGGAATTCACTAAGTAATTACCGTGATGGTTCCGGCCTGTTCTAACCCTAACGGTCGGATTTGGCCGGAAATGTCCCAAAATGGATACAGGTGGACCATTCTTAGAAAACCTATCGCTCTACGCAAGCGAACCGCTGCACTTTTGGCAAATATGGGATTGGACGGAATCTAACCCTGACCCTAAGCCCGATCGGGATGATTACTATGACTTCCGCGGCCAAAAGTCCGCGAAACGTCCACCTCGCGGCCAGCGCCGCCGTCGCCGCCAGCGTGCACGTGCCGGACGTCGCCCCGCCGTGGTGCGCCAGCCAGTGGGAGTTGGCCGGCCATCCGCACACCCTTCGGACCGCCTCCTCGCGGCGCGTTCGCCGATGCCCTCGGCGTTCCGGGGCTCCGCCGGGTTCGTGCACACTGGCACTTGGGCACCAGCAAGGGGCAGTTGCTTGCACCAGGCTCCGGAGCCGCCTCGGCTTCGCCCGCTGTGGCCTGGGGCAGCTGCCCGAGCCCCATATCGGTGGACCTGGCCCAAAAAACCGCGAGTCGCGCGCGTGCCCCGAGCGCGCACGCTGCCAAACCGCACCAGCACTTGGTGCGGTTCCAGTTTCCCTGACCTCGCGCGGGCCCACGGCCGAGTTCGGAGCCCGTTGGCGGCGCATTCGACGCGTCTCGGCCAGGGCTACCCGGCGCTATGCTCAGCGTGGCCTGGCTCCGCCGGGTTCCGCATTCCCAGCCGCTTTGCGGCCCCCACGTGGCCAGCACAGCACAGGGGCCCCGCGACCCAAATTAGGGTTGTTGACAAGTGACGATAATTCGACACCTCCGCTAACCCTGGGGCAGAGCGGTGCTCGTGCGTAGGGTGCGCACCGTTGGCACCCAGGCGCACCCGCGATGGCCGACGGCGGGGACGACTTTGGTACCTGTCTGCTCGACTGGACGCACGCCACTGCAGTGATGTCCCTGGCCATGCGGGCGCCGGCGCTCCACGATGCGGTGGTGCAGCAGGCCATGGCCGAGTGGGTGCGGCGCGCACAGCGTTGCGTGGCGCTCGTGCCCCTGATGGAGGTGGACCGGGGGCTCAACTCGGAGGGCCTGCCGGAGATCGTGCCATCCGACGACAACGCCGCGGCCATCTGGCAAGTGATGCACCTGCTCGGCGGGTTCTGCAGGCAGCTGTGCGAGCGCACGCTGTCCGAAGGCGAGCTGAAGCGCGCACGGCGCGCCGTCGCCGCTGCGTGCCTCTGCCTGCAGCCTAACCAGCACGGGTCGCCATACCCGGTGGGCGACAGCCAGCACTCCTTTGGGTGGTGGTGGAGCAAACCACGCCGCGAGCAGGAGCTCCAGTGGCTTGAGGCCATTGTCGGCGACCCGGAGGCGAGCCTTCGCCTGCTGCTCACGCTGTGCGGATGCTTTCACGGGGGCAACGTGTGCTGGCCGGAGATCCTCGACCACCTGCAGGCCCACGTGGACTACAAGCACCGCATGCTGGAGCGGATCCTGCTCCTCGTGGCCTCCCTAAGCGAGATGCGCAACGTCAACCAGGAGTGGCACTACCTGGCCTGGTTCGCCTCCTGCCACGACCCGGTCGAGCCGCAGCCCTTCCCGCTGGGCATGATCCTGGCCAGGCTGCTGCTGCCTGCCGGCACCCACAGCTGCTTTCAGCTCACCGGGCTCAAGGACGACGACGCGCGCCGGATGGTCCAGTCAATGAACTCGGCGCTTTCCCTGACCCGCGCGCTCCCATCTCCCTCGCGCAAGACGATCGACGCCTACGTGTACAACGCCGGCCAGCGGCACGTGGATGCCGCCAAGAAGGCCTTCTACCGCGGGTTCTACCGCAAGATGCGGCTCGCCTCGACCACCGTGTGCTTCTGGCGGCACGTGGCCGCAGCGCCCGACTCCAAGGCGGCCAAGGCTGCCATCGCCCGCCTCGCTGCCGCCGCAGCGGGCATGCCGCCGCCGTCAGCGCCCCCCTCGCCGCCCACCTCCGAGGTGGGCGAGGCGCCGCCACTGCCTGATCTGGTCGCAGAGGAGGAGGAGGAGGAGGTGCAGCTGTGGTTCGGGCCTCTTCCCCGTGACCAGGTCGACGCAGACGCTGTCTTCACCGGCAACGATGTCATCGGGATCGGTGTCGATCTCCCTAACCACGCCCACCCCGCCGTGCTCGTCACTGAGCCCTGCCAACTGGGGCTCGAGCAGAGGCGCGGCCAGTACATTGCCACGCTCCTCCAGGCCACGGTCCTGCGCCGCCAAGTGCAGCTGCGCTTCCTTGACTGGGCGGACGCGAGTGGCGTCTACGCACCGACCAACATCGACACCACCGGCACCCAGGGCGTCCCGCCGCCTGTGGCGCTCGACGCCTTCGTTGACGACTGCTCCGCGCTGCTGAGCCTGTCACCGCCTCACGGCGCACCGCCGCCCTCGGCGCCGCCCTCGCCGTCCGCGTCCGAGGCTGGGGACGAGCCAATGGAGGTGGAGCCGCCGCCGCCGACGCTGGTGACGCTCAAGCCGCCGCGCACCAAGGACTACTGGCCCCTGCTGCCGGCGGTGCTGCGCGAGCTCGGCGTGGGCCACCCGGAGTGGACGCACCGCCGCTCGTACGTGGCGCTGCTGCTCGCTCCGCTCTGCGCGGGCATGCCGTCGGACGCCACGCTCAGGGACGTGCTGCTGCGTGCGCGCGACGCCGACGAGCTCCACGACCTGATCGCCTGCTGCGAGCTCGACGAGACAGGGGTCCAGTTCCCTGACTGCGACTTTAAGGACATGCTGCTCAAGGAGGAGGACGGCGAGCCGCTGCTGCTGTGCTGGGAGCACGGCGATCAAGATTACCAGATCATGGCCATGCGCCACATGCGCGCGCACTACAAGTACAGCCTCGCGCCGCTTAAGCGGAAGCTGCATTGGCACGGCCACGACGGCAGGTGGATCAACGAGATGGCACATTTGGCGGCGGTGCAACGGGACGTGGTCTCCTTCCGGCTGATCCTGCAGAAGATGCCCAAGGAAGGCATGCTCGCCCTGGACCTCAGCGGCGCCGTGCGTGCCATCGGCACGATGTGGTTCGAGGGCCACGACAACAACTGCGTGTACGTGCTCGACCGCTGGCTGGGACCCGTCTTCGACCTGTGCATCAAGAACGCGACCGTCTTCGAGCGCTCCTACCGGGGGCAGACCCGCGACACCTTCGAGCGGGTGCTCTGGCACATGATGCACGCAGTGGACAACCCGGAACGGCCGCCCGATGCCTCCGCACACCTCGGCACGCTCTGCCATTTCTACGAGGAGTGGATGGCATCCGCGCTGTGCAAGCTGTGGCGGGTGTTGCAGGCCGATCTGCTTTCGTTCGGGGTATTCGCTCCCGAGGATGGCCTTCGCCAGTTGCCCGATGACGAGGATGATGCAACGGGCCCGTGGCCGCAGTGGCGCGAGTCGGTGCGCTGCCTGATGCGCACCACGGTCATGATCCTGCGCACTGGGTTCTTCTTGAAGGCGTGCGATGACTGGTGGAAGCACGTGGGCTGGCTCATGCAGGCGGTGGCGGAGTGCTGCCCGCACGGCGACCCGATCCTCGCCATCACCACCTTTGCGGGCCACGACGGCTGGCTGGAGGAGTTCGACGCGCCGCACTACAAGCACAACCTGCGCGCGTGGAAGCTCGCCCGGATCCTGTGGCGCGTGCAGCTGCAGCGCAACCGCCAGCTGTGCTTCACCGAGTGGCTCGACGCGGCGGACGTCTACGCGCCCACCAACATCCACGCGGGCGGCACCCAGGGCACGCTGCCGCCCGTGGGCATGGACCCGTACCTCGACGAGTTTGGCGCGCTCGCCGGCTCGCCGCCCGCCTCCGCGCCGCCCTCGCCGCCCATGTCCGAGGTCGACGAGGACGCGCCGATGGAGGACGTGGACACGGCGGACATGGCGCCCGAGGCCGCCGCCGCGCCCGCGCCCGTGGGCAACGGCGACTGCATCCTCGGCCCGACGCTGTGGCCCGGCACCTACCTCGAGTGGCTGCACGACGCGCTGCTCCACCACATCTTCGACCCACTGGAGCTGTTGCGCACGCTCGAGACGATCCTCGTCGGTGGGGTCCAGCGGAGCGCCGAGGGCGAGGAGATCCGCCTGACCATCAAGGGCCCGAGCCGGGCTTGGCGCGACCCCTACAACCGGTACCACGTGCCCACCCTGACCACGTGCCCGCAGCAGCTCGGCCCTCGCACGATCGGCTTCGGCCCGGAGATCTCGGAGGCCGAGGTGGCTCGGCGGCGGAGCCAGGATCCGGCGGGATTCAGGGCGTTTGCAATCCGCCAAGCAAAGCGCACCGTCAGGGACATGCGCATCCTCTCCGAGGCGCTCCTCCACGAGTGGGGCATGCATGCACCGATGGGGCTCAGCTCCCGCCCGTGCAGCTTCGAGGCCATCCCGATCACGGCACCCAACGGCACCCGCACGTACCGGCGCTGCCACGGGATCTGGCACGACCGCAAGATGTGGCCGCTGTCGTCGCTGTGGCGCTGGGAGTGCATCGGCTTTCGCTTCGAGATGCCGGCCCACCGCTTCCTCGGCACGTCCAAGGACATCGAGCCGTGCATGATCGCGTACACGGGCGAGAAGCGTGCGCTCTACGACGCCAAGCAGCGCGGGCGCGCGCGCTGCTTGGACCTGCGCGACAGCACGGAGGCGGACGAGCTCGAGCGCAAGGCGCGGCCGCTCTGGGGCACCAAGTGGACCGACATGAAGCACGAGCTGCGCATGGAGCGCCTGCGCGTTCTGGAGGCGAAGCGCGCGGCACGCCGCGCCGCCCGCCTGGCGGAAATGGACGAGGACGAGCGCATCGCGGTCTTCGCGGGTGTGGTCGCGATCCAGATGCAGATGGCGCGCAAGCGCGGGCGCGGGTGGTGAGCGTGCGCTGCCGCCGCCAGCGCCCACCGTAAGGAAACGACATGCCGCCGCCGCGCCAAGGGGTGGGTTCAGACGGGGAAAGGCGCGGCGGTCGTGGAGAGGGCAACGAACGGACTCGGAGAGGGACACCAGTGGTCAGGGCTGTGGGTGGCGTTGTGTGACTTAGGGTTAGGCCTAACCCTAAGCGTACCATTTTTCGTATTTGTTTCCGTTTTCGTCGCAAACTTGACCACTTAGGGTTAGGCCTAACCGTAAGCGTGACCTTTTTGGGCATTGTTTCCGTTTTCGTCCCAAACCTAACCGTAAGCGTGACCTTTTTGGGCATTGTTTCCATTTCCGTAACCGATGGCACCATTTCTAGAAAAATAGTAGCTTTACGCAAGCGAAGCGACACATAAAATTCAAAAGCGGTGCCCCGTGGTCCATTTCGGGCCGGACTTAGTACATTACGGTTCCCAAAGGGGAAACAAATAGTAGGCCGCCGTTGATTGGACGGTACCGCAAGTTTGGCTGCGGCAAACGCGCAGCGGCGGCACAGCGGGCGCGCAGAGCGCAGCGTCTCCCCTCCACAGCGCGCCCGCCCGTAGGAGTTTGGCCACGGCTCGCGCACCATTCGAACCGCCGCACGACGGCGGTTCCGCCGCTACCCGCGGATGTCGGCTGGCACGCCCGCATCCGCATGAACTCAGCACCAGGCCCCAAGCAACCACCCCAAGTGCGCTCCTGGTGGCCACGGGTCGCGCGCGGCGCTTGGTTGGCCCTGGGTCGACGCCCCGCACCCATATTGGCCCACCCGACGCTCGGGACCCCCCTCCCAACGCCGAATGGGTCCGCACGGACCACATGGCACCTGGGAACCGAACCGCACCGCCCTCCCTCCCTCTCCAGGCACGCGCGCGACGATGCCACGGTCAGCTCGCCAGACCGCCGCCGAGGGCTACATCGAGGCCCAGACCCGGAACGCCACGGCCGGAACGGCCGCCGAGCGCCGGCAGCTGGCCTCAGCAGCCGGCATGCGCCTGGACGCGGGCACGCTGAAGTCCAAGCGCAACCACTTCTACGCCCGTGGCATGCTCCTCGATGAGACCTACTATTTCACCGACCCGACGATGCCCGAGATCTTCAAGGCGGACGAGCCGCCGTACTACGCGCTGTTCCCTCCTATCACACTGGGACAGCAGCTCTACGACGCCACCGAGCACACCCAGCTCAACATCAACAACTTCGACCACCCAGACAAGGAGGACGCCATCGAGGCCATCGTGCCGCAGCGGCCGCCGAACCCAGGGGGCAAGCGGTTGATCCACGAGGAGTACCACCCCGGCACCGAGCGCCTGCGCTTCTGCGACTACTCGTGCGGTGCCTTCTCGCGCATCGAGTGCGTGTCCACTGGCACCTTTGACGCGGATGGTGTTGAGGAGCGCGAGTACGCTGAGTATGTGCAGCGCGTCTACTACGACGCCACGGGCACTGCGGTCATCGGCAACCGCGTGCTCAACGACCGGCTCGTGATCGCTGACCGTCGCGACATCGTCTCCTACGTCATGGAGGAGGGTCCCGGCGAGTTCCCAACGCGCGTCTGGGGGCGCAAGAACACGGACGTCACCTGCTGCACCCACTTCAACGAGGAGGGCGCGCGCACCCACTGCGTCTTCACCGACGGGCGCACCTCTATGTACGCAGGCCCTGCCGGGTGCGAGCGGCAGATCAGCGTGACCAAGGACCCGGCGCAGCACGAGGGTGTCGTGCGCGAGTTCTACGCCGGTCCCGCCGGTGCCACCTACCTGACGCGGCAGCTCCATGAGGACGGCACCATCAAGTTCTACGCCGGCACGACGCCCAACTTTGTGCGCCTGGTCAAGAAGTGGCACCCCTCCGGCAAGACCGAGCTCTACACAGGCGAGCACAACCACGAGCGCAAGGTGGGTGAGGGCTTCGAGCCACGTGGCGGTGTCCGGTACGCTGCACCGTCGCCCGCACTGATCAAGGCCGTGGTTGACCTCAACCAAGCGTCCCTCGACGACGCGCCCCACGAGACCCTGAACCGGCTCATCGAGGCGACCGAGACGCTGGCGCGTCGCGAGGGCCTGTGCGAGGGTGACATCGGCAAGCAGGCATGGGACGAGCGCATGGAACAGGTTCGTCGTGCTGTCGACGACTACCAGGCACAGGTTTCTGCACACTGCGACGATTTCACGCTGTGCTGCACAACGATGCTCATCGTCTACACGGGCATCGAGGTGAAGGATGCGCTCAATCTAATTGTCGCCCACCAGGCGGCGACCAAGGTCCGGGGGCCGTCTCAGGAGCTGATCAACGCGGCACTCGTCTTCGGTCGCGCTGCTGGCGGCAACGCCTCCGGGGAGGAGCAGTCGCGGCTCTTCGACATCGGACTGCGCATCGCGGTGCGCGACGGGTACCCATCGGCCCCCCCGACGGAGGGGCAGCTGTACATCGACCGCTCCAAGTACACCAAGGCGCAGCTGGACCACGCGTATGCCCTCTCCATGCTGACCAGCCTCACGGCCGAGGCGGCCATGGCCGCCATCGTGGCCCACAACAAGGACACGAGCGCGAGCGCGAGCGGCAGCGGCAGCCTGTTCTGCGCCGTCGCGGGTGCCACCAAGGCGGTGGGCAAGCTCCTCCTGGGCCCGCCCGCCCCCGCGCCCGCGCCCGAGCCGTCGGGCCCCAAGGCGGGCACGCAGCTGCGCGTGGGCGCCGACCACCCGCGCTCCGACCTGCACGGCAAGCGGCTCGCGCTCACCAAGCCCGTGGGCGGCGACGTGTGGGAGTTCAAGTGGCTCGACGCGCCCGCACCCAAGCTCGCCAAGGGCCAGACGGCGTGGTCCATCGCGCTCGCGCAGACGGTGACCAACGAGGCCTACCTCGCCGCGCGCGCCGCCAAGGAGGCGGAGCGCGCCGCCAAGGCGGAGTCGGGCAAGGCCAAGAAGCGCGCGCAGCAGCAGGCCAAGCAGCTCGCGGCCGACGCCAAGCTGGCGGCGGAGCTGCAGGCGGAGGAGGACAAGGCTGCGCATCCGGCGCCGGCCGGGCCGCCGCCCGAGGGCAAGCACCACCCGCTCAACGCGCTCGCGCGCTGCCCCATCGACGGCGCGCTCCTCGCGGACGGCGTGCTCGCCTCCGACGGCTACGCCTACAACAAGGGCTCGCTCCAGAGCTTCTGGTGCGCGCGCGAGGCGCTGGTCTCGCCCATCACGGGCGTCGAAGTGACCAACGTGCTCCACGCGCACAACCCGCTGCGCTCGCTCGCCAAGGAGCTGCAGGCGGCGCCCGCCAAGGGCCGGACCGTGCCGACCGAGGAGCCGGAGCTCGTGCTCTGCCCGATCACCCACGAGGTGATGGGCACACCCGTGCTCGCCGAGGACGGCTACACCTACGACAAGACGGCGCTCGCGCAGTGGTTCGCCACGGGCGCCACGATCAGCCCGCTCACGGGCGCGCCGATGGGCCAGCGCGTCTGCGTCGACCGCCACACGGCGGTGCTCTGCCGCGCGTGGCAGTAGGCTCGACGGGCGGGTCGGGGGATCGGGCCGGGATCGCGGGATGGGACCGTTTGGGACGTTGTACTTAGGGTTGGTTCCGTTTTGGGTGTCAATCGTGCTAAATTGGACCACTTGTGTCCGTTTCCGTGACCAAGGTACCCATTCTTAGAAAAAACATTGACTTACGCAAGCGAAGCGACGCAGAAAATTCCAGTAGGGAACTGCCGTGCTCCATTTCGGGCCGTACTTAGGCAATGAGGGTCCCAAAGCGTCCTCACCATTTGATCCCACCCCCCCGCCTCTAATTACGTGACCGTTGGGGTTAGGAAACGGGACCGGCCGCGCCCGTGGGCCCCACTATGGACGATCTGGACCAGCAGCTGAACGCGCTGCTCATGGACGAGCACCCGCCGCCGCCGAGCGTCACGTCGGTGAGCGAGGACGAGCGCGTGGAGGTGCTGGAGCGGCGCGTGGAGGCGCTGGAGCGGGCATTAGAAGGGGCCCTCGACGCCTTCCAGGCTTTGGCCACCGAGCGGATCCGGGAGGCCGCGCTCTCGGCGGCGCACGCGGTGCAGGCGCACCTGGACCCCGACGGCCAGCGCGTACAAGAGGAGGAGCCGGACGCGGAGTCGGAGTCCTAGGCGCGATATGTCGACGTGGTCGCACTGAAGGGTGGGGCGGGACCATGAGCATGGCCGCGCACACGGGGCACGACCACGGCGACTCGTCGCCCCCACCGCCCGCCGATGGCAGTGGTCCTTGTACCATTGTACAAGTGGATCAATGCATGTTCCTCTCCGTGAGTGCCACCGGCAACGAGTGCTCCCCTCCCGGCTGCGCGGGCGACGTCTGCACCAACTGGAACCCCTGCGCGCCGTCGTCGCCACCCATGGAGCTGGAGCTCGGGCTGGGCATCGGCTTCGGGGTGGGCGTACCGCTCACGTGCCTGCTGGTCCTGCTGCTGTGGTGGTGCCGGCGGCGACGAGGGGTGGCCTGGTACGAGCGGCAGTTTGCGAGCGAGCGCGAGGTCGCGACGCCGCCCGTGGTGCTCCTCGGGGACCGCATCTAGTGTTGTACCGTTGCTGAGATGGGATAAAGCATGTAGTGGGGATGCTAAGGTAAAAGGGTGGCGGCGCTGGAGAAGGGGGCGTGCCATGTGCTCGGCCGCGGTCATCGCGGCGCTGGTCATCGAGAGCGTGCTCCTCGTGGTCACCATCGCGTGGATCGTCTATAAGAACTTTTACGACACCGACGTGGCGCGGGCGGAGCGCAAGTACCAGAAGACCCTCGAGTTGCAGCGCCTGCGCCAGAAACAGGCGCAGGCGGACGCGCAGCAGCGAGCGCAGGCGGCGCAGGCGGCGCGCCAGGCGGCTGCACGGCCGCCGCCCCAGCGCGCCGCTAACCCCAACCGCCAAGTCTGGGACCAAAGTGAGTGGGCCAATGTGCAGCACTGGTAGGTAGCCCGTGTGCATGGCTCCTGTGGGTTTGGAGAAGCATGGTCCCGAAAGTTTGCAACTTTTAAGTTATTTGCTCGGCGGATCGCTCGGTGCGCCCGACGCGCCCGCGCCGATGGGGGCGGCCGACGATCGGCCGACGCACCGGTTCCTGCCGCCCGACGGGCAGGAGGTGCTGCACGACCTCTTCACGGAGAAGAACGTCTGCGCGCGCCGCGACCCGCATGGGCGCATCGCCATGGACTACATGATGCCATCGTTCGAGTTCTTCAGCTCCTTCGAGTACGCGCTGGGGACCTCGATCTTCCTGGAGCATTTGTCAATGAACCTGCGCGCGTACAACCACCTGGTCGCGCCCGACATGGCGCCCATGGCGTCGCACATGCACCTGTACTTTTGGGTGCCCGCGTACCGCAGCGGCACGTGTGCGCGCATCCACAACTTCAAGCGGCAGGCGCGCGTGCTCCTCTCGACGCACGGCTTCACGGTCCGGCTGGTCGGGCCGGGCGAGGGCGGCCCGCTCCCACACGACGTGCACCAGAGCGTCATGGCCACGCTGCTTGAGACGCTCAACAAGCACCACCCCAACCTGGGGCACCGCATCCCGCACTTTTGCGACATGCCCCCACCTTGGGACGGCGAGAGCGTGGTGGTCAGCAACGTGCGCGACATGATCCGCAATCTCAAGCGCGACCTGGCCAAGCAGCTCGCGGCCAAGGCGGCCAAGCGCGTCGCGGCCAAGGCGGTGCGCAACGTGCTGCGGGCGGCGCGGGAGGGCAAGCTCGTGCGCCCGCTACCCGAGCCGGAAGGACCACCGCCGCCGCCGCCGCCACCGGTCGACCGCGCGGCGGAGCTGGCCCGGGTGGTCGCGTTCAACCAGGCGGCGTGCCGTCGGCGCGAGGCGGCCCTCGCCGCACGGGCCAGGGTCGCGCGTGAGGCGGAAAAGGAGGAGCGCCGCGAGGCGGCCAAGGCGGCCGCGGCACTGGCCAAGGCGGCCAAGGCGATGGCACAGCCGCCACCACCGGGCAATGGTAAGAAAAAGAAGAAGAAGAGCCAGAAGCAACGAACCCTGGCGGCGCCAACGCCGCTCGTGCCGGCGCCCGAATCGGACGCGGAGCGCATCGCACGCGTCACCGCGGAGGCCGCGGCGGCGGCGGCCGAGCGCGAGGCCGGAAGGGAGCGTGCGGCCCGGGAGGCGGCGGAGGCACGCGCCGCGGCACCGGCACCGGAGGACGCGCAGTACGAAATGGACCTGGCAACGGCCATGGCGCTCTCGTTACACGAGACGCAGGCGCCGCCGCCGCCGCCGCCACCGCCGCCGCCACCCACGGCGGCGCCCGCCCACTTCAAGACGTGGCTCAACCCGACGCCGACGCCCTGTCGGTACGGCTCGCTCTGCAAGTTCAAGGAGCAGGGGTGTATCTTCGCCCATCCGCCCGAGGGCGCGCCGTTGACGCGCCCCCCTCGCGACCAGTGGTCCAAGTCGTCGCAGCCTTGTCGGTACACGCGCGAGGCGTGCCCGTGGGGCGCCGACTGCATCTTCCGGCACGTGACGAGGTCGCCGCCGACCCCGGAGCCGCTGCCACCGCCCGCGTCGCCGCCCTCCTCGCCCGAGCAGGCCGCCGCCGCCGCCGCCGCCACCCTCGACGAATGCGCGGTCTGCCTGGACAAGCCCAAGACCATGCTCGCCTTTGCGTGCATGCACCTCGCCGTCTGCGAGTGCTGCGCGCCGCAGCTCGCGCAGTGCGTGCTCTGCAACACCCCCACCTCCTTTGGAAAAGTCTACAAGTAAGCATCAAACCAACAAACCACGCACACCGCACACTCAATCGTCGAGTAGCGTCGAGTGCTCGGAGACGCACACGGGCGTCTGGAACATGTGGTCTATCCGCGTCTGCACGAGCGACTTGGGTGGCTGCTCGGGGAACGTGCCCGTCGCCTCCGTGTCCTCCGCGCTGCTGCTGCTGCTTGCGCCATCGGCCGCCTCCTTCTTCCGTCGCTGCATGGACTCTTCGTCATCGCTCAGGTCGAGCACCAGGTCCTGTATCACACGCACCTCCGGCGCCTTCGACTTTTTCTTCTTCTTGGTGCGCTTCGGCTCGTCGCCCTTGCCCTCGACCTTGCGCTTTTCGTGCCTCTCGCGTGCCTCCCGGAACAGCTTCATCACGTGTTCGCGTGGATAGGGTGTCCCCATCTGCTCCACCCAATCCATCCGCGTCTGCGCATCGGGCTCCCCGTCGACCGTGTTGCGCCAGTTAAATTTAAACTTCTTCTCCGTGCCCATGCTCCCCATGCGACCACCCGTGCCTTACCCGACCCACCCCCCACGTCCCGGTACCGGTCTTAGCGAGCGCACCCCGCTCACCGCGGCAACTGCATGTCCCGAAGGAGCCCTGTCACAATACCAGCGCATTGGAGCGCATACACGATTGCGGTGGTGAGGAACGCGATGACGAATAGCCAGAAGGAGGCCACGTTGAGCGCGAGCGCGGCGAGTACCGTGTAGGCGCCACCCAGGATGGTCGAGACGCCTCCGAACGCCACACCGATGCCGGTGACGGCCATGCTCTGCAGCTGGTACGTGTAGACGTCCATCGCGCTGAAGAAGGCGAAGGCCACTTGGCAGAGCACGTACACGACACCGAGGGCCACGACGCGTCCGGGTGGGTCGTTGCCGATGAGCAACGAGGGCTGCGTCCAGCTGTCGCGATCGGCCACCAGCACCACGCCGGCGATGGCCGTGCAGATGGCCACGCCGTGGAGCAGCACCGCCAGGATGAGGGCCGTGGAGGCCTCCTCATCGCCGTGCGACTTCTCCGCCTTCATCATGGCGTCCGCGGTCTCCCTTACTCTACTGGCATGCTCTCGAATCTTATGATCTTTGGGCTTAAACAAACACGCAACGCTACACGACTCACAGGACGAAAAACCGCGTGGAGGCCGTGGCCTCGGCCGTTCGGTCCATCTCCAGCGGCTTGGGTGCTTCCGGCTTGTCCACGTGCCCGAGGTACAGCGGACGCAGGTCGGGTGGGATCAGGCACGGGGCGCAAAGGTTGCATGGGCATGGCGTGCAGCGGCAGACGCACCGCATGCACTGGCGTGCGCAGTAGCACGGCACCACGATGGGCGCGACGCAGCAGTTCCAGACGGTGCAGGGGACCTCATCGCAGAGCAGCAGACTGGTCATCCTGGTCCCCTCCTACCCATCGGGTGTCCCGGTGCACGTTATTGCGAGTCTACAGCGGCGGAAAATCCTCCTCCCCGTCTGCGTCGCGAGCACCACCGCCCGCGCGGAGCTCGTCGATGCGATTGTCGCCCGCCTCGTTCGCCTGCCGCTGAGCGATCTTGTAGGCCGAGTCGCGCTCGGCGACAAAGTCGGAGCGGCGCTGCATCTTGGCGGTGAGCTTGGGGATCTCCTCGTTCAGTGCGGTCAGGGTCGCGTTCAGCGACGCGACAGTGGCGTAGGCGGCCTGCACCGCGCTCGTGGCGGCGGCGTGGGCCTCTTGTGCCTTTGTGCGCGCCTTCACGAGCGCGGGGTCGCTGGGGTTGGCGGTGGCGGCGGCCTCCGCCTGGTCGCGCCGCAGCTTGGCCTCGCCGACCTGCTCGAGCCGCTGGCGCTGCACGTCCTCCGCGCCGGGCATGGCTGCCACGGTGGCCTCGCGCTTCTTCTTGGCGGCGGCCAGATCGAGACTCACCTTCTCGCCGCGCCGCTGCGCATCGGTCAGCGCCATCTCCGCGTACTCGACGTGCGTCTGCACGGCCGGGTTGGTGAAGGGGCCGCGCTCGGTGTCGGGCTTGGTCGGTTGGTACCGGTGCGCCAGCATGCCCTCGGTGTTGTCGTACTTGCGGAAGAGGCAATTGGCCGTCTCCCACGAGATGCCCACGTTGAGGTTGATCGCCGCGCTGCCAGGCGCCGTGCGCACGTTGCCAATGTTGCCCGTGGGCATGGCGCCGCGGCTCGCCTTGGTGTCGAGCACGTTGCCGATGCGGTGCGCCCCAATCACATATTCGCCCATCTGATTGGAGAGGCGGAGCCCGAGGCGCGAGGCGTTCGCCAGCGCCTTGCGCTCGCCCAGGCCGAGCGCCGAGCCCGCCTGCGCGCCCTCCTTGAACTGCGAGTGCAGCGCCATCTGCTCGGAGTTGGTTAAGACCACCCTAAAGTTGGTCATCACCACCTCGGTGGCGTCAGCCCTGTCCGAGTCGTCAAAGGCGCGGGCCTGCATGTCCCGGAAGGCCTCGAGGTCGAGGGACTCACCCAGCGCGCGCTCGCGGAGCCGCTGGTAGTCGGCGTGCAGCTCCTTGGTCTTGATGGCGGCGCCGGCGAGCCGGTCGTCGCGCGCGGCCGCGCTCTCGCCCGAGGCCGCCACGCCCGTGCCCAGGACCGTGGAGGGGGCGATCTTGCGCGTGCCGCGCTCGTCCTTGACCTCGAGCTCGGGCACGTCGGTGACGGAGAACCAGACGTCCGCGATGATCGCGACGTAGCACACCCCCAACGTCGGGAGCTCGAGCGCGGGGTCGCCGCTGAACGCGGAGCAGACGGCCGGGCCGGCGATGCGCACGTTGAAAAGCTGCGCGTCGCGGGCCTTGAGGTACTCATCCGAGAGCTTGTCGGAGGGGTCGTCCTGGCCCTTGGAGAGGCAGACACCGTCGGGCACCCAGTCCTTCAGCCCGTGCTCGATCATGAGCGCGTCGAGGTACCCAAAGGCGAGCTCGTCGCCGGCGTTGCGGCTCATGGTGAAGGGCTGCATTGCCGACTCGAGCTTCATGTCGGGGTCGTCCGGGGTGGCGCCCATCGGCATGTGCGGCTGATTGTTGGGCGTGCCGAAGACCGCACCGGAGGTGGTGCCCTTGCCGCGGAGGAAAGGGCCCAGCGAGCAGTAGAAGATGCCCTGTAGGCGCGGGGACCGCGCGAAGCCCCCGTTGGCAGCGATCTGCCGCGCGTCCGCACCCGAGAAGGAGAGCTGCCGCGCCACGTCCTGCATGCGCGTGAGCGTGCTGCGCTCGGGCGGCTGCTCGGGCCGGCCGCCGGTAACGGCGTTGAGCCCATAGTCGGTCGCGCGCCGGCGGGCGATCTCGAAGGCGCCGATGCGGCCGCTCGAGCGCGCGCGGTCGTTGATGTTGCGATGCGCCCCCACCTGGCTCAGGCTGAGCGGCACCACCTCGCTCGAGAGCACATTGGCGAAGTAGGCGCGCACAAACTCGAGGCTACCGAGCTGGTGGTACTGCATTGGTCCTGCCGTGCCCGGCATCGCGGCCGAGTAGAAGGCGATGCTCTGCCCGGCGTAGATGGTGCGGTTGTCCTCGCCGAGCACCTTGCGGCCCCGGATGCTGCTGCTCTTGGAGAGCACGGTGGTGTTGTCCTTGGGGTCCGTGCGCTGCCCGGCGCCTCGAACGCCCAGGATGAAGGCGAGGCTGGTGGCCTGCAGGTCCTCGGTCTCGGTCACCTTCTTCTGCGGGTCCTGCGCGTCCTGTGGGCTGGCGCTCAGCGCGTTCTGGCGGCTCTCGAGCGGACACAACCTGCGACCAATGCATATTTGCAACTTTTGGGTTGTGAAGTGAGTGTGGCAATATGAAGTGTTCGGGCTGCGTGCGGCGCTGCACTGCTGCCGACTTTGGGAGTCGGCTGGTGCGCGGTGTGCCTACCCCCTACAAGTGCTGTCTGAAGTGCCAGGCGAAGAACAACAAGCGCAACCGTAACCCGGTCGAGATCGCGAAGAAGAAGGTCCGCCGTCAGACGGCCGCGTATAAGAGCGTCCAGACGGCGTACAACCACCGTCCCGACGTCAAGGCGGGGCGGAGGGTGTACGACAAGTCGAAGCTCGGTAAGGCGGCGAAGGCGCGCAAGAACGCCAAGCGCCGGGCCGATCCGGGCAAGCATCTCGGGGACCGCATCCGCAACGGGCTCAACTCCATACTGCGCGGGTCCACAAACGTGTCGCGCGTCGTCTTCAAGTACACGCAGTTCAAGTCGGGCGCATCGGTCCGGCGCCACTTTGAACGGCAGTTCGGCACGAGCGGCATGAGATGGGCCAACTACGGCTGTGGATCGGGCAAGTGGGACGTGGGCCACCGCATCGCTCGCGCGCAGTACGACGAAAGCAACCCAGAGGACTTCCGTCGCTGCTGGAGCAAGGAGAACCTCTTTCCCCAATGGTGGTCCGAGAACACGATGCTTGGGACCACGTTGCCGTCGCCGGAAGTGCTGGCTGAGCTGTCCGATGTGCACCCTATCGCGTGGAGTGCGTCTAGCTAGGTGCAGAGGGTTCGATTCGCTTAGAGCTCCTGGTGTATGGCACCCCGATGTTGCTCCCCTCATTGTTCCTGGACCTCTTGAGCGGCGACGGGTTGACGCCGCGGAGAGGGTTGGCGACGCCCGTCTGCGCGGCGGCGATGGCCGCGCTCGCATCGGGCGGGGTCAGGTTGCGCTTCAATGACCCGCCCTGGAAGGCGCTGCCCGTGTTGGCCTGCACCGAGGCGGCCATCACGGCCGCGCTCCTCCTCTGATACAAGCACCTCCAGTGGAATTTATCAATTCTAGCTCACGCACGCCCATGCCCAACCCTAGCGCCAACCAACAAAATCTACCGTCACCGCAGGAGTGCGGCCAAGAGGGCCGTAATCCCGATTGCGCACAGGCACGCCAGCACAACGTACCGCTCGGCCGCCGCGAGCATGCGCGCGCCCGCGCCTTAGTCGTTGCTGCTGCCCGCGCTGCCCTCCCGTGCGTCGCGTCCGAGCAGGTTGGCGATCAAAATAGCGCCCAAGACCACCTTGCTTGTCATGGACAGGAGCGCGTAGATCGGCTCCGTGGTCCAGTAATCGCCCGGGCGCCGCCACTGCGCCACGATCTGCGTGAAGGTGAACGTGGAGAAGATGGCAAAGGTGCTGGTCAGGGCGGCGATGATGTAGCGCGGGATGGCCTCGTCGATGTCCGGGAAGGCCTCCTCGATGTCGTTGAGCGTCGTGATGTAGATGGAGTAGAGGATGGCCCACGCGCTGAAGTAGGGGAAGAAGCCGACGACGTGCGGCGCCATCCGGCGCACGTAGCACGAGAACCGGTTGCTGCGATCCTGCAGCTCCCCCTGCCAGCGCTCACCGCCGGAGGACTCGTCGGGGCGACTCGCGAGCTCCGTGAGGAACCCCATCGCCATGGTGGTGGACATCAGCACCCAGATGGACGCCAGGTCCGTCTGGTTGCGTCCTCCCGAGATGACGGTCAAAACGGCCATCATTAGTGCCGCAGACGCCGAATATTCCAGCCAGCGCAGCGGCGCGAAGGCCGCGGCGAGCCAGCCCAGGAGGAGCCGGCCGAGCGGCTCCCACACGGTCATGCCGATCACCCACAGGCTGTGGAAGAGCGCGCTCAAAAAGAAGAAGCCACCGCTGGCGACGGCGACGTTGAAGTTGCTGCCCGTGGGAACGAGCACCGCCACGATCTCCGGCTGTCCCGTGAAGTCGGAGTTGCGGCCGCAGACGCTCGAGTTGTAGGTGAATATGAACCTGGCCGGAATCAGGGGTGGGAAGGGTTATGATCATCCTCGCTGTCCCTAACACTGCCCGGCACGAACCGCTGCCGCCACAGCGAGAGGTTGGGGTCGGCGTCCGACGACGCGGCCACGACGATGGTCGTGATGAGCAGCGCGACGTGGATGGCCATGGCCGCCGCGTGCGAGTAGAGCACGATCTTGTCCCGGCGGAGGCCGCCCAGGCTGAGCGTGCCCCAATAGGTGTCGTTGTTGACCGATTGGTAGATGGCGGAGACCGGCGCCATCGCCGGTGCCGTCATGGGTGGGGTCGCCGCCGCCATCGAAGCGCCCGTGGGCTGGCCCGAGCCGCCGCCGAGCGGGATCTGGACGCTCTCCTTCTGCCACTGGTCGGACCAGTGCTGGCGCGCGCGGGCGACCGTCGCCGCCACCCGCATCTCGTGTTCCAGCTGCCGCCGCTGCCGGAGGGCGTCAGCGTTCGACGTGATGCTCGGAATGGGCATGTTAACGCATACACTCGGCCTACGCTACCAAGACGTTCGGTATTCTGGCTTATGCAGCCACCGCTTCGTACCGCCCTTTCCGGTCGCGGGCGGGAGGGGGCGCCGCGTACGCCGCCGCGCAGCTGTCCGCCGCGCAGAGACCGAGGAAGAGGAAGAGCGTGCCAAAGACCAGGATGAAGAAGAAGAGGTCGAAGCCGCTCAGGTCGCCGTGGCTATGTTGGTACGTGTGTGTGTGGGTTGTATCGTCGTGGTAGGCGAGCGCGGCCGGGGCGGCGGTGTCGGTGTCGTCGTCGCCGCCGCCACTCGACTCCCAGGGCAGCGTCAGCGCGAGCGGCCACCCGGTGACCTCGACGCGCTCCAGCGAAAGGATGCTGAAGAGCATTGAGAAGCAGCCCTGGAACTCGGACCAGCTGCGGTCCTCACGGATCGCCTGGGACCAGCATGCCAGAGAGATGTTGGCGGTGAAATTGGCCACGTCGTTCTCGGGCACCTGCAGCAGCAGGTCGCCGGCGTCGCTTTCCACGCGCAAAAAGTCGTCGAGCTCGCTCATGGCATGCACGCGTGCCCGCTCACCAATGAAATCCGTTGTCGCAGCTTATCGCGATAAGCAACACTTACGAATGCTTAGGACAAGGAGACCGTACACGACACGGACACATAGTAAGGGCGCATGCAGTCTTCCGCGAGCCACGTGCTCTGGTTGCTGCTGCTCGCCACCGGCGCGGCGGTGGTCGAGTCGCACGACGGTGCCGCGGCCACGATTACGGTTGGGGTTTTACTTTTGCTGTTGCTGTGCTGCACGAGCATCTGCTGCCTGAGCGGCGTGGGGTTGTATACGCTCTGCCGCTGTGGCGTCAAGGATTACGATGCCGCATGCGACGAAGCGCGCGAGCGGCGAGAGATGGAGTAGTGGACGGGCATGTGAGTGTTGTAGGCGTGGGCCGTGCGTGTCTTGCTTGTAAGAGCCTTCACCGGAAGATGGCGCGAAAGCCCGTCTTGGCCGGAGCGGCCGTCTTGGCCGTCTCCTTGGGCTTGTCCTCCTCCTCCTCCTCCTTCTTGTCGCCCGGGCAGGCCGCCTCCTCCCCCGTGGGGTGGGGCTCGCCCGTGCCCGGCGCGCTCGTGGGCGCGTGGGTCGCCGCGTGGGTGGGGTTGCCCGTGCTCGGCGCGCTCGTGGGCGCGTGGGTGGCGTTGGTGGGGCTACCCGTGGGGTTGCCCGTGCCCGGAGCGCTCGTGGGGTTGCCCGTGCCCGGAGCGCTCGTGGGGTTGCCCGTGGGCGCGTGGGTGGCGTGGGTCGCCGCGTGGGTGGCGTTGGTGGGGTTGCCCGTGCCCGGCGCGCTCGTGGGCGCGTGGGTGGGCGTACCGGTGCCGGGTGCATCGCCGGTGCCGTGCGGCGTGGCCGTAGCGGCGGAGGCGCCCTGGTACATGGCATCGTCCTGCGCCATCTGGGCCTGCTCCTGCGCGCCCTCCCAGTTCTCCGCGGTGGCGCCCTGTGCCATAGTGGCTTGGAAGGCCTGGATCGCCCCCGTGTGCGCCGCCCGGATCAGCTCGGCGTTGTACGACACGGGCAGGCTGGCGGCGAAGCGGGTGGCGGCGGCCGTGTAGGCCATGGCGAGCGTCTCGCGGTTGTAGGGCGTGTTGACCTTGATGTCGAGGATGTCGGCGTGATCGGAGAAGACCACGACGCCCTTGTCACCGGTAGCATGCTCGTTGAAGGTGATCACGTTGTGGTTCTCGTTGTGATCGCCCGTGGCCGCGTGCGTCGCGCTCGTGTGCCCAGGGTGGTGGTCGCCCGTGGGTGAGTTGGCGGTGCTCGCCGCCTTGACGGCGCTGGTGGTGATCGCGGTGGCGGTGGCCACGGCGGCCTCGCGCGCGGCCTCGCCAATCTGCGCCGCCGCGGTCGTCGCCGCCTCGGTGGCCGCGCACGCGGCGTTGGCGCACTGGGTCATGGTCGCCGTCATCTCGGCCATGGTGGCCTGCGCGGCGTCGAGGCGCTGCATGGTCTGGCCCATCATGGCCTCGACCTTGCTCTCCATCGTGACCATCGTCTCGGTCATCTTGGAGACGGCGGTGCCGGCGGAGGCCTGCAAGCGCTCGTCGATGGCGCCCGTGGAATTTTTCACCACAAAGGCAACTTCGTCCGAGGCCTGGGTGGCCACGCGGCGAAGCTCCTCCGTGGCCGCCTGGCTCGCCTTGATCAAGACGTTGCGCTCGGCCTCGGCAAACCCGACGAGCGCACCGGTCATCTCACCCACCTGCTCGGGTGTCGCGACCTCGCCAGAGCACTCGGCGGCGGCGAGGCACGCCGGGTCGACCGCGTTGCCAAAGTTGATGTGCTCGGTTGGACCGAGCGACGTGCCAACGGCGTTGGCCACGCGGTCCTCAAACGAACGCGCGGTGGTCGCCTGGCCGTGGTAGGCGGCGGTGGCGGCGGCACCCGCGTCGGCCAGCGAGAGCTGCAGCCGCGCCTGCGCCTCGAGCGACTTTTGCGAGGGCATCAGGCGCTGCTTGGCCCGCTCCTTGAGCAGGGAGGTGCGCTTGGAGATCTCGAGCTCCGTCGCGCGGACTTGGTGCTGGTGGTCGGTGTCCACCTTCTTCTGCCACACGTTGCGGCTGGCCTCGAGCTTGGCGCGGAGCTCGGCCGGGGAGGCGGCGAACGAGGCGCCGGTGGCGAGGTTGCCAGTCTCGTACTTGCTCATGCTGGGCTGCTGATGCAGCACCCGGGCGGACATGGCACGCGCACACCCCGTGCACCCACCACCTCTTACCCAAGGACCACGGTTTAAGAGGATATCTCAACCAACCTAACGCTACCACCACACGCGGGTGCTCAGGCGCCGCCGGCCTCGGCGACCTCTTCCCCTCCCTCCTCCTCGCCAAACTGCGCCAGCTCGGCACGCTGCCGCGCCTCCCGCTCCTCCTTATCCCGCAGGTCCGCGAGGGTCTCCGAGCGCAGCTTCAGGCCGCGCAATACGTTCACCTTGTTGCCCACGCGCAGGCCGGGCTCGCTCGGCTTGAGCACCAGGTTGGGGTTGTTGGCGTCGGTGGGCGACAGGTGCTTCCGCGACCTGAAGCACGCCACCGCGTCGATCTTCTTGAGCAGCTGCGCCGTCTTCTTCTTCTGCGTGCCGCCCCCACACTCCTGCACGAAGAAGTTGCTCGCGCCGGGCACGTCGCGCCGGCGCATCTTCTTGACGATGTCCGAGATCGCCTGGCAGTGCGTGCACTGCGTGTCCGTGATCTCCATCCGCGTCCGGTTGGGCTGGTCGATGGTGCCGGCGGGGACCATGCGGTACTCGAAGAGCTCCTCGCTCGTGGGCGCCGTGGCGTCCGAGGTGCTGGGGCCCGGCACGCAGTCGCACCGCTCGTACGTGGCGTCCATCCACTCCTCGAAGGCGTTGTCGCCATCGTCGGCGGCGACCAGGGTCTCGGAGGTCCACTGGTCGATGATGTCGGGCTGCTTGGGCCACCCCGGGCCGCCGGGCGCCTCGCTCCTGGCGTGGATGTCGCAGAGCATCAAAAGGAACTGGCCCTTGAGCTCCATCAGCTTGTCGTGGCGCTCGGGGAACATGAAGCGGCCAAAGGAGGCGCAGTACGCACGCTCGTCGCCCTCGTAGCCCTCGCGGGCGTTGGTGCACGGAGGCGGCACCGCCGGCGGCGGCGGTGGCCCGTCCGTGATCGGCATGAGGTCCTGCTGCTCGAACTCGGTCAGGTCCTGCTGGCCCTCGGGCAGCGCCGCGCGCTCGTTGAGCAGCGTGCGCGCCTCCTCAGCGGAGGCCGCGTCCTCGAACTTGGAGTCGTAGAAAATGCCTTTCACGCGCCGCTGGATGCCAGAGTCGACCTTGAAGCGCGCGCGCTTGTTGGCGTCGGCCGACTTGTTGCTTAGCAACTCTATCACGGGGAAGCGCGGCGTGAAGGACTCCAGCCCGGAATACATGTTGCGCGCGGTAACGGGCTCGCCGCCGGTGAGCTTTTTGACCAGGTCGGAATCAAAGTTGCCCACCTCGTCGCTCGACACAAAGATCTTGTTCTTGAGGCTCATCATCACGGGCGAGGCGCTGTTGACCGACTCGCTCTTGCACGGAGTGAGCACCTGCGAATTGAGGCTCAGGGCGTAGCCGCCGCCCTTGCCGTCGTCGCCGAGGCAGGCGCGCGTGAGCCGCGCCTCCAGGCTCTTGCAGCCGCCTCCGACGCCCTGGCTGCACAGGATGACGGGGTCCGCCTGGTTCTGCGTGAGGGCTCGCGCTTTGAGCCCGAGCTTGTACTGCAGCACCTCCTCCAGGGGGTGCACCTGGCGGAAAAAGTCCATCAGGATGCCCTGGCCCACGGGGTCGGCTTCGGGTTTGTCGTAGCCGACGGTGAGGCTCGAGAAGTCCTGCGGTCGGATCTTGCGGAACGCCAGGATCTCCGCGTCCCAGCAGACGCCGTTCTTGAAGTTGATGACGCGCTTGGTGTCCAGCTCGATGGTGCCACCCTCGACCACCACCGTCTTCACGAACTCGTTGCGCATGTTGTACACGTTGAGGTTGGACTTGCCAAACTCCGGCGAGAGGCGCTGCAGCAGGAAGCACAGCTGGTCGCGCACGAGCGTGGAGTTGTGCTCCTCCTCGTTGGTGATCGCGGCGAGCAGCGTCTCCTTTAGCTTCTCGTAGGAGGCCTTCGAGTCCTCGCCGTCCTCGGGCGCCTCGCCGTGGACCTGCTCCCAGATTTTGTCCGAGACCATGTTGGCCACCTCGTCCCGCTCAAAGTAGTCCGCCTCCAGGCCCTCGAGCAGCGTCTCGCGCGCGCGCTCGATGGACATGGCCAGGTTGGAGATGTCGCGCTGCACGCGGCGGAGCAGCTTCTCAAAGGCCAGGCTGCTGTGGTCGCGCGCCCACAGCCCGGTCTCCTCGCTGCAGTTGTAGAGCTCCAGGTGGTCCTTGCCGGCGGAGGTGGTGGTCTTGGAGCCGGCGAACATGCCCGCGGACGCCAGCTGCAGCAGGAAGACCCACCGGCCATACTCCTTGTCGCCCGCGCACGCCGCTGCCAGCATCGCCAGGCGGATCGGATCCACCATCGTGTCCTTGTTGTGGCTCGGGTGGCCGTACAGCCGCCGCACGCGCGCCACCTCCCGGAGCCCCCACTCCTGCGGCAAGACGAGCTGCTCGCACTTGTTGCCCGGCACGGAGAGCCAGTGCCAGTCGTCGGTGCCGGGCAGCTGCAGCTGCGCGCCGCCGCGCGGTCGCACCTGGATCGTCGCCTCGTCGCCCGTCTCGCAGTCGGCGAACTTGACGGTCAGCTTGGCGCCCTCGCACAGCTCGGCGTAGGTCTGAATGCGAAAGTTGCGATGGTCGTCAAGGCGCACGTACTCGTCGTCAATGTCTAGGCCCCGGTGCCCGCCCTCCGCACTCGAATAGGCGGAGACGAACACGGAGTAGACGCGACGCACAAAGGGCAGTTCGAGCACGACGCTGGTCACGCACCAGATGCCGCGGTCCATGGGGTCGGAGGTCAGGGCGGCGTGCAGCATGCGGGTCACCTCCTCCACCCGCGACCGCAGCGGGTTGACCGAGGCGGTGACGGGCAGCATGCCGCGCAGGCGGCCCAGGATCCAGTTGGCGAGGCCGTCGTCCTCGGGGTCCTTGTCGCGGCTGCCCTCCAGGAAGTTGTCGAGCGGCACCTTGTACTCGCGCTCCTTGGCCATGCGCCCGGACATGAGCAGGCTGAACGAGGCGCGCTCGTCATCCCACGGCCGAAACGTCGGCATGTAGTTGTGGACGACGCACGGCATGCGGCGCACGTCCGATATGCGCATCTCCTTGTACTCCACCGCCTCGGGGCCCTCCGTGGGCGCCTTGATCCGTTGCCGCTTGTACCCGGGCACGTCAACACCCCTACGCGGCGCCGGCGGCGGCGCCGGCGCCGGCGCCGCCGCCGGCGCCGCCGCCTGTTGGCCGTACCGGCTGCCGCCCCACGAGCTGTCGAGCTCCGCGTCGCCGTCCCCATCCTGCCCCGCGGTGTCCACTGGGTGCGCGCGTGGCCTGAGCGTGCCGCGCCGGTCGGAGGGGCCGCCGCCGTCGTTGGAGCTGGACGGGTCGCGCGGGGTGGCGCTGCGCTCCAGGTCGGGCGAGCGGCGCGCAAACTCGTCCTCCTCTTCCTCCTCCACGTCGTCGGGGCTCATGTCGGGCTCGGCGTAGTCCTCGTCGCTGTCCTGAGGCGCGTCGGGGCCAGGGTCGCCGTTCCATTGGCGCTCCTCGGCCTCCATCTGGGCCTGCGTTGCCATTTCCTGTTGGAATGCCTCCTCCGCCTGCGCGGCCGCGCGCCGCCGCTCCTCGGCCTGCTGCTGGAGGTAATCCTCGACGGCCTCGTCGTCGGGTTCGTACATGAACGCGCCGATCCGGTGCGCGGGACCGCCCTCGCCACCGCAGCGGCAGCGCGCGTTGTTGCCACGTCTACTTGGGGAGTGGCCGGGAGGGGATATCAAAAGTACCCCAACGTGTCACGTTCATAATTTTTCTCAATCGCAACCCTATACACGCAATCCCCATTACGGGGACGCCCGATAGCGGCTACGCCCCCGTTCTAGTCGATCCAGCCGCCGGCGCACAGCGCACGCGGCGCGTAGTCGGGGCAGCTCGTGCAGCTTTCGCACGTGCCGCGGCCTCCGACGCTGTGGTGGCTGTCGGAATGGTTGACGAATTGCGCTAACCAGCCGGCTCCGAACGATATGGCGGACATGGCGACCACTAGAAGCAGGAGGAGGATCTCGCCACTGCGAATGGGTCGATCGTCGCCGCTGCTCGTGGGCGACCGCTTCGGCTCGCCCTCCTTCACGGCGGCGTACCTCGTGGCCATAGCGGTTTGTTTGTATTCCGTGGAGGCGCTGGCGAGCCGACAGGGAATCCTAGCGCTGCATGAGGTTCTGACTAACCCCACAACGGGCGCGGTTTATGCGTGGCGTTGTTCAATCATCGCCTTTGCCTACATCCCCGCCGTGCTCGTGCGCGCCGCCGCCCCACCACATCCACCCATGCGCGCTCGCGTGCTGCTCCTGTCCATCTTCGTGGTGCTCGTCAGCGCGGCTCCCCTTGGCGCTTTTGGGCGTCTTGAGTCTGAGCCGCTCGCGGCGCTGCGGCTCGCCGGCGTGATCCTCGGATTTGCTGGGTGGCTGAGCGCGCTGGCCACGACCACCTTTGAGCGCGGCATGGTCGCGGGAACTCTTGTGGTTTCGGGAGGTATGCTCGTGCTCGACGCCTCCAATGGCATCCTGCTCGCCGTGCAGATCACTGTCGTGGGGTACCTTCACGCCAGGCTGTTGGGGTTCCTCGGCCCCATCGACGCACGCGTTGAGCCCGACGACGCGCCGCTCGCGCCGCCCAAGGTGCGCAGCTGCGCGCTGTGGACGTGGAGGATCCTGGCGGTCGTCTTGCTGCCACCGCTCGCGGCGGTCGCGCTCGCGCCTCTGATTGCGGGGACGGTGATTGCTCACACGGACGTGCAACAACACGTCTACAACTACGCGGGCTCGCCGCTCTGCGCATCCACACACCGCGTGCTCTACCCCACGACCATCGACGCGCTGCGCAAGGCCGTCCTGCAGCACCGGCACGTCCGGGCAGTCGGTGGCTCGCACTCGTGGTCGCCGCTCATGTGCCCCCGCAAGGACGGCGTTCGCATCTCGACGACCCAACTCCGCGCGGTGAGCGTCGAGGCTGGAGGGACACGCATCCGGGCGCAAGCAGGGACGAGTTTGGGCACCGTCTCCAACAAACTTTTTGCGGCCAACCGACAGCTCTTGAGCGCATGGCACAAGGCGAGTGCACGCCCACATCCCCCAGTCTCGCGCTGTGCTCACAAACCCTCCGTTGCGCTGCGCAGGACGTCACCGTGGGAGGAGCGCTCAGCACCGGTGTGCATCATCTCTCGGTTGGGTTCAGTGAATTGGTTGAAGAAGCGACGATCCTGTTGGCAAATGGCAGCCTGATCACCGTGGTGCCGGGCCAGGAACTCATGGAGTTCATTCCGGGCTCGGCCGGAACCCTCGGGCTCATTGTCGAGGTCGTGCTCACGACGGAACCAAGGCGTGCCTTCGAATGGCAATCGTCACGACATGCCTGGGCCGACGAGGACGGCCTTGCCGCGCTCGTCGCCGAGTGGCAGGCCAACGAGTCCCTCGCCTCCATCCTGTGGATGTCGACGGAGGCGCAGACAGCCACGCTCCAGACGATGACCCGCGGGTCGCCACTGCCGGCACCCACGGCCGCGCAGGCGGCGGAGGCGACGGCGCGGCCTCATCTAATTGCTGACCCGTACGGCTCCGAGGAGCTGGTGTACGCACTATACCTCTCCATGTGGCACCTGGCCGTGTCGCTCGCGGAGCCTCTGGTGCGCACGCTCTCGCGGCAAATTGCCGAGGGGGCGATCCAGGCGACCATTGACCAGTACATCAAGGACGAGGTGAGTTCGCCACAATCAGTGGTACAGCAGCACTCGGAGGAGGACACCTTGAAAACGTCGTCACTATTCGCGACCACCGAAATTGGACTGAGCGTGGATGCGGAGGTCTTGCGTCCGTGCGTCCTCGCCCTGAGCCGGGCACCGTACCCGGTGGCGCTGCACCTTCGCCACGCGCAGCGCACGGAGCTTCCGCTCGTCAGCAGCGGGAACGGCGTCTATCACATTGATGCGAGTTTCCCTGAACCCATCCTGGCACTGCTCTCTGGCACGCTGCGTGAGGCCGAGGTCGCCTGCCCGCCCACGATGCGCGACGGCTTCGTGGTCTCGTCAGGTCATGCTGGGAAAAACCAGCTGGCGTCGGCGTCGGAGCGACGCCCGTGGAAGGCGCCGCTTCGGGCCAAGCAGCTGCCGGGGTCGTCGATGAGCCCGACACACGTGCGCTTTCGGGAGCTGAAAGCCGAACTGGACCCGCTTGGAAAGTTTGCGCCGCTAACCGCGTGACATTTCAATAATTTGCGTCTTGTGGAGTAGCGCTAACGGTAGGCCAGAGGGTTGCGGTGCTTGTTGCAAGTGCATTTGTGTCGCCATGATCACCAACTGGTTCAAGCCCGTGGCGCGCGAGAAGCGGCCGCGGTCCCCCAGCGGGGAGGTCGCGCAGGCGACGGCGCGTGTCGCGGCGGACGCGTACGACTCCGATGTGCCCGCGGAGGAGGAGTGTGCCGTGTGCGAACCCGCGGGACCGAGCGGGGTCGCCGCCGCGATCACCTTTGGCACCGTCGGTCGCCGCGCGTGCGCCCACGGCGACGGCGGCTGTTCGTCGACGTGCTCGGGCGACGGCGGCGGTACAATTGCCCGCTTTCCTCCGCCTGATTCGGAAAAGGTGACAATTGGATCGGCAACAAAGCTCAAGTGCAAATGGGTGACGTCCGACGGCAAGGTGTGTGGCCAGGTGGTGGCTAACAGCAGGGCCGCGTTTGAAGGCCACTGGTGCACTCACACGGGGGCCAAGCCGTTCACGTGTCCCCATTGCCCCGCATCCTTTCCAGTAAACGGTTCTCTCACTCGTCACCTGAAGGCGCGCAACAACACAACCCCACCGACTTGTCCCATTGTGCACGAGCGCGTGCATATTGACCCAGAGCAGACGGCTCTCTTTGCGCCTCCCGATTGGGAGATGGTGACCGTGGACGGTGTGCTCAGGCGCAAATGTAAGTGGGTGGATGACGATGGCCACCTGTGCGGAGCAGACATCAGAGACAACAAACCTTCGTTCGAACGGCATTGGCGCACGCACACGAAGCAGGCACCGTTTGCGTGCCAGCATTGTGGCAGAGCATTCACGCGCAACGACCAGCGCGACAGGCACCAGCTCACCCACACCAGGGTGTATGCGCATACACCGCCAGCGGACGATCGCCAGATGCCCGCTGCGGACAGGAACACCGGCGAGGTGCCCACGCTGCCGCCATTGCCACCCTTGGGCGATCGCCCACCTGGCAAGTATCTTTCTCCGGGATCTTCATCAAATGGGTTCACGTCCAAAGTGGTGTACGTTGACGAACCGGACGGTGTGCCGCGGAACTGCTGCACCTTTGGCATGTGCGATCGCTTTCCACGGTACACGTTCTCTGGCAAGACGCGAGCAGTTGCGTGCTCAGACTGCAAGGCGCCCGAGATGGTTGTTGTAGTGGGCTACGTTTGTCGCACGTGCAACAAACGGAGCGCCTGTTATGCACTGCCTGGCGGCCGGCCTGTGGCATGCCTTGGCTGCAAGTCGCCCGAGATGGTGGACATCGTGAGCAAGAAGTGCGCTTGCGGACGTCAGATGAGCTTTGGGTTTCCCAACGACGATAGACCCTCCGCATGTCTCAACTGCAAGACGGATGGGATGGTGGACATCGTGAGCAAGAAGTGCGCTTGCGGCCACCAAATGTCCTTTGGGTTCCCTGATGACGACCGCCCTTCGGCGTGCAGCGACTGCCAGGCTGACGGTATGATAGATCTAGTGAGCAGGGATCGGTACAAATGCCCGTGTGGCGAGGGACGCGCAAGCTACGCAGACGCTGACGGCAACCAGCGGTCGCTGTGCTACGGCTGCGCCGTCGCCGAAGGCACGCATCCTGAGCGCATTGCGGGTGCGAGCTACGTGGCGTGCCGCTTCTTCTGCCAACTCAGCCGCATGACCCACAAGCGTGAGGATGTGCCCCACGTGCACTGGGACAAGGTCTCGGGCGAGTGGAACGGCTTCCAGGAGGTGAAGGGGCTCGTTCCGGGGCGCAAGATCCGGCCCGATGGCTTCCTGCCCGACCCCTCGGGCGCGACGAAGGGGGTGGTGTACCTCTTTCACGGGAACCGATGGCATGGATTCCCGCCCAGCCACCCTCAGCACGGCGGCGAGCAGGTGTTCCGCTCGGAGCGCACAGGCATCGAGCGGCGCGTGCAGAACGCGCAGCTCTACGCCAAGACGGA
>Ga0115013_10000243_pt1 | contig 35161 bp, 30 predicted proteins | sample SouAtlMetagenome_2_FD_88686 | JGI IMG/M metagenome (GOLD analysis project Ga0115013, IMG submission 88686) | Marine eukaryotic phytoplankton communities from Atlantic Ocean - South Atlantic ANT15 Metagenome | ecosystem: Environmental > Aquatic > Marine > Oceanic | place: South Atlantic Ocean...
AATTCGGCGTCTTTCGCGCAGGTTCAGTTCGATGTGGGCCAATCTCGTTCTCCTTGCTTTCCAGCAAGATAGAGCATCTGTCGCAACGCAGTTTAGAATGTGCCCGACCCAGTTTCACAAATCTGAGAATAGGGATTATGTAACCCCAAGAATGGCAGATTAGCTACGGGCTAAGAGCGGCGCGCAGATGGGGCCGGATTCGTCCTACTTAACTGCACGACAGAGGCCGACCCGCCGTCCGGCACAATCGCCCGCAGAACGAGAGCATCGGGCAGCGTAGATGGGAGAAGAGGCACCCAGCGATGTGGGCGCCTCCGTCGGTCTGGGTCCGCCGCTCAGCGCTGCGCCTTCGGGGTCCAGGAGAATTTCTGCATCGGCGCGTCCACCGGCGTATGTGCCACGTGGTTGGTGTAGTTGCTCATCACCTTCTGGGCAAGGCCAAGGATGATATCGAGCACCTGCCGCTCGCCGTAGCCCGCCGCGTAGAACGCCTCGAATGCGTCCTCGCTCGGGTTGCCACGGGTCTCCAGCATCGCCAGTGTGAAGAGACGCAGCGCCTCGAGCTTGTCGCTGGGCAGCGGGGTCTCGTCGCGCAGCGCATCGGAGATCTCGTCGCTCACGCCCATCATCTTGGCGATGCCGGTATGGGCCGGCACGCAGTAATGGCATTCGTGGTAAACGTTGATGGTCTGCCAGACGACAGTCTTCTCGTCAGCATCAAAGGCCGTCTCCTCGGCAAAGAGCCGGTGCAGCGTCTGGTAGCCGTCGAGCAGCGGCGGCGAGCCCGCCATCACCGAATGCAGCCCCGGCAGGCGGCCGAAAGCCTTCTTGGATTTCTCGATCAGCGGCAGCGACTCCGCCGGCGCGTTGCTGTCGTCGAAGCGTTCGAACTTGGTCATGAGGTCTGGCCCTTTCTCTTGGCTCTGAGGTGCGATACGGCGAACCTGACCATTCTTGAGCGATCACTCAAGTAATATTAGAGTGATCGCTCAAAAACTCCTCCGCCCCTTCTGTTCGCCCCGACGAACGCCTAAGGTCCCGGCATGGCACGCACCGCTTCCTATGACCGCGAGGCCGCGCTCGACGCGGCGATGACCCTGTTTTGGGTCAAGGGCTACCACGCGACCTCGCTGAAGGATCTCGAGCAGGCACTGCAGATGCGGCCGGGCTCGATCTATGGCGCGTTCCAGAGCAAGGAGGCGCTGTTTCGTGCCACGCTCGACCGCTACGGCGCGCGCATGGCGAACGATCTCGAGACCCTGCTGGCCCATGCGGACTCGCCGCTCGAGGCGCTTCAGGGCCACCTGCGCAGCCTCGCCGAGCTACGTCCCGGCGATCGCCCGTCGACCGCCTGCATGCTGGTTAAATCGCTGCTCGAAGTGCCCGACGAGGCGGAACTGCGCGCCGTCGTGCTTGGGCATCTCGACACCGTGGAGCACCTGCTGGCCGAGGCCCTGCACCGGGCGCAGGCGCTTGGCGAGCTGGCGCCGGGCAGCGATCCCGACCGCATCGCGCGGCGGATACAGACCTATATCTTTGGCCTCAAGATCCAGGCGCAACGCGAGCGCGACCCCGAGCGCATGCGCCTGCTCTGCGCCGACCTCGCCGACGAGCTCGGCCAGCTGCGCCGACCGCAGGCGGCGTCCTCCGCAAGCTGATCCAGCGCCAAGCCGCCTCGGAGGCGGCGCTGAATCTCTGACGCTAGAGCCGCTGCGCCGCCTCGCGGATCAGGCTTGCGGCATGAGCCGCGCGCGCCGTCGCGGCGCGTCCCTTGCGGTTGACCAGCCAGAGCTCGTGCCAGCGACGCTGCGCCATTGGCACCACGCGCAGAGCCTGCTTGCCGGCAAAGGCCTCGACCCCGCTGCGCGGCAGCAGGGTATAGCCGATCCCATCCGCGACCGGCGCCGGGATCTGCCCGATCTGATTGAGAAACCCCCGCAGCCGCAGCCGGTCGGCCCCGGGATAGGCGTCGGGAAAGTTCAGCCCTAACAACTCGTCGGCATAGGCAAAGCCGTCCGGATGCGCGATGAAGCCGAGCGCCTCGAGATCAGTGAAATCCGGCATCCGGTCCGGCGCCTCCTTCGGCAGCACCAGGCAGAGCTCCTCGCGTCCGAGATACTGCCCCTCCAGCCGCGCGTGGCCTGGATCGGCGCCCAGCACGCCCAGATCGAAGCGCCCCTCGAGAAGCCCGGTCCGGATCTCGCCCTGCGGCGCCGCAACCAGCCTGATCGTCAGCGCCGGGGCCGATGCCATCCAGTCCAGCAGCAGCGGCGAGAGCAGCATGGCAAAGCTGCCGGAACAGCCGATGCAGAGCGTGCCGGCATCCCGGTCATCGGTCTCGATCGCCTCGCGCAGTCGCGCCTCCTCATCGCGTCGCGACAGGCCGAGCGCAAACACCGCGTCTCCGGCGGCGGTCAGGGTGAAGCGCTTACCCTCGCGCGCAATCAGCGGCTGGCCGACCTGATCCTCAAGCTTCCTGAGATGTTGCGAGACGCCCGGCTGGGTCATGTTCAGCCGCTCCGCGGCGCGGGTGAAATGCCCGGCTTCGCAAAGCGTGGTGAAGGTCTCGAGCCAAGTGGCGTTCAGCATGTTATATTACACGTCATTATCATTTATATACAATATGATAATTTCACATGCAGGTACGGGATGTCTACCTCCGGGGCATACAGCCACCCAAGGAGACACCCAATGCAACAGACCCCCCGCACCTTCTCGCATATCGGGCTTTCGGTTCCCGACCTCGACGCCGCGGTCAAATTCTACTCGGAGGTGCTCGGCTTCTATGTCGTCATGGCGCCCTCAGAGGCGGTCGAGGATGACAGCGCCATCGGCGTCATGTGCACCGACGTCTTCGGCCCCGGCTGGGGCTCGCTGCGCATCGCGCATCTCGCGACAGCCGAGGGGATCGGCATCGAGATCTTTGAGTTCCCGGGCAATTACGCGCCCGAGGAAAAGCTCGAGCACAAGCGTCACGGCACCTTCCACTTTGCGGTGCAGGATCCCGATGTCGAGGGTCTGACGCAGCGCATCGTCGAGGCCGGCGGCCGCCAGCGCATGCCCGTCCGCGAGTATTTCCCCGGCAAGAAGCCATACCGCATGGTCTATGTCGAAGACCCGTTCGGCATCGTCTTCGAGCTTTACAGCCACAGCTACGAGCTGACCTACTCCGCCGGCGCCTATGAGTGACGAGTGGCACTCCGCGCGGCCCCGCCCCCCCTCGCGGGGCCGCGTGATCCGGCCCGGATCCAAGGCCGGTCACAGCTTCGCGAGCGTTGCTAGACGACCGGTCTATTATTTCCTATCTCGCTGCGCATGACAGAGGAAAGCAAATCGGATCTGACGCGGAAGCGCATTCTCGACGCCGGACGCGGCCTGCTGCTGCGTCACGGCTTCTCGGCGGTGGGGCTGTCGCGCATCCTCGCCGAGAGCGGCGTGCCGAAGGGGTCGTTCTACTATTACTTCGCCTCCAAGGAGGCCTTCGGCGCCGCCCTGCTCGAGGACTACGTCGCGGGCTATCTCGCGCGTTTCGATGCCCTCATCGACAGCCCTGACAGCGCCGGCGACAAGCTCGCGCGGTTCTGGGATGCGTGGCTGGCCGAGGCCGGGCGCGCGGGCATCGCCGGCGAATGCCTCGTAGTGAAGCTCGGCGCCGAGGTCGCCGATCTCTCAGAGCCCATGCGCGAGATCCTCGACCGCGGCGTCGACGCACTCGTGGCGCGCATCGCCCGCCTGCTGCGCGACGGCGCAGAGGATGGCAGCGTCGCCCGCGTCGACAATCCCGACGCCACTGCCCGGATGCTCTACGCCAGATGGCTCGGCGCCGCGGTGCTCGCCAAGCTCGCCCAGAGCGATGCGGCCCTGCGCATGGCGCGCGAGGAGACCTCTGCCCAGCTCGCCCCCTCCGGGGCTGAAACGACCGACTGAAAGGAAGAACCAGCATGTTCGCTGCCATCCACGACACCTTCGGTGAGCCCGCCGATGTTCTTGACGCGCGCGAGATCGAGCGCCCCGAGCCGGCTCCGGGTGAGGCGCTGATCCGCATGGTGCTGTCGCCGATCCACAATCACGACCTGTGGACGATCCGCGGCAGCTACGGCTACAAGCCGCCGCTGCCCGGTGCCATCGGCGGCTCCGAGGCGCTAGGCGTCGTCGAGGCGCTTGGCGAAGGCGTCGATCCCGAGCTGCTCGGCAAGCGCGTTGCCGCGGCCGGGGTGCACGGCGCCTGGGCTGAATATTTCACCGCCCCCGCGGCCGCGCTGCTGCCCCTGCCCGACGCCATCCCCGACACCGCTGGCGCTCAGCTCGTGGCGATGCCGTTCAGCGCGCTGTCGCTGCTCGAGACTCTGAAGGTCGGTGAAGGCCAATGGCTGATCCAAACCGCCGCCAACGGCGCTGTCGGCAAGATCATGGCCGGGCTCGCCAAGGCGCGCGGCATCCGGCTGCTCAACCTCGTGCGCCGTCACGAGGCCGCCAACGAGCTGCTCAAGGCCGGCATGACCAACGTGCTCTCGACCGCTGATCCCGACTGGAAATCCAAGGCGCGCGCGCTGATCGGCGAGGCCGGCGCGGTCTCAGCCATCGACTCGGTCGGCGGCCAGATGGCCGCAAGCCTCGTGGACCTGCTGGGCACCGATGGCGAGCTGGTGGTCTTCGGCACCGCGACCGGCGCGCCTCTGGCGCTCTCCTCGGGCGATCTCATCACCAAGCACATCACGGTGAAGGGGTTCTGGGGCGCGCGGGTCAGCCAGGAGATGGCGCCCGACACCCGCCGCCGCCTGATCGGCGAGCTGGTCGAGCTGGCCGCACGTGGTGAGCTGCCGCTCGAGACCGGTGGCAGCTACTCCCTGTCGCGCAGTGCCGACGCGATGAAAGCCGCGCTGACCCCCGGTCGGGCCGGGAAGATCATGCTGCGCCCCTGAGCCCGATAGGTGTCTTGCGCGGCTCTTGGTAAGGGGAAAAGCGCCTACAAATCTAGGGCCTGCCTCACCCCGGAACTCGGCACCCAGCTCAGTGGGCGTGTGCTGACCATGTCGGACACTTGGGTCAGCGTCATTCCGGCTGAACAATCCCCATGATCCGCCTGAGCGAAGTTGTGTGGCGGGCAACCACCTTGTCACGGCTCTTCCTTTGTCGCGCTTGGCGCAGATTATCCAACTTTCCCAGATAATCCGCCAGCGCGCTGCGGTGCAAAGCGCAGTGACACCGGTTGCGCCATGGCCTCAGCCCAGACTGGCGCCGGCTGCGGCCTGCCAGAGCAGTGCGAGGCCGATCAGCAGAAGGATGCCGTTTATCACCCGGCGAAAGCTCTGCGGGTCGATCCGCCGGATCAGCCAAGCGCCCGCCCAGCTCGAGCCGATGGCGAGGGGAAGGAAGAGCGCGCTGGTCTGTAATGTCCCGAGGCTGAACAAGCCGAGGGCGACGAAGCTTGGCAGCTTCATCAGGTTCACCGCGGCGAAGAACATCACGCTGGTGCCGACATAGACCTCCTTGGGCAGCCGCTTCGGCATGACGTAGATCTGGAACGGCGGCGGCCCGGCATGGGCGATGGCACTGGTAAATCCGCTCGCCGCACCGGCTGCAAGGCCAAGAGGCCAGTCGAAGCGGCGCGCGCGCGCGATTTGCGGGACACCCCGCCGGTCGACCGCCACCTGCCAGAGCGCGAAGGCGACAGAGACCATGCCCAACACCGCCTTGACCGTCCATTCCGGGACTTCCGTGGCCAACACGTAGGCCGCAAGCACCCCAGCCGCGCCGCCCGGCAACATCCGCCGGATCACCCGCCAGTCGATGCTGCGGCGATAGATCGCCACCACCAGCGGGTCCTGCACCAGCAGGATCGGCAGCATGAGGCCTGCCGCGGTCAGCGGGTCGGTGATGGCCGCGACCATCGGCGTGCTTGCCATGCCGATCCCGGCAAAGCCACCCTTCGACAGGCCGAGGATCACAACCGCCAGTGTCATCACGGCAAGCAGGAGAGGGTCGGTCAGCATGGCGTCCTGTCAACGTCGCTCAGTGCAGCCCGCGCAGGGCAGTCGGCTCGACCACGAAGCTCGAGCTCTCCGCGATGAACTCCTGCGCGTGGCTGAGAACCGTGCGCCCGGCGCCCGAGGCGAAGGCGGCGTCGAGGTCCGTGGCATCCTTGGCCCAGATCTCGACGACGCCGTCAGCCATCATCCGCCCCTCGTCATCACGCGGGCCGTCCAGCACGAGATTCTGGCGATAGCCAAGCAGCCCCGGCATCCGCTTGACCAGCGCCGCATGTAGACCGAACCATTCTTCCTGAAAGGCCTCCGTCGACAGCTCCGCGCGTTTGCGCAGCAGCGAAATGCGCTTGAACCCAGCGTCGCGGTCCGGCGCCAGGACGCTGTTCTGCAGGCACAGGATCGGGTTCATCTCACGGATCAAATGCCCCGGAACCCCCATCGCGAGATCAAGTTCGCCGCTGGCGGCGGCAGACATCCCGGAAGAGATCGTCGGGCAGAAGAACTGCGCGATGCCATCAAGCGGCGCGGTTTCGTCCTGCGGTCCGTGAATCCGGTTGAAGACCATCCCCCGGATTTCCTCCGCAGAGGCCCCGCCCGAGGCGAGCTCGGCCAGTGGCCCACGCATGGTCTCGGCGCAGAGTTCGTTGGCAGTACGGATCAGGGCCATGACAGAAATCATGTCGTCTCCTCTTGAGCAAAATAGGACGAACGGCCCCGGCGTTTGGCCGGGGCCCGTGGAGTCAGCCGCGCGCGATCCAGCGCAGCAGGTCCGGGAGGTGGCGCACACTCACCGCAACGATGATGGCGCCAGCCTGCACCAGCAGTTGCACCGAGGTTTCGGCCCCGAGTGCGAGCACCATCTGACCGAGCAGCGCCATGAACAGCGCTGCCGCCCCGCTGGCGATGACGCTCCCGCGCCCGCCGCTGAAGGGGGTGCCGCCAACCACCACCGCTGCGATCGCAGGCAGTAGGTAATCGATGCCCGCGGTCTGCGAGGCAGAGCCGATAAAGCCGGTGAACAGCATCCCGGCCACGGCGAAGCACAGCGCCGCCACCGCGTAGGTCGACACCTGGTAGCGCAGAATGGGGATGCCCGCGGCGGTCGCGGCGGCGGGGTTCTGCCCGACGGCGACAAAGCGTCGACCGGCGATCGAACGCTTGGTCACGACGCTGATCACGAGGATGAAGAGCAACGCCAGCACAAGGGTCATCGGCACACCGAAGAGCTTAGAGTGCGAGAACTCGGCCAGCTCCGCAGGTGCGGTCATCGGGCTTCCGCCCGACACCGCGCGCACCGCACCCATCAGGATGGCATTCGTCGCGAGCGTGACCACGATCGGGGTGATGTTCACCTTGGCCACCAGAAGGCCGTTCACGATGCCGATGCCAAGCGCAATGAGCAGCGTGAGCGGCACCGCAAGCAGCGTCGATCCGGTCATGAAACCGATCTTGGCGAAGAGCAGGCCGGCGATGGTCATGGTGCCCGGCAGCGACATGTCGAGGCCCCGCTGCTGGATCACCACCGTCATCCCCACCGCGGTAATCGCAAGGATCGCCGCGAAGGGCAGAAGCGAGCTGAGTGCGGCAGGCCGCACCACGCCGGGTGCGACGACCGAGCAGATCAGGAACAGCGCGAACAGGCCTCCCCAAATCCACGAGAACTCGTTGAAGAGCGTCGCCGAAAGCCGCGCGAAGCCAGCGTTGCCGGCCGGTGCGTCACCGGCCTTGTTGAGCGTCGTCGTCGTCATGCCTGCACCACCTTTTCACGGCTCTTGGAGTAAAGCGCCACGGACGCGAGAATGAGGAAGCCAAGCAGATATTGCTGCCATTCCTGGCTGAGCCTCAGGAACACGGTCACCGAGTTCACCTGGGTGATGAAGATCGCCCCGAGCAGCGCGCCGACGAAGGATCCGCGCCCCCCGAAAAGGCTCGCGCCGCCGATGACCACCGCCGCGATGGAGCCGAGCGTATAGGTCAGACCGGCCCTCGGGTCGCCGATGCCCACCTGGGCAATCATGGTGATCGCGGCCAGACCTGCGAGGAAAGAGCAGCCAACATAGGCCACGAAGCGGGCAAGCTTCGGTCGGATGCCGGCGGTTCGCGCCGCTTCCTGCCGCGAGCCGAGGCCGCGCATCGATACGCCCATCTCTCGCCGATAGAGCCAAAATTCCAGCACCAGCGCCAGCAGGACGGCTGCGATGAAGGTCACCGGCACGATACCCACCTTCATCGAAAGCGCCATCATCACGTCACCGTCGATCATGCCACCCGGCACCGGGCGCAGGATCAGCGAGATGGCTTGGACCGCCATGAAGGTGGCCAGCGTCGCGACCATCGGGTGCATCCGAAGGCCTTCGACAAGGATCCAGTTTACGACGCCAACCGCCATCGCCACCAGCAAGAGCAGCACCCAGCCGGCGACATGTGAGCCCGGCCCCAACTCCTGCAATAGGAAGAATGAGCCGACGACCTGACAAAGCCCCATCGTTGGCCCTACTGACAGGTCGATGCCGCTGACCATCATCAGGAACTGCTGCCCGTAGGCGACCAGCGCCAGCGTGGCGGCAAAGGTCATCATTCCGGTCAGGCTGCGGGGCGAGAGGTAGAACGGGTTCCACATCCCGGCGACCGCCCCCAGAAACAGGATCGCGGCGGCGACCATGACCAGCGGCGCGCTGTTGCTCGCCGCCCATTTCCAGAACGCCGCGACGGGGCGATGATGACGGTCGCGCTGTTCGGTGGATTTCAGGACCGAAGACGTGATGCGATCTTCGGTCACGTCGTCGCCCGAGAGCATGTCGACCACGCGACCACGGGAGAAGATGGCGACATGGTCGCTCAGCCCAGCCACCTCCTGCGCGTCCGAAGACACGACGATCACAGCGACACCGCTGCGGGCGGTTTCACGGATACTGCGGTAGATCTCCGCCCGCGCTCCGACATCGACGCCCTGCGTCGGCTCGTCGACCAGCAGCACCTGCGGCTTGGCCGCAAGGACGCTCGAGAGCACGACCTTTTGCTGGTTGCCGCCGGAGAGGGACTGGATCGGCGTCTCGCCATGCGGCGTCTTGACTGCGAACTGCCGGATCGCATCGACCGTGCGGCGCTGTTCGCTGCCGCTACGGATCAGTCCGAGGGCCGCGTCCTCTTGCGGACTGCGGATCGAGAAATTCTCGCGGATCGAAAGCTCTGGGAAGATCCCTTCGCGGTGCCGGTCCCCGGGCAGGTACGCGATACCGTGTCGCTTCGCGCCCTGACTGTTGCGGATCGAGATTGGCTTTCCAAGAAGGGTCACGTCACCCGACCCGCGATGGATGCCGGCCAGTGCCCGCATGAACTCGCGCTGCCCGTTGGCATCAATGCCCGCGAGACCGAGGATCTCGCCCGCGCGTATGTCGAGATTGACGTTGCTGAAGCCGGGCCCCGAGAAGCCGCGGGTGGACAGCACTGTACGCGTGGAGGCCTCGGACGCCTTCGCGGGGAACGTCCGGTCGAGATCGCCACCCACGATCAGCGAGACGATCTGATCCTCGGACATGTTCCGGGCATCGAAGGTCCCCTGCCCTTCACCATCGCGCAGCACGGTCAGTCGGTTGGCGATGGCCTGAACTTCGCGAATCCGGTGCGAGATGTAGATCACCGCTGCACCGCGCGCCGTGACCGCGCGCACGCGTTCGAAGAGCCGTTCGACATCCTCCGAGGCGAGGTGCTCGGTCGGCTCATCCAGCACGAGCACTTTCGGCTCGCATTCCAGGGCCTTCACGATCTCGACGATGAAGCGCTGTTCCGGGTTCAGCGTGGACACGTGGTCGCGCGGGTCGATCGTGACGTCCTCGCTCCAGTGCTTGAGCAGTCCACGCGCCCAGGTGTTGAGCGCAGACAGCGAGGGCCGCTTGGCATGTGGCATCCCGAGGAAGAGGTTCTCGGCCACTGACAGGTCCGGCATCAACGCCGGCTCCTGCCGCACGATGGCAAGACCGAGCTCACGCGCGCGATCCGGGTCGCCCGACATCGGGTCGCTGTCGATGTGGACTTCGCCCTCGGTCGCTACCAGCGCCCCCGAGGCTACCCCCATCAGGGTCGATTTGCCTGCGCCGTTCTCACCTACGAGGCCGTGAACCTCTCCGGCGTAGACGTCGAAGGTGATGTCGTGCAGAGCCCGGACACCCGGAAAATGCTTGGAAACGCCGCGCATCTCCAGAAGTTTTCTCGCCGAACTCATGCCTGCCCCCTCGTCGCAGCACGACCACAGGCGGCGGCTCGCACCACAGCGGTGCGAATGGCTTCGCCATTCTTTGTCATGATCTCTCTCCCTTTAAAGACCCAACGGCATCGCCGCAGGTCTCGCTCCTCGGCTCAAAGTTTGTCTATGAATAATACATATGTCAATATAGTATGATCTGTTGGGCCTCATCCGCCATGGCATTTGGAAGATAAGGCATTGCTATCGCAACACTTTTCTCTATGTGCGCGCACGCGTCGGCTCAGACTGACAGCTTGGAAGCAGAAATTTTTCTTGGATTCGCGAATTCGTTTGTTAAGGTGCAATCGTTTCGTTATTGCCAAATCACGTAGGCCGGAGAATCTCCGGCGACCGAGACGACCGAGGGAGGAATCATGCTGGGAATCAAAGGTGCGGTGGCGGTGGTCACCGGCGCCGCTCAGGGCAATGGCAGGTCCATCGCCCTTGGGTTGGCGGAGGCCGGGGCGCGGGTTGTGGTCTGCGACCTGCAGGAGCAGGCCTGCTCGGACGTCGCATCCGAAATCTCCGCGGCCGGAGGCGAGGCCATCGCGCTTGGGCTTGACGTAGCGGAAAGGGCGTCCTGTGAGGCGCTCGCGCAGGAAACCGAAAGCCGCTTTGGCGCGCCAACCGACATTCTGGTCAACAACGCCGGCATCATCCGCCGCACCCCGCCGGACGCAGAGAGCTTCGAAGACGACTGGGATGCGATGATGCGGGTCAACGCGACCGGCTGCATGAACATGGTGCGTGCCTTTCTGCCCCAGCTCAAGCGAACCAAGGGCCGGATCGTGAATCTCGGCTCGATCATGTCCGTCTCGGGCGGACCGGGGCTCGTGGCTTACGCGGCCTCCAAGGGGGCGGTGCTGCAGATGACCCGCGCGCTCACCCACGATCTGTCCGAGCACGGGATCCGGGTGAATGCCATCGCGCCCGGTGTCATCGAGACACCAATGACCGCGGCCACCCGCGAGAACCCCGAGGCGATCGGGCGCTTCATGGCACACACGCCGATGCGTCGGCCCGGCCAGCCCTCGGAGCTGGTCGGCCCGGTGCTGTTCCTGGCCTCGGAGGCCTCGAGCTACGTGACCGGCGCTCTGCTGCCGGTCGATGGCGGATATCTGACGGCATAAAGGGGAGAACCGATGAAACGAGAAGATGTAGACGTTCTGGTCGTTGGCTCTGGTGCGGGAGGGCTCGCCTCGGCGGTCTCGGCGGTGCACCGGGGTCTCAAGGTGATCGTGGCGGAAAAGGAAGCTGTCTTTGGCGGCACAACCGCGCGCTCGGGTGGCTGGAGCTGGATCCCCAACAACGCCCCCGCCAAACGTGCCGGGGTGCAGGATAGCGTCGACAAGGCGCGGACCTACCTCAAGCACGAGGCCGGCGAACACTACGATTCAGCAAAGGTCGAGGCATTCCTGGAGGCCGGGCCGAAAGCGGTGGATTTCTTCGAGAGCCAGACATCGCTTCAGTTCGACCTCGGCCCGACCTTTTCCGATTACCACCCGACCGCGCCGGGCGGGATGGATGGCGGTCGTTCGATCGTGGCTCGGCCCTTCGACGGGCGAGAGCTGGGAAAAGAGATCAAGCGTCTGCGCCCGCCACTGCGCGAGATCACCGTGCTGGGCATGATGATCGGCTCGGGCAAGGAGCTGCTGCATTTCTTCAATGTGACGCGCTCTCCGATCTCGGCGCTGTTCGTCACCGGGCTGGTTGCGAAATTCGCCCGTGACGTGACCTTCCACGGCCGCTCGATGCGACTGATGAACGGCAATGCTCTGATCGCGCGGCTGGCGAAATCCTGCTTCGACAAGGGCGTCCCGATCTGGACCTCGGCACCGGTGCGGACGTTGATCCGCGACGACAGCGGCCGCGTCACCGGTGCCGTCGTGAACCGGCCCGATGGTCCGGTCGAGGTGCACGCGCGAAAGGGCGTGGTGCTCGCAGCGGGTGGCTTTCCGCAGGACTCGGTGCGCCGCAAGGAGCTGATGCCGCATGCCCCCTCGGGTCACGAGCATGTGTCGCCCGCTCCTCCGGGCAACACGGGCGACGGCCTGCGCCTTGGCGAGGCTGTGGGCGCCACGGTCAACACGGAGCTGCCGAACTCGGCGGCCTGGGTGCCGGTGTCGCGCCCGCCGATGGGCAACGGCCTTCTCGGCACCTTCCCTCATTTCGTTGACCGCTCGAAGCCTGGGGTGATCGCTGTGACGCGCTCGGGCAAGCGGTTCGTGAACGAAGCGCAGAGCTATCACGATTTCTGCCAGGCCATGGTCAAGCGCTGCCAGGAAGAGGGCGGCCCGGATGCCGAACTGGCAGCCTGGTTCGTTGCCGATCATCGGACCTTCCGCAAATACGGTCTCGGCTTCGCCAAGCCGTCGCCGGTGCCCTACAAGAACCTGGTCAAGCAGGGCTACCTGATCCAGGGCAAGACCATCGCCGATCTGGCGCGTCAGATCGGCGCGGACCCGGCGCAGTTGGAGCAGACCGTGGCAGAGTTCAACAAGCACGCGGTCAAGGGGGAGGATCCCGAATTCGGCAAGGGTTCGACGGCCTACAACCGGTCGCTGGGCGATCCGCAGCACAAGCCCAACCCCTGCGTCGCGCCGGTCAAGAAGGGTCCGTTCTACGCGGTGCGGCTGTATGTGGGTGATCTCGGGACTTTCGCGGGCCTCAAGACCAACGAGTACGCCGAGGTGCTGAACGGCAACGGCCAGCCAATCGGCGGGCTCTATTCGGCAGGCAACGATGCGGCCTCCATCATGGGCGGCAACTACCCCGGCGGCGGCATTACGCTGGGACCGGCGCTGACTTTCGGCTACATCGCCGCGCGGCACATGTCCGGCGCCAACGCCTGATCCCGGTACACATCCACAAGAGAGCGGCCCCGCAGCACGACGCCGCGGGGCCGTTCCTGTCTCTTTCCGAGGCCGGTTCGGAAGCGCTGAGCGGACAGCGCGGAGAACAGGCTGTATCCTGCGAAGACAGGGATGGGCGCCGACGTGCCGCGGGCACCCACGGAACCGACTGTTCGCGCGGAGGGCTTATGTGCATTCCCCTGCCCGCGAGAGCGAAAGACCTTCCCTGCCCAAGCCTTTTTTGGGGGGAAGCGCATCATGGCTCCCCCCCCTGTGACGATCAGCCAAGAGGCCGTCGGCTCTGGGGCGCGGTCACGATGCTTCGAACTCCTTCGCGTGTAGCCAATCTGCGTGTTTTGGGGCGCGCTTGGTCCGGCTCCACTCTTCGAGCATGTCCCATTTTACCGAATCGAGTCGTTCCAGCGCCTTCTGTTGATCCGGATCCGGCGCTGCCAGCTCGACCCGGTGGCCGTTCGGATCGAAAAAGTAGATCGAGTGGAAGATCGAATGATCGGTCACGCCGAGCACCTCAACGCCATTCTTCTCAAGATGATCTCGGTACTCCAGCAGGGCCTCGCGATCCTTCACCTGGAACGCGATGTGTTGGACCCAAGGGGGTGTGTTCTCATCACGCCCCATGTCGGGCTTGGTGGGAAGCTCGAAAAATGCCAGCACGTTACCCGCCCCGGCGTCGAGAAAGACATGCATGTAGGGGTCCGGCTCATGGGTCGAGGGCACCTTGTCTTCGGCGATCGCCAGCACGAAGCCCATATTGAGCATCTCGGTATAGAACTGGACGGTCTCCTTTGCGTCACGGCAGCGATAGGCGACGTGGTGAATGCGTTCGATCTTCACGGTACAAGCTCCATTATTAGTTGCATATGCAACTAGTAGACTTTCGGCCGTAAGCGCGACTTGATCCAAATCAGTTACATAATATCAAACTCTCTTTTTTTGGCGGGACTGCTCCCTTGCAGATCGCCCCGCAACGGAGCTGGCTCCGCTCCTCTTCGCCCGTTGAAACACAAGCGCGGCCCCCGTTCGGAGGCCGCGCTTCACCTTCGGCGAAAGGCAGTTTCGGTCAGGCGATGGTTGCCTTGATGGCGACACGCAGTTTGCACGCGAAGACTTCAGCCGCGGAGCTGTAGACTCTTCGCCCTCCGGCATCCTCGGTTGCGTTCAGAGAGGCGAAGGTGGCTCGCGGCTCAATCCAGCATCGCATGCGGGATCCACATTGCGATTTCCGGAAAGGCCATGACCAGCATCAGGGCGATCAACTGCAGCACCACGAAGGGAATGATCCCGCGATAGACGTGGCCCAGCCGCACTTCGGGCGGCGCCACCGCCTTGAGGTAGAACAGTGACGGCCCCATCGGCGGTGTCATAAAGGAGGTCTGGAGGTTTATCGCCAGCATGATGGCGAACCAATAGGGCAGATCTTGGGGCGAAACGTGCTCGCCGAAATCCTGTGCGAGCATGATTGGCGCGAAGACCGGCAGGACGATCAGCGTGATTTCGATCCAGTCAAAGAAGAAGCCCAGAACGAAGACCAGGGCAAGCACGATCGCCAGCAGGTGCCAAGGGCTCAGCTCGAGCGCGACCACGTAGTCGGTCACCAGATGCTCGCCGCCCAGCAGGCGGAACGTCAGGGCGAAGGCGGTGGCGGCAAGGATGATCATGAAGATCATGCCGGTGGTCAGCGCGGACTCCCGGATCGAGTCCAGAAAGATCCGCCACCAGCCGCGGTTCTCGGCCGCGAAGCGCGACAGCGCGCCGCCCTTGGCCGCGTTGGCCGCCGCGCCTTCGATCGCGAAGCGGGTGTAGCTCAGCGCGGTGTAGATCACCGGGCGCACCACGAAGGCGAGCAGCAGCGCCCCTCCCGCGCCGATCCCGGCGGACTCGGTCGGGGTGGCCCAACCGAAGAGAATCGAACCAAGCACGCAGAAGATCAGCAGAAAGGCAGGCACGAGTCCGACCAGAAGCGTGACGATCAGCCGGCCGAGATCCTTGCTCCCATGTCCGCTGCGCGCCGCCGGGGCGGCCCCCGGCGCAAAGACGCTCACACCGAGGATGAACACCAGGTAGAGGACGCCCAGAAGCAGGCCCGGACCGAAGGCTGCCATGAACATCGTGCCCACGGAACGCGACAGAAGATCGGCGATGATCACCAGCATGATCGACGGCGGGATCAGGATCCCGAGCGTGCCCGAGGCTGCGATGGTTCCCGAGGCCAGTGCCGGTGAATATCGTTTCTCCAGCATCACCGGCATGGCCAGCAGGCTCAGCATCACCACCGAGGCGCCAACGATGCCCGTGGCCGCGGCGAGGATGATGCCCAATAGCGTGACCGAAAGCGCAAGCCCGCCGGGAACGCGCTCCAGCGCCCGGTTGAGACTGGCAAGCATATCCTTGGCCACGCCGGCCTTTTCAAGCACCACCCCCATGAAGACAAAAAGCGGCACCGTGGTCAGCGTCAGATTCTCGGCAGCCCCGCTCCACATGCGCTGGGTGATGGAATAGAGCTGGATCGGGATCAGCTCGCCGGTCAACACGCCGATCAGGCCGAAGGCGACACCGACCCCACCCAGGACGAAAGCCACCGGAAACCCGGAAAACAGTAGCATCGCCATCGTGGCGAACATGAAAAGCGGCAGAAATTCGATGAAGGTGCTCACAGCGAGCTCGCCCCCTTGCGGTCGAGATTGGCGCGGTGCGGGTCGATCAGCGCGGCAGCACTACGACAGGCGCGGCTGAGTCCGGCCAGTGCGACGAGGTAGATGCCGAGCGGCAACATGGATTTGATCGCCCAGCGGTAAGGCAGGCCGTCGATCGACTGCGAGACCTCACCACGTGTGAACGAGGTCAGGGCGAAATTCGTGGCGTAGTAACCGGTGACGGCGCAGAACGGAAAAACCAGCAGCAGAATGCCCAGCAGCTCGACCAGCGCCTTGCCGCGCGGTGAGAACGTCGCGTGAAGCAGGTCGATCCTCACGTGGCGGTCGTGGATATAGGCGGCTCCGAGCACACCCATGATCAGGATCGTGTGCAGATGCCACTCGGCCTCTTGCAGCTGGGTCGACCCCATCTGCAGAAAGCGCCGCGTGACAACGTCGAAGACCACGACGACGACCAGCGCCGGAAGCGCAAAGGCCGCGATACGCGCGATCGTGTTCAGCACGGCGTCGATCGCTGCGCTCAGTTTCAACAAAGGGGACATTTTTCCTCCACGCCCGGTCCGGCGTCGGCATGGCCGCCCCGCCAGCGGTTGTGGCGGGGCCCGTTTCGGCAGGACCGGGCGCGGAGCCCGGTCCCGTCTTGTTCAGTCCGTGGCGGGCTTGAGGTAGCCCAGGTTCTGCCAATCGGCGTACCCGTCGCGGAAGCTGTTGTAGGACGCCATCACGCGGGCAAAGCTTTCGTGCTTTTCGCTTTCCTCGGCAGCAACCTCGTCCCAGGCGGATTCGAGAGCGGCGAGCAGGTCATCGGACCACTGGCGCACCTCGGGATCGCCGTCCTTTTCCATCAGCGCCTGAATGGCAGCCGGCTGGTCCGCCGCCCCTTGCGCCAGTGTGCGCAAGGTGGCTTCGCCACAGGTGGTCTCGATGGCCAGCTGCTGTTGTTCGCTGAGCGCGTTCCAGGTGTCGAGGTTGATGATCAGAGTGTCGATCGACACCTGTTGGTGCCAACCGGGAAAGTAGACGTAGTCGACCACCTGTTCGAGGCCTGCGTTCAGGTCGACGGATGGGCTGGCATATTCGCCGCCGTCAATCACGCCACGTTCAAGTGCCGCATAGACCTCGGATCCGGCGATCAGCTGGATCGAAGCCCCGAGCTTGTCGAGCACGCGCCCGCCAAGGCCGAAATAGCGCAGCTTCATGCCCGAGAGGTCCTCGGCAGAGTTGATCTCGCGCTTCATCCAGCCCGAGGTTTCGGGCGCACCAAGGGTGCAGACGAAGCCCTTCAGGTTCAGGTTGGCGAGCAGCTCGTCATGCAGTTCATTGCCGCCGCCATAGCGCATCCACGCCATGAACTCGGTCGCCTGCGGGCCGAAGGGCACGGCGGTGAAGATCGTCATCGCGGGCTCGAGCCCGGCACCGTAGCCCGGCGTGCCGAAGGCCATGTCGACAGCGCCCTGCGAGACGGCGTCGAAATAGTCAGTGCTCGGCACCAGTGCGCCGGGCTCAAACACATCAACCTCGAGACTGCCCCCGGTGAGCTTCTCGATCCGCTCGGCGATCCACGGGGTGATCTCACCGATCACCGGGGTCTGCGTGGGGAATGCGCTGTGCATCCGCAGTTTGCGTGTCTCCTGCGCGGCCGCGGCGCCGGCGGCGACGATCGCGACGGCCGAAACCATTGCGCGAAGTGTGAAGCCGTTGAGTAGTGCCATGATCTTTCCTCCCAGTATTTGAAGCCTTCTCCTGGTCGGAGAAGGGAATTTCCGTGCCTGCACAACGCTCCGGGCCGCTCTGAAAGGCCGGGGTCAGGCCCGGTCGCAGCCGTCAGGCTTTAGTATGCTATATGCAAACTGTTTCACTTTTGGCGAATTTCTGTCAACCACGGAGATCGCCGATTTTGTGTCCGCTGAACCCGCGCGTCTGACCTCCTACTGTGGCGCAGCGCTTGACGGCGGGCGCAACGGCTCCGCCCGGGATCTCGCCGGTGCCCCTGTCGAGCAAGGCCGCTCAGACGACCTGTCGGGTCTCGACGAAATAGGGTGTGATCGTGTCGAGAAAGACTTTTGCGTGCTCTTGGGTCTCGGTCACGATGTCGGTGGCGTAGAGTTCTGCCGCGGCTTCGGTATCGCGGAACCAGAATTCGACGATCCCGTCGACCGGAACTGCCGAATAGGGTGCGCTTTCGGTGCGTGAACCATGATAGCGGTCGACCACGATATTCTGGTGATAGCCCAGCACATTCGGCCAGCGCCGCACAAAATCCGCATGGGTGTCGAGCCATTCGTGCCGGAACTGTTCGGGGGTGACGTCGGGCCGCCGCTTAAGCAGCGTCATGCGCTTGATGAAAGGCCCACCGTCGAAGTCCATCGGCACGACCTTGTGTTTCTCGCAGGCGACAAGTTGAACGTCCTCAAGAAACGCCTCTTCATCCACAAGCGTCGGCGCGAAGACCTCTCCGCTGACCGCATCGAGCATCGCCTGCATGTCGTCGAAATGCAGCTCGGAGAAGCCGTCGAGATCCCATTCAGAACCGCGCGCATGGCTGATCCCGAACTGATCCTTGTTGGTCACGACATGCTGGAAATAGGCCCGTAGCCCCGGAAATTTCGCCGCCATCGGGCCGTGGCTCTTTTCCCAATGCGCGTTGAAGTCTTCGGGCGAAAGGCCCGACTTGCGGGTCAGCAGACCAAATCGGGTGATCATGACGTTGTCTCCTCCTATGTCATGTCCGTCAGGCGTGGGCAGTCAGTCGGCCTTGTCGAGCCGTTCCAACGCCCCCTGTCTCTTCGCAAGCCACTCGCGATGTTGAAGCGGCCAGGGCTCGAAGGACTCGGCGCAGCCAAGCGCACGGGCCGCTTCGGCGGGCCAATATGGCGTGCGCAGCATCTCGCGCCCGAGCGCGACAAGGTCGGCCCGACCTTCTGCGACAACGGCATCGGCCTGTTCCGGGGTCAGAATGATCCCCACGGCCTGGGTCGCGATGCCGGTGCGGGCGCGCACCTCCTCTGCGAACGGCACCTGAAAGCCGATCCCGCGTGGAACGTTGCTGCGCCGTGTGGCCTCGCTGAGACCGCCGGAAGAGCAGTCCACGACATCGACGCCCACCTCTTTCAACGCCACGGCCAGGGCAACCGAGTCCTCCATATCCCAGCCGCCTTCCGCGCCATCGAGGCACGAGAGACGGGCAAATAGAGGCTTGTCCTCGGGCCATGCAGCCCGCACCTCGCGCGCGGTCTCGACCGCAAGACGCATCCGGTTTTCCAGCGAGCCACCATAGGCGTCACTGCGCTTGTTGGAGTGCGGCGACAGGAAGCTGGCCAGCAGGTAGCCATGACCGAAATGAAGCTCGATGACATCCGCGCCGGCGGCGTCCGCGCGCCGGGCGGCCTGCACGAAGGCCTCCTTGATCTCTAAGATTGCCTCAAGCGTCAGAACATCGGGCACAGACCATTCAGGGCTGGCCGCGATGGCACTCGGCCCGACACGGCACCAGTCGAGTCCGCTGGCATCGAGCGCCTCGACACTGAGCGGGCGGCCGCCTTCCCAGAGCGGTTCGGAGAAGGCCTTTCGACCGGCGTGGGCCAGCTGAATTCCGAAGAGAGCCCCGTTGGCGTGGATAAAGTCGGCGATCCGGCGCAGGCCGGGGATGTGGTCGTCATCCCAGATCCCGAGATCGGCAAACCCGACGCGACTGTCACTGGTCACCGCCGTGCTTTCGGTCAGAACCAGCGCGGCGCCGCCAAGGGCGAACTTGCCGTAGTGCACGAGGTGCCAGTCCTGTGCGATGCCGTCGACGGCGGAATGCTGGCACATGGGCGACACCACCATGCGGTTCTTGAGCGTGACGCCGCGCAGGGTCAACGGCTGCAACAGCGCGGGCGGCGCCGCCACGGCCTCAGCGGGCGCACCCGTTTCCGGTCTCGACATGGTATCCTCCTCACGTGTGTCCGGGCCAACCCCATGCGGGTTGGCTCGGCCATAGTGTTATCTATTGGCAAAATGATTCACCAAATGCAAATCCTTTTACGAGTACCTCCCGGCGCGCGCTTGGATTCAAAGTGACTGGTCGAGAGATCCCGGCACCGCCCCGGGGAGGCAATCTGCTGGCGCAGAGGTTCGCGGCGATATTTGCGCATTGATCCTGCTTGCGATCCGGGCGGCTGCGCGCCCTGCCCCGTATTGCAGACAGGGGTGCGACCTGGCTGCCCCGACCGAAGACTCCAGAGGCCAGCTCGCCGGTCTGCGGTCAATCAACCCGATGGCCTGCCGTGGTCACGCGACGGTCGGGCATGAGGGCGGCGCTGGTCGCTCGGGGATGCAGGGAGTTCGGGGGCGCCCGACGCCGGTGCTCTTTGGTTTGCAGCCCGGTGACCGCTCAGGTCGCGAATGCTGGTTGCTGGCTCATAACCGCCCGGGAGTGGTCGACATCAGGGCGCGTGGCCGAGGTCGGCCGAGATGCGCGCCACCGCTGCAAGCAGCTGCTGTTTCAGGTGCGTCTCATCAGCCAAGACCCGTTCGAGCTCACCGGTCATCGTGACGGCGAACCAGATCTCGCCATTGTGGTCAAAGATTGGGGCTGCAAGAGAGCGGAGCCGGATCGGCCCACGCTGCTCCCAGGTGGCGCAGCCAGCGGCGCGGAACTCTCTCGCCTGCGCATCAAGCAGATCATCCTCGGGGTTCGTGTCGTGCAGACGCGGAAAGGCCGCGCGCTCGGCCAGCACGGCCGGGCCGCGCAACTCGGCGCTGATATGCGCGCGAAACAGCAGCCCGGTGGCAGAGCGCGCAAGTGGCATGCTGCGCCCGATATGGATATCGGTGTGACGCGCCTCACGGCCCCGGACGATGTCTACGACCACGGGCCCATAGGTGCCCCAAACCGACAGGAAACACATCATTCCGGTCTCGCCGGACAGCTCGCCGATCAGCTTTCGCGCACTCTCGAACGCATCGTAGCTGTGCAGACGTACCAGCAGCAATTCTGCGGCCACCGGCCCGAGACGATACCGTGGCGAGCCGGGGACCTTCTCCACCAGTCCTGTGCGCCGCAGGCTGACCAGGTAGCCATGCGCCTTGGCCGGAACGAGCGCGGCGTCGCTGCACACGTCCTTGAGCTTGCGCGGCTCGGGCGAAAGCGCCATGGCGGATAGCAGCCGCCCTGCAATCTCGGCCGATCCGACGCCGCGGCGGTCTTCGGGCACCGACGCAGCCTCCTCGGCTGGCTCCATAATCCCGGCAGGCAACTCGGCGAACACCGCGGGCTCATCGCGCGCAGCGCGCAGGTCTCTGGAGATCTCCTCCGCAAGATCCGCCACAGACCGTCGAGGCAGTCCCGACGTGCTTCCGACGATGGTCATGACGCAAAGCAGCCGCTCGCCCTCATCGAAGACCGGCACGGCAAGACCGTTGATCCCGGGAAAATAGGCATCCTGAACGAAGCTGTAGCCGGTCTCGTGAATCTCGGAGATCATTGCCTCAAGCGTGGCGCGCTCCGGCACATCGCCAATGCCCGGGACATCCGTGCGGGCCTCGAATTCGTCCTCGGCGCGGTCGGCCACGCGGGGATCGTCCGACAGCGCGAGAAAGACCCGCCCCGTGGCGGTGCCGGTCACGTTATAGACCGTTCCCGGCCGAAGGTTGAGATTGAGCGAGCTGCGCGATGGGATGACCTTGGCTACGGTCGGCATCTGCCCGGCCCAGAAGACGAGCGCGACCAAGAGGTCACGCTCTGCTGCGATCCTCTGCGCCAGTGGCAGAACACCATAGGACTGGCCAATCATCTCGAGCCGGCATTGTCCCAGTCGCGCCGCCAGCGGCCCAATGGCATGACCTTTCGCATCGGCGTCGAGTTCGAGCAGCCCGAGACGTTGAAGGCTCGTCAGATACGGTCGCAACTGAGCCGGCTGAAGCCCGGACGCGGCCGCGATCTCAACCAGGCCCGGCCGCTCGCCCAGTCCGGTCATGCTTCCAAGGATGGTGCCGAAGATCTCCACCGATTTGAGGCCGCGGCCAAGATCGTCCTCAGCTTTCATCTCTTCCTGCGCCTCATTCCGATCCTTGTGGTCCGACCTACTGCACCAGCCGGATCAGGGACAGGGTGAGCTCCGAAAAAACCTCACCCCCCGAATGAAACCGAGAGGTGCCTCTTGAGGCCTGTCGCAAAGCCAATGGAAGACGCGCCCGGACATGGGCGCCTCGCTCCACTGTCGCGCGCCGACGCCCTCGGCGCCAACGCGCAGGTTTCGCGGCTGGTCGACATGGCTTGCATCGCAAAGTGCCGGCTCAATGCGGCGAATCAATTTTTATATGGCGAATTCCTGATGGCCTGACACTCTCACCGAACGGAAGACATCTCCTTCCTCTGGACAACCTTCATGACCCTTGCCGATGCCCCTGCAAGGGCTGCCGATCTGCATCAGCGCCTGCGGCATTCTCATGTCGGTCCAGCGCCCTCGTACTACTCGGGCATGACCGCGTCGGGATGCGCGGCCTGAAAGGCCGGAAGATCGGCGCAAGCTGCCGCGACGCGGGTGATCTTTGGAAGATCAGACGTGTCGACCCCCCAACGGTCGGCGTTATAGAGCTGCGGGATCAGGGCGAGATCGGCCTGCGTCAGGGACGCACCCATGCAGAACGGCCCCGCCTCATCCAGCATCCGCTCGATTGCGACGAGCCCCGGACGAATGAAGTGCTGCATCCATTCGGCGCGGGTCTCGTCGCGCCCCGTCAGCCTTGCGGCATGGGCCGCCACTCGCAGGTTGCACACCGGGTGTATTTCGCAGGCGATGGCCTGAAGTACGGCGCGCATGCGCGCCGTCCGAGCCGGATCCGCGGGCCGCAGCGACAGTCGCCCGGTGTCCTCGAGGTAGTCGAGGATGGCCATGGACTGGGTCAGTCGAAGCCCATCGATTTCGAGAACCGGGACAAGCGCCTGAGGGTTGCGCGCCACGTGGGCGTCCTCGCCTTGGTCACCGGCGACGAGATCGACCGGCACAGAGCTATAAGACAGATCCGCAAGGTTCAGTGCGATACGCACGCGCCAACTGGCGGTGGAACGCCAGTAGTCGTAGAGGACCACGTCAGTCATGGGTGTCTCCTGGCAAAGGGGTCAAAAAAGGCCCCCGGCAAGAGTCCGGGGGCCGAAACAGCGCCGCCCCGGACGGAGCGCGCGCTGGGGAGAGATCTTGGGCGCACACCTGTCGTTGCGGTCCCATTGGGCCTGTCGGACGGCCCCAAGCCGATTGGACCGGTAGCCGCCCGTTCAAGCCGGAAAGAGCCGCGCAGTAGCCCCGGCAGGATGACGCCGGGGCGGGCAATCAGCCCTGAAGGTCGGCCCACATCTGCTGGTCGCGCTCGGCGGTCCAGACGCGCGGCGTGTCGATGCCGCGGGCTTCGTCATAGGCCCGACCGACGTTGAACGGCAGGCAGTGCTCGTAGATCGCGTAATCGGCAAACTTCGGATCGCACTCAGCGCGCACAGCGTCCCACGCCTCCTTGAGCGAGCCGCCACGGGCCACCACGCGCTCCACCGGCTTGTAGGTCGAGCGCACGAAATCCGCCGTGCTCTCGAGCGCTGCGGCCACCGCCGCATCGCCGACCAACGCATCGCCACGGCCCGGCGCGATGGCCTTCGGCTCGAAGGCTGCGATGTTTGCCAGCGTTTCCGGCCAGTCTCCGAAATGCCCGTCGCCGCAGTAGCAGGCCGAGTGATATTCGACGATGTCGCCAGTGAACATCACCTCTTGATCCGGCACCCAGATCACCGCGTCTCCGGCGGTGTGGGCACGCCCCAGATGCATGATGTCGACGCGACGCTTGCCAAGATAGACCGTCATGCGGTCGCTGAACGTCGTCGTCGGACGGGTCAGGCCGGGGATTTCCTCGTGTCCCTGGAACAGCCGCGGGAAACGGCCGAACTCGCTGTCCCAGTCCTCTTGCCCGCGCTCTTCGACCATCGCCGCGGCGGTGTCGCTCATGATGATTTCGCGCGCGCCATAGGCCGAGGCGCCGAGCACCCGAACCGCGTGGTAATGCGTCAGCACTAAGTGCGAGATCGGCTTGTCGGTCACCGAGCGCACGCACTCAATCACCTTCCGTGCGAGCCGCGGCGTGGCCTGCGCCTCGACGATCATCACGCTCTCGTCGCCAATGATGACGCCGGTGTTGGGATCACCCTCGGCGGTGAAGGCGTAAAGCCCCTCGCCCACCTGCGTGAAGCTGATGGTCTTTTCTTCCATGTCGCCTTGCGACGCGAAGGCCTTGGTCTTTGTAATGGTATCGGTCATGGTCGGGGTCTCCTCCCTCAGTCTTTGATCCAGTCGGGCTGCGGCACCGCGGGCAAAACCTTGCCCGTGCTCTCACCGAAGCCGATACGATAGCCGTCGCCCTGCGCGGCACCGCGCAGCGTCAGCGTGTCTCCATCCTCAAGGAAGCTGCGCGTCCCGCCGCCGGGCAGCGCAAGCGGCTCCTTGCCGCCCCAGCTCATCTCCAGCAACGATCCGCGGCTGTCCGGGGTGGTGCCCGAGATGGTTCCCGAGCCCAGCAGGTCGCCGGTGCGCATGGCGCAGCCGCTGCTGGTGTGATGGCAAAGCTGCTGCGCGGCGGAGTAGTACATCTCGGAATAGTTGGTGCGCGAGATCACGACCTCCTCACCGCCCTCGGGAGCCAACGCGACCTCGAGCGCGATGTCGTAGAGCATCGGGCCGGGTTCGGAGAGATATGGCAGCAGCTCACGCTCACGCTCGGGCGTCGAGATGCGGAACGGCGCCAGCGCCGCGGCGGTGACGATCCACGGGCTGATCGTGGTGGCGGTGGCCTTCGACTGGAACGGACCCAAGGGCTGGTATTCCCAAGCCTGGATATCGCGCGCTGACCAGTCGTTGAGCAGCACATAGCCGAAGATCATCTCGTCCGCCTGCGCCACCGAGACCATCCCGTCCGAGGGCGTACCGACGATGGCGCCCATCTCGAGCTCGAGATCGAAGCGCCGGCAGGGCGCGAACTCGGGCAGCTCCGCGTCAGGCGCCTTGAGCTGACCCCAGGGGCGACGCACCTCGGCGCCCGACACCACCACCGAAGACGCGCGGCCATTGTAGCCGATGGGGATCGACAGCCAGTTCGGCGGCAGCGCATTCTCTGGCCCGCGGAACATCGAGCCGACGTTGAAGGCGTGGTTCTTGGCGGCGTAGAAATCCGTGTACTCGGTCACGGCGAAGGGCATAACCAGCGCCACTTCAGCCAGCGGCACCAGACCCGGCTCCACCGCAGCGCGATGCGCCTCGTCGCCCAGCAGCTCGATCAGCCGCGCGCGCAGCGTGGCCCAGACCTCGGGGCCGGCGGCCATCACCGCATTCCACGACGGCGCCGCGAACAGCGCCGGGTCGAGCCGGTGATCGACGGCGCCCACATCGAGCACGTAGTCGCCGATCGCCACGCCCATGCGCGCACCCTTGCCATCCTCGAACACGCCATAAGGCAGGTTGTTCAGCGGGAAGTCGCAGTCCGGCGCATTGGCCCCCGCGACCCAGCTCGTCATCAAGCTCATCAAAAGTCCTTCCGGGGCCGCGGCCCCTGTTCATCAGTGCGTGAGTGCGGCGGACACCTTGGCCCGCCGCACTCCAGGCCTCAGTCCCAGTTGCCCTCAGGCGTACCGTCGAAGCGCTTTTTCAGGCTGTCCCAGCAGTCGATGTAATCGTCCTGCAGCGGTGCCTCGGTTGCGGCGAAGCGGGTCAGGTGCTGCGGGAAGCGGGTCTCGAACATGAAGCTCATGGTGTTGTCGAGCTTGCCCGGCTCGAGCTCGCCGAAGCTGGCCTTCTCGAAGGCTTCGTTGTCCGGCCCGTGCGGCAGCATCATGTTGTGCAAGCTCATCCCGCCGGGCACGAAGCCCTGCGGCTTGGCGTCATACTCGCCGTAGATGTTGCCCATCATCTCGGACATGACGTTCTTATGATACCAGGGCGGACGGAAGGTGTTCTCGGCCACCATCCAGCGCTCGCGGAACAGGACGAAATCGATATTTGCGGTGCCCTCCACGCCCGAGGGCGCGGTCAGCACGGTGAAGATCGACGGATCGGGGTGATCGAAGAGGATCGCCCCCACTGGGCAATAGGTCCGCAGGTCGTATTTGACCGGTGCGTAGTTGCCGTGCCAAGCCACCACATCAAGCGGCGAGTGCCCGATCCAGGTCTCGTGGAACTGGCCCTGCCACTTGATCACCACCCGGCTCTTCGCCTCGCGATCCTCGAAGGCGGCGACCGGGGTCTTGAAGTCGCGCCGGTTGGCCATGCAATTGGCCCCGATCGGGCCGCGGCCCGGCAGATCGAACTTCTGGCCGTAGTTCTCGCACACGAAGCCGCGCGCCGGACCGTCGATCACCTCGACCCGGTACACAAGGCCGCGCGGCAGAATGGCGATTTCCTTCGGCTCTAGATCGATCACCCCAAGCTCGGTGCAGAAGCGCAGCCGGCCCTCCTGCGGCACGACCAGAAGCTCGCTGTCGGCCGAATAGAAATACTCATCCTGCATCGATTGCGTGACGAGGTAGATGTGGCTCGCCATGCCGACCTGCGTGTAGACGTCGCCAGCGGTGGTCATGGTGCGCATGCCGGTGAGCCAGGTCAGGCTGGCCTCGGAATGCGGCACCGGATCCCAGCGGTACTGGCCAAGGCTGATCACGTCGGGATCGACGTTCGGCGCGCTCTGCCAGTAGGGCACGTCGATCTTCGCGAAACGCCCGGTGTGCTTCACCGCCGGCCGGATGCGGTAGCACCAGGTGCGCTCGTTCTGATGGCTCGGCGCGGTGAAAGCGGTGCCGGAGAGTTGCTCGCCATAAAGACCGTAGGCGCAGCGCTGCGGGCTGTTCATCCCCTCGGGCAGCGCACCGGGCAGCGCCTCGGTTTCAAAATCATTGCCGAAGCCGGGCATGTAACCCTCGTGCAGGGCACTGATACCGGGCGCACGGATCATTCCTTGGGGCAGGTCCTGTCGGGACATCTGAGTCTCCTTTTTCAAGCGACTGGCGGTCATGCCAGAGCAGAACATGATCTTGTTGCTAATGCAACCACTATGCGAACTTGTTATCTATTACCTAATTATGAGAGGCGAAGAGTGCGGTTGCCTTGGCAGGTCTGTGTCGGCATTCTCCGCCCACGCAGCCGCAAATGAAGGAATGTCCCTTGCCCGCCGACGATCGCCAGTCCGAAACGACCTCCTTCGATCTCGAACAATTTCTTCCCTTCATCCTCAACCAGGCGGCAGAGGCGACGGGCCGCGCCTTCCAGCCAGCCTACCGAGAAGGTCACGGGCTCAGCCGGACCGAGTGGCGGGTGCTGGCCATTACTGGGCGCTACGAGCGCCTCACGGCCCGCGACATCTGTGCCATCGCGCACGAAGAAAAGAGCCGGGTCAGTCGGGCCGTCGCGGCCCTGGAACGCCAGGGTCTGATCCGGCGCGAAGCGGACAGCCGGGATCGGCGCTCTGACACCCTCATGCTGACCTCAGACGGATCCGCGCTCTACGCCCGGATCGGCCAATCCGCGATCGCCTTCGACCGCGTGCTGCGCGAAGCGCTGACCCCCGAGGCCGAGGCTGCCTTGCGGCAGCTTCTGGAGCGGATCACCCGGATCGCGGAGGACATGCCCGAGGGGCCGGGGCGAGGCTGAGCGCCCCGCCCCGCAGGACTCACTGCGAAAACAGCGCCTCCATTTTCTCAATCGGCAGCGAGGACGACAGGTCCGCATCCGGCGGCATCGCCGGGTCGCAGAGTGGGTCGAGCCCTTCTTCGCTGTTGGCGAAGGGGAAAGCCACCAGGGCGCGGGGTTCGGGATTCTCGATGCCGTTGCGCGCCGCCAGCGCAGCGCGAAGCGCGAAGCGCACATCGGCCGTCGTGCCGCTGAGCGCGAGTTGCGGCCACGCTTCACCTGCGGCCTTGGCGTCCGTCCACTTGCACGAATATTCGTTGTTGGTGGCGATGAAGGCCATTGCCGGCACGTCCAGACCAGCCGCCTCATAGGCTTTCACGGCAGCGAGGCTTGTCACCCCGTAATCCGACGCGATCGCGTCAATGTGGTCGTGTTTTGCAATCAGACCGGCCACGGCCTTCTGTGCATCCGCGGGATTCCAGTTGGTGACGATGAAATTGTCGTCCAGCAGCTCGATCCCGGGATAGCCCGAAAGCCCGTCCTTGTAGCCGTCGAGGAACGTCACCGACGAGGCCGAGCCAGCCAGCCCTCCCAGGAAGACGGTCGTGCCCTCGCCCAGGGTCTCGCCAACCCATTCGCCGAAGATCCTGCCCGCCGAGAACGCATCCTCATAGGGGTTTGCGGCATAGTCGACGCCGACCCGCCCGCTGAGGTCCGAGAAATACGGCACCATGGTGGTTCCGGCCATCTGCGCATTCCGATAGGCGGGGATCGCTGCATCGCCGAAATCGGTGTAGCTGATGATGATCTCGTAGCCTTGCGCCACGAAGCCGTTGATAGCGGCGTTGTAGGCCTGCACATCGCCGCCCGCTTCGGCGTAGGTGACCTCGCCGATGTTGTCGCACTTGCCAGCCTCGTCTTCGAGCTCGGCAAAGGCCGTGCGACGCCACGAATTGCCCCCGTAGCCATCGATCAGCGCCACGCGCAGCGGCTCCTCGCCACACAGCGGTGCGATGTCCGCATGATCGTTCACATAGGCGAAATCCTGAGCCATCGCGGCCCCCGCGACGTGCGCGGATACCAGCGCGGTTCCGGCGACGAAAGATGCCTTGCGGCCAAATCCGGTCATTGTCTTCTCCTCCCGTTGACACGCCGCTTGGCGCCGGTCTCCTCCTGACGCGGCGGCGGCATACAGTGGGGGGCGCCCAAGCATGGCCGCCCCCGTGTTCGATCAGCCAATCTTCATCGCGACTGTCTTCTGCTCGGTGTAGATGTCCATCGCCGAGCGGCCCATCTCGCGGCCCCAGCCCGATTGCTTGAAACCGCCCCAGCCCATCGAAGGGTCGATCATGTTGTGGGCATTGACCCAGACGGTGCCCGCGCGAATGCGTCCGGCCAGCCCATGCGCCAACTTCAGATCGTTGGTCCAGATGCTTGCCGCAAGGCCGTACTCGGTGTTGTTGGCCTCGAGCGCCAACGCCTCGATGTTGCGCGAGTCGATCTTCATCGCGCTGATCACCGGGCCGAAGATCTCCTCGCGGTAGACGCACATATCGGGGGTCACATCACGCAGCAGGGTCGGCTTGACGAAAAAGCCGTCCATACCGGCATTGCCGCCGGTGACCAGCTGCGCGCCTTCCTTGAGGCCGGTGTCCAGCAGGCGGTTCACCCGCTCGAACTGCTTGGCCGAGATGATCGGACCCATGTTCGTCGCGGGGTCGAGACCATGACCCAGCTTCAGCGTTTCCGAATAGGCGGCGACACCCTCGATCACCCGGTCGTAGACATCCTCGTGGATATAGAGCCGCGTGCCCGCCGAGCAGGCCTGACCGCTGTTGAGGTAGACCGCCTCGGCCACCTGCGGGATAGCAGCGTCGATGTCGGCATCGGGGAAGACGAAGACAGGGCTCTTGCCGCCGAGCTCGAGGCTCACCCGTTTGAGATTGCCGGACGCGCCGCGCACGATGGCCTGGCCGGTCGCGGTCGAGCCGGTGAAACCGACCTTGTCCACGTCGGCGTGATCGACCAGCGCCGCACCGATCTTGCCGTCGCCCGTGACGATGTTCACCACGCCCTCGGGAACGCCTGCCTCGCGGCAGATCTCGGCGAAAAGCATCGCCGACAGCGGTGTGTCCTCGGCCGGCTTCACCACCACGGTGCAGCCCGCGGCCAGTGCCGGTGCCAGTTTCCAGGCCATCATCAGAAAGGGCACGTTCCATGGCAGGATCTGAGCCACGACACCGACCGGCTCACGCGTGGTGTAGGTGTGCCAGTCGCCGGGCAGGCTGACGGGCAGCGTGTCGCCGTTGATCTTGTTGGCCCAACCCGAGAAATAGCGGAAATGCTCTGCGGCACCGGCAATGTAGCCGTTCTTGACCACGCCGTAGGGCGAGCCTTCGTCGAGCGTATCAAGCTCCGCAAGCTGCACCGCGTGTTTGTCGATCAGTTCGGCGATGCGCCACAGCAGTTTCACGCGCTCAAGCGGTTTGGTCGTACGCCAGACGCCGCCGTCAAAGGCCTTGCGGGCCGATGCGACCGCAAGGTCGACGTCGTTCGCGGTCGCGTCGGCGACATTCGAGATCACATTGCCGGTGGCCGGATCGACGACGTCGCGGCGGCCGCCCTCGACAGATTCAACGGACTCGCCGCCGATGAAGAGCTTGTGCCGCTGGCCGAGAAAGCTCCGGGTTTCGGTGCTGATGAAATCGAGCGGATTGTCGAAGGAGAAGGGCTTGTTCATGGGAAGTCTCCCTTTTGAAGGTGTCGCGGCGGGCGCCCCGGAAAAGGGGGTGCCCGCGTCTGGTTGGCTTACTGGGCGAAGAGCGCCTGCAGCTTCTCTTCGGGCAGGAGAGACGAAAGGTCGGCATCCGGCGGCGCCGTGTCCGAACATTTCGGCATCGTGTCGGTGGTGCTATCGGCATAGATGTAGGGGACCACGCCGAGCGGCTCGTCGATCTCGATCCCGTTATGCGCCGCCAACGCCTGGCGGAGCGCGAAGCGGATATCTGCCGTGGACCCGTCGAGCGCGAGATATTTCCAACCCTCATTCGCGGCGACGGCTTCGGTGTACTTGCAGTTCAACTCGTTGCTGGTGGCGATGGTCGCCTGCGCGGGAACCGCCATTCCGGCCTGCTCGAACGCCTTGACCGTGGCCAGCGTGGTGACACCGTAATCCGAGGCGATGCCGTCGATCGTGTCGCCATACTTGGCGATCAGCCCCGCGGCGGCCTTCTGCGCGTCAGCCGGGTTCCAGTTGGTGGCAATGAAGTTCTCGTCCAGCAGGGTCAGGCCGGGGTGGGCCGCTAGGCCTTCCTTGAACCCCTTGAGGAATACCGCCGACGAGGTCGCACCTGCCGGACCGCCGAGCATCAATACGTTGCCCTCTCCCTCGAGCGCCGTGCCGAGCCACTCGGCGTATTGCTTCCCGATTGCAAAGGAGTCCTGATAGGGGTTCACCGCGTAGTCGAAGCCCGGGCGCCCTGCGAGCTGGTTGAAGTAAGGCACCATGGTCGTTCCGTTGCCATTCGACATCCGGTAGGCCGGGATCGCCGCATCGCCGAAATCCGTAAAGGCGAGAATGATCTCGTAGCCTTGCGTGGCATATCCGTTGATGGCGGCGTTGTAGGTCTGCTGATCGCCGCCCGCGTCGGTGTGATCCTCGACCGTCACGTTCGGGCAGGCGGCCGCTTCATCCTGAAGCTCGGCGAAGGTGATCTTGCGCCAGGTGTCGCCACCCCAGCCGTCGACCAGCGCCACGCGGATCGGGTCGGTGCCGCAGAAAGGCGCGATATCGACCCCCTGATCGACACGGGCCGGGCCCGCATCCTGAGCAAGTACAGCGCTCCCGAGAACGGCTGCGCCGGCGCAACCGGCCAAGAGGCGTGCGGTCGAGCGGGTGATGATGGAATTGATCATTGGATTCTCTCCCCGTCGTGGGACGTGTCTCCTCGCTCACGGCCACCGGTGGCGGCCGCGCGAGGTGGTGTTGTCTGAAGCAGGCGGCTTGCGCTCAGGCGGCGGCGCGGATCATGTCCGATGCCTTCTCCGCGATCATGATCGTCGGAGCGTTGGTATTGCCGGAGGTCAGTGTCGGCATGATCGAGGCATCCACGACCCGCAGGCCTCCGATACCGCGCACGCGCAGTTCGTCATCGACCACCGCCATCTCGTCCGAGCCCATCTTGCAGGTGCCGACCGGGTGATAAACGCTGTTGCAGTCGTTCTTGATGTACTCATCGAGCTCGGCGTCGGACACGACGCCCTTGCCCGGCGCATACTCGTCGCCCCGGATGCTGTCGAAGGCCGGCTGCGCAAGGATGTCGCGCATCATGCGCAGACCTTCACGCAGGACCCGCAGATCCTCTGGCTCCGAGAGGAAGTTCGGATCAAGCTCGGGCAGCTGGAGCGGGTCAGAGGACTTTGCCATCACCGTGCCACGGCTCTGCGGGCGCGAAATATTATAGTAGGGCATGCAGCCCTCTACATTGATGATCTCGCGTCCGTGGTCCTTGTACATGATGTTGTTGAAATGAACCTGGATGTCCGGCGCCTCGAGCCCCTCCCGGGAATTGAGGAAGGACATGACCTCGACGCCGTGACCGGCGACCGGCCCCTTGCCGGTGGTATAGTACTGAAGCAGCGCCATGGCCGCGGCGTAGGGCTTGGTCTGACCCAGAAGCGATACCGGTTTGGACAGGCCCTGCTTGACCGAGCTCGCGAGGTGGTCCTGAAGGTTCCGGCCGACACCGGGCAGCTCGTGCTCGACCTTCACGCCGATGCGGTTCAGGTGCTCAGGATCGCCAATGCCGGAAATCTGAAGCAGGTGCGGCGAGTTGAAGGCGCCACCGCAGAGAATGACCTCCTTGTCCGCATAGACGGTCTTCTTGCTACGCCCCTGCACGAACTCGACGCCGACCGCGCGGCCGCCCTTCATGATGATCCTGGAGGCCATCGCGTTGGTGTAGAAGGTCAGGTTCTTGCGCTTCTTGATCGGGGTGATGTAGCAGCGCGAAACGCTCGAACGGATCCCGTCGCGGACGGTGCCATCACAGGGGCCGACCCCGTATTGCTCGCCGCTGTTGAGGTCTTCGTTGAACGGATAGCCCGCCTGCATGCAGGCATCGCGCCACGCAACGCAGGGCTCTGCCTGGATCGGATTGCGGGTCGTCGCGAGAGGCCCGTCAAATCCGTGGACCTCTTCCTTGCCGCCACCGCCCCAGTTCTCCGCGCGCATCATGTAGGGAAGGATGCTGTCGTAGTCCCAGCCACGGTTGCCCATCTGCGCCCAGCGGTCGTAGTCGCTCCGGTGGCCGCGCGTGTAGATCATGCCGTTCACCGTCGAACAGCCTCCGACGCTGCGGGCGCGCGGGACGAACATCACCCGGTTGTTGACGTTCTTCTGCGGGACGGTGTGATAGCCCCAATCCAGCGCAAGCGTCTGCATAAGCCGGAAATAGCCCATCGGCATGTGGATCCAGGGGCTGCGGTCCCAGCCGCCCGCTTCGATCACTGCGATTTCCGCGTTCTCGTCCTGGCTCAGGCGATTGATAAGCACGCCTCCGCCGGAGCCTGCACCGATGATGATGTAGTCAGCCATTTTTTCCTCCCGCCCCGCCAACGCAAGATGGCCGGGCCTTTGCCTTCTGCGCCCCAGCGTTTTCGACGGGGCGCCTCCTCTGTCCCAATATTTGCCCTCCGCAAAACTCTTAGTCAATAATGAATCTATTATCTCGCGCCCTCTGAACTGGAAGCTCCCGGCAGATCCTTTGCATAAGGGCGCTGATCTTCGGCAAAACCCGCCTGTTACGGCCTTCAAATCGCTGGTGCCCAACCGTCTTCGGCCATCGGTTGACAACCTCGCAAGTGCTGAGGCCGCTCTGCGTCAGGTCCGTTCGGCGCCGGATTTCTGGCGAATCGGTCACCTCACCGCGAAGAACACCACCACAGTTCGGGCGAAAAGAGTTTTCCGTCGCGCGCAATCGCGGTATCAAGCTTCAAGCCGATCATTCGGCGTGGGCCCGTCCCCTCAGGACGCGGCAATAGAAAGGGAGAGGCATGTATGCGTCAGGGCGCGCGCGGCATTCAGTCGATCGAGGTTAGCGGAAGGATTCTCCGCGCTCTTGTCGAAACCTGTCAGCCGATGATGCTCAAGGAGCTCGCCCTCGCTGCCGACCTCGCCCCCGCGCAATGCCATGCGTACCTGACCAGCCTGCGCCACGTCGGCCTCGTGCACCAGAACCCGTCGACGGGGCTCTACAGCACCGGATCATTTGCCATGCGGCTCGGCATCGGCTGGCTGCGCAGCAGCCCTTTGGTGCTCGAAGTCTCGGAAGAGATCAAGAAACTGTCTGACAGCCTGAGCGTGATGTCGGTGCTCGCGGCCTGGAGCACGGGCGGTCCGACCATCATCCAGATCAATGCGAGCGCCTGGCAAAGCGCGCTGAACGTGCGGCAGGGCACCACCTTCTCGGTCGCGGGAACCGCGACGGGACGCATTTTTGCGGCTTTCGGCGAGTCGCCCGAGATCGAGACGCAGATCGCTGCGGAATTCGACAGGGATACTCCTCCGGGATCGATCGGCACGATATTGGAACGCGCGGAGTTCGAAGCCCAACTCGAGACCACGCGGGAATATGGCTACGCGATCGCCGAAGGCACCCCGATCCCGCGGACCAACGCCATTTCCGTGCCGATCTTTGATGCCGAAGGCACTCTGCAGTTCGCCGCGGGCCTCATCGGCCCGGACGAACGGTTGCCGGTCTCGCACGGATCGCCTGCCCAGGTCGGCCTGCTGGAGCTGTCCGAACTGATGCGCAAGCGGATCAGGGCCGGCGGCATTGCCGAGACGCACGACGCCCAGCTTACAGAACGGAGCTGACACGATGCCCCCCACCACGAGCAAGCGAAAGTCGACCGAGCCGAAATCCGAGGGGCGCGGCGTCCAATCCATCGAAATCGGCGCACGTCTGCTGTCGGCCCTGGTCGAGGAAGTCGAGCCGATGATGCTCAAGGACCTCGCGCAGGTGGCCGGCTTTGCCCCCGCGCAGGCGCATGCCTATCTGGTCAGCTTCCGCAAGACGGGCCTGGTCGAGCAGGACGCCGACACCGGGCGCTACCGGCTTGGACGCTTCGCGCTCGATCTCGGCATCACCAGCATGCGCACGACCGACCCCATGGCATTGGCCGGCGATGCGATCACCGAATTGTCGGAACGCACCGCCCTGCACGTTGCACTGGTGGTCTGGGGCTCCTTCGGGCCGACCGTCGTCTCGGTCAAGGAGAGCGGCGGGCAACTCAACATGAACACTCGCCCCGGCACGGTTTACTCGATGGCGGGCACAGCGAGCGGCCGGATCTTCACGGCATTCCTGCCCGATGCCATCGTCCGAGATGCAATCGCCAGCGAGAAGCGCGAGCGAGCCGACAGCGGCCGGGTCGGTACGGCGCGCTTCATGTCGCGCAAGGAGATCGACCAGATCCGCGAGCAGGGCTATGCCACGGTCGAACAGCCGCCCGTTCCCGGGATCTCGGCCTATTCCGCGCCAGTCTTTGATCATTCCGGACAGCTGGTCATGGCGATCACCATCATCGGGCAGGACTATTACCTCGAAGCTCACGCCGAGGATGAGTTCATTCCCGCGCTGATCGAGGCTGCCCGAGGCCTGTCGACCGAGCTCGGCTACACGCACTCAAGCTGACGCGGCCCTTGGCGGGCCGCCTGAATGGAAACCGCGGCCGCCGAAGGATCGGCGACCGCAGCTGACTGCTG
>Ga0115013_10000245_pt1 | contig 34877 bp, 37 predicted proteins | sample SouAtlMetagenome_2_FD_88686 | JGI IMG/M metagenome (GOLD analysis project Ga0115013, IMG submission 88686) | Marine eukaryotic phytoplankton communities from Atlantic Ocean - South Atlantic ANT15 Metagenome | ecosystem: Environmental > Aquatic > Marine > Oceanic | place: South Atlantic Ocean...
AGCCAGGCCTACCACGACCAGCGCGACCGGAAGGCCGCCGCCTTCAACATCCTGGACGTGATCTCCAAGAACGTGTTCGCGATCGCCGTGAGCGCGATCGTGCTGGCCGACGACCTCAACTGCGGCGCGCGCTGAAGCGCTAGTGTGGCCACCATAACGCCGGGTGGTAGCGCATGTGGGTAACAAGAGGGCGGGCGGGAGTCATGTGGGTTGTGGTGGCTGTGGCCCTCGGGCACGTGCCGACGTTTGACGATGCGACGTGCGTCACGTTTAAAAAGCACCACCAGACGAGCCAGGTGAGTTACCAAAAGCTGTCCCCTGGGTCCTCGGGCGGCGCGGAGATCCACTGCAGCGCCACCTACGGCTGCCCCTTCTCGTACGAGACGGGCGAGATCCTCGACGTGGGCATCGTCTTCAACAAGAAGTACCCGCTCCAATTTCTGGAGGCCCGCATAGGGTGTCTCGGATGCGCGCCTGGGGACAGCCAGGCGCAGGCGCCGCCGCTTACGCTCGAGTGGGGCGACGTGGAGCTCGAACCCTTCACTGGATCGCAGCACGTCAGCGCGCTGCGCGACGTCGACAAGACGTTCAACACCTCGCTGCTCGACCCCAACGGCCCGTGCAACGCCGAGCATTTCGGCATCGTGCTCAACGTGAACGCGTCGATGGGCGAGGACGTCTACTGGGCGCCCGTGCTGGGGCTTGGCGAGACTTTCACGGCGGAGGAGGCACGCGCGGGTCCCGCCCTTGGTCCCCGCGCGCCCCGCTGACGCTCGATGCGCGCGTGCCGTGCGCAGCTGATCCTCTTCCCCACGTTCATCCTGAACATCCACGGTTCGCGTTAGGCTAGGGCCGGGGGTAAGGGAATCGCCCTGACCCCGTCCATCTACCAAGCAGGCGACCAGTGGTCGGGTTACGGCTGGACCATCTACGCCATCGCGGTGCTCGTGGTCACCGTCGACCTGCTGGGTTCGGGGTACAATCGGAGCAAGGGCTACGTGCGCCAGCTGAGCGTGCTCAACTTTTACGACCTGCGCAGCGTCCTGCTCCAGTTGGCCATGTGGTCCTTTCTGATCAGCGCAATGGAGATTGCTGCGCACCTGGTCCTCAACCAGATCGGCGCCAAGTTCAACTACGCCTTCTTCCTCGGGCTGCTCCTCGTGCTTGGCATCGGCCAACTCTTCCCGCTGTGGCTGACCGCCGCGATCTGGCACGCGCACGTGGGGCAGCACGGCCAGGTGGGCCTCGTCTCGTGCTGCGAGGAGCGCGTGGTCAACTCCGTTGGTTGCGCGGGGAGCCCGTACTGGGCGCCGCTGCAGATCGCGAGCGCCGTCTCCTTCTACTTCCTCTTCGGCTCGGGCTTCTACCTGGGTCCGAGCTTCCTGGCGGCCGACGGTCTCGTGCGGCTCACCGAGCTGTGCCGCGACCCCGACGACGCGAAGCCGGCCGTGCGCGAGGACGAGGTGGCGCTGAGCGCGCTCTGAGGTGGGCACGCTGGCGGGCCAAGGGGTTTGAGTGGGTATAACTAAAAAAAAAGAGATTCATAGCTTTTGGAAACTCGACACGCGCTGCGTGCAGTACCACCACACCCCAAGGCCAATGCACACGCACACGAGGAGCAGCACGACGCCCCCGCCCACTATGCCGGCGGTCGCGGCAACGCCGAGGCCCGAGGAGGAGGTGTCGACGGGCTGCGCGGGCGGCGGCGCGGGCGGCGGCGCGGGTGGTGGTGGTGCGGGCGAGGGCAGCGACGGCGGACCAACCGGCGGCGGCGGCGAGGGCGAGGGCGGCGGCGGCGGCGGCGGCAAGGGCGGCGCCGGTGGAGGGGCGGGGTTTCTCCAAGGGGTGCACCGGCACAGGCGCACGTGCAGGCTGTCGCTCGGGACCTGGTCGCACCCCGCCGCGGTGGCGTTGTTGTAGTAGCAGTGCGTCGGGTCGTGTTGGTGGATGTAGGGCACGCCCCAGGCCGCGGCGTTCGCGTCGGCCACGGTGGAGAGGCTCGTGCACGTGATGCTCACGTGCGCAAAGAGCGTCGGCACGCCCTCTTGCATGACCCATTCCGGCTGCGGCTGCTGGTCCGTCGGGTACATGGGCGTGTGGAACTCCATGCACGACCGGAAGTCGTCTGCGCACACCTGGTTGCACGCGGTGCCGTTGGGGCCAAGCAGGTAGGCGGAAGACACCCAGTATTCGGGCGCAACGGGCGGCGGCGGCGAGGGCGAGGGCGGTGGTGGTGGAGCGGCGGCGACCGCGGGCGCGAGGAGCCACACCATCGGTGCGCGCACCCTTTACTTGTGGACCGTTGCTGAGGAGTATATGTCGTCCAGATATCCTCACACCCGCGTGCTCATAGGGTGGGTGTCGCTATGCTGCATCACCTCGCGACCGGCAAGGGCGAGAAATCCCTGCCGCCGTGCTCGTGCGGCTGCAAAGCCGCAAGCCACATCCACGCAAGCATTGCCAACCACATCGCACCCACCGGGGTCGTCCACCACAAGGGGGAGACGGACCGCTTCTGGAAGATGCACCGACTCGACACCAAGAAGCCGCACCAGGAGGGCCACTGGATGGACGACATGGAGATCCTCTACACCTTTTGCTGCTACGACGAGGCGCCCGCACGCAAGGGCGGGCCGAGGCTGCCGCTCCCGAAGACGCTGCGATGGGAGACGTTCATGTACCCCGAGCCACGCGCCGAGGCGACCGAAGCGCTCGCCCGCGACACCACGATCGACCTCGGGTGTGAAGCGCGGCTGGTGCACTTCCCGATCACGCTCGGCCAAGACGCGCATGCGAACGCGTGCCGCTTCGACGACGGGGTCGTGCTGGCGATGCGCGTGAAGGGCGTCATGCGCGTCTACCCGTTTCGCGTGGTGGGCACCGCTCCAGCGGTGGGGGTGTTCGTGTGCACCGCGTACCGGGCCATCCCCGAGCTGGGCGTGCAGGAGGAGGAGCCGCTCTTCGCCGCCGCCGCCAACATCGCCGTGGTCGGCAAGGGGTGCAATTGGCCGGGTCCTCCGTGGGGACCCAGCACGAAAAAGATGACGTGGGAGCAGATCGGGTGGTACGTGACACCCAACGCGTTCCCAGGCCCGTACCCCAAGGGCGACGTGGTCCCCTTAGTGTACCCACGCGAATATTAGTACACTACGGCCGACGCCATGGCGACGAAGACGCTCGCCTGCGAGGCGATCGTGATGAAGCGTGTGTATTCGGAGAGGTCTGTCTGCGCCGCCAACCAGCCGACGCTGTCGACCCACCGCAGCCCGAGGATGGCCAGGCCCGCCAGGATCGGCGTCCGGTTGCCCACCCGCTCGAACCGTTCAAAGCAGACGACCATGCCGCACGCGGCGATGATGTCCACCACCGGCATCACCTCGCGCTCGACGAACATGTAGTTGCCCAGCGAGGCCACCACCAGGGCCACGGCGGCGTACTGCTCGATCGAGGCGGGCATACTCCTCCGTGCGCGCACCCCCCCACAAGCTGGGCCTGGCCGACGCACCACTAGCGCTCCCGTCATAAGCTCGTTTAGTGCCGTTCGGTATTGAGGAGAGACCCAGCGTCGCCATGCTGCAGCACACCTCCGTGCCGACGGCGCTGATTCCAAGGGAGGGGGTGCGCGCCCATCATCACCCTCGCACGAATCCTCACCGCTGACCGCTGACACCATTTGGCAGGACTCCTACGTCGCCGGCAAGCGCATGCTCTTGTGCGCTCGCCGCCCCCAACACCCCGCACCGCCTTGTGCTCACCGCCATCACGTCACTTGCGCAGCCCGTCGCCCGTCTCGGGTCGCGGGAGCCGGCTTTTCTCGCTCGTGCACGTGCTCGTCCACCTCACCTCGTGCATCCTCTCGATCGCGCTGCTCGCCGAGGGCCTGGACCACGCCAATAACAACTCGCTCAACAACGACGGCACCGCGCTCGTGCGCCCCCTTGCCCAGTGCCTTCCCCACACGCCGCTCCCTTACCCATACCCGCGCGCAAAATGCTAGGTGCTCAGCACCCTCTTCCTGATTGCGGGCGTGGTCACGACGCTGTGGCTCTCCCTCTCGTCGGTCAAACCCTTCGAGAACCACGGTCTGGTGCTTGGGGCCATGCTCTGGTGCTTCTTGGTGGCTCTGGCGCTCAAGATCTTTGCTTTTTCCTCCATCGGCAACACGCTGAGCTCCGATCACAATGCTCGCGTCGTTGCGCTGCTGGGCTTCATCTCCGAATCGGCCGGGATCAGCCTGCTCTTCGCCGCCTTCGTCACCGGCCTGGCCGCCTCGGCGCGCCCCTTCGACGTCGACATCAAGGGCAGCGCCACCGCGACCGGCACCTACATGCCCGCGGGCAATTGAGCGGCCGCGCCGGACGGGGCGTGCAGAAGAGGCCGCGCATCGGCCTGCGCCGCCGTCCAAGACGTTGCATGCGCGTGGGGGAGGGAGGGAACCGGGTACACGTAGAGACTCCGCGGGGTTGGGGGTTTTTTTAAAGCACTTGCACCAAAACACTCAAGCCAAGGGCCAACAATACGCATACCACCACCGTCCCCGTGGCCGTGCCCACACCGGGCCGGCTTCGCTGCTCCCCAAACGCGGCACCGATGGACTCCTCGGCGGCCGCAAACATGCTCGTGCTCTCCTACTAGTACCGCCCGCGCCGCGGATCTTATTCTTCACGACGCACCGAGCGAGAGGGTGAACGACGGGTGCTGCTGGATCGAGGTCATCAGCTCGTTGGACCGCTGCAGCAGGGCCACGCTCGTATTCGCCGCCATCACCATCTTCTGGCCCACTTCGGCCACATCCTCCGACAGCAGCTTCATGTTCCCAGTGGCGACACCCGTGTTGGACAGGCTGAGCTGGATGGACTCGACCGCGGCGGCCACCACGTCGGGGCCCACGTTCTCGGCGATGCGGTCGATGCCCGAGCGCAGCTGCTGCAGCGAGACGGCCAGGACCACGATGATGCCGATGGTGAACACGGCAAAGAGCGCGGTCACGGCGAGCATCGCGTGCGTGACCCGCTTCTGCACCATGAGCCGCTTGGTCTCGAGCTCGATCTGCGCCAGCTTGCACAGCTGCGCCGTCTCCTCCGGGTTGGGGTCGCGCGTGGGCGCCACGATGTTGAGCTTCTTGAAGTCCGTCATGGTGGCGCGCAGCCAGCGGCAGCCCCCTTACCCAACAGCTTCCCTCAGTCTAGATATCTAGATCTTGTTGGGGTTACAGCTAGGGGAAGTGGGCGCGCTCCGATGACCACGTGTGAGGAGTCGGTCCGGCACGCACGGCTCTCGGCCGCCGTTGCCACCGTGGCGATGTTGGCCGCCCTCTGGCTCTCGGTGATGCTGCCGCTCAGCAGCTACGAGCCGTTGTACGCGGTGGAGAGCGGCGATCCCACCTGCGTGCGCTCACACTGGACGCGCAGCCACCCTTACAGCGAGCTCTGGTCGCTCACGGCGTCGCTGCCCCTGGGCCGGCCGTCGCACACGGCCAACTTTTTGGTGCGGCTCGACCAGCCCGCGGCGACCGCGCTGGCGACGCAGACAGGCCTCTCGCAGGCGCACGCCGACGAGGTGGTCGGCCTCGCGCGCGCACGGGCGTCGCACCTGAATGCCATCCTCGTGGTCCGCGGCGACAGCCTCACGAGCAGCCTGCAAAACCCGCTGCGCGACCCGTCGAGCTCGCTCACCAACTGCGTCCAGCCGCACGCGTACGCGTCGGTGAGCGTGTGCTCCGACGACGCCTTCCTCTTCAACGACCCGAACCGCGTGCCCTCACCCACCAACCGCCGGTTACCGGTGGCCGTGATCGTCGTGCCGCGCGCGCAGCTGAGCGCGCAGGCGCAGCTGCTGGACACGCACGGCGAGCTCTACGTCCACTCGGGGCTGGCCGAGGCGGCGTCGGTCGCGGTCGGCGCAACCACGCTCTGCACCTTCCAGGGCGGCACGCTCGCCTCGGTGCAGCTGCGCGGCGGCAAGAGCGGGGACGAGCGCACCTTTGGCGCGAGCCGCGCCGCCTCGGGCTCGCTCGTGGCGGCCGTCGGGCTGCAGCCCTCGCGCTGCGGCACGTCGGCCGCCTCCACCGCCGTGTCGCTCTACCCCGTCGCCTCGGCGCACGCCACCACGCTGATGCAGGCGGTGCAGGGCACTGGCCTGGCCGACGAGGCCGCCTTCGACGCCCACGCGTGCGGCGCCTCTCGCGTACCGACCGACGACAGCACGGTGGCCATCTCGTGCGCGGCCGCCGCCGCTCGATGCGCGGGGGCGCCGCAGCTGCCGCTCGCCGACGGTGCGCGGCGAGCGCTGGCGCTCGCGTGGGACGCCAACGGTGCCTACGCGATCAAAACCTACGCACACCCCTCGGACGCCTTCTCGACCGCGGGCGAGGTGCAGACAGCCATTGTGCGGCTCGTGGCACTGCTCCTAGTAGCCATACTAGTGGAACGAAGGGCGACACACGGCCTCTCTGGCGACCGCATCCTGCGGACCGCGACGCGCTGGGCGAGCGGCGACGCCATGATCGAGCTCGTGCCGCTCGGCCTGGGCCCGGACGACGCGGACGAAGACGACGGCACGAGCGAGGAGGACAGCGCCTCGCCGGCCACCGACCTCGAGTGGCTGGCTCCGCTGTGCGTGCTCGGCCTGCGCCTGCTCCAATACTACTTCAGCTACACCGCTCGCCAGGCCAACGGCCAGGGCTTCGTCACGCTGCTCGACGCCGTGAGCATGGGTGCCTCGTTTTTCATTTGGGCACTGCGCGTTGCCACACCATGCCAAACACGCGTCCAGACGCTCAGCACCATGGGTGGCTCCGTCTGGCTCATCGACGCCTTGATGTGCGTCCTCAACATATCGACGCACCTGCCCTTGGGCGAGAGCCTGACGGCGCACGGCTTCAGCTCGCTCGCGCGCGTGGCCATGGGCCTGGTCATTTTGGCGCACGGCATCCCACGGAGCGTGCTGGCCGTCGCGGCTGCGGGGGTGATGGCAATGTCGGACAAGTTTTACGACAGCATGAAATACGCCTCCTACGCGGCCGCCGGTGCGTGGCTCGTCATCCTGCTGTGCACGTCCGCCCTCGTGGGCTCGCAGCTCGTGCGCGTGGTGCTGCAAGCGAGCGCTGACAATTTCCCACACTTTGAGACCGCGGCGGGCGTCGCCCTCTTCCCGGTCAGTGTGTGGCTCCTCTCTACGATCCTGGCGCAGCTGCAGGACCCTTGCGGGGATTCGAAGGCGGCTTGGTAGCGGGTGCGCTGCTGATGGGCCCACCCGCGATCGTCCGGCCAATGATCTTCTGCGAGCGCTTCTTTGATAGCTTCTTGGGCTTCTTCTTCGCACCCCGTCGCGCCTTGGGCTCGGGCAACGAGCAGTCGTCCTGATTGTTTTAAGGCGACGATTGCTAAACGTGGTTTGGACGTGTGCGTGGCTGGCTACTAGAGCGGCACCGGTAATAAGATGAGCCCCGACATCATGACCCCTCACACATTCTGATAACACGGACGTTTGGGAGTGTTTATCTCCGACTAGCGCTTGCGTGCCCCCGCCGCCGCCTTCTCGGCCGCGCGGGCGGCGCGGCGCTCGGCCATGGCCTGCTTGTGCGCGGCCTCCGCCGCCTTTTCGGCCGCGCGCTGTGCCGCCTCGTGCTGCTCGTGCTTTGCCTCGCGCTGCCGGCGCGCCTCGAGCGTCTCGGGTGTCGGGGCGATGCTGGGTGCGGCCGGCTTGGGTGGGCGTTTGGGTCGCGGCGGGCGCGCACGCGGCGGCGACACCTCCTTGGGCGCGGCGGGCTCCGGGGCCTCCGGGGTCGCAGTGGCCACCTTGCGCAGCACCGCATCGATGGCGTCGAGGGTGGCCTGCGTGGCCGTGGCCCGGTAGCAGTTGTGCGCAAGGTGCTCACCGCCGATCTCCACTAGTTGGTCCCCAATGTCCACGAAGCGCATCGCGCTCTCGCACCGCTTCACAAAGGGTAGTGCGTCGTTGGCTGCACGCTCTCCGCACCGGATCATGTCGTTCATGAGGTCCTTCACGCCGATGGGCGGCCCGTTGACCAGGTGTTGGGACGGGTCACCCTTGGGGTGGAAGACGACGATGGCGCGCGCGATCGCGACCGCCTTGGGCGGCGCACCCTGCTTGGGTGCCGCGCCCTCGTAGGAGATGCGGACCTCGGCCCACTCGCGCTGCGGTTGCATGCGGTAGGGGGGTGGGTCGCCGTACCGCACGTGGATCAGCCGCGCCTTGGGTCCGGAGGCGCGCAGTTGCTTGAGCTCGGCCTTCTCGGTCTTGCTCAGCGGGACGAGGCCGCCGCTGGAGACGGCGTTGCCCGTCGGTAGCATGGTGTGCCGGTGCACGCGCCCCGGCCGTGTTGGTACCCAACGGTCCACAAATTGCAAATTTGGACTACACGTGATAACGCTGCGCGCGCACCCTTCCTGGATGAGGAGGACTGCTGCGATGGCGGGCGTGGGTCCGGCCGCGACGATGCTCGTGCAAGGCGAGGAGGGCCTCTTCACCATCTTTTCGCTCGCGCACTTTTTGTGGGGCGCCGTCTTCCACCTCGTGTGGCTCGTGCTCGCGCTGGGCGACGCGTGGGTCTCGTTGCTGATCATCTCCACGGCGGCCATGGTGTTCGAGATCCTCGAGTCGAGCAAGTTTGTGGGGTCGTGGGTGTGGGACCACACATGGGGCTTCCGGATGGGCCAAAAGTACCGGCCCGACACGCTGGCCAACGCCTTCTCGGACGCGCTCTTCTCCAACCTCGGCTTCTTCCTCATCCAGCTTGCCGAGGTGCTCAGCGAGGGCAGCTCGGGTGCGCGCGTCGGCATGGCCATCGGCTGCGGCGCCGTGGCCCTCCTCTTTGCGGCCGCCTTCTGCACGCGACAGGCCGCGTTGGGCCATTTGTTTGCGCGACCCACGCGCTCCAACCCGATGGTGCCCGTAGGCGCAGCCGCCGTGCCCGTAGCGGCAGCGGCAGCGGACCGTAGGTGGTTTGATATCAAGATATGAGTTCCCAAGCGCAGTAAAGGGTGGGTGAAGGGACGCATGTCCGTGTCGTCAGAGGTGGTCAACATCCGCGGCCAGGACGTGGAGATTGCCGAGGGCGACCTCCTATGCACGCACTGCAACAATTGGTGGGCCTGGGCCGTCGGTGTCGCAAATGGGGGTATCTCACATGTATGTACCGTGGTACGAGTACAAGGGCGGCTCGTGGCCCTGTCGGTATGCTACGGCCAGTGGAAGGACGAGGCGGGGCATCTCTGGCCGGATGGGATCACCGTGGAACCGCTTTACTTGTTCGGGGACAAGGCGTACGACGCGTTCTGGGTGGTGTCGCCCGCGACTCCACGGACCGAGGCGCAGCTGGTCCGGCTGCGGCTGGCGGTCGCTGAGCTGCTCAAGCGGAACGCGGGCAAGCACGGCGAGGTCTACGACTCGATGACGGAGTTTGCGCATAGCTGCTTCGGGCTGCAGCCAGCCTCGCGCACGCGCCTCCACTGCGGGGAATTGGCGGCGGAGCTGTGCAAGGCGCAGGGCACGTGGCCGCCCGGCGCGACGACGAGCGTGCCGCTCACCACCCTCGTCTCGCGCGTCGGGACGATGCGTCGCATTTTCTAACAGCGAACTTCTAATTTGCCACTTGTACCCTACGACTCGTGGGTCCAGTCGCAATGCCGGGCGACGTCGCCGCCGCCGTCATCGACGTGGCCACCGAGGCGGCCGCGCTGCCACCGCACGCCGCCGTGATCGCCGCGGCGGCCGGCAAGGCCAAGCGTGCGCAGGCGGCCAAGATCCTGGGCGGCGGCGTCGGCAAGGGCAAGCGCGCGCGGCGGGACGCGGTGACCGATCGGCAACACGCGGCGCTCAAGCGCTCGGCGGCGCGCTTCTTTGGAGCTAAGACGCCACCACCAAGTGGATAGTGCCGCTGCCGTGGAGCGTCTCGGCCGTGAGCGCGCGCGCGGCGAGGAACCCGAGGAGTTGCACGTAGCCCGCGGACCGTAGGAAGTAGGCCGAGGATTGTGTCGTTTTATCAAAGCCGTCGTCGTCCACCACGACCCGGTAGACGAGCGCGTAGATCAAAAAGGAGACGACGGTGGGTCCGATCAGCCATCCGCTTACGCGCACGTACGCGACCAGCACGTACGCCTCGACCGCGAGCAGCGCCCACACGGCAATCGCGTGCCACAGGCACTGCGCGTTGCAGTCCTCGTCCACGCCCTTGCTCGAGCCCGTGTAGGTCGAGAGCACCGCCGCGCTGTAGACGGGCAACACGAGCAGCGGGTAGGCGCGGCCCGAGAGCGCAAGGTGGAGCAGCTGCGCGAATGCAAGCCCCAGAACGCACGCAAAGGGGGGCACGATCGAACCCGACGCGCTGAGCGCGCTCGAGATCGTACCCCACTCGGTGTCGGGTCCGTAGGTGGCGAGGGCGACCAGCGGTGGCGCAAACGCGACGAGCACGGTCAGCGTCGGCCAGACCTCCGGCATGCGGTGTGGCGTGCACCCTTACCCCTACCACTGCACCGCGCGCGTTATCTCGACCCTCTCGTGATAAGCTCGAACAGCAAAGCCCTCGGTTAGAGGCGCGAGGGTGCGCGTGCGCGCCATGTTCGGCCGATGGCGCCGGGAGCGCCGGTCGGCCGCGCCGGAGGAGGAGCACACCCGGCGCGCCATCGCCACGCTCGAGTGCCGCCTGACCATCGAGGCGGCGCGCGTTGCTAATGCGGCCTTCCTCGAGACGGTGTCCACGCCGCGGCAGCCCGTGCCCACGGCGACGCGGCTGGCCGACGAGCTCGCGCGCATGGGGCTCGAGCCGACGCCCACGAAGATGATGGACGAGGACGACTACGCCGAGGAGCGCGACATGGGCGCGGAGGACGAGATGCCGTACTCCCGCCGCCGGCACGGCACGCAGCAGGGAGACATCTGCGCGATGGCCTCCACGCTGACCGCGTTCCGCTTCAGCCCGCTCTGGGGCGAGCTGCTGAGCCGCCCCAACGCCGACCCGGCCACCATGGACGGGCCCTCGCTGCTGCTCTCGCTCATGGTGGACCAGTTTCTGCGCCGGGCCAAGTTCAAGGAGGTCTGCGAGAAGTTTGACAACGCCGAGCACGCGCTCGTCTTCGCCGCGTGCGCCGACCTGCTGCACATGATGGACCGCAACTTCACCGACTCCGTGTACTACAAGTGGTTCAGCGGGATGGGCCTCCGCAAGAAGTTACAGCTGACGCTCGGGTCGAGGCGGCCGGCAAACGAAGCGCAACAGGAGCGCCGCCAGCGGATCATCGACAGGGAGTCAAGCAGCGTCAGCCTCGCCGCAGGCCTGTGGATGCAGGACTTTACCGCCCTAGTGCGCCGGATCATCAAGACGGCAGAAGACCGGCATCCCCGCGCCACCCCGGCAATGGTGCAAAACACCATCAAAATGCTCCAGGATGGCCGCATGCCCGCCATCCGTTGGTTGGTCGACAACACGCTCGCGGAGATGAACGAGGACCTGCGACGCCAGGGGCGTGCCGTGGGGGCCCAAGGGCGGGGGTCGCGAGAGGAGCAGGTCTACCCCGACGGAGTCAAGCAGCTCATGGCCGCCGCCATCGTCTCGGTAATGGGCGTTCCCGGCACGCCGCTGGACGCGCGCGTTCGGTACCTCGAGACGGTGAAGGAAAACCTCACGTGGCACCAGGCGCACGCGATCGGGCAGTATTCGTACCCCACCGCGCGTGCCAAGGTGGAGAAGGTCACCTGCAAGCCGCTTACGGGCTGCCTCGAGCGGCTCATCCTGCAGATCGGGCCCGACCCACCCACGGAGGCGCTCAAGGCGGCGCAGCGGCAGCTTGGCACACTGCTCAACCGCATGCGCAGGCACCGACACGCCGCCACTGGCGACATTGTGCCCCAGCTCTTGAGGCAGCTGCGGCCGACCCCACAGGCACAAGCCACCGATCCGGACCTCGCCGCGTCGTTGCGCGAGGTTGGTAGGGGCTACACCGCCGCGCCCGGGACCGGGCGCGAGGCGGTCAGGGGGCCCCTGAACACCGCGCGCGCCTCGCTCTTCTATCAGCAGGCCGCCACTGGTGTGCGCATTCGCAAGCGACAGGGCAAGGGTCGTTACACCGAGCCGTTCCGGAGGGATGAGGACAACTATAAAGAGGAGCCACAATTCATCGTGCCCCGGGTGCCCCTTGTTCCGAAGGACGACGATGGCATGCGGAGGCTGTTTGATCGCGAGGGCAACCTGATCGACCCCGAGACGTACCAACGCTTCTACGCACAGGAGAAGGCCGAGAAATACTACGCGGTTACGTTTGAGGAGGAGCTGGACGCGGCGGTTGAGTGCTACATCGGTGCGCTGATGCTCACCACGGTCGGCCCGACGACGGTGCACTTTCAGGCCGCCGGGCAGGCACCGGGCGCGCTGCTGGGCGCGCTGCTGTCGCAGATCCCAAACGTGCGCCTCTACCAACTGCAGCTGGTCCCACGCGTGCGCGGTGCGGACCCAGAATTTGATTACCCGCCACTCACCGTGCCGCGACCCGACGTGAAGCCGTGGGTGGACGGGCGCTACGCGCGCTTGCAACAGCAGCCCCAGGAGCAGCGCGCGGTGATCCTGCACCGCCACGAGCCCGAACGCAATGTCGTGTCGGGGTTCCCGAAAGACCTGGAGGATCTGATCACCAATGGGATGCCGATGCAGCAGTACCACACGCACGTGCAGCTCTCGATGGTCCTGATCACGATCGAGCAACGGGTCGCGCGCTTCCGGTACTATAGGGGAAAGAAGGACGCCAAAACTCCGGACTATCACCAGATGGCACTCAGCTTTCCGCAAAGCGCCGCCAAGCCGTGGCCGCGCAAGCAGTGGCTCGATTGGATGGTGGCGGCCAATGCCGGGAACCGCCAGCGCAAGGTCCAGTACGGCACCGAGGAAAACGGTGACCCGAAGTGGTTGGAGACGTCCGAGTGGGGCATGCCCCTGTTCGGCGAGGAGAGCCGCGCCATGCCTGGCGCAGCGGACGCCCTGCCGTCGGCCACGCAGTGCACCCTGCTCGACACCAACATGTCCAAGGGTGTGCAGGTGAGCGAGATCATGAACATCCACGACGAGAAGTTTGTGGGCTGGCCTGCCAACCTCTTCGGGAGCGGCGCGCGCGCGCCCCAGTACAAGCTCTCGGCTCGCGAGGGTGACGACGGTGGCAAGTATCAGGTCCAGCTTCCCGACGGTAGCATGCAAACGCGCTACCGAAACGACGGCAATGCAAAGCTTTGGCTGGTGGCGGTCGAGCTCGTGTGGATCACGACCAACGAGACGCGCATCGGCAGGGCAGAGAGCGCACGCGCCGCGCAGCGCATGCAGGACCGAGAGGAGCCGGGTGGCGGAGACGACCCTGGACCCTCCGCCCCACCGCCGCCTGCGGGCGAGGGTGAGGACGGGGACGATGAGGGCATCCGTGCGCTGGACCTTCTGCAGGTTATCGATGGTGGCGGGGGTGCGGTCGCCGACAACGATTGGGGACAGGACCAACAAGACGTGGTACAGGAGGGGGACCAGCCGACGCCACAGGGCGGCGAGTCGCAACCCGAGCCCCCGCTCGAGTTTGCGATCTCGGGGGACATGTTCGACGGGCCTCGCCCAGGGCTGCCGGCAAACCGGGTGCCGAACCGCGCCCTGACGCCGAACGAGCGCGCCATCGCCGTGGACCTTACCGACCCCAACGCGGGCGAGGCGCAGGAGGTGATCGCGACGCTGGACAATGACCGCCCCGGGGCCGAGCTGTCCATCACGCGCGAGGACCTGCGCCGGTTGCAGCCCGTGGAGGGCGCTGGCTCGGACGCGTGGATCAACGGACACCTCGTCGACTACTACACGGACCTGCTGCAGCAGCGCAACGACGCGGCCGTCCGACCGGACACCTGGCTGCTCAGATGTCGGTTCTTCAACGCCTACTTCTGGGACTACGCGACGCAGTCGCAGCTCAACGCGCAGGCCTTTGCCGACAAGGTGCACGGCTACAACTGGGTGCAGTCGTTCGTGTTTGGCAAGCACGAGCTGCTCCTGATCCCGATCAACAAGACCACCAGGCACTTCACCCTCGCCGTGGTCAACTTCCATAACCGGCGGTACGAGTACTTCGACTCGTACCTCGCGATGAGCGACGCGAGGACGTTTGGCACGCGCGTCCTCGGCTTTGTCCGGAACTGGCTCGCGATCGAGTGGCGGAAGCGGTACGGCACCGAGTGGGTGTCCTCTGACCTGCATGGCGGTCGCGCATGGACGTCGTACGTGTGGGGAGCGGACAAGATCCCACAGCAGACCAACGAGCAGGACTGCGGCCTCTTCATGCTCAAGTTTGCCGACTACTACGCGCAGAATGCCCCGATCGACTTTACCCAGGATACGATGTCCTACTTTCGCCAGCGCACGGCCGTCGAAGTCAGCCAGGGCCGGCTGCTGGCGCCCGTGCAGGGGCCCTACCAGCCCCCGCCACCACCAGGACCGCCGCCCGGGCCCCCTCCCGCCCCGCCGCCGGGGCCGCCGCCGGGACCTCGGCGCAACCCTACCCGCGTGCGCCAGGGTCCCAACATCAACAAGCAGAAACTGGCACTTGCCGGTGGCCAGCTCATCGCGCTTGGCAACTACGAGCCGTCGAACGGGCCTGCGTGGCCGCCCGAGGATTACATGAATTTGCCCGAGAACATGACGCTCGACCAGTGGCAAGAGGTCCTCCAACTCGCCATGTACGACCCGGGCCAGGTAGTCGTTGCGTACCTCAGCGGGCGCCTGCTGGGCCCCACGCCCGCGCCTGGGATGATGTCGCGGGTGTATTCGATGATCGCCGACCGGCTGCCCGAGTCCAAGGTGATCGCCCTCAATGTCGGCGAGTTCCTGGACGTGGACGACGCTGCATTCGACAAAATGTGCGCTGCCGTCAAGGCCTCCAACGTGGTGCACCTCTTCTTCGAGGATCCGCGCACGGCCGCGCGCAAGAAGCAGAAGCAGGACGTGAAGGACCACATGCGCGAGGTGAACGCGTACAAGCCCGGGTACCTCGAGCAGCTCTCGCGACGGGAGGTTTACGACCTGGGCGGCGTGAACGCGTGGACCAAGTTCAAGGGCATGGATAACAAGGAGGTCTGGAAGAGGCGCGCGAACGACTACCTGGCCAATCCCGCGCAGTGGCTGCGGGAAGAGGTCGGCAAAGCAAACGCGATGTTGCGCGCGTGGCCAGAGACAAAAGAGGCGCGCCTGCGACCGTACATCCAGGCACGACTCGACATGCTCAACCGGGAACGGCTCGAGTAACCGGCCGCTCTGAGCGCTGGAAAAGAGCATAACACTCGGGTGTGGGTAGGTTTGGTATAGGGCGATGCGGGTATTGGTCGCGTGCGAGGAGTCGCAGGCGGTCACGAGGGCGTTTCGGGACGCGGGGCACGAGGCGTGGTCGTGCGACCTGCAGGCGTGCAGCGGCGGCCACCCGGAGTGGCACCTGCACAAGGACTGCTTCGAGGCCATCGCGCAGGACGGGCCATGGGAGCTGCTCATCGCCTTCCCGCCGTGCGACCACCTCTCGGCGGTGGGCGCGTCCTCGTGGAAGGAGAAGCAGGCCGACGGGCGGCAGCAGGCGGCCATCGAGTTTGTGCGGCGGCTCTACTGGGCGCCGGTGCCTCGCGTGTGCATCGAGAACCCGCAGGGCCGGCTCACGGCCGCGTGGATGCCGCCGACGCAGAAGGTGCACCCGTTCCACTTTGGCGACCCGTGGATGAAGCGCACGTGCTTGTGGCTGCGCAACCTGCCGCTGCTCAAACACACGGACGTGGTCGCGCCCACCGCGCACTACTGCACCAACTCGCGGCGCGGCGGGCCGCGGCCGGGGCTGGGGGCGCCGCGGCTCAAGCTCAAGACGCCCACGAAGCGCGTGGCGCAGGGTGGGGCCAAGACGGCCAAGGCCAAGGCCAAGACCTTTCCGGGCGTGGCCAGGGCGATGGCCGCGCAGTGGGGCGGCGACGCGGCGAGTCTCGGGACCCAATGGCGCGTGGACCAGCTTTTTAAGCGGCCCGTGCCTGTGCGCTAACTGGGATCACAATGCAGGGCCAGTATGAACGGCGTGCCGAGCGTGGCGACCGATGGAGCAGCGCCTCGTCCACGACCTGAGCCAGCGCGCGACGCTCGACTACGTGAAGCCCTGCCACCTCTGGGGCGAGTCCTTCCCGGGCCGGGCGCTCAAGCCGCTGCGGCAGCTGACTTTGCTGGAGCTGCGGCCGCCCAAGCAAGCGACCATCCGCAAAAAGGAACGGCGCCGGGAGCGGCGGCGCCGCGAGCGGGCGCTATTGTTTGGTGAGGAGGGTGTGTAGTGGTTGAGATATCGGGGGTTTTAAGAGCTTTACAAGTAAAGGAAGTGAAACGCGCCATGCCGTCCATTGAGACGCAGTTTGAGCGCATGGGCACCACCGAGCGCCTGCTGCGCGGTCCCGTGTGTGGATTCTTTTGCATGGTCCTAGGGATCGGCATCGTTGCCGGGGCCGCCGCGAACACGGACGGGCTAGGAGGGGGCGGCGCGGCCATCCTGATCGGCCTCGGGGTCATGCTTTTCCTCATCTGCGGCGTGTACGCCTGCTGGTTGGGGTACTCCAGCCGCGGTGGGCGGACACCCACCGATTTTGCCTCAGTGGTTGGAGTGCAGGACTACCCGCCGCCGCCGCCGCCAGCGTACTACCCGCAGCCCCAGCAGCCGTACTACTACGGCTACTAGAGCCCGTTCTTGTTCATTATAAAAACCACTCACACGAGGCTAGGAACGCTTGCCCGCTGCGTTGCAGCTTGAGCTCCATGTCCGCGGCGTCGCGTATCGCCTCCGCCCGCTCCCGCTCCCGGTAGTTGGCGTCGGCCATCAGGTTGTGGATCACAAAGGCGGTCACGGGCCCCGTCTGCGCCTGGCCGCAGACCGACTCGAGCGCACGGAGCACGTGCGCGCGCTCGACGGTGGTGGTCAGCGCGGACCAGTTCTCCTCGTCCGTGTTGGTCGCAAGGATCCGCTCGTTGAGCAGGTGGATTGTCGCCAGCGGGATCTGCTGGTCCAGGCTCACGGCCAGTACGACCTGGCGCAGCGAGTGGGACGACTGCGGGATGCGCACGTGCATGCGCTTGCCCAGCCGGGTGCGGCAGATGGTGCGCCGTGGCTTCTGCACCATAACCGTCGCTAGAGACTCCCAAGGGTAGGGCAGGACGCTCGGTGTCCTCCACGCGCGCGCGATGCGTCCCCTCCTCTCCTTCCTCGGCGGCTTCGGCTTTAATCTGGCCTACGTGTGGGCGCTGCCCGACGCGGCGCTTTGGATCAGCCTGCTCATAGTGGCATGCACAGCAGTGCTCGTCGAGCTGCTGCTCGTGCTCGCGGAGGAGCAGCTCTGGTCATGGGTGCAACGCACACTGCACGTCGCGGCCGACCTCTGGCGTGCCATCGTGGGCACGTACGAGAGCGAGCGGTACGATTCGGTGACGCCCATCGCGTGCGTCGCCGCCGCGCTCGCCGGCTGGGGCGTGGTAACGCTGGTGGACGAGGTGGCCAACGGCGACTTGGTCGCGCGGATCGTGCTCGTGTGCGTGGGCGGCGTGCTCCTCGCCGTGGCGCTTGTGCCGGCGTGCTGGCCCAGGGGGCGCGAGGCGGTGGCGCACCTGGGGAGCGGCGGCGGCGGCGAGGCCTCCTCGGAGCACCACGAGGTCACCGTGCCGCTGCCGAATGCGGTCGCGCCCGGTGGAAAGGGGAAGCTGCGCTTTGTGTTGGATCTATAGTGGGTGTTTTTAATCGATGGACGAAAAACCACCGGCCCGTCGCCACCACCAGGTCAGGGCCAGCACGGCAGCGCAGCAGCACAGGCCGATGCCCACGGCAGTGCCCACGGCGACGCCGATTGTTGCCGCCTGGCTCAGGCCCTCATCGGGCGGCGGCGGCAACGACGGTGGAGGCAAGGACGGCGGCGGCGCCAGCAGCGGCAGCGGCAGCGGCAACGGCGGCGGAGGCAACGACGGCGGCGGCGCGCTCGGCGGCACGCTGACACTCGAGAAGGCGTCGCAGAGGATCGGTTGGTCGTCGTCCACCATCGTCAGCTCCAGAACGCGACCCTCGACGCGCACCTCAAAGGTCTGGGCAGGCGTGCCCAGGGCCACCTGCCCCGAGTAGGCGTCAGCGCCGGCCTCGAGCGTGAGTGACACCTGTTGCGAGAGCGTCATGTCGTTGGTGTAGCTAGGGTTGACGATCTCTTTGCTCGTCCGGCAGCCAGTGGCGGCGGCCGAGAGCGTGACCGTGACCGCGGCGGTTCCCTGGGGGTAGGCGGGCACGGTCAGCGTGCCCACAATGGGGCAGCACGAAAAGGTGTCGGCGCTCGTGTCGATGGACCCGCCCGTCGTGAGGTCGTAGGTGCCCGCTTGATTCGTGAACGGCGCGGGCGGCGACGCGGGTGGGCGAGGCGCCGCCGCCGCGTGGACGCGCAAATCGACACACCCACCCCAATCGCGCTGGTCCATCAGCGAGGCGGTGCAGTCGGCCGTGTCGCCGAGGGCGAGCCCCAGCGACGGCAGCGGGCACGTGACGACGCCCTCCTCGCCCGCGTTCATGCCAGGGCACGGGTAGCTGGTGGGCTGTCCGTCCTTCTCGCAGGTGCACCCGGTGCTCAGCTTGGCCGAGGAGGCGGCGAGGGCGTTCTCGGTGGTGTTGGCCCCGCACGCAAACGCCATCTCAAACGTGCCCGTGTGCCCCGCGGCATAACTCAGCGAGAGTGTAATGTCCATACCGTCTTGGCCGATGGAGTGGCCGTTGGTGCCCCACGCGTCCTCGCCGCCGCAGGGTCCGGCCACCGAGGCGCGGCCGTTGCCCGTGGCCGAGTTGGCGTTGCGGATGGGATGGTCGCTGCCGTTGATGTAGTTGAGGCGGACGTGGGCGTGCGCGGAGCCGAGCAGGAGCAACATGGCACGAAGCGTCTTTTCTAACCAACAAGTGCCACTTAGCGGACATATTTAGCGTACCACACCGTGATCTACAGCGTGGTCCGCTTTGTTTGCAGGGCCAGAAAAAACACACACGCAACGGACATGGAAACCGAGTGGATGGGTTGGGGAGGCTACTCCGCGGGCGGCGACGGTGGCGCGTTCTGGCGCGGCGAGGAGCCGAGCACGGACTCGAAGACCGAGGCAGTCACCGCGCTGGAGGCGGCGCCTCCGGGGGTGGGACGCTTGCGCACGGGTGCGCCTGGGGTGACGGGCGCCCCCGTGCTGCCAGCGACGGGGCGCTTGCGCGCGGGGGACTTGTTGCTGCGGCCGGCGGCGGCGGCGGCGGCCTCGACAATGGGTGTGGCCGCGGAGGCCGCGGTGCGGACCGCGGGGGCCTTGCGGGAGGCCGGCGCGGGCGCGGTGAAGGTGAGGCCCGCGCTGACGCCAAAGTGCGCATAGCCGGTGTTCTGGAGGCGGGCGATGCGCAGCTTGCGCTTGGCGCCCCGCAGCTGCACGTACGTCGCGCGAAGGTGCCGGCCGTAAGCGGCGTTGGTGCGCGCTGGCGCCTTCTTGCACGCGTCCTCGAGGATCTTGGCCAGCTTCGTGTAGGTGTTCGTGCGCACCTCGTTGCGGGCGATCAGCTTGGCGTAGACGACGCGCTTCCATTTTTCGTCAAACTTGACGGCCTTGAACTTGTTGTTGAGGTAGAGCAGGCGTGTGGTGGTGGCCTCTGCCTTCTCAGCGACAAAGTCGGCCAGCGCCTTGCCCTTGTCCGTGCCGAGGATGCTGGCGATGCCCGCGGCGTTGGCGTCGAGCTCCGCGTCCACCGCGTCCATGTAGGTGTTGCGCACCGCCTCGGTGGTACCCGGGGTGCGCAGCGAGGCGACGTTGGTGAGGTACTCCACGAAGGCGTTGCTTGTCTGCAGCTCAAACTCGCGCTTTTGCTTGATCTCGTACGACAGGCCCTCGGTGTTGGCGCGCGCCCTCGCGTTCTCTGCCTGTTTTCTGGCACGCTCGGCGATGCGGTCGATGAGCAGGCCGTCGCCGTCGCGCGCCACCTGGGGCAGGATGTCCACGTCGTCCGTGGTTGCGTCCACCTTGGCGAGCATGTCGCGGACCTCCTCGATGGCGGAGATGCCACCGTCAAAGTTCTTGGTGAGCTCGACGTTGAGGAGGTTCTCAATGTTCTCGCGGTACGGGGCGAGCGCCTCCTCGCTGATCTCGTTGACCTCACCACGCCTGCCCTTGCGGACATTCTCCCACGCCTCGCGCGCGCGCTGAGCGTCGCCCTCGGCCTCCTTCAACTCGTCGATGTCGGGGATCTTCTTGGTGCACGCCGGGCCCGAGGCGCCGCCGCCGCCGCCCGACGACAACGGCGCGCTCGACTCGCTGCTTCCATTCTCGCTGCTGCTGTCGCCACGCACGAGCCTCCGCCGCGCCTTCACGGTTTCCTCGAGCAGCTTTTGCCGCTCCGCCGCGCCGTTGTCGTCGGGCGGCGGCGGCGGCGCCTCCTCCTCGGCCTTCTTGAGCGTGTTGGCGAAGATCTCCTTGAGCTTTGCACCCTCCTCCTTGGCGTACTCGAGGCGCGCCTCCTTGTCCACGTCGTCACCCGGGTCGACCGTGGTGAAGCTGTCGCGGCTCGAGTCCTGACGCTCGAGGACCGGTGGCGGCGGCGGAAGACCAGGTGGGTTGATCACGTTCTGGAGCACCTGCAGCAGCTCCTCGCCCTTGGCCTTGGCGACCTCGTTGCTCTGAGCCCGCTCCGCGTTGTCGCCCGGGTCGACGGTGGTGAAGCTGTTGCGCCCCATGGTGTCCTGGCGCTGCAGGGCGGGTGCGGCCTCGCCGTAGAGCTCGTACTCCTTCAGGAGGACGACCGTGTCCTTGGCCACCTGCGCCGCGACCTCCTCCTCGGCCTCGGCCTCCCGCGCCTTCTCGCGCTCGTCGTCGCCCCCCGAGCCCGACGGCGCAAAGGCGGCGACCCGCTCCGCCTCCTCCGCCTTCTCGGCCGCCTCCTCGGCCACGCTGGCGGCGTAGGCGGCGGCCGCCTTGAGCCCCGCCAGGACCGCCGGGTCGACCGCCTTGCCCGACGCGCAGAAGGCCGCGGCGTCCGGACCGAGGACCGCGAGGCCAAAGGCGGGGCCGTGCACCGTGCGGCCGCTCGGGCGCAGTAGGTCGGCACGCGCCTGGCGGCCCAGCTTGGCGCGCACCTTGTCGCGCCGCCGGCGCTCGCCGCCATCGGCCTGGGCGTCGGGCAGCGCGCCGGTCTCCATCTTGAGCTTGGCGGCGGCCGCGTGGTCGTACTGGTCCAGCCCGCTGCGGAAGGTGACGTCCACGTTGACGCGCAGGAGCGATGGCGCGTGGTTGGGCCCGCCGCGCGCGCGCCGGCCGTTCTTGGCGGCGGCGGTGTCGAGGATCTTCCCCACCGTCCAGAAGCCCACCATGGAGTGCAGGTCCGGGAGCCGGATGGCGTCGTAGGTCTCCTTGCCGGGCCACGCGCTCGGCGGGCTGTGCAGCTCGGGCTGCAGGGCCCACGCCTGGCGCGACGTGAACGGAGTGAATGTGAAGTAGCACGCGCACGCGTTCTGGCAAGCGGCCAGCCGCGCCGCCTTGGTCGCGCCCGCGTAGCGGAGCTCGCCGCCGCGGGTGCGCAGGTTCATCTTCTGCTTGGTCGTCAGGAAGCGCGCCTGCAGCCCGATGCAGCACATGGTGAGGATCTGCGCCTTCCTGTCGAACATCTGCTGAGACTCGATGGAGGCGTTGGTGAGGCGGCCCACGTAGTGGTCCTCGCCGTGGCCCACATGCGCCCGGTCGGCGAGCGTCATGTGCGAGTCGCGCTTCAGCTCAGAGCCGTCCTCCGTGTACTCGGAGAAGGAGTTTTGCAGGTTGCTTGGCCCGGCGAGCGCCACGTTGAAGACCACATCCTGCGCACTAAACGACGAAACGCTCTCATTCGAGACGATGACGCCGTCCAGGGTGAGCTCGTCGAGCATGTCCAGCTTGAAGGAGTTGGCGTCGTCCGTCGGCAGCACCGCTGCCGGCGTGGGCGTCGCCGGGTCGTCGAGATCGAGCACGTTGACGCCCACGACGAAGCCCGAGCCGTCCATCTCGCCGCACAGCAGGCGATTCGCGCCGTCCAACCCGAGCATCTCGCAAATCTGCTGGAGGCCCGTGCCCACCGCGCGCTCGTGGAAGCGGCGCTTCTTCTTGCGCATGAAGCACACCTCGCCCGGCCCGAGGCGGCCCGCGGCCAGCGTCACGGAGCTCTCGGTCACGACGCGGGTGTACACCACCTACGGCGTTGGGTGCGGGGTCAAGGCAAGGGGGGTGACACATGAACCATAGAGGGCCACGTGCCTGGATATTCGAGGTCCGGTTGTTGAGATTCCCGGCCTCGAGGCGCGGGGTCTTGATCGCGTCCGATGGACCGAGCACACGACCGCGGAAGCCCGGCTGGTCGGTGGGGACCAGCGCCGGCCCGCTGGCCGGCCGCTTCACGCCGACTTGCGCGCTCGCCATGCTGCGTTGAGGGCGCCCGTTACTAACAGGATACCAACGCTTCTTTATCGTTTTACGGCTCGGGTGGAGCACCTCCCGGATAGCGGATGGCCCGTGCGCACCCGCGCTGCCCGTGATAAACTCGCTTTTCGACCGCATGTGGTAAGGACTCGCCCCTATAGGGATAGCGGGTGCGCAACGTACACGCACTCGGTGGTGATGCTGGGGATGCGCCGCGAGCGGTACATCTCGCACGGGACGCAGGTGCAGCTTGCGATCAAGCAGGCGCAGTTGAACAACCGCGCCTTCCTCAACAACATGGCTGCGGCCGAGGCGACCACCGGCGCGGCGCCGACGCAGTCCATGCCCACCCACACGCACCGCACGGGGGCACCACACGTCTACGAGGTGGCGCACAACGACGCGATCGTCGCGCTCAGGGCGGGCGACCGCATGCTGATCGTGGACCACGCCGATGCGAAAACGGGCGAGTTCATCCGCACGGTCGAGGTGCTGATGCAGAAGGCGCACGCGCTGCGCGACAAGACACCGCCGTGGGAGCTGGAGACCGAGATCGGCCAGACGGGCAGCCGGCTCAAGGTGCACATGGCGGTCGACAAGACGATCACCATGACCTACCAGAAGGACGCCAACACCTCACCGGTCAAGGTGGACCCGATCGGGCGCCTGGATTGGAAGCTTTGACAAGCCCCTCTTAGTAAACACCGACACCGCGCGCACTACGTCTACACACCCCGGTTTAGCCCAGCTTGGTCGTGCCCGCCAGGAGCGGCCGCAGGACCACGGTTTGCACGCTCTTGGTCTGCTTGTGCTTTAGTCGGATGGTGATCCTGGAATTTTTAAACTCGTCCGTGGTGGTGTCCACGCGCCAGTCGACGGCGCCCGTATACTTGAGGAGTGCCTGGATGTTCTTGAGGTCCACCTTGGCGCTCCGCGTGCAGTAGTACTTGTGCGGCAGCACTGGGTTGGCGCACAGGCACCGGCGCGTGCGCTGGTCGCGCTTGGTCAGAGCAGAGACGCGCTCCACCCACGCGAAGCGGCAATGCTTGCACCGGAACGCCTTTTTGTGCCGCGTCGAGAGGTTCTCCACGGGAACAAAGCGGCTCGTGTCGTCGTCACCGGCACCGGCATCTGCTGCATCGGCCGGCGCCGGCGCCTCCACCACACCCTGCTCGACCGGACCATCTTCCGCGTCGGATGAGGCCGCGGATGGCGCCGTCTCCGACGTGACCTCCTCCGTCTCGTCCGCGGCCTCCGCAGCCCTAGCCGACTGGGGCATCACCCCCAAGCGCCGCAGCAGGCGCTGCGCCCGCTCGTCGAACGAGGCCAAAGGCAGGTGGCGGATCACGTCGTAGAGCGCCTCGCGCCGCTCGTGCCACTCGCTGCTCGGGTCAAGCGAGCGGTCAACCGCGGCCATCAGCGGCTCAGCGACGCTCTCGTAGTCTTCACCGCAGAGACGTTGCTTGGAAATCGTGGACATCTACAATGGTGGACCGACGCACACTCCCGACCCCATATCCCGCACCAAGTACCGGACACATTTTAGCGCAAGGTTCGAATAACCTTCGCGCGAAGTTGCTGCTATGCTCCCGTTTTTTTAACCCCCTCCCTCACATGCTGCGGCTTTGGTGGATGTGCCCCTTGGCGACGACCGCGCGCGTGCTGCAGCCGGGTGCGCGGCCGCTTGGCAGTGGCCGTCGTGGCCCGCTTAGATGGTGACATTGAACAACGTCTCCAGGCTCTCGAGCCGGTCCGTGACCTGCGACAAGTCGTTGTCGATTGCAGTGCCGTTGGCCTCCACCGTCTTCCTGTTAGGGTGCGAGGGAGGAGGTGGAGACGGAGGTGTGCATCAGGGCTGCCTCTAACACTATGCTGACCAAATTTGCGAGATCTCGTCCACGAGGTAGGGATCGATGACGGCGAGCTGGAACACCACCAGGACGACGCCCAGCAGCACGGCAGAGAGCAGCGGCATGTTCTTGATGGGAGCGCGCACAAAGAAGCTCACGACCACAAGGATCGCGGAGCCGGCGCCTGGCAGTGGCGAGCGTGCGGGCGTCAGCGTCGCTGCCCGTGCCGGCGGGTGCGGGCGGCGCGCTCACCCAAAATGTCAGCCAGAAAATACACTTGGGCCGAGTGGGGGTTCGTCTGCGCGCTGCACGCGTCGACCTCATTCTGCTGGAGCCTGAGCGGGCACGGGCGCGTGAGCACGTGAGTGGTGAACCGCGTGGCGAGCAGGGGTCGGAGGAGCGTCACGCACGCCCAACGATGGGGCCCGCTTGCGCCGGCCAGCACTATGGCAATTGAGATGAAGAGGACGGCCAGTATGGCCTCCGCCGCGATGGAGAGGGGGTTGACGCTCCGGATGATGTTGCTCGAGAGCAGGAGGGCCAGGGCCCCGCACTCGAGAAAGATGATCAGCCAGGAATTCACCTGAGGCGGTGCGTGGGCACGTGGTTGGGCTGTGCACGGGGGGTCTGCGGCAGCGGCCGCGCGCACCGCGCACTTGTCCGTGAGCGTGTCCTGCGAGTTTTGGCGGGTGCTGATGCCCAAGTGGATCACCTGCGCACGCACCGGTGGTTCAGCGCCGTGCAGGCCTTTTGGGTTAGGGTGTGGCTTTCACGCGCATTGATCAGCACGAGCCCGGCGAGCACGTCCCTGCCCGTGATCAGGCGGTCCCAGAACTTGGCAGCCACTCCCGAGTAGCGTTCGTTGACGGCCTGGCTGTCCTCGGCACCGCCAACCTTGGCGACGGCGCTGAACGGCGCACCCGTGAGTTTCACCTGGTGCGTGGCACCGAGCAGCATCGCCACCACCACTGCGTGGTCCTTCTCCCTTTCAAACACATCTAAAGTATCTTATGATTAGGACACGCAACACCCACCGGTCACCCGAGGAATTCACCGTCGTTCTGGTCGAAGCGCGAGCTGTTGAGCAGGTCGTAGGTTTTCAAACCACACAGGAGCTGCGCCAACAGCTGGATCACGTTGGCCGCGACGGCCCAACCCACCTCCTCGCTCAGGTCGTCGCGCGAGATGGCCGAGCTCGCGATCCCGAGCGCAAAGGCCTGGCCCCAGTCAAAGATCAGCACGAGCTTGCCCACGTTGGACTTCATCGCGGTGCGGTCGTTCATGATCATGGCAGCAAGCGCAAAGACAAAGTGGAGCGACGCCGAGACGATTGGGACGACGAGGCCAAACAGGTAGTCCTTCTGGGCGATGCGCACAAGTGCCGCCACGCTCAGTGCGAAGTAGACCACGTAGAAGAGGCTGATCACCACCACACGCTTGCGGAAGGCATAGTTGTTCTCAAAGAGCATGCCGTCGGTCCCTCTCCATATCCCCCGCAAAACAGCGGTTTATGAGAGGCAGCGGCGTGGACCGATGGCCCAGCCCCAGGGCGGGTTGGTCTTTACCGCGGGCATGGAATCGCCCGTGGCCACCGCCGCCCGCTCGCAGCACCAAACGGCGGCGCTGCTGTACGACAAGCTGCAGGCGGAGAAGAGCAAGAACGCGCTCGTCGAGAAGCGGGCCGAGCAGGTGACGCAGAACGCGCACAAGGTGGTCGCGCAGGCGGCGGCCGCGCAGCAGAAGACGGAGGCCGAGCTTCGGCAGGTCAAGGACCGGCTCCGCCAGGTCAACGACGAGCTTGACGAGCAGCGGGTGCCGCCCAAGGCGGTGCTTGAGCGAGTGCACGCACTCGAGGCGACCGCCTACATCTGCAAGCAGCGGTTGGCCGGCACGAAGCCGGGGACCGAGGAGCACACCATCTGCGCCGACGAGGCGGCCTTCCACGGCGCGGTGGCGCGGCGCGCGCGGCACTGCGCCACGACGGGCGAGCCGGAGGCCGTGCGGCACATCCACCTCAACCCGGAGGTGGCACAGGCGCAGGCGTCCGAGGAGGCGCTGGACGCGCGGCTCGGCTCCATCCTGCGCACGCGAGGGCTCGCGCCGCCCGAGGCGGAGGCCACGGCGGCACGGAGCGGCAACGAGCCTCCGGGCTACAGCGAGCGCGTCGAGTCCTTCATGGACGCCGTGTGCGAGGACATCAAGGCGGGGCTCGTGCAGTCGATGGAGGACTACAAAAAGGCCGCCGCGGCGGGCCCCGTGGCGGAGCCAGTGTAAACGGGACTAGTGTACGCGTGGGTCGGGGTGGGGGTTTTTAAAGGCGGTACAGCCCATCGTCCTCGTTTGGTCCCGCCCGGCTGTTGTACTGCACCGAGCGACCACCGTACGCCTGGAGCACGAGCGTGCGATGAAAGTCGGAGGCGATGGCGTCCGCATCGTCGCCGTAACGCTCCCCGTTGTGCAGATCGGCGAGCACCCGGTAGCGCACGCCTGGCGGGAGTAGCACCTCGTTCTCAAGGTACACCAGCCAGCCACCCGTGACCACCTCGGAGATGTCCACGGCCAGCGTGTGCGGCTCGAGCTCGATCACGAGCCTGAGGCAGTCGCGGTAGTCCCAGGCGCCACCCCCTTGGCTCACGCTGCGGCAAAACGACCTGGCGCGGTTCTCGTCCGTGGAGGTGGAGACCCACGAGAAGCCCATGCGTGCGAGGATGTCCGTCGTGGACTGCGTGGAGAACTTGGCCATGGACTCGTCGTCCTGTCGGCTGAGGTACCGGTACACGCGACGGCCCGTCTGCTCTGGCCGGCAGAGCGAGTTGAGCGCGGCGTCCATGCGCCCGAGCACGGAGAGCCACACGTGCCGCGCCAGGCGCTCTTCTGGTCCGACGGGCGTCGCCGCGAGCATCAGCCTCCGCTCTTGCAGGTGCGGCACGAAGACACCGTCGACGATCTTGCGCTGCGCTTCCTGCAGCCGCGCAGCATCGAACGACCCCAGCTCGAGATGCACGCCGCTGGTCACTACGTAGCCGGAGTCCTCCCTGCGCACGCGGACGTCCGGCAAGCCAAGCATGCGATTGCCTAGGAGCACGCGGAGCTCGCCAATCGGGCAGAACATGGCCACGGCGGCGACGTAATCTTCGGGAGTGTCCACGGGCAGCATGTGCCTGGTCACCGCCTCGCCGTAGCGGCGGTAGAGGTTGATCAGCTTGTCCCACTTGTGGCTCCACAGGTAGGCGGCGAAGCCTCGCACGTGCTGCTGGTTGTTCCGCGCGGCCACCAGCGAGGTGGTGTCCAAGTAGGCGGTCCTGCGGAAGTTGGGTTCGAGCCGGACCAACGTGGTCGCGGCAAGCGCGTCGGTCACTTCCCACCAACCACGTTTGAGGGCCGCGCTGTAGGGCGTTTCTCCCATTGAGTTGCGCGTGTTCGGGTTGGCACCAGCGTTGAGCAGCCTGCGCACGTTGTACGTCGCCCCGTTGCTCGCCGCCACGTGCAGCGCGGTCATGCCACCCAAGAAATTCGGACCGGCGCCCCTCGAGAAGGTGGCGAGTGGGTCGGCACCGGCAGCGAGCAGCAGCTCGACGATCTCGTGCAGGCCGTCGTGGATGCATGCCTGGATCAGCGGCGTGCGGCCCTTGCCGTCCCTGGCGTTCGCGTTGACGCCCATCCGGCGGATGATGAGGTTCACCGCGTCCGCGCGCTCGCGCAGGATCGCGTAGGTGATTGGCGTGTATCCGCTGTTGTCGCTGCGCGTCGCGTCCACGTCCGTGCCCACAAACAGCTCCAGCGTCTCGAGCGACGGGTAGGTGACCAGCGCCCGGTGCAGCAGCGTGAAGCCGGAGATCGACTCGGTGATGCTTGTAGGCGCATTTGCCTGTACGAGCAGGCGGATGGTCTCGGTCTCGGCCGTGTTCGCCGTCGAGAGGAGAAGGCCCTGCAGCTCTTGGCACGCATCCTGCAACTCGGTGCTGCGGGGCTGTGCCCCCGCCTCCTCGAGCAGGTACCGCACGACCTCGGACCAGTGCTTCTTACTGGCCCTCGAGAGCATCGTGTCGCCCTCGCTGGGATGCTCCAGGTCCCGCGGCGCCTCGGGGTAGGTGGCAAAGAAGGAGCGCAGCGCGCCAATCACGCCCTGCTCGACCCCATCGCCACCGGTCGCGACCAGGCCGTCGATGCGCCCCCACACGTTTGCCCATTCCGAGTCCCGCTCGCGCGCCAGACGCTCCTGCAGCGCGTCGTCATCGCCCTCCTCTGCCGGGGGCAGCGCCTCGTAGAACTCCTCGTCGTCGCTGCTGTCGCTGCCCACGTCCGTGCCGGCGCCGGTGCGCACCACCGCGGGCCGCAGCTGCCAGTTCCAGCGGTGCACCACCAGGGTGGCCATCGGACGCTGCGGCGCCATTGTCGCCCCCTCTTACCCCCAATCCTTAAACCACCGACCAACTACTTATCTGAGACACGCTCGCCCAACACGCCCAGCACCTCCGTGACCGCCCCGCACACCGCACCAGGGTCCAGCGCTGCCACACCATCCCCTTGCTTATCCGGATGCACCATCTTGACCAGTGCGCGCAGCATCCGGCGCGCCTTGATCGCGTCGCCGACACCTCCGTCGACCTCCAACCGCTTGCACCGCTTGCGCAAGTCCTTGTGCGCAGCCTGGAGCTCGTCGATGTACTCGTTCAGATTCTTGACCTTGGCAGCCTGCTTCTCGCGCTCGCGCTTGATCCGTGGCCAGAACTCGGACTGCGTGATTGGGTCGATGGGCTCGAACGAGCTGTTGCTGCGCCTCGGCGGCGGCGCCGGCTCCGGGCGCGCCGACCCAAACGATGGGACAATCTTGGCGTCCGCGTAGGGCACCACCACCTGACCCAGCATTGTGCCAGTCGAACCTCATTTAACCCACTCCAATTAAACCCATTATGTCACCCTTTAGCGCGACTTGTAATTCACGCTCCGAGGAGCACGCTACCCGCCGGCACGGGAACGGTGAGCCGGTTGTAAACGGGCCGCTGGGGCACCTTGGGCATCTGAGCGAGGACGGCCGCGCTGACCGTGGGAATGGGTGCCTTCGCCGCGACGGGCGCCACCGCGGGCGGCGCATTGTCCTCGCCCATCATGGCCTCGAGCTCGGCCATGAGCTCGTCGTCGTCCTCCTGGCCGCTCGGGCCCATCTCCGCAAGGGTGGATGCGACGTCCTGCGACAGGTCCATCACCTCGCTCGCGCCGTCGGCCGCCTTCTCCGCCTTCTGCAGCAACCCCCTGCCCGCCTTCTGCGACTTCTTCACCGCCGAGGACAGCGCGGTCGAGACCTGCGCGGTCACGCTCGCCTGCTCCATGACGTCGATCTGCGTCTCCAGGGCCATCTGCGCCTTGCCCGCCGACTCGGCAGCCGCCTCCGTCGCCTTGGCGCGCTTGAGCGTCATCATCGCCACACGCTTGTCGCCCGACTTGAACGCCGCCGTCGCCGCCGCGCGCTGCGTCGCCGCCCGCTCGTGCAACGTGTCTACCCGTGCCTGCAGCGCCTCGTTGGCCTGCTCGAGTCGATTAGCCTTCTTCTTGGGCGCCGCCGCCACGCCACCCTCCTTGGTCGGCACCGCCGTACCCGCGGTGGCATCGGTGTGCCCCAGCATGCGCCCAAAGAGGACCGAAAAGACCGAGTAGCACGTGGGGGTAGCGGTGGCGGTGCCGGCGGTCGCCACCGGCTCCAGCACGAGCATTTCTGGGTCCACGTACTGCCCCGTGCTCTCGAGGATGGCCAGGCTGCGCCGGATGCGCGTTTGGTCGGCCACCATGGCGGCCCAGCGCACCCGGCTGCCAACCCTGACCACCACGCCAGAACTCCCCCACTTAGCGCGCTAGCTATCCCTCCATATAATTTCTAAGAAGTGAGCAGGGCGATGGATGCGCGGCATGGTCGACCTGGCAGACGTCGGAGCATTTGGGGCGCTATCCTGCGGCGACCGGCGCAAGCTAGATAAGCTGTCAGACGACGGCCACGAGGTCCAACGACCGCTCATCCACCACGGCGGCAAGGGTCGTCGCATGAAGGCCTTCCGCACGTTCAGCCTCGCGGACTACGTGTCCGACCCCGATCGGCCAATGCCGCACGGCAAGGACGGCGGCATCAACGGCGCGCACCTCGTGGAGACGTTGGAGCTGCGCCATGTGGCGGTATGGTGCCTGCTCTTGCAGACGGTGGCCGCGTGCACCGCGGCCGCCTTTTGCAGCACGGTCATCGGCAACCTGTTGCCTGTGGACGGCAAGGGCTCGATCCGCACGCTCCTGGTCTCGGGCCTCGTGGGCGCGGCGCTCCTCGCGCGCCCCTTTTTGGTCTCGGAGGGCACGATCCAGAAGGTGGCGCCGCTCCGGCGCGTCTTCAAATCTCTCAGGCCCGCGCTCGGCTTCACGCTCATGGCGTGGGCCATCGAGTCCCTCGTCTACTCGCAGTGCGACTCGGGCACGGCGCCGGCGCACCACATCTCGCCGCTGCGCCAGTCCTTCATCACCGTCTCCTTCCTGGTGGTGATGGCCGCCGGCTTCTTTCGTGCGCTCTTCCCGCTCGCCAAGGGCGACGCCCACGTCATGCTCGCGGCGCTCGCGACGCTCGCCGTCCTGGTCGCACCACAAACGCTGCGCTGGGCCGAGGACCCGTTGACCAAGCACCTGACCATCGCCGAAGGCATCACGCGCATCACGCGCATCTTCTTCTTCTCCCTGACCTACGCGGGCGCGGTGATCGCCGCGATGCCCCGCCACCCCTTTGCGATCGACGTGAGCGTGATCTGCGCGCGCGGCCTCGCTGCCTCGGTCTGGGTGCTCTTGGCCGAACCCACCGTGCTGATGGCCTGCCCGCTGCACCTCACCCTGCTCTTCACCCGGCGCGCCAAGACGGAGCCGCCCGAGCCGCCCGTGGTCTTCGGCACCTACAAGGTCCTGGACGAGGAGGGCGGCGCGACCGACGAGGAGGACGCGAGCCGCCCGCTCCACAGCAAGGCCGCTCGGCCCGACGACATTCGCATCACCGAGTCGCGCCCCGTGATCACCGGGCAGCAAGTCACCTTCAAGATCTCGCAGGAGCGCCAGCAGGAGCTGCTGGCGCGCATGTCGGCGGCGTGAGAGCGATATACTATGCTCTTGGCCCTCGCGGGACTGGGCGCGTGGTGGTGGTGGACGCGCACTCGGGAGTTTGAGCGTGTCGGGTAACATTTTGTTTCTAACAGCACCCGGTTACAACGGTCCCCGACACGCGCAGTTTCCCCTACCAAGATCCAACCCAGGCCCTCTCATGGCACCCACCGTTCCCGAATGGAAGTACGTGCACCGTCTACGTCCCTTTTTGCACGCCCCGCGCCTCAGCGAAAGGGTGTCGCGTCGTCGCCCTCGCGGTAGATCAGGTCGCGGCGCGAGTTGTTGCTGCAGGCGTACAGGGACGCGGCGATGCTGATGACGGCGATCACGGACGCAAACAGCCTGCGCATGCCAGTGCGGGGAAGGTGAGCGGCGCCGCGACGGGGCTCTAATCCGCCACCCTACCGCGCCGGCGCCGGCTGGCACCAAAGCAGGATCTCGCCAGTCTCGGCCATCGCAACACGCGACTATCCCCTGGTTCTAAGATGCGCTGTACGACCTTATTTTAGGGGGCCGCGTTGGCGTAGTAGAGCGGCTGCTGTCGCTGGGCTTGCTGTTGACCGTAGTACCCGGGCGGGGCTTGCTGCGCGTACCCACCACCGCCGCCGCGTGGCGCTTGCTGGTATGCGCCGCCGCCCTGGGGCGGCATCATCTGCCTAGGCGGCGTCGGGTTGTTCTCGTTGTACATGGAGTAGACACGCCAGCCAATGTAGCCGGCGATGATCAGGCTCTCGATGATCACGACGGCGATCAGCGCAGCGCTCATGACACCCCCCGGTCGTGCACTGGCCCTACCCTCTAACCGCGCGCCGACAGCTTATCTTGATAACTGCGCCGGGGCCGAGGTAGGGGTAAGGAGCACCGTCTGACCGGGGCATGGCCAGATGAGCACCGCGCAGCTCATTAGTGCCGACCTCTCAGCGAGTCTCAGCTTCTACCTAGCTCAGGAGCTGATCTCGGCCGGGGAACACCTGCTCACCGTAAACGAACTGGTGATCATAGCCCTCGTGGTTGTCATGGCCTGCTCGGGTGTCAGCACGCTCCTCGAGCGACACGGCGACGACAACGGCAAGGACTGGCTCTCGCAGACCCGTAGCGAGCTGCGCTCCCTGCTCTCCACCATCAGCTTCCTGTCCAGCACGGTTGTGGTGCAGCTGAGCGTGGTACTCGTCCGGGGTACGCAGGCGTCGCCGCTCGCCCGTGTCCTCACCGTCACCTCCACGCTTCTCCTTTTAAGGGTAGTGCTGGCCTCCGTGAAGCTGCGCCGCCCGCCCTCGCTAAAGGCGGCCCAGGCGTGAGGGTGGTCCGTTTAGGTAATCGATAAACGTCCCGCGTGGTTGCAATAAGAAAGGGGGTGTAGTGTTCTCTCATGGCCTCCCCCGCCGCGATCGCCGAGGACCCACCGACCGCGGCCCTTCCGGAGGCCGCCGCGCCCGAGGTCGCCGAGGGCGTCCGCGTCGAGGACATTCCCGTGGAGGGCGTGGTGCTCAATCGATCCCACCTGCGGCGGCAGCTACGCGAGCAGCGGCGCGAGTACGCGATCCGCAGCTGCACCAACTCGGCCGACGTGGTGGTCGAGGTGCTGCCCAAGTTTTGCGTGCTGATGTTCGCCGCCACGCTCGCCTGCGTGTGGTCGGCCGTGGGCGCGCTCGTCGTGCAGCAGCTGGTGGTCGCGCCCGGTGTCGGGCAGCGCGAGCCTTTCGTGGCGTGCGCGCACCTCCACGTGATCCCCGTCGCGGTGCGCATGCTCTCCACGCTCTGCTGCGTCGTGGTCGGCTGTCAGGACGTGTGCATCGCCACCTTTGGCACCGACGCCTACTGGGTGCAGCGGCAGCGGCTCGCGTGGCTCTTGTACGTGGTCCTGATTGAGGCTGTATCTCTCATCCCTCTCGTGCAACCGCTCTCGCTCTCGACCATCGCCAGCAACGGCGGCGCGTGCGAGGTGGACACGGCGATCCTTGCCCTCGTCCGCGACCCCACGCCCGTGCACGCCCTCACCGCCATCGCCACCGGCGTCTTCTACTTCCACGGCGTCGTCACCTGCCTGCTGTGCGGCTTCATCTTCGGTGCCCTCGGCACGGGCCTGTGCCTCGAGAAGCCGTACCGCTTCGCCGCCGCCGCCCTCCTCCTAGGTGTCGGCTTCGTGTGCGCGCTCTACTACCAGCTGTACTCGCGCTGGCTGGGGAACGCAACCAACTTCATCGTCGCGGTCGTGGACAAGATGCTGACCCGGGTGCTGTGCCAGATGCTCGGCCTGAGTCCGGAGGCGTGTCCGGAGGACACCGGCAGCTCCTTTGGCCCGTACGCCGTCTTCCTCAAGGACCCAGTGTCCAGGGAGATGTCGCCCGTGCTGGTCTGGGCCCTCGGCAGCGTGTTCAGCGCCATGCTCGCGAACATGTGCGTGTACACCATGGGAGTCTACTAGATACCGTTCATAACCCCTGCGGTGCGCGCGTAGAGCAAAGGGGGTGGCGCGTGGGCATGGACGGGCTCGTCGACTACCAGCCGCTGCTCTTGCGCGAGGACCCCGATGCCGCCTCGCGCTACGGCACGTTCCGAGCGGCGCGGCTGCGCAAGCTGCAGCCCACGAGCGCCACCGCGTGGGGCATCGACACCATGTGGGCGGTGGCCTTCCCGGCCAGCTTTGGCGTGGCCATCGCCACGCTCACGGTCGCGCTGCTGCAGATCAAGGAGGTCGACGAGTGGGTCAAGGGCAACCCCATCAGCCCGCAGGTGATCTCCGCGCTCTCCACACTCGTCGCCTTCATCGTCTCGCTGCGGCTGGGGCAGAACCTCGCGCAGAACGCCGCCTCGATCAACTCCTTTGGGGACCTCTGCGGCAGCTGCGTGAACATAGCCGTTTGGGCACGCTCGCTCGTGAGTAGTGGCAACTTTGCGTACGTGACGCTGCCCAACGGCAAGGGCGGCTTCTACCAGACCACCACGCCCGGCCTGCTCCTGGCGTCCATCCCCTTTGTGATCAAGTACACTTTTAGGCGCACCACGGAGATCCGCTTCGAGGAGCTGCCTGTGGGCGGCGATCCGGTGCTGCTCGCGCGCGCCAAGGAGCTGACCACGTCCACGGACGGCTTCGCCGCGGTCTCCGCCTTCACCGCGCTCGTCATGCTCATCGGCGAGTACGTGGACGACCTCGAGTCGAATGGCGAGATCAAGCCCAACGAGCTGGGCACGCTCTTCGCGCAGGTCAACGCGCTCACCGCCGCCGAGGGCGTCATCGCCGGCAGCAATACTTATTCCAACCCATCCATTCTCAATGCCCTGCTGTACGGCGTCTTTTTTGCGTGGCTCTTCCTGCTGTCGCTCACCGACATCGCGCCGGCGTCCGAGTACAACGCGCTGTGGCTCGTGGGGCTGCTCTCGCTCACGAGCGTGGGCGTCTACGCGCTGAGCAACCGCTACGCCAACCCGTTTGCCCT